>Ga0310813_10000288_pt1 | contig 34322 bp, 35 predicted proteins | sample YN3metagenome_FD_203086 | JGI IMG/M metagenome (GOLD analysis project Ga0310813, IMG submission 203086) | Soil microbial communities from experimental microcosm in Duke University, North Carolina, United States - YN3 | ecosystem: Engineered > Artificial ecosystem > Soil microcosm > Unclassified...
CTGGCTGAAGTGACCGCATTCCAACGTCGTTAAATCGGGTTCAGTTCAAGACGGTCCGCCCTCCGGTCGATAATGCTCTCTGGACAGCTGGGAGGTGGGACCATGGCGAACATGCGGTTTGAGCTGGTGGGGCGGCGGGTCATGGATGGGGCGCTCTGCCTTATCTTCAAGTGCGCGGACTGCGGCGACAAGGTGTCGCTGGTGATCCGCGACACCGACCCCCTGAAGGAGCGCTACCCGGTGGCCTGCATGTGCGGCGCCGAGGTGAACATGTTCTTCGGGTCCCCCCGGGTCGCCCGCAACATGATCCGGGCCCTCAAGCGCGAGGCCGAAGCCGAGATGCTGGAGCGCCCGCACCGCTGCAGCTCCCCGCTCCTGAACTAGGAAACAGGAAACGGGAAGCAGGAAACAGAAGACCAGCTCCCCAGGACCTCACTGCGGGCGCGGGCCCACCTTCGACACGTCGATGGGCTGGAAGCCGAGCTTCAGCGCGGGCGAGTCCGGCTTCAGCGTGAAGTCGCCCTTGTCGGGATCGACGAAGAGCGGGTCGGCGATGACCGAATCCTTGTCCAGGCCCTGCTCCTTCCACTTCTCGGGCAGCCCCGTCGTGCCCCCCGGATTCCAGAAGAGATTCTTCTCCCAGCGGAACTGGTTGCCGTCCCAGTTGCCCGAGAGGAGCTTGCCCTCCTTCCAGTAGACGATGTTGCGCTCGAAGGCGAGCGTGAAGTGGTCTTCCTTCCTCGTGCGCGCGATCTGCGCCTCCTGGTTGAGCGCCCAGATGTTGTTCCTCAGCGTGTTGTCCTTCCCGTAGTGCTGGTGGAAGCCGTTCGACTTGCAGCGGTACGAGACGTTGTTCTCCGCGAGCACGCCGGTCGAGCCTTCATCGAAGTAGATCGCCCAGCCGCCGTACGTCGACGACCACACGTCGTGGAACACGTTGTTCCGAATGACCGTGCCCGTGCAGGTGCCCAGCGTGTAGATGCCGCCCATGTCAGCCAGCATGCCGCGGCCGATGTGGTGAACGAGGTTGTACTCGATCACGTTCTCCTGCGCGCCGCTCGGACCGTAGCCCCAGGACCAGCCGATCGAGAAGCCGGAGTAGTAGGTGTCGTGGATGTGGTTGTGCGCGAACACATTCTTGGCGCTGTGGCCGACCCAGATCGCGACCCCGGCGGGGAAGACGACGCCCAGATCGTGGATGTGGCTGTCGGTCACCACGTTGCCCAGGGTCTTGTCCTTGTCCTCTTTGCGGAGCGTCGTCTCGCCGATCCGGATGCCGCCCGCGCCGATGTCGACGACCTCGCAGCGTACGATCCGGTTCTCCCGGCAGCCGCGGCCGAAGTCGATGCCGTAGCCGCCGACATGAGAGACGACGCAGCGCTCGAACGCGCAGCCGACCGCGCCCTGGGCCCAGACGGCCCCGGGGAACTCGATCGCCGCCTGCGAATCCGAGAATCCTTTCGGCCCGATCGACCAGTCGGCATGGCTGAACGTGATGCCCTCGAAGCGGAGCTTGCTCGCTCCCTCGATCCGAACGAGCTGATTCATCACCGGGACGATCGCCTCGACCTTCTCGGGGTCCTCGCCGGGCAGCGGCTTGTAGGAGAGCAGGCCGGACTTCCGGTCGAGATACCATTCGCCCGGCGCGTCGAGCAGGTCGGGGGCGTTCTCGATCCAGTAGCGGGCGTTCTTCTCGATGATCCACTTGAAGCAGTCGCCGGACAGCGTGGCGACACGGGCCGCGGCGTCGATCCCGCGGATCGGCATGCGGATCTCCGCCCACTTCTGGAGCGCGATGACCTCCACGTCGCCCCGATCGGCCCACTCGGGACGCAGATCGCCCTCCTTGTATTTCAGCTTCGCCGGCTTGTCGAGCGTGATCTCGCCGTCGACGCGGAAGAACTCGCCCTCATTGGGCGTCCGGGCGCGCGTCCGCCGCTTCCCGTCGATGAAGAGCTGGTTGAAGCGGAGCTCGGTCTGCGCCGTCCAGAGACCGGCGTCCGTTTTCTTCCAGCCGGCGATCCGGCGCCCTCCGCTCAGGACGACTTTTTCCCCGGGAGCCGCCGCGTAGGTGACGCCGGAGTCTTCGGGCTTGACGACGAGCGTCTCGGGAAGGAAGTACGTGCCGCCGCGGAGGATCACGGTGACGGGCTTCGCGTCGCGGGCGCGGGCAATAGTCGCGAAGGGCGCGTCCTTCGTCCCGGGATTGGAGTCTTTGCCGTCGGGAGCCACGAAAACGTCGCCGGCAGCGGCCTGAAGGCAGAGGGAGAGCAGCGGTGCGATCAGATTCATGAGATTCTCCGGCGGGAACCGCCTCTTACCCCTCTTTCCAGGGCCCCCTGGTCTCTCTATTCTTACACATTTCGCGTGAACTCGAGTGAACGAAACGACGTTCACGGAAAAATTCTTCGGAGGCCGTGGAACAACACCACCGGGTAGAGCGCGAGGTTGCGGAGCAGCGCGCGGACCCACGAATAGCGCGGTGGCGGCGCTCCGGAGGCGAGCGCGTCCGCGAGACCGCGCAAGTTGGTGGGTCCGAAGGGCCCGTCGTTCAACTCCGCGATCAGATGAGCGGGCAATCCCGGCTCGCCGTGCCGCGCGCCGAGCCAGGCCCCGAGGATCGCGGCGATGGAATCGGTGTCGCCGCCCGCGCCGATGCACTCCTGCAGCGCCAGGAGGGGCGTGTCCCCGTAGCGCAGGTAACAGTAGAGCGCGAAGGGGACCGTGTGGACGACATAGCCCGTGGTTTTCAGCGTCTCGGCGGCCTCGGAGGTCGGGGCGCCGCGGCTCGCGAGTGCGACGGCCCGATCCAGCGCGTCGCCCAGGAGCGGCTCCGTGACGATCTTGCGCGCCTCCTCGGGGCCGCAGGCCGTCAGCTCCGCCACGAAGAGCGCGCCTTCGACCGCCCGCAGGTCCGTGTGGGTGGTCATGGCGATCGCGGCGCCGAACTCGCGGCGCTTTTCAGGGCGATCGTGAAAGAACGCGCCGATGACGGCCGCCCGCATCGCCGATCCGTTGCCGGCCGAGCGGACGCCGCTGCGGCGCAGGCCGAGCATGATCCGGAAGGACGAGCGCAGCGTGGCCAGGCCGATGCCCCAGGGCAGGCGCCAGAACCAGCCGAGCAGCGAACGCCGGAAGGCCCGGACGCATTGGTCGCGCTGGGCGGGATGCCGGGCCAGGCTCTGCGCCACGAGGGCCGACTGCTCGGTGTCGTCGGAGACGTAGCCCGTCCGGCCCAGCAGGTGGTAGCGGTCGACCCGCCCGAAGCGGCGCGCGATGCGCTTCGCCGACATCCCCTCGCAGACCAGGCCGAGCGCGTCGCCGACGGCGCTGCCCAGCAGCACGCCCGCGAGCCGCTCTCGGAATTCCATTTCGAGCAGTTTACCCCACGGTATAATTCATCATCACCATTACGCGGGAGGGTTCATGGATCCCCTGTCTCTCGACTGGGGCGGCGCGACGGCGGAGTTCCAGAACGACGAGCAGAAGAGCGCCGTCCACATCTTCCTCCACGACCTGACGACTCCGGAGCGGGTCGAGCGGGCGCTCCGCTTCGCCCAGGCGCGGCTGACCTGGTGCGCGAAGAAGATGCCCGGCTTCTCGCAGGAAGTCTGGTACGACGAGCGCGAGCAGAAAGTGGCGCCGGAGTCCAAGCAGAAGATCAAGGCGGGCATCGGAACCCAGGCGGCCGGCCTGATGTTCATGTCGGAAGGAGAAGCCTGATGGCCTACACGTTCATGGCGGAGTCCCCGAAGGCCGTCGACTGGGCCGCGCTGCACGGCGCGGTGAAGCCGATCCGCAAGCGCGTCGAGCTTTTCCCGATCCCGACCGCCAACGGCGTGGGCCTCTCGGTGCCGCAGCGGCAGCGCAACGAGCTGGCGTGGGAAGAGGTCACCCAGCTGCTGGACGTCTTCACCAAGTTCGAGATGGACGTCTACGACATGGCGAGCGGCGCGAAGCTGGGACCTGCGACGCTGGAGACGATCAAGAGCGGCTTCGTCGTCGAGTGTTGAGTCACTCGGCCGACGCGCAGGACTTCACGCCGAAGAGGCGGTCCTGCTTCGATTCGTGGCATTCCATGCACGACGCGATCTTGCCCGCCGCCGTGACCGTGTTTCCGTCCGGCGTGAGCGTGGCGTAGATCCAGCCCGCGTCGCTGTCGGACTCGCCCGTCTTCATCATGAGGAACAACGGCCCGCGCTCGCCGGCCATGGGATTCTTGGAGGTCGAGCCGGCGGCCGGGATCCAGGCCTCCTTGACCAGCACCTGTCCCGCGGGCTGGGGCCGAAGTTCGGACATCCGGTACGCGTCGAAATCCTTCGCGTAGAGGTGGTACAGCTTCCGTCCGTGTGTTCCTGCATCGCGGCTGACGCTCATCCTCGGCGGGGCGGGCGACCAGGTGGGCGGCGGGGCCGAGCAGAGGGTCGGCGCCCACCTCAGGTGGTCGGTCACCCGGCCATAGGCGACGTAATCCTTCGCGACCTGGAGGAGGCGAGGGTCGGGAGCCGCCGGCGTCCCGCAGCTGCCGAGCAGGAGGAGCATCGCGCTCGCGCTAACGGTTCTCATAGGCTCCTCCGTTGAAGGCGCTCGAGATCAGGCCCAGGTACGGGTCGTCCAGGTCGCAGTGCAGGGCTTCCTTGTAGACGCGCTTGGTCAGCTCCGCGGGGCGGTAGATCTTCTCGGACAGGATCTGGTGGAGGATCGGCTTGCGCTCCTTGCGGTTGATCTCGGTATCGGCGGCGAGCAGCGCGACCTCTTCCGGCGTCCGGACCGCCCCTTCGACCTCGGTCTTGGCCACGTCCTTGAGCGCGGCCCGATCGTACGGCGCCGGCACGATCCGAACTCCCAGGCCCTTCCGCTCGGCGATCTCCTGCCGCTTGTCGATCGACATCTTCATGAGCCGTTCGATCATCGCCTTGGAGTAGTCGTTCCGGACGTACTCGTAGACCGTGGGCGCCGTCAGGTTGTCCTTGTGGTATTCGAGGATCGTCTTGTCGAACGCCGCGAGCGACGCCCGGTACAGGTTCAGCGCGTACTTCAGGTCCTGCAGATAGGCCTCGGGGCTGTTGAGGCCGGGGATAACGTCGACCACGCGGCCGTCGGGCGCGCAGACATACGTCGCGATGTTCCCGTTCACGGTGCGCTTGATCGTGTGGCCGTTGCCGAAGTCGATCTCGACCAGCGGGACGGGGCGGACGGATTCCCACGCGGCGACGAACTGCTCGCGCACGAAGGCCGAGACCCGGGCGTCCGAGAAGAGCACGCTTCTCGAGAGGCGGGCATTCGTTCAGCAGTAGACGTCGTCGAAGTTGCCGAGGAGCTGGAAGAGGAGGATGGGCTTGCCCTTGTTGAGCGCGGCGTCGAGCCCCTTGGTCCACTCGATGCCGGTTCGCGCGAGGTCGAATTTCTCCGACAGAGGAGCCAGCTTCTCTTTGATGGGCTGCTCGACTTTCCTCTTTCCGAAGTCCTGAGCGGAAAGAGTGCCGCAGAGGGCCAGGGACAGGATCAGAGCGTTTTTCACGGCGACCTCCTACGCTTTGGCTAGGACGATGTCGAACTGGTAGGAAAACGCGCTACGACAGCGGCGCCCCACGATGAGCGACTTGCGGACAAACGGATCGCGGTCGAGCCACGGGTCGCCTTGGAAATAGAGCTGGGTCGTCAGGGAGCGGTGCGCCTCGGCGCTGACCTTGTAGTGGATGTGGGCGGGCCGCTTGGCCTCGCCCAGGTCGTACTGGCCGGGCATGATGGTCTCGTAGCGATACACCCCGTCCTTGTCGCTGCGGATCCTTCCGCGCAGCCGGAAGGCCTCGCTCTTATCGTCGTACTCGCCCTCCGGGCTTGCATGCCAGACGTCCACGACGGCCTCGCGGAGCGGAGTGCCGTCCGGCGAAAGTACCCGTCCCCCGATGGTCAGGGGCGACCCCTTCAGGCCTTCCGCAAGCTTGGAGCGGAAGGGGGCGTCCTTCCGGTAGAAGGGGCCCTCGATGTTGTCCTCGGTGGGGGAGAGGTCCTTGCGGGCCTCCTGGGCCCCCAGGAGCGAGGCCGCGGCGAGGCTGCCGGCGGCCCCCAGGAACGCGCGTCGTGTGGTCTTCATGCCCCTGGGGAGAGCAAGTCCCGTGCCGCACCGTGCTAACGTTTCAATGACGTTGGATCGTTAGCACTTGTATCTGAAGGGATACAGCGGGGGTATCCGGGGGGATTCACCCTTGACACCGCTCGCTCGCCGCTGGGCGCCCCGCCGCCGCGTTGGGCGCGGCGCTTCACGAGGGCCGTCTGCGGCCCTCGTGAAGGAGCGGCGTCAAGGGTAAAAACACAGGGAGCGCGGAGGGTGACTCCGCGCTCCCGGATGGGGGACTGTATTCGCTCGGCTTACTTGCGCTTGGCGGCCTGCTCCTGGATCGTCCGCCGGACGGCCTCGTCGAAGGAGGCGTCGGCCGTCAGGTTCTTCTTCTTCATCTCCTCGTCGATGAACTTCTGGCGCTCGGCGCTCGTCTTCGCGATCTCCTTCTGGATCTCCTCGCGCTCTTTGGTCATCTTGTCGAGGTGCGCCTTGCGCTCTTCGGGCGTCATCTTCTGCATGTCCTGGGGCAGATCCTCGATCTTCATCTTCGCCAGGTCGAAGTCCTTCCCCTTGGAGGCGTCAACAAGGTCCCACGTCGCGTTGTTGTAGAGCTTCCCGGCCTTGGCGGATGCGCGAGCCGCCTCCGCGGGGGCCGCGCCGGCTCCGGCGGTCGCTTTGTCCGCCTTCTCCTGCTGCTCCTTGCCGTCGGCGCCCCGGCGGCCGAAGGGGATGTAGGTGGTGTTCAGCTTCTGGCTCAGCTCGGCCAGCTTCTTGTCGTGGGGCGTCTGGATCGTCACCTCGCCGCCCGACAGGTCGATCTGGCTGTAGAGGCCGTCCGCCAGGCTCGCCAGCTCCCGCCAGGTCTTCTCTTCCTCGGCCGACGGCTTGCCGCAGTAGATGGCGTTGACCGAGATGTCCTTCTTGATCGCCTGGGGCGCGGTCCTGGTGTACATCACCTCGGCGTGGCCCTGAGCCGCCGTCTCGTTGCCGACCATGAAGATCATCTTGAGCGACTTCCGCTCGGGCGCCCACTCCATGCGCTCGACGGCCTGCAGGAGGGCCCAGCCCACCCACTCGTCGCCGCCCATGTCGCAGCGAAAGGTCGAGAGGTTCTCGTAGACCTTGTCCAGGTCCGTCGACAGGGGGAAGAACTTGATGTCCTTGTCGGCCGAGCCGTAGCCGATCAGGCCGATGCGGAGGACCGGGGTCGGCTTCTGCTGCGCGACCTCGTTCACGATCGTCCAGATCTTCCGCTTGGCCGTCTCGATCACGCGGTCCATGCTGCCGGAGCGGTCGACGCAGAAGACCACGTCGACCTTGTTCGGGGCGGGGGCGTCGTTCTGTGCGAACGCCGAGCCCGCCACGATCAGGCTCATCAGCGTCGCGATTATCGTCTTGTTCATCTCGACCTCCTCAATTCGGCTCTTCGACGCGATACTCCGGGGCGGGGTTCCCGGAAAAATGCGATCCCGAGAGGGGCAGGGTCCAGGTGGCCGCCGGAGCTTCGGGGGCCCAATTCACGACGGCCCGATCGCGATGAGCGGTCAGAGGGATGAGGAGCCAGGCCAGAAGCTGCAGCACGGCTCGCTCAGCGCAAGCCCCGTGCCGCGACGTGTAACGTTCCAACGACGTTTGATCGTTAACACAACCTGTATCCGGGGGGATACGGCGGACGTATCGGACTAGATACCGAGCTGGCGGATGAGCCGGGCGAGGTAGGTGCGCTGGAGCTTCAAGGCCTCGGCGGCGCGCGTCTGGTTGCCGCCGCAGCGCGCGAGGGTCTCGACGATCAGGCGGCGGCGGAACTCCTCGACCTGCCCGTGGAACGAGTCCGGGGGAAGGGCCGCGGAGAGCAGCACTTCGGGCGGGAGGTCGCCGGGCGTGATCTCGGACGCGTCGCCGAGCGCCGTCGCGCGCTCGATCGCGTTGCGCAGGTGCCGCACGTTGCCCGGCCAGTCGTAGCGCTCCAGCGCGTCGAGCGCCTCGGGCGCGAAGCGCGCGCCGGCCTTGAGCTGCCGCAGGAAGTGTTCCGCGAGCGGGCGGATGTCGGCGCGGCGCTCCCGCAACGGAGGAAGCGTGATCGAAATGACGTTGAGCCGGTAGAAGAGGTCCTCGCGGAATTTACCCTCGGCGACGCGCTTCTTCAGGTCCTGGTTCGTGGCCGCGATGACGCGGACGTCGACCGTGATGGTCTCGGTCCCGCCGACCCGCTCGAAGGCGCGCTCCTGCAGGACCCGGAGCAGCTTCGTCTGCAGGGCGGGGGAGATGTCGCCGATCTCGTCGAGGAAGATCGTGCCCCCGTGGGCGAGCTCGAACTTTCCGGCGCGGCGCGCCTGCGCGCCCGTGAAGGCTCCCTTCTCGTGGCCGAAGAGCTCGCTCTCGAGCAGCGTGTCGGCCAGCGCCGCCGCGTTCACCGCCACGAAGGGCCCGCTCCGGTGGATGAAGCGCGCCACGACCTCCTTGCCGGTTCCGCTTTCGCCCAGCAGCAGCACCGTCGCGTCCGACTTCGCCGCCTTTCGGGCCAGCTCGATCGACCCTGCCAGGCCGATCACCGTCGGCTCCGCCGCATGGGCCTTGACGGTCCGCCGCAGCGAGGTCCGCTCCAGCGCGCGTCGCACGGTCTCCTCGACGAGCGACGGCTCGAAGGGCTTCTGGATGAAGTCGTAGGCGCCTTCCTTCATCGCGTGGACCGCCTTGTCGACCGTGCCGAAGGCGGTGATGACGACGACGGTCGCGTCGATCTGCTCCTCGCCGAGCTGCTTGAGCACCCAGAGCCCGTCGCCTTCGGGGAGCTGGAGGTCCAGGAGGACGACGTCCGGCCGCTCCCGGGCGATCTTCGCCAGGGCCTCCTTGCCGGACGCCGCGGAGCTCACGTCGAACTTCCGGGCGGCGAAGCGGTCGATGAGCGCCTGCCGGATGTGCGCGTCGTCGTCCACCACGAGAAGGCGCGGCATCTAGAACCTCACCACGAACGTGTTGCCTTCGCAGGTCAGGCTCCCGCCGTGCAGCTGGGCCAGCTTCCGCGCGATCGAGAGCCCCAGGCCCGCGCCCGGCGGCTTCGGACCGGTCTCGACCTTGCTGAACTTCTCGAAGATGCGCTCGCGATGCTCGGGCGGAACGCCGGGGCCGTCGTCGCGGACCCGCACCTCGCGGCCGCGGACCTCGACGTCGACGCGGGTTTTCGCGTACTTGAGCGCGTTGTCCACCAGGTTGAGCACGATCTGCTGCACCCGGGCGCCGTCGAGGTCGAGCGTGTCGCCGCTGCCGTCGACCGTGAGCTCGACCTTGGCGATGGGGCGCAGCAGTTCGACGCTGCTGCGCACGAGCCCGCCCAGGTCCGTCGCCTGCTTTGCCAGAGTGATACCCGCCTCGATGCGGGCCACGTCGAGCAGCTCATTGACCATGCGGATCAGGCGGTTGAGGTCCTCCTGCACGCGGCCCAGCGATTCCTTGCCGCCGATGCCGTCCTGGACGTTGGCGAGCGTGGCCTTCGCGGAGGTGAGGGGCGTCCGCAACTCGTGGGACACATGGGAGACGAACTCGCTCTTTACCTGGTCGATCTGCTGGACGGCGGCGGCCATCCGGTCGAAGGCCTGCGCGAGCTGCCCGATTTCATCTTCGCGGATGATGCCCGTGCGCGCCGTGAAATCCCCTCGGCCCAGCGCGTCCGCCGTGCGGGCCAGCGAGCGGACGGGACCGACGACGCGGCCGGCGAAGAGGAACGCGAGGCCGACGGCCATGACGGATGCGAGACCGAAGCCCAGCAGAGCGCGGTCGCGGGCCCGCTGCAGGGGCGCGAGCGCCTGGTCCCGCGGCTCCGAGACCTCGATGATCCAACCGGCATGGCCGACATCCCGGCGCTGCGTGATCGCCGGGGCGACAAAGGCGTCGCGACCGGACGTCGCGAGCGTCTGGCCCTTGGCGTCCTGGAGGATGATGCGGCGCTCCGAGCCTGCCACGCTCGCCAGGATCTGCGAGAGCGGTTTCAGATCCAGCGTGGCCGTCAGCACGTCGCCTCCGACCGCCGGGACCGAGATCGGGAGTCCGTTGAAGGGCCCCACGTTGTCGTTGGTGGGGGCGATCCAGACGTTTCCGTTCGCCGCCTCGTTCAGGATCGGATCCTTGTTGCTCCAGGTGTAGGCCTGCTGCTTGACCTTGGGGTTGTAGCCGCGGTTCGAGGATTTACTGAGGATCTGCGCGTTGGTGTACTCCCGCTGCTGGGCCTGGGCCTGCAGCTCGGCCTCCTGCTTGCCGACCTTCCAGTAGGCGACCTCCAGGAAGAGGTCCGGCGGCTCGGTCTGGGCGTTGAATCGAGCCGTCTGTTCGCCGGGATCTTCGCCTTTCCGGATCATCTGGGCGATCGATTTGAGCTTGATGGTCGCCGAGCGCAGATAGTTCTGGATCAGGGCGCTGCCTGCGGCGAGACGCTGCTCCTGGCCCGCCCGGACGCGCTCCATGAGGGTGTGTTCGACGAGGTTCAAGATGAGAAGTCCGGCGCCCGCCAGCGGCACCAGGGCCACCAGGAGCATGACCAGCGTCAGCTGAACGGACAGTCTTCGGCGGATCACGACGTGAGTATACAGCAAGCGCCGTGCCATCTGATAGACTGGGGCCCGTGAGTATCGCCCTGAACGGGGTCCGCAAGGCCTTCAACGGGACACCCGTGCTCTCCATCGACCGCCTCGAAATCCCGAAGGGCGCCCAGTGGATCATCACCGGCGCCAGCGGGTCGGGAAAGACGACCTTCCTCAACCTCGTCAGCGGCATCCTCACCCCCGACGCCGGGACCATCACGGTCGGCGGCACCGAGATCACGCGCCTCTCCGAAGCGTCCCGGGATCGCTTCCGCGCGGAGAAGATCGGCGTCGTCTTCCAGACCTTCAACCTCCTTCAGGGGTTCAGCGCGCTCGACAACGTCCTCCTGGGGATGCTCTTCGCGGGACGCGTCGACGCCGGCCGCGCGGACGCGCTGCTGGAGCGGGTGGGCCTGAAGGAGAAGCGGGACCAGAACCCCGATGCGCTCTCGGTAGGGCAGCAGCAGCGGGTGGCGATCGCGCGGGCGCTGGCCAACAAGCCCGAGATCCTCCTCGCCGATGAGCCGACCGGGAACCTGGACCCCAAGACGGGCGAGTCGATCATCGGGCTCCTCAAGGAAGTGTGCGGCGAGAACGGGACGACGCTGCTTTGCGTCACCCACCAGCCGCAGGTCATGCAGAGCTTCAAGGATGTGACCGACCTCTCATGTCTCTCTGGAAAATAGTCCTCAAGAACATCGTGCAGCGGAAGCTGAGCTCGACGCTCACGGCCGCGTCGATCGGCCTCGGCGTCGCCGTCGTGATCGCGGTGCTCGCGATCCGCGCCCAGACGCAGGAGGGCTTCCGGCAGAGCGCGTTCGGCGTCGAGCTGATCGTCGGCCCGAAGCAGCTGAGCCCGCTGCAGCTCGTGCTCAACACCGTCTACCACCTGGAGACGTCGCCCGGAAACATTCCCTGGTCGCGCTACCGGGAGCTGGCGGCCCACAAGGGCGTCGCCGTTGCGGTGCCGATATCGGTCGGCGATTCCCTGCGCGGAGCGCGGATCGTCGGAACCACCGAGGCGTTCTTCAACGCCTTCAACCTCGCGATCGACGGCCGCTCGTTCCGCTTCGACCCCGCGCGTCTCGAGCTCGCCATGGCGGGGAAGGAGAGCTCCGGCGCGTTCGAGGCGGTCGTGGGATCGCGGGCCGCGGCGCAGACCGGCCTCCGGCTCGGCGACACGTTCCAGGCCTCCCACGGCGTCGACAATGTCGGCGAACAGCATGCCGAGAAGTGGACCGTGGTGGGCATCCTGAAGCCGAGCGGCACTCCGAACGACCGCGCGATCTTCATCAACCTCGACAGCTTCTATGAGATCCAGGACCATCGGCAGAGCTCTGGGATCTCGGCGGTGCTCCTGAAGACCCGCAGCCTGGCGTCGGGAGACCTCCTGAAGTACGACCTGAACCAGTTGCCCGACTGCATGGCCGCCAATCCCGCCGCAGTCATGGCGGAGTTCTTCAGCAAGTTCGACTGGATCCCGCTGCTCTTCCTCGCGGTGGCGTCCCTCGTCGTCGTGATGGCGGCCGTGTCGATCTTCGTCGCCATCTACAACTCGATGTCCGAACGCCGGCGGCCCATCGCGATCATGAGGGCGCTGGGGGCCCGGCGCGCGACGGTGTTGTCGATCGTGATGATGGAAGCGACGGCGCTCTGCGCCTTCGGGGTGGCCGGGGGCCTGGTGCTCGGCCATCTCCTCACGGCCGTCGCCGGATCCTTCCTGACGTCCCGATCAGGAATCCCGTTCTCGCCGTTCGCGGTGCAACCCGAGGAGCTGGCGGTGCTCGCGGGGGTCCTGCTGCTGGGCGCCCTGGCCGGGGTCCTGCCGGCCCTCAAGGCTTATCGCAGCGACATCGCTGACGGACTCAGCCCTTCATCGTAGAATAAGAAGCTCATGAAGCGCCTGGCCTGGTTCCTCCTCCTGGTCTCCGGCTGCTCGAAGCCGCTCCCCGAAGCGGAGCCGCTGGCGTTCCAGTCCCTGGGAGCCTTCGAGTATACGGACAAGATGAAACTGCCGGGCGACGTCACGCGCTGGAACGGGAAACTCGTGAAGGCGACCGGCTTCATCAACCCCACCTCGCAGGCGAGGAACCTGACGTCGTTCCTGCTGGTCAAGGACCGCGCAAGCTGCTGCTTCGGGAAGCGGCCGCAGATCAACCACTACATCGAAGTGAAGCTCCGGCCCGGCGCGAGCGCCGACTACTCCAACGACCCGGTCACAATCCAGGGGATCCTCAAGGTCGACGACCGCTGGGACGGCGACTGGCAGCTCGGCCTCTACTGGATGGAAGCGGCGGAGGTGCTCAAGTGATCCTCGCGCTGCTCCTTCTCCTGCAGGACGCCTCCTCCAAGATCGCCCAGGAGGTCGAGTACGCCAACGCCAAGGACAAGCCGCAGTTCCACGTCCAGGCCGTGCGGAAGCTCAAGGACCGCGGCGGCCCCGCGGTGGCCGAAGAGATCCTGAAGTTCTGCGCGGCCCGCGGCCACAACGCGCTCTCGATCGCGTTCACCGAGGGCCTGGGCACCCTGAAGGACGATCGCATCACGGGGCTGCTCCGGGAGCTGATCCGCGACAAGGATTTCTACTGGCGGCCGACGGCGTTCCGCGCGCTCGCCGATCTGCGCGACCGCGCCTCCCGGGACGAGTTCCGCGCGGCGCTGGGCGACCGCCTCTGGGGCTGCCGCGCGGCGGCCGTCGTGGCGCTCGAGAGGCTGGACGACCGCGAGTCGGTGCCGCGGATCAAGCAGTTGTTGGGCGACGACGTCTACGATGTCCGCGCGCAGGCGGCCAGGACGCTCTTCGCGTTCGGCGATTCGTCGGGCCTCCCGGTGCTCGTCGAAGCCCTGCGGGCCAACACGGTCTGGTTCGACATCGACTACGGCCAGATCGCCCGCGAGGACGCCTGGAACTTCCTCAAGGTCGTCGCGAAGGACGACTTCGGCTACAAGCCGTGGGAGACGGTCGAGGAGCGGGCGCCGGGGCTCGCGAAGGCCGAGGCGTGGATCGCGAAGACGATGCCCGACTGGCGCGACAAGGTCCCCGAGAAGGCCCGCGTCCGTGCCGCCGGGGTCGAGTACGCCTTCGGCTTCGAGCGGCGCTCCTGCCAGCGCGGCGACTTCTTCTTCCGCATCGACCGTGACGGAAACCTCGTCCTCGGCTATTTCACCCTGGAGTCGGCGACGCTCAGCGCGGAGGAGCTGAAGGCCTTCAACGCCGCGCTCGACAAGGTGAAGACCGTGGACCGCTCGGTCCCGTACGGCCTGGGCGGCTGCGACTTCGAGCAATACTACGTGCGCGTGGGCAACCGATTTGAGAAGCTCTGGATCGGCCTGCAGGGACGACCCGCGGCGGCCGAGCCGTTCGTGCGCCTCGTCGGCGACCTGCTCCGGAAGAAATTCGGGGAGCGGGCCCTCGAGGAGTTCAAGCAGTCCAGCGACCTCTTCAGGACAAACGAATAATGAAGATCCGGCCCTACGAGAAACGGGACGCCAAGGACCTCAGCAACCTGATCCGCGCCCTGGCGAAGTATGAGAAGCTGGCGCCGCCCTCGTCGGTGGCCGCGCGGCGGCTGATCGCCGACATCGGGCGTCGCATCCGCGTCCTGATCGCCGAAGAGGCCGGGACGCCCGTCGGCTATGCCATCTACCTGTTCACCTACAGCAGTTTCCTTGCGCGTCCGACGCTCTATCTGGAGGACGTGTTCGTGCTGCCGGAGCACCGTCGCGGCGGCATCGGGGGGCAGTTCTTCGAGGCGCTGCGCCAGGCGGCCCGCCGCGAGAAGTGCGGCCGCATGGAATGGGTCGTGCTCGACTGGAACACGCCGGCGCACCGCTTCTACCGGAAGCTCGGCGCCAAGCCGCTGGATAACTGGGTCACTTATCGTATTGTGCTGTGATCGCGGGCGTCGATCTTCCGCGATTCGCTATTCGCTATTCGCAATTCGCGATTCGTGATAGATTGTTCCGCTCCATGAAGACCACGCTCCTGATCCCCACGCTCAACGAAGTGGTGGGGATGAAAGTCATCATGCCGCAGATCCGCCGCGAGTGGGTGGATCAGATCCTGATTCTCGACGGCCAGTCCACCGACGGCACCGCCGAGTACGCCCGGTCGGAGGGCTACGAGGTCTACGTCCAGAAGGAGCGGGGCATCCGGCAGGGCTACAAGGAGGTCTGGCCGCTGATCCGCGGCGACGTCGTCATCACCTTCAGCCCCGACGGCAACTCGGTCGTCGAGTGCCTCCCGCCTCTCATTGAGATCATGAAGCAGGGCTACGACATGGTCATCGTGTCGCGCTACCTGAGGGGCGCCAAGAGCGAGGACGACGACATCCTCACCGGCTTCGGCAACTGGATGTTCACGACGGTGACGAACCTCCTGCACGGCGGAAAGTACACCGATGTCATGGTCATGTACCGCGGCTATAAGACGGACCTGGTCTACAAGCTCGGCCTTTACGAGGACGACGCTCACAAGCTGCCCGAGAAGCTCTTCGGGACGCGGATCAGCTGGGAGCCGCTGCTCTCGGCGAGGGCCGCGCGCTACCGCCTCAAGGTCGGCGAGATCCCCGGAGACGAGCCGGCGCGGATCGGCGGGGAGCGCAAGCTCCAGATGTGGCGCTGGGGGGCCGCCTACATGTTCCAAATCGTGGCCGAGCTGTTCCTCCCGAAGCGACCCATGGTAAAATAAGGGCGCTTGAGCACCCTCGATCTGCTCCTGGTCTTCCCGAACAACCGCCGGAACGCCTACGGCATCCTGGCGGACAATGTCGCCGCGGTCACGGTCCCGCTCCAGACCGCCCTGAGCGCCGCCTACGTCCGCAAGGCGGGCTTCTCGGTCCAGGTGCTCGATGCCGACGCCGAGAACCTCTCGCCCGAGGAGACCGCGCGGCGAATCCTGGCCGCCGGGGCGCGCCTGGTGCTGATGTCGACGGACTCGCTCAACTCGGGCGACGTCACCAAGATGGGCGCCGCCAGCGAACTGCTCCGCGAGCTCCGCCGGACGGGCTCCGGGCCGCGGGTCATGCTCGAAGGCGTCGTGCCGTCGGCCTTTCCCGAGCAGATGCTCCGGGAGGAGGGGGCGGACTTCGTCTGCCAGGGCGAGGCCTTCGACCAGGTGGTCGACCTGCTGAAGGTCCTGGCGGCAGGGAAGCCGCGGCCCGACGCGAAGCTGTCGGGGGTCTCCTGGCTCGACGGCGACGCCGCGGTGATCGGCGGTCGTCGAAGTCTGATCAAGAATCCGGACACGCTGTCCTTTGCGGCCTGGGACCTGCTGCCCATGGACCGCTACCGCGCGCATCACTGGCACTGCTTCGACCGCCTGGACCGGCGCCAGCCCTACGCCAGCATCTACACGAACCTCGGCTGTCCCTACACGTGCTCGTTCTGCAACGTGAACGCGGTGGCCGGGACGGCGAACTTCCGGGCCCGCACGCCGGAGAACGTGGTCGAGGAGATCGACCTGCTCGTGAAGCAGTACGGGGTGCGCAACCTGCGGATCGTCGACAACGTCTTCACGATCCGGCCCGACCTGGTCGAGAAGCTCTGCGACTTGATCATCCAGCGCGACTACGGCCTGAACTTCTGGGCCTATTGCCGCGTCGAGACCATCAAGAGCCCCGAGCTCCTGCGGAAGATGAAGAAGGCGGGGGTCAACTGGGTCGCCTACGGCATCGAGGCGGCCGACGACAAGGTGCGCGACGCGGTGGACAAGGGCTCGTCGCAGGCGGTGATCGACCGCGCGATCGAGATGACGCGGCAGGCGGACATCAACATCGTCGGCAACTTCATCTTCGGGCTGCCCGAAGACTCGCACGAGACGATGCAGAAGACCTTCGACATGGCGAAGCAGTATCTCTTCGAGTACGCGAACTTCTACGCCGCGATGGCGTATCCGGGCACCGAGCTGCACGAGCAGGCCAAGAAGGACGGCATCCAGCTGCCGAAGACCTGGAAGGGCTACGGGCAGTATTCGGAGGAGGCGCTGCCGATGTCGACGAAATACCTCACGTCCGCTGAGGTGTTGCGCTTCCGGGACAACGCGTTCGTGGAGTACACGTCGGATCCGGCCTACCTGGCGCTGGTGCGCAAGCGTTTCGGCGAGCCCGCGGTGGACTTCATCAACGGGCTTCTGAAGATCAAGCTGCGCCGCAAGCTGCTGGAACCCGCCTCGGCCTGATCGGCTAAGGTTTGCGGGCGACGATCTCGAACGCCATCCGGATTTCGTCGGACGCCTTCACCGTTCCCACAGCGGCCGAGAGACGCCGGATTTTGTAGTCGCTGTGCAGGACCGTGAAGTCGCCCCGTGCCGTCAGGGTGCGCTCTCGAAGCGTCAGCCGAGTCGGAACGCTCACCTGCCGGGTGACGCCGTGCAGCGTCAGTTCGCCCCGGAGTTCGATCTGGTACTCGCCCGCCGTGATCTGGCTCGCGCGGATCTCACTGCTGCGGAAAACGATCTCGGGATACTGCGAGACCTCGAGGGCTTTCTCGCGGATGTCCTTGTCGATCTTCTTTCGATCCGCGTCGCTGAAGCCTTTGCCGACTTCGGTCAGCGAGGCAGCCTGGATCGTCATCCGCAGCGTTGCGTTCTCGACGTCGTTCTCGCTCAGGTGGGCCTCGCCGGTGAACTCGCGGAGCGCGACGCTGTGTTCGTGCCCGAAGTTGGACAGGATGCCGGCGGTCCCGATGGTTGCGGTGAAGCGGCTGGCGGAGGCGTCGACGACGTAGCGGTCGCGGTCGGCCTGCTGCGTCGAGGCCGCGAGGAGCCAGAGGAGGACCGGACACCACGCGGAGAAGCCCATCTACACTGCAGATCGGGTCCCGTTGCGGGCGTTACGAGCACAGTTCCACCTCCTCGTGTCGGGCGTCAAAGACGTGCGCCTCTTTGGGCGTGCCCTTGGCGTCGCCAGGCACGACCTCGACGATGTAGGCCGGAGATTCGGACGGCTTCGTCGGATAGACATGGACGATCGTCCCGGTTGCGCCGGCCTTGACCGTCCTCCCGCGGTCATCCGTCTTGGGGGTCAGGATTCGGACGACGGAGTGCTCCGGGTACGCCGTGATCGGGGTCCGTCGCCTCGCGGCCCGGCGGCCTCGAAAGAATGCCACGAAGCAGAGAACCATGGCCGTCAGGATGGCCGTCACCGTCAGGAGTGCCAGCAGGCGGGGAGAGACGGCGCTGAGTCGGGGGTCCTGGAGGACGGCCCGGGCGAACGTGGCGGTGACCAGGCACAGCACGACCATGACCGCGACCGCGGTCATCAGGAGCAGCACCAGGTCTCCCAATTTCCTCAGCGGCCCGGCGGGCTGAGGCCTGCGGGGATCGGCGTCTTTCAAGAATCACCTTCGATGGCGGTCAAGGGGGGCCCCTTCGAAATCTTAACCCGCGCCGGAACGTTCCCTCACTTCTGTCGGCGACAAGTCCGTATCGTTCCCCGGAGGGAATCGTAGATAAGCAGGCCGGAGGGGGCAACATGAACGCCAAACATCATCAGAGCAGTCACGCGGGGGCGAGAACTGGGAAGACGGATCGGACGCGGGTCGCGTATCTCCCGACAAGCGCGTCCCCCGAGCAGATCCCGATGCATTGCTTCGCCATCGGGTCCTTGCGCTCTCGAAGATAAGGGCCCGCTCATTCGGTCGGGAGGATAACGGTTCTTCCCGGGCGCGGATCAATAGCTCAAGGGGCTCCGGCGGATGCTGTCGACTAAAGCTCGACGTCGAATCAGGAACGCGGCCGTTCTGACGCTGCTCGTCGGGGGGCTTCTGTACGCCCTCCGCTGGCCGCTCCTGGGACGCGCGCTCGTCGGGGCCGTTCGGAAGAAAGCCATCCAATCCCTCGCGGCCGACGTGAGGATCGGCCGGCTTTCGGGCTCGATCGTCTCGTCCGTCCGCGCCACGGGCGTCGAGCTCCTGCCGCGACCGGAGTCGGCGCTGCGCGCGGGCCGCCTCGACCGCCTGGAAGTCCGTTACGGTTTCCTGGGATTGTCGGGTCTGCATCTGGTCGCGCGGGGGCTTCGGATCGAGCTCGCCCCATCGAACAAACCTCCGGCGCCGCCCCACGAGTCCGTCCGGGAAGCGCTCCAGTCTCTGGAGCAGCTTCAGCTGCCCTCCGAGGTCCTCGTCGAGGACGCGACTGTCGTCACGGCGGACGGGACCGAGCTGGTCCTCGAGCGCGCCCGATGGAAGAACGATGAATTGACCGTCCGACTGCGCACGCAGGGCTGGGGGACCTTCGCCCTCGCCCTGAAGCGGGGCCCCCGACACGAGCTCCGCCTCACGGGGCGCGCCCCGCAGGCGCCGGTCTCCGAACTCTCCTTCGAGATCGACGGCGGGCAAGGGCCGGATCACCCGGCCCGTTTGAGGGCGGAGGCGGGGCGCGAGACGATCCGCTGGGACGGCACGCTGCGCTTCGGGCCCGACGGCGGGCTGACCCTCGTCGAGGGGAACCTCGCGGTGCGGGAGGGCAACGCCGCCACCCGCGTCGATCTGAGCAATGGCGAAACCGAAGTTGCCTGGGACGCCCGGCTGATCCTGGACAAGGAGATTCAAGCGGACATCCTGGGAAAGGGTCGGGTCCACGGGTCTCTCGCGGAGCCGCTCGACCGCTGGACCGTCTCGGAAGGCTTCCTCAAGGTCTCTTCGGCCACCGTGAGGGGATGTCTCCTCTCCGGCGAGTTGGCCTTCGACAAGGGGACGCTCGGACGCCTGCCCTGGCGCGGGCACGTGGGGTGCGGCGACGATCGCGCCGAGGCTCGGGGCCTGGTCTCGTGGAAGGCGGGCTTCGGCCTCGAGGCGCAGCTCACGCTCGACGCCCGGAACCTCGACCCCTACCGCGGACTCCTTCCGGAAGACCTGAAGGTCGAGGCCTCGGGGGTGCACCTCGAAGGGCGCGCCGAAATGGGAGCGGCGGGGCCATCCTTCGAAGGCTCCCTGCGGGTCGGGAAGGGTGCATTCGCCGGGACCGCGTGGGAAAGCGTGCGCTGCCGGGCCCGCCTTTCCCCGAACGAGGCGGTCGTGCGCGAACTCTCGGTCGAGGGCGTTCCCGCCGCGCCGTCGGTTTCCCTGTCCGGGACGCTGCGGGCATCCCCCGGGTACCGCACGCTGGACGTCGACGTCGCGGGTCCGAAGATCGTGCTCGGGCCGCCCGTCGCGGGCGTGCTCACGGATCTGGTCGTCCGCGGCCGCCTGGATGAGAAGGGCGTCGAGCTCTACGCCCTCGACGGCCGCCTCGATCACGGGCCCTTCCGGGCGATCGGGCGTTGGGATTTCCGGACGGATCGGAAGGAGGCGAGGCTGCATCTGGTGGGCGAAAACGTGCTCGTCCTGTCGGACAAGCTCGGGCGCGTGCGGATCTCGCCGGATGTGTGGGTCACGGGCAGTGCGGAAGCGGGATGGAAGGTGGACGGGTCGGCCGAGCTCCCCTCGCTCGTCTTCTACCGAGAGCTCGGCGACCCGCAGGCGTCGCGGCAGGGACAGGTGAAGGCGGCCGCCGCGCCGAAGCTCCGGCTCGCGCCGGCGCCCGGCGGGGGCTTCCTCATCCCGGCCGGCCTGCCGGGAGGCGAGCGGGTCGCGCTCGACCTCGAGCTCCGGACGACCCGGGAGGCGCGGGTCGAGAACAGCGCCCTCGGCGCGCTCGTCCGGGCCGAGCTCCGACTGGGCGGGACGCTTGCCGCTCCCTCCCTTTCGGGAACGGTCGGGGCGCGCCGCGGCGAGGTCAAACTTGCGACCGGGGTCTTTCTCCGGATCGAGCGCCTGGACGTCACGCTCCCGAAGGAAGAGGGCCATGCCGGCACCATCTACTTTAAAGGGAGATCCGGGAAGGGGGAGGGCGCCATCACGGTCGTCATCTCCGGGCCGTTGGACGAGCCGGCGATCACGCTTTCCTCAAACCCGCCGCGGAAGCAGGAGGACCTGCTCGCCACGCTCGCCTTCGGGATGGCCCCGGGCACCGTGAGCGGCCAGGATGCGCTCGGGACGCTCGCGGTCAAGGTCTTCGAGCAGGCGACCGACGCCTGGCCGAAGGCCGAGCCCGCCGAGAGTTTCTGGAGCCGGCTCAGTCTCTCGACCAAGGACGAGGACGCCCCCGATCCCGAGAAGCGCGTCCCCTGGCAGCTGCCTCCGACCGGCTCGGCCCGCGGGACGATTGTGCGGACCGAGTACCTCCTCAACTCCTTCCTCTCGGTCGTGGTCGAATCCGACCGCGAGGCCAACGTCAGCGGCGATCTCAAAGTCCGTTTCCATTTCCGGTAGAGCCGCGTGCGACGCCCTCGCGCCGTCCGCTCGCTCCCTCTGGCGCTCCTGGCCCTCGTCTCCTGCTCCTCGGAACTTTCCACGCTGCACGGGGCGAAGGTCGTCTTCGAGGGCCGGAAGGCGTTCTCCGAGAGCGAGCTCCTGGAGGCCGCACGCTCGGAGCTCCGCGAGTACGATCGCTCTCCGGACCCGACCCTGCTCTCCGACGCCGCCTTCCGCATGGCGCACCGCTACGAGCTGGCCGGGTACGCGGGGACGCGCGTGGAATTCTCGGAATCGCCCGAGCGCATCGTCTTTACCATTACCGAGGCGCGCTACGTCGCGCTCGGCAAGGTGCGCGTGAATGGAAACCGCGCGCTTTCCGACGAGGAGCTCCTGGCGAAGCTGCCCCGGAACCTGCTCGGCTCGGTTCCGTATTCGGAGCGGCTGGCCGGGGAGATCCGGAACCACCTCGTCCGCGCCTACGCGGACCTGGGGTATGCGGAGGTCGTGGTCGGCGAGCCGGAAGCCCGCCTGGACGGAAAGAGGAAGGAGATGGACCTGACGTACACGGTCACGGAGGGGAAGCGCTACGTCGTGAGCGGCCTGGAAGGGCTTCCCGACGTTCCCGAGCTCGCGAAGAAACTGTCGTCACTCGTGGGCAAGCCGTTCACCCCGCGCGCGGCCGACGAGGTCGAGGCGGCCGTGCTCGACGGGTACCGGGAGCACGGCCACCCGTTCGTCCGCGTCGTCGTGCGACCTCGCCTGGACCGAGGCACCGGGAGCGTCGTGCTGGTCCTCGATCTCGATCCGGGCCCCTCGGCGAAGTTGGGGGACCCCGTGGTCCGGGGGAACGGCCGCACGAAGGAGTCGTGGATCGAACGCCGCGCCGACTTGGAGCGGGGCAAGGAATACCAGGCCAGCGACCTCCGGCGAGCGGAGAAGCGGCTGATGGAGACGGCGCTCTTCACCACGGTCGAGGTGAACCCCGGGCCGATTCAGGAGGACACAGGTCAGGTGCCCGTGGAGATCAAGGTCGAGGAGCGCGACCCGGGCGAGGTTGCCGTGCGCCTCGGCTACGGGACCCTCGACGGCCCGCGCGGCGGAGTGGACTTCCGCTACGCCAACCTGCTCGGGGGCGCGGAGCTCTTCCGCGCGGCCGGGACCGTCAGCCGCTATGGGTACCGGACCGAGGCGGAGCTCGCGTTCCCGTTCATCTTCGGCTCGGACTTCCGGCCCGGCGTGTCGGGATACTACGAGCTCGAGAACTATCCGAGCTTCGAGGCCGTCGCGATCGGCGAGGTCCTGTCGCTCTCGTATCCCGTTCTCGAAAAGGTCCAGGGCACCGTCGGCGTGCGGCACGCCGCGATCCGGACGAAAGAGGTGGAGCCCGGGGTGCCGCCGGGGGATTTGCTCGACTTCTCCTACACGGCCCCTTTCGTGTCCGCCATCTGGGACGCCCGCGACAGCCCGCTCCTCCCGACGAAGGGATACCTGGTGGACGCGCGGGTGGAATGGTCGGGCGAGCCGTTCAGCCGGGACATCCAGTTCCTGAACGCGGGCGGCCGCGCCGTCGCCCTGTTCCCGCTGCCCTGGGCCCTCGTCCTGGCGGCGTCGCTGCAGGGCGGCGTGATCGCACCCCTCGGCTCGACCGAGGTGATCCCCGTCTCGCTCCGCTACTTCGCGGGTGGGACGAACACGGTCCGCGGGTTTGAGTTCGCGTCGCTGGGTCCGCAGGCCAACGGGAAGGCGACCGGCGGCGAATGCTTCCTCGCGCTGCAGACCGAGGTCCGCTATCCGATCTGGGGCGACCTGCACGGGGCGGTCTTCTCGGATCGCGGCGGGGTCTGGCAGGATTACCGGGACGTGAACCTTTCAGAGTGTCGGTACTGCGTGGGCACGGGTCTCCGCTATCACACCCCCGCCGGCGCGATCGTCGGAGACTTCGCCTGGAACCCCGCGCGCCGGGCCGGCGAGCACGGATGGGAATTTCACTTCAGCATCGGGTTTCCCTTTTAACGATCGACGTGAAGGTGGGCCGCGCGGAACTGCTGCTTCTAATTCGGGTCCAAAGTCGGGTCGACCGGCTCAAGCCGCCGGATCAAGTTGACCTTCTGGGAGTAGTGGCACCTAGGGCAGAAGGTTTTGGTTCCGGTCATGGAGGTTGTCATCTGAACCTCCCCGCTGCCGAGACATTGCGGGCAGGTCCAAATGGACAGAAATACTGTCGCCAGGAGGAGCAGGAGTAGGAACAGCGCTCCCCAAAGAGCGATGGGTCCGATGTCGCGGCCTCGATTCGCCAGCGCTGCCTCCCGTCGACCTAGTTTAGCGCTGTCGTCGCTGCTCGCGAGCAGGGTTTCTCATTAGAATGCCTCGACCGCATCACGCGCCGCGCGCGCACGGTTCAGTCTGGTAGAAGGGATCGGAAGCCCGTTGGTTGGAGGGGCCTCCCCCTTCTGACTGCCTGAGGTTGTTCGGCGTGCGGACTGCCTCGAGCATTACCGCTCTTTGCTGGATGGCGTCTCCTTTCAAAAGGAGCTGGGCCATGGAGGAGACTCCGCCGCCCGCGATCGGCGGGAGACCGAGCGTTTCGCGCGCCCGGTCTCCCGCCTCCGCGTCTCTGGTGCTCCGGGAGACTCGCCGCAATCGGGGAACGACGACCCTAGCGTCCCCTGCGGCCGCAGGCGTTTGCCCCTTTCCGCTCGACAGCCGCGCCGGCGCTACTCCGGATATTTTCCGCCGCTCGGTTATGCCCTTCATCGCGGGACGCCACTAAAGAGCCGCTGTCGTCCTGGGTCGCGCGATGGTCGGCCGGCGTCGCTAGGGAGCGGGAGTCTTCGAGGCTGGAGAGGCGGGCGTCCGCTAGTGGAGCAGCAGGGGCGCCTGTTCGCGCGCCTTCTCGTACGCGCATCCAAGCTCGCTGCACCGGTAGGGACGCCGCCGGTCCCGGTCGGGGCCTTGGGCCGCGAGCGGGGGCACGACCAGCCGCTTCTGATGGGTCGGGCAATACTCCACCCGGAGGGGGATCCGGCACGCTTCGCAGAGAAAGTGGCGCGAGGTGATCGGCACCGGGACGGCGAGTTCCAAGCCAGGCGGGACGTAGGCGGCTCCCGCCCACGAGCCGAGCAGGGTCATGGGTCCCTCGCACTCCCGGCACATCGGATTCAAGGAGGAATTAGCGTTCATGCATCTTTAGTACGCTCCACACCCATAACTCGTCTCACGGGCAAGAGAGCCGCTGCTTTTTGATCTGGGGGTTGTCGCAGATTCTTAAAACCTGGACCGTCATCGCGCGGCTCGGGTTGACTTCTAACCGCTGATGCTAGGAGCCGGATGAAATCACGGGGCGCCGCCGCCCTCGAAGCCGTCGTAGTGGATGATCTGGCTTCCCAGCGCCTCGAAGCGGAAGGGCACGTGCAGGAACTTGTCGAGCTTCGCGCGGATCTTCGGCTGGTCCTCCGGACGCGCGAAGAGCAGCAGGAAGCCGCCGCCGCCCGCGCCCAGGATCTTGCCGCCGATCGCGCCCGCCGAACGGCCGGCATCGTAGATCGAGTCGATCTCCGTGGACGAGATCCGCGAGCTCAGCTTGCGCTTCAGCTGCCAGTTCTCATGCAGCAGGCGGCCGAAGTCCCCGAGGTCGCCGTCGCCGCTGAGCACCCGCGTCGCCGTCGTCACCATCTCGTACATCTGCTTGAGCTCGGACTTGTTCTGCGGCGTCTTCTTCACCTGCTCGGCCGCGATCTCCGACGCGATCCGCGTGAAGCCGGTGAAGATCAGCATGCAGTGCGCCTGCAGCGCCACCAGGCGGTCCCGCTTGAGGATCAGCGGCGAGACGCTGAACGTGTCGTCGGGCAGGAAATCGATCCGATTGAGCCCGCCGTGCGCCGTGATCACCTGGTCCTGCGCCCCGACCGTCTCCTGCAGCAGGTCGTGCTCCAGGTGGATCGCGTCGCGGGCGAGCTGCATCTTGCTGGCCATCCGGGCCCGCAGCGCGTAGAGCGCGTTCAGCAAGCCCACCGTGAAGGTCGAGCTCGACCCCAGGCCCGTGCGGGCCGGAAGGTCGCCGTCGTGGTGGATCTCGATCCCCTCGTCGATTTTGAGGTACTTGAGCGCGGCGCGCACCGCCGGGTGCTGCACCTCCTCCGAATTCTTCACCAGCTCGATCTTCGAGTACACGATCCGCGACTTGTAGTCGAAGAACTGCGGCAGGTAGCGGACCGAGATGTAGCAGTACTTGTTGATCGAGGTCGCCAGCACCGCGCCGCCGTGCTCCCGGTACCAGGCGGGATAGTCGGTCCCCCCGCCGAAGAAGGAGATCCGGAACGGCGTGCGGCTGATGATCATCGGCTTCTCGCCTTCTGGAAAAACTCGGAGGAGGCAGCGTACGATTCGGGCGTCCCGATGTCCATGAACGCGAAGGTCCCGGGTTCGCCGAAGAAGCGGTTCCCGATCAGCGACGGGAACGTCTCGCGCTCGAGGGATACCGGCCGCCCTTCGGGGATCTCGGCCACCACGGATTTCTGCAGCACGTAAACGCCCGCGTTGATGAGCCCCGGCCCCGCCTCGCCCTTCTCGGCGAACTGCAGCACCGAGCCATCTTCGTCGATCTCCACCCGGCCGTAGCGCGACGCGTCCTCGACCTCGGCCAGCAGCATCGTGGCCCGGGCCTTGCGCCGGCGCTGCAGCGCCGCGAGCAGCCCCAGGTCGACCGCGGCGTACGAGTCGCCGTTCATCGCCATCAGCGTCTCCGCGCGCAGGAGAGGGAGGGCGTTCCGCAGCCCGCCCCCGGTGCCGAGCGCTTCCTTCTCGACCGACATCTCCAGACCTTCGCGCGCGGCGAAGTCCGTGAAGGCCTCGGGACGGTAGCCGAGCGAGAGGATGACCCGCCGCGCTCCCGCGGCGCGGACCTGCTCTACGAGGTACGAGAGAAAGGGCCGCCCGTTGACGGGGCGCAGCGGCTTGGGCACGTCCCCGGGGACCGACTGCAGACGCGTGCCGCGGCCCCCCGCGAGGATCACGACGTCGAGGCCGGCGAGCGCGTCAGGCATTGCCGTAGGGGTTGGAACGGAGGACCTGGTAGGCGCGGATCAGCTCGCGGATCCCGTCGTCCAGCGAGTGGCGCGGCTTGAAGCCCGTCTTCTCGATCTTCTCGTTGGAGATGATGTAGTCGCGCTGGTCCGGGTCCTTGCCCACCGGCGCCTCGAGGAAGGTGAAGCGCGGGACGTGGACCTTGATCTTCTCGCAGAGCTCCTTCTTGGACAGGTTCGCATCGCTCAGGCCCACGTTGTAGGGTCCGCCCGCCATCGCGTCGTAGTTCTTCAGCCCGTGGAGGAACGCCGCCGCGGCGTCGCGGACGTGGAGGTAGTTCCGCTTCGCGTGGGCCTCGTAGAGCACGACCGCGCCGTCGCGGAGGGCGCGCTGCACGAAGTCGTTCACGAGCAGATCCGTCCGCATCCGGGGCGACGCGCCGAAAATCGTCGCGAAGCGGAACGACATCGTGTGGCCCGCGTCGAGGACGGCTTTCTCGGCGTCGACCTTCGTCCGGCCGTAGAGCGAGATCGGCTTGAGCGGCGTCTCCTCGGTGCAGAAGCGGTCCTTCTGGCCGATGCCGTAGCCGCTGTTGGTGCAGGGATAGAGGACCTTCTGCCGCGGCGAGCGGAGCTTCAGGAGCAGCAGGATCGCCTCCAGGTTCACCGTGCGGGCCGCCACCGCGTCCGCCTCGCAGACCGGGACGCCCACGAGCGCCGCAAGAGGGAGGAGGACGTCGGCCTCTTTGACCAGCGGCGCAAGCGTCGCTTCCTCGCGGGCATCGCCGCGGACGATCCGGAGGCGGTCGTCCCGACATACGTCGAGCAGGCTCGATTGGTTGTAGCGGAAGCTATCCAGCACCGTGACGCTGTGACCTTCCGCCAGAAGCGCGGGTACCAGAATGGAGCCGATGTACCCGGCGCCGCCCGTGACCAGGATCTTGCTCGTCATCGCTTGGATTCCACGAAGGCCTTAAGAGTCTTGGTGATGTAGTCCCGGGCTTCCGGAGAGACGTGCTGGTGGTTCCCGAACGTGAAACCGTTCTTCATGATGGAGTTGGCGTTCGGCAGCTCGCCGACCACCCGGTGCGGGTAGCGCTTGATGGCGGGCTGCACCGCGATGTTGCCGGCATTGAGCGGCCGCATCTCGATTCCCTTCGACTGCAGGTGCTCGATCAGCTCGCGCTGCGAGAACGGCGCGCCCGGCTTGACGCGCATCGGGAAGCCGAACCAGGAGCTCGCCGCGTTCGGGGTCACGCTCACGAAGTCGAAGACGTCCGAGAGCGGCGCGAGCACCTTGAGCCAGTGCTTCGCGTTGTCGGCCCGGACCTTGATGAAGCGGTCGAGCTTGCGGAGCTGCCGCGAGCCCATGGCGGCCTGGGGCTCCGTCGCCCGCAGGTTGTATCCGATGTTGACGAAGAGGAACTTGGGGAAGATCTCGGGGTTGGCGTCGAGATGCTTCTTGGGCTTGTCCATCTCGCGGGTCCAGCCGTGCGCCCGCAGGGCCCGCATCGTCTCGGCGAGCTCGAAGTCGTCCGTCACCACCATCCCGCCCTCGAGCGTCGTGATGTGGTGCGAGTAATAGAAGCTGAAGGTGCCGACGCGGCCGAAGGACCCGACGTGCCGGCCCTTGTAGGTCGCCCCGAGCGACTCGCAGGAATCCTCGATCAGCTGCAGGTTGTTCTTTTTGGCGATGTCGACGAGCGCGTCCATGTCGCAGGGGTTGCCGTAGATCGGCACCGGCATGATCGCGCGGGTCTTCGGGCCGATCGCCTTGGCAACCTCGTTCAGGTCGATGTTGAGCGTCCGGGGGTCCGGGTCGACGATGACCGGCACCAGCTGGTGCTGGAGGAGCGGCCAGACGGTGGTCGACCAGCAGAGCGCCGGCACGATCACCTCATCGCCGGGCTTGAGGCGGTTCTCGGTAACCTCATTCGCGATCCCCGCGATGGCCAGCAGGTTCGCGGAGGAGCCCGAGTTCACCATCACGGCGTGGCCGTGCTTGAAGCGCTTGGCGAACTCCTGCTCGAACTTCTTCACCTTGGGGCCCATCGTGACTTCCGTCTTCAGAAGGCACTGCAGGACCTCCCAGATCTCCTCGTCGTCGTAGGTCGCCTCGTGGAGCTTGACGACGGGCTTCCGGGGGTCGAACGGCTTGGGGGCCGTCTTCTTCCAGGCGGCCGAGACGGCCTTTTTCAGCGAGGAGTTGTCCACTCAGAAGGGTCCTTTGAAGTTGAGCACTTCGACGGCTTCTTCCGCCGGGGGCCATTCGCGGGGCGTCCCTTTCGCGAGCTCGTAGGCGGCGGCCGCGATCTTCGAAGCGTCGGGATAGAAGGCGTTTTCCAGGTTCTTCGTGGTGGGGCAATTCACCGGCGCGAAGCCCGTGCGGCCGACCTTGACGCCCCGCTCGCCCGAGAAGCGCTCGGCCGCGGCGGCCAGGATCTCGGCGCTCGCGCCGCAGAAGGTCCAGCCGTTCTCGACGACCAGCAGGCGCCCGGTGCGGGCGACCGAGTCGAGGATCGTCGTCGTGTCGAGCGGCTTGAGCGAGACGCAGTCGATCACCTCGGCGTCGACGCCCTGCTGCTTGAGCAGCGCGCGGGCGCGCAGGCATTCGACGTTCGCGTAGGAGACGCCCACGAGGGTGATGTCCTTGCCCTCGGCGAGCACGCGGGCCTTGCCGAACGGGACCGTGTAGGGCTGCTCGGGCACCGGGCCCTTCTGGCCGTGGAGCAGGCGATGCTCGACGAACATTACGGGATCGTCCTGGCGGAGGCTCTGGAGCAGCAGACCCTTCGCGTCGTGGGGCGTCGTCGGCGCCAGCACGCGCAGCCCCGGGACGTGCATGAAGAGCGGGTAGAGCGCCTGCGAGTGCTGCGCGCCCTGGCCCCAGCTGCGGCCGATCACGGAGCGGACGACAATCGGGCACGACACCTGACCGCCATACATGTAGCGGGCCTTCGCGGCAATGTTGATGATCTGGTTCATCGCCAGCAGCAGGAAGTCCATGCGGATGTGGACGTGGATGGGGCGGTAGCCCGCCATGGCCATGCCGATCGCCACGCCCGTCATGGCGTCTTCCGAGAGAGGCGTGTCGAAGCAGCGGGCCGGCCCGAACTTCTTGTGCAGGGCCATCGTGGTGCCGTAGGTGCCCTTGAAGTCGTCGACGCCGATCCCGAAGACGACGACCTTCGGGTTGGCCGTCATCTCCTGCTCGGTGGCCTCCAAGATGGCGGCCGAGTAGGTCAGGATGCGTTCCGCGCTGTTATTGGGCATAGACGTCCGTGTGCAGTTCCTTGAGGTCGGGGAAGGGGCTCTTTTCGGCGAACTCGAAGGCGTCCCGGATCTCCTCCTCCACCTCGCGGTCGATCGTCGCCTTCGCGGCCGCAGGCAGCTTCTGGGCGAGCTTCTTGATCGGGTCGCCGTCCTTCCAGGGGGCGACCTCGTCGGGCTTCCGGTAGCCCTGGTGGAAGTCGTCGTTGGGGCCGACGTGCTCCTTCATGCGGTAGGTCATGAACTCGAAGAAGCGCGGGCCCTTGCCGGTCTTGCGCAGTTCGTCGACCGCCTGGGCCATCTTGGCCCGGATCGCGAGGACGTCGTTGGCTTCGACGCGCTCCGCCGGCATCCCGTAGGTGGCCGCGCGCTCGCAGAGGTTGTCCGACGCGTGCCGCGTGAGGTGATGCGAGTGGATGGCGTAGTAGTTGTTCTCGCAGACGAAGATCACGGGGAGCTTCTGGACGCCCGCCCAGTTGAGGCTCTCGTGGAAGGCGCCCTCGTCGACCGCGCCGTCGCCGAACATGCTCACGACGATGCGGTCGCTCTTCTCCAGGCGCAGCGCGTAGGAGAAGCCGACGGCGTGCGGGATCGTCGTGCCGACGATCGCCGACGCGCCCATCGAGCCCACGCTCAGGTCGATCAGGTGCATCGAGCCGCCCTTGCCCTTGGCGCAGCCCGTGGCCTTGCCGTAGAGCTCCGCGATCATCTTGCGGAGATCGCCGCCTTTGGCGAGATAGGTCGCGTGGTCCCGGTACGTGCCGAAGAGGATGTCGTCCTGGCGGAGGGGATCGCAGACTCCGACCGCGACCGCCTCCTGGCCGATGGAGAGGTGGACCGGGCTCTTGATCTTGTCGGACGGATAGATCTTGGCGACTTCCTCTTCCACGCGGCGGATGCGGAAGAGGGAGCGGTACAGCCGCGCGATCAGTTCTGGTTCAGATACCATGAGTAGGTCTTTCGAAGGCCTTCCTGCAGGGACGTGCGGGACGTCCAGCCCAGGCTCCGCAGGCGGGAGGAGTCCAGGACCTTCTCGGGCGCCCCGTCGGGCTTGGTCGTGTCGAACTCGAGGCGGCCGCGGAAGCCGACCACCGACGCGATCGTCTCCGCCAGCTCGCGGATGGAGGTCCCCGTCCCGGTGCCGATGTTGATCGGCATCGACGGCAGGGCCCCTTGGAAATTCATGAGGAAGAGGCAGGCCTCGGCGAGATCGTCGACGTAGAGGAACTCGCGCACGGGCCGGCCCGTGCCCCAGACCGTCACGTTCGGCGCGCTCCGCTGCTCGTGGACGCGGCGCAGCAGGGCCGAGAGGACGTGGGAGCTCTCGGGGTTGAAGTTGTCGTGCGGGCCGTAGAGGGTGGCCGGGATCACGGTGAGGAACTGCGTGCCGTACTGCCGATTGTAGGCCTCGCACATGATATAGCCGGCGAACTTGGAGGCCGAGTAGGCCTCGCTGGTCTTCTCCATGGGGCCGGTGAAGAGGGCGTCCTCTTTCATGGGCTGCGGGCAGTCCCGGGGATAGAGGCAGGAACTGCCGAAGAAGATGAGCCGCTTCACGCCGGACTGCTGGGCGGCGTGAAGGACGGACGCCTGGATGAGCAGGTTGTCGTGGATGAACTCGCCCGGGCGGGCCTGGTTGACCAGGATGCCGCCCACGCGCGCGGCCGCCAGGAAGACGTAGTCGGGCTTCTCGCGGCGGAAGAACTCCTCGACCGCCTCGCGGCGGGTGAGATCGAGCTCCTGATGGGTCTTCAGGATGAGCCGGGAGTGTCCGGCTTCGCGGAGGCGCTTCACCAGCGCCGAGCCCACCAGGCCGCGGTGTCCCGCGACGTAAATCCCCGAGCTAGTTTCCATGGAACGGCTAATTGTAGCACGGGGCAGTTGCTTGCAAAGGCTTCTCCTGGAAGACTTTGAAGATCATCCCCAGGACCAGCAGGATCCAGAGCCCCGCGTGGATCGCATTGGCGACAAAGCAGATAGTTCTGGTGGGGGCCCGGAAGCGGAACTCGACCACGTTCTCGCCCGCCTCGAGCGGCACCGCCTTGTAGGCGATCTGGCCGCGCACGACCGGGACCGCCTTGCCGTTGACCTCGGCCTTCCAGCTGGGGTGCCAGACGTCGCAGTAGAGCAGCCAGGCGTTCTGGGGAACCGTCGTTTTCACGCGCAGGTGGTTGGCCGCGAACTCGAGGACTTCGTAGGGAACGTCGAGGCGCTCATTGGCGGAGATCGAGGGGATCGCGCCGTACCCGACCCCATCGAGCAGGAGCAGGTCGCCGAGAAAGTCGGGAGCCGTGAGGTAGGGCGCGGGGGAACCCATCCGGTGCGCCCCTGAGAAGATCTGGATCTTGTCGGTCTCGAGGCCGATCACGCGCGCCGCGGCGGGGTGCTGGAGCGGAAAGTTCAGCCGGTATCCGCCCCACGCCGAAAGCGGCTGGCTGCGATCATGGATCGGCTGGCCTGTATACGCGCGCATCAGCTCGTCGAGCGGCGCCATCCAGTCGGTGGTCCGGAATCGCGAGGACGGCGCATCCTGGAAGAGGTAGGCGTCGGCGGTCCAGGACATCGTCCCGTAGGCGCCGTCGGCGCCCCGGAAAAGCGCCCCCTCCAGGGCGCGGTATCGCGGGTTGGAGGCGTAGTCCGCCGAGCGGCGCGACACGTAGGGCAGCGGACGGAGCTCCTGGAGCGCGTATTGCGCGGGATCGAGCCGCAGGGTTTTCTCGCGGACGATGTCGAGCTGCCACCCGAAGACCTGGAGCGCGTGCACGGCGAGGATCGCGGTCCAGACCGGGGATGCGGCCGGTTTCCACGCCGACAGCAGCAGGAGAAGGCCCGCGCCGGCGGCCCCCGCCGCGGAGAGCAGCAGACGGCGCGACAGGAGCCCGGGATCGGTCAGGCTCGGAGCGGCCGGCGCGTGACCCATCGCCGCCTCGACCTTGTTCGCGAACGAGCCGGCAAGCGGAGGCGAGAAGGCCAGGATCGCAAGAGCGGCCGCGAGGGTCAGCAGCAGGATTCCGGCCGTCCGGCCCGGTCGCCCGCGGAGCTGAAAGCGCCGTCGCGCGCCCTCGAAGCCCAGCCCGGCCAGGAAGATCACGAAGAGTTTGACGAAGGGCGCGATGTAGGCGACGTGGCGGAAGTAGCGCATGCCCGGGATGAGCACGTACGCCGAGGGAGCGACGGCTTCCAGGAATCCGCAGGAGAACAGAAGCGTCAGCGTGAGCGCGAGCAGCAGCTGGAGCGTGCGGCGCCCCGGACGGTAGAGGAGCGCCAGCGCCGCGAAGGCCGGCGTGAAGAAGCCGCAGAAAAGCGTGGCGTTGAACGACGGGGAAACCCCGTGGAGGAACTCCAGATAGCGGACGGGGCTCGTCTCCCCGCCGTAGACGAGAAAGTCGTCCAGGCGGGTCGTCCCGTCCGGGTTCCGGTTCAGAGTCTGGATGACGTTCTGATCCGTGCCGCTCTTGACGGAGAGGTAGAGCAGCGCCGCGACGCCGCCGCAGAGGGCGATGCCCAGCGCGTCCAGGGGACGCGGGCGGAAGTGGTCGAAGCGGATCCGGCGACGGAACACGAGCAGCTCCGACGCCCCGTAGAACAGGAGCACCAGGCCGGTCATGACGGGAAGGTAGGGCAGGTTGCCGTAGGTCTGGACCAGGAAGAGGTCGGCCGCGGCGAACAGTTTCCAGCGGGTCCCGTGCTCCAGGAAGTCGTGGACCCAGGCGAGGATCAGGGGGACCGCGTAGAACGCGTGGAAGTTGTACCAGATCTGATCCGTCCAGAGGACCGAGCCGGCCGCCGCGACGGAGACGAAGAACGCGGTGGACGGCGCCTTGTAGTAGCGTCTCGCCAAAAGCCAGACGCCGCTGAGGAAGAGAAGTTCGTCGAAGAAGAGCCCGAGGTAGAACAGCGGCAGGAAATTCGCGCCGCGGAAGAGCGGGCCGGCCAGGAGCAGGACCTGCTGGACGAAGCCCCCCTGCCAGACCTGGTGCCACGTCGTCGCGGTCCCCTGCGTCAGGTACGGCATCCAGCAGGCCACCCCGTCCCCCTGCGCGGCGTTCGCCAGGAACGCGAATTGGGTCGAGTAGTACTGCCAGGTGTCGTGGCCCCGCGGCATGCGGTGGTCGAAGATGAGGAAGAGGACGTGCAGGGAGTCGAGCAGGACGAGCAGGAGAAAGAAGCGTCGGCCGCTCATGGCACGGCCCCGATCCGCGGTCGCGGAGCGGCTTCACGCAGAATCTCCCGTGCCAGGAGGCCGAGCCAGAGGAGAGATGCGGCGCCCGCGGCCGTGGACGCGAGCGGTCCAAACGGCGACGGCGGCGGGGGAGGGGTGGAGCGGGGCGGCGGGTCGTCGATCCGCCGGACCGCCCCGACGCTCGAAGTCGTGCGGAACCACGTCATGCGGAACTTCCAGCCGTACACGTCCGCGGGGTGGGCCAGGAGCAGAAGCGAGAGCGCGAGCGGCCAGGTCCGGGGTCCCGCGCGGAACAGCATCAAGGTGACGGCCGCGGCGCCGCTCGCCAGGGCGCCGGCCGCGAAGAGGTCGGACGGCGAACGGGGATCGCGGGGATAGGTCACGTCGGTCCAGCGCGGGGAGACTCCCAGGAAAGGCCGGAGGGGATCTTCCACGCCGTCCGCCTCCGGGAGGCAGGCGGCCGAGAGGACGCCGAGCGCCGCCGCGAGGAGGAGGAGGCCGATCGCCGGTCCTCGGGCGCCCTTCGGGTCCTGGAGCAGGATCCGGAGGCCGGCGCCGGCGAGGAAGACGAGCGAAAGTTTGACGAACGGAAGGACGGGACCGACGCAGGCCAGAAGCAGGAACGCTCCCAGCGCCACGGCCATGCCGCGGAGCATGCGCGGCCGCTCGCTCCGGCCGAGGGCGTGGACCGCGAGGGCCAGGGTGAAGAATCCGCAGTACACCGTGACCTCCGGCGCGAGCGAGAGGCCCAGCAGGAGGTCGGCGATCTCCCCCGCGAGGCGGGGCCCGGCCGGGGGAAGCGGCGGACGCAGGAGCGCGAGGCCGGCGGGAAGCGCCATCGCGGCAACCCAGAGGGCGTCGCGGGACTCGCGGCGCAGCGCGCGGAATCGGAGCCGGGCGTCGGCGGGCGAGAGGATCGCCCACGCCGCGACCGAGAGCAGCACGGCCAGAGCGCCGGCCGCGGTGGCCTGGAG
>Ga0310813_10000289_pt1 | contig 34257 bp, 48 predicted proteins | sample YN3metagenome_FD_203086 | JGI IMG/M metagenome (GOLD analysis project Ga0310813, IMG submission 203086) | Soil microbial communities from experimental microcosm in Duke University, North Carolina, United States - YN3 | ecosystem: Engineered > Artificial ecosystem > Soil microcosm > Unclassified...
TGCTGATGTGGCAGTCCTGTTTGCACGCGCAGATAGCGTCTACAAGACGCTGCCCGGGTGCGATGTATGGGACGCCGAGCGCGACGCACGCAAGTGGCATGGTGGCTCGCCTGTTATCGCCCACCCGCCGTGCCGCGGTTGGGGACGCTTGTCTCACATGGCCAAGCCGCGCTTCGACGAGTTGAACCTCGCTGTCTTCGCCGTCGAACAGGTCCGCCGCTTCGGGGGCGTGCTCGAGCATCCGGCGTTCTCGAAACTGTGGGCACGATGCGATCTGCCGTCGCCGGGTGCACGCGATGAATTCGGTGGCTGGACACTCCCGATTCATCAGCACTGGTTTGGCCATCGCGCGCAGAAATCTACCTGGCTATACGTCATTGGCTGCCAACCTACCGAGCTGCCGTCCATGCCTATGAAGCTCGGCAAAGCTGAGTACGTAATTGCGTCGAGCCTACACCGCAAGAGCAAGTCTTCGTGGACGCGACCCGAAGTTCCAGATGCAGAGCGCGAGCACACGCCGGTCGAGTTGGCCATCTGGCTTGTCGAAGTAGCGCGCCGCTGCAGTGTCAGAAGCGAATTCACCGCCTAACTCGAGACCAACCATGACAGCCACACTCAACGATCAGCAGAAAATGGGCATTCTCCAGCAAATCCCGGTCACGCGCGACGAGAATGGCTTTTGGTCGCACCCGGACCTCATTCACTTCTGGCATGTCGAAATGAACGACGCCGAGCATTGCACGAAAGAGCAATGGGCCGATCTGGAGCGTCGGGCTGGCATCAAGACGCAAATCGTCACTCTTGAAAGCGAACCGCTGGAACACCCAGCGTACGTTTCGTACTTCGACAATGGCAATCCCGACATATCCGAATGGGATCCATCGCCGCCGCCTGGTTGGTGGCTGATCGACATTTGCGACAACGAAGATGGTCCGTTTGCTGTGTGGGCGACGCATGCCGACGCCGCCCCCCCCCCTTCCGCGCGCCAACGATGCGGAAGCCGTAGGCGAAGAAATTCACGTGCATATCGAGGGGCGCGATGTTTATCAGTTGCCGCTACTGGCGTCGGGCATGGAACTACCGACGGGCCCGCGCTTCGTGGTGCATGTGCCGGCCGTGAAGTGTACGTGTGCAGCGTGCGACGGCAGCGGCATCGACGGTGACTGCGGCGACGACGGTCGCGCGATCGACGTTAAATGCGCCGCATGCAATGGGTCCGGCGGCACTGCGCCAGCCACCGCAGCGTATGCAGGGGCGACGAACATCGAAGTGATGCGCGAAGCTTTTGAGAAAGCGCGCCCAGCAGTTAAAAAGTTCCACTACCAGTGGGATATGTCCCGACAGCGCTATCTGCTCGACGGCGACGAAGATCGCGGACAGTACATGCAGAACGAGTTCGCAGAATGGTGCGAAGCGTGGTGTGAGGCCCTCGCCGCCCCCGCACCCGCAGCCACCGCACCTGCTGCGCTGACGGATGAGCAGATCATCGAGCGCTGCCGGGCTGTCGGTATCAAGTGGGTTCCGCCAGAGTTGCCCGACGATTGCGATCACGAAATTGGCTTTCCGGGATCGTTCGACATGGCGAGCATGGACGAAATGCGCGCCCTTCTCGCCACCAACCCCAGAAATAGCACTGATGCAGGGGAGGGATCGTGAAGCTTCACGGAATGGACATCATCCTCAACCCTATGCTCGACGCAATGCCCCGCATGATGGTCAGCCCTCGCTTCGCAGAGCTTATGCCGCCCGAGTTTGTGGCCGACCTCAATGCATGGATGAGAGAGTTCTTCGGAATATCGGAGCCGAAAATCCTCAGTTACGGCGGACGGCTTTATATGGGGCCGAAGATGTTTGAGGAAGTGAAACGGAGGATTGGATGACTTCCACTGCTGACCTGATTGCACGGCTGCGCCTGATGAGTTCTGGCCTTGAGCAGCAAGCCGCAGACGCCCTCGAAAACCTCCAGCGCGAGCGCGATGAACTATCAAACGCACTCGCTGCCGCCAAAGCCGACGCTGCAACCGCATGGGAGCGTCACGCAATGGCAACCCGTCTCGGCAACGCAGCGCGGCAGGAACTGGCCGATGCGAAGAAGGAGACCGAAGACATTCGCGCCGTCCTCAAAGCCGCCAGCCCGCGAGCATTTGCGCAGATGGAGAAGATTCATGACTGAGAACGTAATTACTCTACCAGCCACAGAATTGCCCGCACCTAGGCTTCAACTCCGCTGGGCGCATAGCACGCAGCGCCCCGGCTACGGTTGGGAATGCCACTATGAACTTGTTTTGCCCTTGGGCGAATACGACATTCGTCGCGAGAGCTATGACGAGGACGGCAACGAACTCGAAAAGGTAAGCGAACTCGTAGTGCCCATCAAGCCGCCAAGCCTGCGTGGCAGTGATGCAACTCCATGCACCGCCCAGGATGGAAGTCGCTACTACGACACCCCATACCGAGACGGCGCGCACGCACTCTGGGATGCAAAGGTGCTAGGCAATCCACCGATCTTCGTAATCGCGCCGGACGGCACCGCATTCGCCAGGCCTTCCGAAGACGACGCCGCAATTAAATCCGGGAGCGAGGGATGAGCACTGACTACAGCCTTTATTGCAGCGCATGCCGCAAAGAATTAGAAACGGTTGCTTCTGGAAGCATCGCGTATGGCGACAAGCTGTGGCGCGATAAAAAAGCGCTGGACCATCTTCAAGAATTTCTTTTTACGCATGCCGGTCACACGTTGATCTTTCAGGATTCGCAGATCGTTGACGACATGAAAGATGATGGGAGCGAGGGATGAAGATCCGTCTCGACGAATGGCTCAAGCGCGAGTTCGACCCGCCGCCTGCGATCCGTACGGCGCGCCTGTGGATCAACGCGGGAAAGATATACCCGGCGCCGGTGAAGGTCGGTCGGTCATACTATGTGGAGCAAAATGCGGTGTTTCAGGACGGCACCGTTCGCCCGCGCCTCGCACAACGAATTCCACAATAACGATGAGCCCCAGACCACGCATGCGCCGTCGCGCCAACTGGCCCGACAATCTCCATGAGCCGCGCCCAGGGTACTACACGTGGCGCGACCCTCGCGACGGAAAAACCCACATACTCGGCCGCATTGATCTGGCGCTAGCAATCTACGAGGCGCAGGAGGCGAACGTTGTTGCAGCAAAGTCGATGCCGACGAAGACGCTCGCCGAGCGCATTTCCGCGCATCGAGAGACTATCGCCGACCTGCTGCAGAAAATGCCGACCACCGGCGTCAAGCCGGCAACGATCCAGCACCGCAAATACCGCGACCGGTTCATCGAGAATGCGATCGGTACCATACCCTGCGCCGACCTGACCACGAAGCACGTCGCCGACATGCTGGAGAAGATCGAGGCCGAAGGAAAGATGCAATGGGCAGTGCAGATCCGCAGCCGCATGAAGGCCCTGTGCCGCCGCGGCATGGCGCTGGGCTGGATGACGGTGAACGTCGCGGACCAAACGGACCGCGCGAAGGTGGTGGTGAAGCGCAAGCGCATGTCTCTCGACGTGTTCAACAAGACGCTTGAGAAGGCCCCGGAAGTTGCACCTTGGCTGCCGAACGCGATGCTGTTGGCGCTGGTTTCCGGGCAGGATCTTTCGACAGTAGGAACATGGGAACGCGCTGCGCAGCAGGACGGCTATGCGATTCTGACACGCTCCAAAACGGGCGTGCAGATCGCGATACCGCTCAAGCTGCGGCTCGACGCAATCGGCATGTCTCTCGAAGACGTGATCGCGCGCTGCCGCTCAACCGGTGTCGTTAGCAAATACCTGATCCACCACATCAGGCCCAACGTGCACGCGCCACGCGGATCGAAGATCAAGCTGAAGACGATCTCAGAAAAGTTTCTTGCCGCACGCCGGCTGGCCGGATTCGAAGCCGAAGACGATCCGACCTTCCACGAAATCCGCAGCCTGTGCAAGCGCCTCTACATGCAGCAGGGCGGCGTCGATACAAAGGCGCTCCTCGGCCATCTGAGCGACGGAACAGCCGCGCTATATGAGAACGCGCGAGGCCTTGAACCGATAAAAGTGAAGATTGCGGCCGGCTGAGTTTTGAACAAGTTTTGAACACTCGTTGAACACGCCTTGCTGGACAAGGCTGAGCGGCCGACGATCCATGTCGAACTGGTAGCTCGGGAAAACGAATACAAGGTACTGATTTATATAAACAAAACACCGTTCAGTGACCCTCTGAAAAGGCGCTGGAAAAGGTGAATCCGTCCTATACGAATCAATGAGTTACGCAGGGTATTGAACATAGCCAGCTATCTAACCGGATAGCCGAACCGGCGCGCCGAAAGGTGTAGAATCGCGCCCGCACATTTAGAACAACCAGACACGCGAGACCAAAATGAGCCCATACAGCGTTCTTCCGTACTTCGCGGTTATCGGGTTGGTTACCCTGCTGTTTTCCGCGCCCGCCTTCCGCTTCCTGGATCCTGCGCCGACCGCGCGCCGCGCCGCAAGTATCGACGGAGTGCGAGGCTTTCTGGCGCTGAGCGTAATGATTTACCACTTCCCGATAGCACTGGGCTATGCGCGGACTGGGCAGTGGCTTGCCCCCACGGCGCCCTTCTACGACCAGCTCGGCAATATCGCGGTCGCAGTCTTCTTCATGATCACCGGCTATCTGTTCTGGCAGAAGGCGGCCGATTCGAATGGCCACCCCGACTTTGGCGCGCTGTATGTCAACCGGGTATTCCGGATCGCGCCGGTCTATCTGGTTGCGGTAGGTGCGATGCTGGTGATCGTCGCAGCGCGCACGGGCTTCACGCTGCACCAGCCGCTGGTGAGGCTCGCGATCGAACTCGCGCAATGGGCGGCGCTCGGCGTGCTCGGCATGCCGGACATCAACGGATACGCCGCTCAATACGTTCTGGCTGGCGTGCTGTGGACGCTGCGCTTCGAATGGCTGTTCTACCTGTCCCTGCTGCTGACGGCGCGCTTCGCCACGCGCCTGCATGGCGTCGCCCTCCCGGTCTTGGCGATCTGCGGATGCTTCGCTGCGTCGCTCGTCGTGCCGGCGCGCACGTGGTTCCTGATTGCGCTGTTCCCCATCGGCATGCTGGTCGGCGCGGCGCGGCGCGGGAAACCAGAGGCCTCCAATCACCAGTTGGTGAAATCGGGCGCGGCGCTGGCTTGCCTCGCCGCGGTGTTCGTCTTCTGGTCGACACCGTTCGGCCCGCTTCAGGTGATCCTGCTCGGCGCGTTCTTCTGGCTCATGTGTTCGGGCGCGACGGTATTCGGCCTGCTGCGTTCGCGCGCTGCGCAGCGTCTCGGCCATATCAGCTACAGCACCTACCTGCTACAGGGGATCGTGCTCACGCTGGCGCTATCTGTCGGGCCGGTGCGAGCGATCGCGCAGGGGTCCGGCTATTGGCTGGTCGTACTGGCCTGCGCGCTGGCGCTTGCCCTGCTCTCCGCCGCGTCATATGTCGTGATCGAGAAACGTGGCATTGCGGCCGGACGTCGATTCGTCAAGATGCTGGGTGAGCACCGGCCGAGTCGCATCGCGGCGCACGATGGGGCGTAATGCATGCGGAGGACGGCAATAGCTGCCGCGCTGGTGATAGTCGCGGCTTGCGGGTGCGTAAAGGAACGACGGGCTGTCCTGATCGCCGCGGAAGGTGATTCGACGACCTACGGTGAGCAGGTTATCGGCGGCATCTCAAAGAGGACTGCTAGCACTACCCCTGCGCTACTGCAGGCCGCATTGCGCGCAAGGTTGGGCCAGAATATCCGAGTGGAGAATCGGGGCGTGCGCGGTGCTACCGCAGCGCAGATCCTGAACGGCACGGCTACCTACATCGGCAGCTACGCCAAACCCTACGCGGACGCCGTGAAGACAGACCCGGCGCAGATCGTTATCTTCAACTTCGCGATCAACGACAGCGCGCCGACAAATCACGAAAGCCCCACCGAGTACCGGAAGGCGCTCACGCTACTCGTCGAGTTGGCGCGCAGCGCCGGGAAAATGGTGGTGCTCGAGGAGCCGAATCCGGTGGTCGGAAACACCGCGCTTTCACAATACGTCGAGACGATCAAGCGGGTGGGCGCGGAACAGGGGGTTCCGGTAATCCAGCAGTTTGCGCACACCCAGACGTTTTATGACTGGCCAGCGCTGCTGACCGATGGTATCCACCCCGACGACCGCCTCTATTCAATCAAGGCGCAGCGCGAGTACGAAGTCATCGCGCCGCTTGTGCGATCGCTTCAATAGCGGACCGGATGTCCCCTTAGCGACGGCGCCGATACTTCAGGCTACCGTTGCACGTCATGGTGCTGGTAGCGAAAGATGCCTGCCCGACCATGAATACCGTGGTTGTGGACGCAAGAAGAATGCGGGCGGCGGGAGCCGCAAGGACCTGGTTTGCGCCGGTCGTGAGTGTCGCATTCAGAAGGGAATAGTCGCCGACGGTCGGGAGCGTGTTAGTCGTGGTGCTAACTCCCGCAGCAATACTGTTTACCGTAGTGGTTCCGGCCGGCACGAAGACTACAGACCCCCAAACGTCATAGTCGCCAGCGGCCAGAGATAGGCTGTCGCAGGTGACTGGCGTGTTAGCCACCATCGACGTGCCGCTCGCGCTATTCGAGTTGAACTCGCCAACGCTTCCCGCGGCTGCGTTATTGGCAGCCGTCGTGCCTACGATGCCACCAGTCTGGGACGTCGTGAGCTTGCCGCCGATCACCATGTCGCCTACGTCATTCAGGTTGAAAATGACGGCCGACCCGGCACTGTTCACGACCTGCAGATTCCCGCTGAGAACCTGCAGCGTCTTGTTGGGCGTCGTGCCGCCGTTTCCGGAAAAGAATAGCGCGGAGCCCGACGAAGTATTGCTGTTGGCTATGACCGAAAGAGTCGGCCCCGAACTGGCCGAACTGGTGATGCTGATCGGCACCGTGAAAGCCGACGTAGGTGTCGGCGTGCCCCACGCGGGCGCGGCGGTCGAGCCGGTCGATACGATCGCCTGCCCCGCGGTCGAGCCGGTCGGACTGATGAGTTGCACGGGCACCGTGGTCGCCGCGAACGCAGCCGATGCGCAAAGCGCCAGCAGTGCTCCAATGAGTTTTTTCATGTCATTCACCGTCAGGAATTACGGCGTCATCGCCGATGGTTGATGTCAGGGCGTTGTCGCAGTGGCCCGGGTTGATCCAGCCAAGGAATCTGCACAGCACGCAGCCCCACGTGCGGCCAGCGGCGCGCGCCTTCGCTGCGCGCTCGCTGATGGTCTCGTTACTCGCGCCGAACAGGAAGATCACGTTCACGCCGATGTCGAGCCACTTCAGGATGTTCAGCAGATATTTGCCAACGATCTTCATTTCTGCGCTCCCGGCGGCGTCGATTTGGCCAGCAGGTCATTCACCTGTACGGTGTCGCTTGTCGAGCCGAACCAGAAATGCATGACGACGAGCCATGCGGTCCCCAGCGTGCCGACGAAGGAGAAGATGACCGCCTTGTTGCCTTCCGGGACGTTCACGAAGAACAGCATTGCGAGCATCCCGAAAAAGCCCACTGTGACGAAAAAGGTCAGCCATGCCGGGACAGGAGACTTGTTCGCGGTCTGCATGTCGCGCGCGCTGACGGTGTCCTGAACCTTCAGGCCGGCGAGCGTCTCCGTATCCTTGAAGCCTGCCTGCGCCATCGCGAGCGCATAGTCCTGATCCTTCGCGCGGATCGCCGCGAGCTGCTCAGGAGTGGCGCCGCTGATCGCGGCGGCAAGCGCGCTGGTGCGATCATCCGTCGACGCGTTGGGCGATGGCGTGAGGCCGAACACGCTTTCCAGCGCCGTGACAGCGCCTCCGGCGAGCGGGCCGCCGATGGCTGTGGCGATCGTCGGGGCCAGGGTCTTGATGACGTTCAGTGCTGAATCCCACGCGCTCATGACGCGGCCCTCCGTAGATTCTTGCCGATACGATTGGTCCACCCTTCGCCGAAGGTGCCCCACGTCTTCAGGCTGGTGTAATAGAAGATCCGAGATGCGTTGAACAGCATCACGATCTTCAGCGGATCGGCAGCGCGCACTGCGGCGACCGTGATCGCGCCAACTGAGCCGTCGGCCGTCACGCCAGCGGCCTCCTGGAGCCACTGCGCCGGGTGGCCGCCGTTATAGGCCGCGTCGAAGATCTGGAAGCCGACGCGCGGGTCGAACTGGTCGCACTGATACGGGTCCCAGTAGAACTTGCGAGCGATCGCCTTGGCGGTCTCGAGCGGCAAATCCTTCATCGCCCCCTGATAGCCCCAACCGTGCGCGACGCGCGCCGTGATGCCCCACATGGTCTCGCCGCCGGGATCTGCCGGATTGTTCGAGTAGCCGCCCTCGTTGCCGATCAGTGCGGTGAATGCGTCGTCAAAGGCGCTCACTGGATCACCTTCTTTCCGTTGTTGCGCCGCAGGTAATACACCTGCAGCGCGATATAGATCAGCGTCGCGACCGAGACCATCGCGGACAGATACCAGTTCAGATCGTGCGTTCCGAACCACTGCCACAGATTGATGCCGACCGGCGGGCTCGAAGCGGCCACGCTTTTAACGATGTCGTTTTTCATGAAAATCCCCGTAGCTATTTGCCCTAGTTGAGCGCTTCGAAAAATACGGTGGTGGGATCAAACAGCGTCCCGGCCTGATTCTTTATCTGGAAGCTGAAGCCGGCCTGCGATTGCGAAACCATCGACACGCCGACGGCACTCTGCCCAGCAGCGTCCGGCATGATATTGAGGACATACGGCGCAAGCGGTGGCTGGCGCAGGAAGGTGACGGTGTATGAGCCGGTGCCGGTCCGCGAGACCGATGCGTTCTGCAGGAGGACCGTCGCGGCAGATGCACCCAAGAAGGAGCCGTACGCCCACGCGCGGCCGCTGCGCGGAAGCGCTGCGAGCGACGTGGTTTCGCTGTAGATGTTGCCGCCGTTATCGATGAACTGGACACCGGGACCAGACGCGAAAAACGGTCGGCTCGGATCCGGCGCATACGAGCCAGTGCTGAAGAAGCTGTTTCCCTCAAGCAGAACCGTCACCGGACCACCGCCGCTGCTCGTCACCGAGATATTGTTGCGCACGAAATTGGTATTGCTGATGCGCTGGAACAGGCAACCGCGAATGATGACCGTGAGCGCAAACGGCGACGTATTGTCGATCGAGATATCGGCGACGCCCGCGCTGTTTTCGAAGTAACAATTGTCGAACGTGATCGGGCCAGCATTGCCGAACACACCCGAAATGTTGCCGACGAATCCACCTGTGCCGAGGTTGCCTTGCGTACCGTTACTCTCGAACGAACAGTCCCGAAAGATGAGGCTCGAGCCCATCGACGAGCCCAGCACACCGGCCAGCGAATTCGACTGCAGCACCAGGCTGGCGAACGCGATTTCGTTGCACGGTCCGAGCGACGTTGTATCGAGAAAGATGCCGTACTGGTTCAGGTTGAAGAACGAGGACTGCACGCGCGCGGAGAAGCAGCTGGTCAGGTTCAGGCCGACTTGCATCTGCTGGATGATGATGTTGCTGATTTCCCACCACGCCTTGTTGGTGAGCACCATCCCGTTATTCGTCTTCGCCTGCGAGAAGTCCTGCAGCGTGAAGCCGCTATACCGGTCGAGCGACACGATGCCTTGGCCTGCGCCCGTGTTATCCGAGCCCTTCAGCGTCATCGCGTAGCCGGTGCCTGAAAAACTCAGGATGGAGTTCGCGATGCTTTCGCCGATGATGTCGATGCGCGGCGATGCCGAGCCCGGATTTGGGAATGTGTTGGAGCTGTAGTCGGCGCTTAGGCCGGCGCCAAACTTGTATATGCCAGCGGGAATCCAGAAGCCATTGCCGCCTACCGTGAGCATGGTTTGCAGGTCAACGGCGTTGTCGGTCGTGCCATCGTTGACCGCGCCGAAGTCCTCGACGGTCACGAAGTCGCTGAGCTTCTGCTGCACAGTGCGACGCGCGCCGCCTGGGAATGTCGGCAGGTAGGAGAGCTTCGAGCTATTGATGCCGGCGCCGGCCGCCACCGTTGCGTCCGTCACGCTGCCCGCCGGCGGCACGCCAACCGCGACCGTCGTGCCGATCTTGACGGTGACGATCGTGGTGCCCACCGGGATAGGAGACGTGAACGTCAGCGTGAGGTTGCTGAGCGTCGCGATCTGATTGTCGGCCTGATACACGCCGTCGAAAAAGATCCACGTGTTATTGATCGAACCAGGGCCGACGCTCAGTGTGAGTTGCGTGGTCGTGCCGGGTGTAAAATCCGTGCCGGCAACGAAAAGATCGTCGGTCAGGTCGCCAGTGAGACCCGCGTTGGCGTCCTCGGTAATCTGATCCCAGATGAGATTGCCTTCGACGTCATAGACCACCTGACGGTAAGTGCCCGAGCCCCAGATGATCGCTTCGCCGGCCGCGTCGAGAATCACCGGATTGGTGTTCAGGATCGTCTGCGCGGGATCTTGCCAGGTGCTTTTGAGGGTGCTGGTATTCGGGATGTAGAAGAACACCTGGCCGCCAGCGAGCGGCTTGCCGTTCCCATCGAGGAACGTCTGTTTTGCATTCGGCAGTAGCGTAGCCGTCATTTTTTATCGCCCGATAGCGTGACAAAGGGAGCTTTCGCTCCACCTGTCTCTGCCCTTGGGAGACGCTTTAACGGGCCGCTGCCGCCACTTAGGATGGCTAGACCATGACCACCGAACAGATACTGCGAGCCATCGGAACGTCCGCTGGCATGTCCATCGTGTACGCCTTCAAGTGCTCAGCGGCTGCCCGAAAGGAGCGCCGGCAAGCTCCCGGGTACGATCAGGCGGCCGAGACCCGAAACAGCCTGCCCTACCGGCTGGGCAAACTGTGGGCGCGCTGTCAGCGCCGCGGCGGCCGCGCGCTGTCCAAGTGACGTGTACGGTAGCGAGCCGATGCCGATGCCGCCAAGCGTCGCCAGCGTCGATCCCGGCGCCGTCGCGAGGCCCGCAGCTACCGATCCCGGCGCGAGCAGCGACATAAGCCCGCGGCCCACCGTTCCCGAATCCGGATACTTCGATCCCAGCACCCGCTGGCCTGCGCCTGACAGGTCCTGCATCAGCGCATTGCCCGTCGCAAATGCTCCCTTTCCCACCGACTTGTCATTCGCGCGCACCGCCGACTGAAGCTGTGCCGCGGTAAACATGCCGCCGTTGTTCGCAGCGCCCGTCGATGCGGCCGCCGAGCGCAGGCGCACGAAGTTCGCCCACGCCTCGTTGGCGCTCGCCAGTTGGTCCGTGAGGTTGCTGGGGTTGACGCGCGCGAGATTGCTATCGACCGCATCGCGCAGCGCGCTGACCGCTGCGCCGAGCTGGCGGTTATCGAATGAGGGATCACCCAGGTAGCCGCTTGCCGTCTTCGCCAGTTCGCTCTGCACGCCCTTTAGCGTCTGACCATCCATGTTGGCCTGCGGGCCGAGCTTGTCGAAGATCTGCGTCTTGAGGACCTTCATGAACGTAGCCTGCTGCGCGTCCGGCAGCTTGTTCGCCATCTGCCCGAGTTGCGTCACATCCGCCTGAAATTGCGGATCGACGCGCAACTGCATCTGCGGCAGCACGTTGTCGTATACCGCGCCGATCTGTTTGCCAACCTGCTCGATGCCATCTTGCCCGACGGTGCCTGAAAACTTCTGGCCGATCGGCGCGAGTGCTTCGTTGTAGGCAGCCTGGTTGAACTGTGAAAGTGCGCGCTGCTGTGCATTTTTTATCATGTCCCCCAACAGCGGCACGCTAGTAAGCTTATCCTCCGCGCGAGCCCATGCTCCACCTAGAATCTGGCCCGGCGTCGGCGTGACACCTTTATCGATTAGCAACCGGATGTCCGGCGATACACTGGGTGAAATTACGCGGCCGGCTAACCCAGCCAATGGCGACATTGCGCCACCAGTAGCCGCTCCCACGCCAATCTGCTTGAGTTTTTCTAGAGCGAAGTCTTGGCTATCTGCGTCAACAGGAGACAAGGCTGCTGTCACACCACCCATGCCAGCGCCAATCGCTGCCATCCCGGGCAATGTTTTCGACACTGGTGCAAGCGCACCGAGCGGCGCCGTGGCCGCGATCGAACCAGCGATATTTCCCGCGCCGGTCGCAATCGGATGTGCAGCCTGATATGGAGCGACCTGCTGCGCGCCGCTCGCCATGCCCTGAGCGGCATTGCTATTCAGCCAATTTCCCGCATTCCCGATCGCCGCCATGAGGCTCTGCCCCTGCGGCGTCATTTTGTCTGCGCCGATGGTCGAGAGGTATTGCAACCCATGCCCAAGCAACTGCTGCGCGCCGAGCGCCGTTTCCTGCACGCCGCGGCCAAGGCCTGCGCCGAACGATGCCAGGCCGCCCGGCTGCGCCTGCGACGGTGCAGCCTGCTGCGCGCGCGCATCTGCAGCCTCCTGCGCGCTGATGGGCACAATCTCAGGCGTCTGGAGGCCCTGAGGCGCGGGCTGCTGGGCAGCAGATTTGTTCAGCGCCGCGAAGATGGCATCGTCCGATTGCGGCCCTTGCTGCGCGGTCGGTGCGGCACCAACAGAGAAGTGCGCGAAGATCGCATCGTCGCTTTGCGGCGCGCCGGCCTGCGCGGTCGGAATGCCGGGGAGCGTGGAGGACGTCGAGCCAGCCTGTTGTGCGCCGATTCCGCCGGCCGCAAGCACCTTCTGCGGATAGGCAGCATTCACCGGACCCCACTGCGATCTATCCTCGCCGCCCTGATAGCGTCGCAACGCGGTCGTAACGTCCGGAGACGAGTCGAGCAGTTGGGAGAGCAGCTGCGTGCCGCCCATGATGTTCTGCGTCGGGTCTTTCGGGTCGGTGATGCCGAGCGACTTATAGTTCGACGGCATGATCTGCATCAGGCCCGTAGCGCCCTTGTTCGACACCGCATTCGGGTTGTTCGTCGACTCGGTGCCGATCACGCCACGGATCAGCGCCGGATCAACGTTGTACTTCTGCGCGGCTGCCTGAATGATCGTGGAATAGTCAGCCATCACTGGCCTCCCGGCATCTGGATCACGCCGCTGCGCACAAGGTTTCCGAGATCACCCTTGAACTTCGCCAACTGCTGCGGCGACTGGCGTTTGATGAACGACTGCTGCTGCGCCGGCGTCATCGAGGTGAACGCGAAGGCATCGGGGTTGACCGCGCGGTTCCACTGCGACTGCCACTTGTTGAACTGGTCGGTCGTGAGGCCGGAGTTCTGGAACGCATAGTCCTGCGCCTGCCGCATCTTCTCGGCAGCGATCGTCTTCGTCAGGATGTCTTCGTTCGCGATGTTCGAGATACCCGGGTTCGCATTGCCCGTCACCGCCGCATTCAGGCGCGCATCCGTACCGGTGCCCAACGAACCCGAGACCGACGAAGCGTAGTTCGTCAGGATCTTCTTGTACTCGTCGTAGCTCGCGATCTTCGTCGGGTCCGTGACGCCCATCGCCTTCAGCGCATCGCCGACGCCCGGCGTCGATTGCAGCGCGCTGGCGAGTGTATTGCGCCAGTCGGTGCCGGGGCCGGTGGTGATGTTCGACAGCGCATCGCGCGCGGTGCCAAGCAGGTTCAGGCGCATCGGCGCGTCTGCGGCGGCATCGTGCAGCGTCTGCGCGGCGGTATTCGACGTGCCGCCCTGCGCGGTCATGGCGGCCTGCTGGCCCGGTCCCAGCGCGGTCTGCACACCCGGCGCCGTGCCAGCTTGTCCGCCAGCGTTGAGACGGCCGTTATAGCCGCCCGTCGGCGCGGCGCCGGGAGCGCCACCGCCAGCCAGCTGCTGCGCCTTCGTGATCGCATAGTGCGCGCCAGTGGTCGGATCGACCGTATCGACGTTGGCAGCGAGTTCACCCGGCGTCAGGGTGTTATTGATGGCGCCGGCCTGCGACACCTGCCCGGTGAGCGGATCGCGATTGATGAATGCCGTCTGGCCGCCGGTGTTGACCGTCTGCCCCTGCGGCAGCAACAGGCCGGCCTGCTGCTTCGCGTCCTGCAGCGATACCCAGTGGTTCTGCACCCAGCCCGGCAGGTCCTTGTCGTCCTGCGGCAGCTCCTTCAGGTACTGCACCGCCTGGTCGCTCGAAATCATGCCGCTCGACAGACCGCCGCTCAGCGAGTTGACCACGTCGCCCTTGGTGACGCCATTGCCCTTTTGCAGCAGGCCGCCCAGCTGCGAATCCCAATAGCCGATCTGCTTCTGCACGCCCTCGAGCTTCGCGTTCTGCGCGCCGTACTGCGCGCCCTGCATCTGGTAGAGCTTGGTCGCGACTTCGGGCAGGTTATAGGCCGATGCCGGGTTCTTTGCGAGCGCGCCCAGCGCCCCCGGCACGTTCACATTGCCGCTGGGGTCGGTGTTGCCCTGGATGGCGAGCGAAGCAGCCTGATTCGCGCCGATCTGCTGCTGCAAGGCCTGACGCTGCAACTGCGCCTGCTTGATCTGGTTCACCTGGCCGAGCAGCTGCAGCGGATTGATCTGCATCGTCTGCGCTTGCGCCGGAATGCTCGTATCGAGTGGCATAAGTCACCTATGCGAGGAAGGCGAGCGCGGCCAGCCCCGCGCCAAGCAGGTTCTGCGAACCCTGCGTGGTGGCATTGGCTGCGCCGATCTGGCCGGCGGCGCCCGCGTTCGCGCCGCTCATGATCGTGTTGCCCACGTTCGTCGCGTTCTGCATGCCAGCCTGCCCGATGCCAGCTGCCGAGTTCTGGCCCAGATTGACCAGGTTCGCGAGGTTGCCGTAGTTGGTCTGGTACTGCTGCAGCGCGTTCTGGTACTGCTGCTGGTACGTGTTGCTCGCAAGCCCGGTAGTGTACTGATCGATACCCTTCAGTTGCGCGCCGGACAGGTTGAGCCCCTTGGCCGACATGGCGTTATCGACGCCCTTCATGCCCTGCTGCAGCGTGAACTGGTAACCAGGCGTCTGCTCGAGCTGGCCCTGCGTCGGATTGAACTGGAAGCCGCCACCGTTGATCAGCTGCATCAATTGCGGAATCGCCTGCGAGCCGAGATTCATATACGGCGACAGGTTCTGCTGAAGCTGCTGGAATTGCTGGTTCTGCAGGTTGGCGGCGTAGTTGGCGGCCTGCTGCTGCATGCTCGCGGCGGACAGGGATGCATCGGCCGCGTTCTGCCCGCTCAGCCCACCGGCGATATCGCCCGGGTCAAGAACCTTCTGAACGAAACTCATCGTCGCATCCCATCAAAATGAGCGGATAGTGTTTGCCGTCGCGGATAGCGCGCCGCTCGATCTCGCCTATCCGCCTGAACCCAAAACGCCGCGCCAGCAATAGCGCCGCGCGGTTCCATTCCGGTATCGGCGCGATGAACTGCTGCACGCCGCGCCGCTGCATTTCCGCCAGGCAATCGCGATACACCTGATCGACCGCGCCGGCGCCGCGCCGTAGCGCCACATGCACTTCCCACGCGACACCGTCGATGCGGCGGAACATCATGAAACCCGCGTCGCCCACCCTCAGATACGTGTACTGCGCATCCGGCCCGACCTCATCGCGCGCCACGCCGTCCTCGCGCACGCATTCCCACACATGCGGATCCCGCATCACGTCAGCGACGAAATCGGGCTCCGCGTCTTTCAACGGATGCCGCCTACCTGATACGTCTCGGCTGCCGTCGGAGTGATGCCGGCCGCCGTGTTGTTCGAGAACGTGATGGCGAGCGTGTTGGCCGCGCTCACGCGGCAATTCACGACGCCGAGACCAGCCTGCGACGTCGGCTTCGTCACGTACACCACATCGCCCACCGCAATGCCCGGCAGCGCGAAGGTCTGCTCGGCAGTCGTGTTCGCCGCCACCGCGGCAGGCGAGATCGTCAGCGGCAGGCGATAGATCTGCGTCACCTTGTCGCCGGGCGTGCCCTTGAAGGTCAGCGAGGCGACCACCGGTTCATCCGTTGCAACACCGAGAAAGCTGGTCATTTCATGCTCCTTAGGAAGGCGATCCGGAGGTCTCGTAGACGCCCCCGGCGATGGTTACAGCGGTTGCGGTGACGGCCAGCGCCTGAAGCGTCATGCCGGGATCGAGTTGCAGGCCGATCGCCTGCGGCGGCACATACGACTGGCCGGCCGCCAGCGAAAACGCGGAAAGGATCGTGTTGCCCGCGACAGCGCTGCCACCCGACGGCACGCGAAACAGCGTCACTGCCACCGGGCTCGCGCTTGTGTTGGTCAGCGACAGGTTGTTGATCGTCGACGTGGTGTTCGTCGGCGCGGTGTAATAGGTGGCCGCCGAGGTCGTCAGTTGCGCCGCCGCGATGGCTTTCGGAATGCGTTGCATGGCTACCTCGGGATGACAGTGATGGTGGGCACGGTCAGATACGTGATCGTCATGACGTCGCCCGCATTCATTTCGAAAATCTCGCCGCCGGCAAGCAGCCCGACAGTCAGCACCACCGCGCCGCGCGCATACGATGCAGCGCTGATCGTGCCGCCGACGATGTGAATCGCCTGCCTGCTGGTCGCGCGATAGGTGAATGGCGATGCGCCGACCGTGACCGTGCGAGGCGCCTGCGAACCGCTCGAGTCCGCGAGATCGGGGACCGAGAAAATCATGTCGGCGAGGACGTTCTGATCAGCCATTTGCCAGCACCATTTCGCCAAGGTCGTCGGGCTGCCGGCGCAGGGCCTGAAGCTGCTGCACTTCGAGCGCGAGCGATTGCAGGCTCTGCGCGAGGTTCTGCAGCGAGAACACCGTTTCGAGCGCCAGCACGTCATCGATCGTCAGCGACTCGGGTGTGACGCCGCCGCTGCCGCCCGTGCGCCGCCAGAGCTGGATCAGGAACAGGAACCACGTTTCGGTGACGACGCCGGTCTTCGGGTCCGTGAACGGGACATTCACAAGCGGCACATCGGTCTGAATGGTCGGCGGCGTGCTCATTGGTTATTCGACTCCGCCTGGATCCACGCACCGAGCAGCGCGGTCTTAACCGGAGCCGACCACGATAGTTCGAACACGCGATCACGTGCCATGCCGAGACGCTGGTACTGAAGCGACGTGATGTACTCACCTTCGAGCCCGAGGCTGATGCTGATGGCGTTGCCCCACGACTTGCCGCGCGTATCGCTCCAGCGCAGGAAGACCGGCACCGGGTCATACGTGCCCGTGCCGTTGCCGACTTCCATGTTCGCGAGGAATTCGCGGTATCGCATGCGGTCGCTGTTGTCGTCGACGCTGTGCATGAACGAGCGGATGCGCGGGATCGGATTGCCGTTGTCCGTGTACGCGTTCACATCGAACAGGTACAGGTTGCCGTTCTCCCAGTCGCCGACGATCGGCATGCCATAGGCCGACGCATAGCAGTTCGCGCGGTGCCGGTGCAGGTTGCCGTTCCCGTCGATCCAGTTGAGTTCGTTCCACTGCTGCGTGGACAGGTCGTACTGCCAGGTCTTGTCGGCAGTCGGGAACGTGAGCACGTAGAAGAAATGCCCCTCGATCTGGTACGTGAAGCCGATCGCGTCATCGATGCGCGCGTATGTGGCCAGTTCGTTATCGAGCGCGTGCGTCGAAATCTGGATAGCGTTGAACTGCGAGGTCCGGTTGACGTAGCAGTTGCCCTGCGGCGACTGCGCGAGCCAATAGACCTCGCCATCCATCTGCGCGATCGAGCCGGACGCGGCGCAGCCGTGCTGCATGAACACGCCCGGCAGCCGCTCGAAGGCGAATGTCGTGTCGCCTGCGTTAAACCACACTTCGACCGTCTCAGCGCCGAGCAGGTAGATATAGCGCTTGGCTACCGCGATGCCGATCAGCTTGTCGGAGTACGCAGACTTCGAAGCAAAGTCGGTCGCATCGAACGAGATTTCATCGTTCAGCGAGATGTACCACTCGCGCGTGCCCGGCATGTTCAGCACAAGGAAGCCGTCGACGAAGCCGACCGTATTGCCGCCCGCGAACACGCCATCGGTAATCGGCGCGAACTTGTCGTCCGTCAGGTCGATGGTGTATCCGGCGCTGGTGCCGTCGACGATCACGACGAAATTGGCGTTGTCGACCATGTCCACCGGACCGCTGTCGGTAGCCATGTCGCCCAGGCTCTTGAGCGTGAACGACGAGTCGATCGAGAACACCGTGGCGCCGCACACGCCGTACAGCGTGCCGTTAGATGCGAACCAGAGCCCGCGCCAGCCAGTCCCGAAATCGGGTGTCGCGGTCGCTTTGAGCGTGAGGCCCGGAGTCGGGTAATAGGTGAACGGGAACGACGAATCCTTCGGGTTCTGCTCCGCATACAGACCGATGCAGCGCTGCGCCTCCGCGACCAGGCTCTTGGCCGAGTACGCGCCTGTGACCAGCGGGAACTTCACGGCGAACTCCCGATATAGAAGTCACCGTAAATGTTGTAGGTGCCCGTGTTATTGCCCTGCAGCGCGATTGGCATCTGCAGGCGCGGAATCTGCGCGTTCACTTCTTCGATGATCGACAGCGATGCGGCCGCCTTTCTCTCGGCCACGTCGCTCACCGGCAGCCCGTAGAACGGGTATAGCTCGAGCGTCAGATTCCACATGAGCGCCGCGCTATATTCGGGCGGCAGCGCGAGCGTATCGCTCAGGTTCTGGAACTGCTGAAGCTGCTGCATCACGGTCAGAAAGATCTCGTACTGGTTGCTGGGTAGCGGCCAGATGAAGACGTTGCCGATCGGATACGCAGCGTCGTAGAACGCGTACCGCGGGAAGGAATTCAGGTTCTTGATCGATATCCGGTTGTAATCCTCGCGCGCACGCAGAATCTCAAGCGGATAATCGACCGGCAGCGGCGTGTTCTGGTTCTGGCGGAAGAACGCCGATTCCAGCTTCGCCGGCCGCGGCACATCGAAATCGGCGCCCGGGCCGACCGTGTACGACAACGCGCCGGTGCCCTGCTTCGATACCGTCACCAGCTCGTAAATCATGTAGCGGCGGCGCTGCAACTGCGCCATCAGCATGTTGAGGAGGTTGAAGCAATCGTTGATGTCTTCCGCAGCCGCGGTCTGCCCCACGCCGAGGACGTTGGCCGTCTTCAGCGCGAGGTTGATCAGATCGCGGGGCGTCTGCGGAAGCGGAGAGGTCATGTTAGTGCGACGTCCAGGCCGAACCGTTGCACAGCACCGGCACCACCACCGCGCCACCGCCAGTGAGCGCAGCGTTATAGGTCGGGCTCGTCGCGTCGGTCACGACCAGCAACAGCGCCTTCGACGATGCGTTGCAGGCCGGCAGCGTGGCGACGGTGAACTGCGCCGGCTGCATCTGCACAGAGCCCGCGCTTTGCGTGCTCATCGAACCCGCGCAGAACGGCAGCGCCGAGCCGACCGACACGCCCGAGCCGTTGTAATAAGTGCTGCCCTGCAGGAAGAACGTGCCGCACTGGTTGTTGATGGTCTGGAAGCCGTTGCTCGGGTTGAACTGAGCCTGCGCAGACAGCGAAGCGGCGAGGCCTGCAAAGGCCACGGCGAGCGAGACAAGAATCTTCTTCACGATTGACACTCCTTGGCGTCGTTGATCAGTGTCTTGAGCTTCTCGACGCCAGTCCGCGGATGCGGCGACAGTCCGAGTTCGCGCGCCTGCGCCATCAGCGTTTCGCGTTCGTCATCGCCGCCGGTGGCCGCCGCTTCCTCGTCTGCGTTCTCGACGATGATTTGCGAGCCATCGGCCAGCGTCACCCACTTCGGGTACTCGACGAAGACGTACGGTGCGGTGAAGTTGCGCATGTTCGGATGCATCGATTGCCCCTCAAAAAAGGAGCCGAGGATGTGCCCCGGCTCCAAACCCACCACCTGCCGGAGACTCGGTTAAAGGATGTCGGCCACCGCGACCGCCCATTCCGGACGAATGGCCGCGAAGCCATACAGCACGTCCAGACGCGTGATCAGGTTGTCGCTCATCACGTCGTAGCCGGTGATCATCCGCATCGCGCATCCGTCGAACTCCGCGCGCGCCGACTCGACCACGCCAGCCGTCGGCATGACCAGGTCAGCCGTGGCGAGCGTGAAGGCTTCGGGATAGAACGCGATGTTCTGGCGATAGGACGAACCGGCCGGCAGCACCAGCGCGACGGCAGCGCCGTTGGCGGGCGATGCGGTGACGGTGTTGAACGCAGCCGGCGCGGGCACGATGGCCGGATAGATTGGGATCGACGTGGCGCCCGTGGCGACGTTTGCGGTCACGATGAACTGGCGCAGCGCACCCTGCGTCTGGCCCGTCAGGCGGTTGATCGCGTTGACGCCCGCGATCGTGATGATGTCGCCCGCGTTGAGCGTGCCGGTAATCGCATTCACGGTCAGCGTGTTGCCGGTCTGGTTCGCGCCGTTGACCGTGCCGCCCGCCGAGAACGTGCCGTTCGTGTGGATCTGGACCGTCTGGTCATCGAACCAGTCGAAGCCCAGCGTGTCGGTCGTGATCATGCCGGTTTCGTACTGATCCGAAATCTTCTTCTGCGGATTCAGCAGGCCCGCCAGCGTCGGCACAGTGCGCGCTTCGGTGATCATGTCGAGGATGATCGAGCGATCCATGCGCGGCGCCAGATTCTGCGAGAGCTGCGCGCCGGCGTTCAGCCAGGTGCTCATGTCCGGCGAAACCAGGTTGCCCGAACCATCGGTCTTGAATGACAGGTTCGATGCCGCATTCGATACGCTGATCAGATCGCCGGCCATCGACGCCGCGAGACGGTTCACGGCGGGCGCCAGAATGCGCTCGCTGTAATCGTCGAGGGACATGGTCTTTTCGGCGGTGCCGAACGCGACAGGCACGTTCTTTTGCGTCGCGACCGTGAGCGTGGTGTTCTGCTCGTTGGTGCCCTGCGGAACAATCGCCGGGCCGGTGTTCACGACATAGTCGTTCGGCAGGCGGATACGCAGGGTGTTGCCGATCTTGGCGCCATCGCGCGCGAACTGATCGTCGTATTGCCGGTTCACCCGGCGCAGGAAGGCGTTGGTCTGGCTAAACAGACGCACCGCCTCGTTGGTGACCATGTTGATGGTCAGCAGGCTGTTGGCCACGTTGCTCTCCCGAGGCAAAAACGAAGAAGCCATTGCTGGCGGCTTGTCTCTGCCCTGCGGAGACCTGCTTGACGGGCCAATCCGGCGATTACGGCTCGCCTTAGCCTATGAAACCCTTTGCGCTATACCGCTGCGCTATCGGTGATTCGGAATCTATGTGATGGGAAAAAAGCTGTCTACAGCACATGCTCGCGGCTGGACTCGATCGCATGCGTTCGGATTGGCCGGTGATCAAATCCGGCTTGCACCTACTGGGAGAGGCGGCGAGTCCAGGCGTGAGAACGCGAAAGACCCACGCCGCCCGTATCAAGCTGCGGCGCCGACCGCCGCTGACAGCGTGGGTTGATCTGCCTAGCGCCGCTTCCGCGCGTTCTTATTTCTCCACGCGATGAACCCCTTCGGGTCCTTGTCCGGATCAGGCATCCCGCCGTCGGATCGGCTCGAACCGCCCTCCAACCCTTCGACCGGCGGCGGGGCCTTGCTGATCTGCTTGCCGAGTTCCTTGGCAGCCTTCGGCGCGAGCTTCGTCAGTTCGATGGCCATCTGCACCGGATCGAGCGATGTGATGCGCGCGGCCTCGCTCAGGTTCTCGGTCTTGCCGAGATAGGTCACGACTTTCTCGGCGCCCGGCACATTGGTGAGGACTTTCAGGAAGTCCATGCCGCCGATGTCTGCCATCTGCAGGTTGTCGACCGACTTCTTGAAGGCCTCGCCAAACTCCTTTTCGCCCGCATCGTTGATCGCCGCGATCTTCGAACTCAGGTCCTGCGCGCCGACGCGCTCCTGATACTTGCGCTCGGCGGCCGCGTCGACCAGCGCGTGCACGTCGTGCTGCTGCGGCTGCGGCGACACGGCATTCGGATCGCCGCCCGCGCGAAGCTGCGCGATCAGCGTCTCATGCTCGCGCACACGCGCTTCAGCTTCCGCCGCGCGCTGCTCGGCTGCCCGGCGGGCCGCGGTGATCTCGCTGATGCGCTTCGGCACCCAGCTGGTATCGGGCTGCTGGCGCTGCTCGGTCTGCTGCTCGACCGGTTGCGTTTCGGGCTGCTGCTGGCCGGCCTCGACTTGCTGCTCGGTCTGGACATCGCTCATGGTGCTCTCCGGTGAATGCGTGATCAAAATTAATTGAGGTTGACTTTTTGTACGCGGCGCTCTTTGCCTTGCGCTACATTCCCGCTAGCGAATGCAGCGACTGCTTGAATCGTGCACATCCATGAAAAATCTCGCGCGCCGACCGCACTTCTGTCCCACAGATCAGCCAGATCGCTGCTATCGAATGAAATGTTTCGTTGAACGCCATCATCGAGACGATCAAACCGAGCAACGAAGGAATCGGAAGAGATTGAGTACTCGCATATCACGCGCATCCCACCCCAGTAATAAGCGCATCGTGAGGGATTATTTTCGTAGCCCGCAGGTAGCGGTAAATCATTCGATTTCATGGGTGCTCTCCGGTGGTTACTGTGGTGCTGCCTGTGGTTCTTGGACTGGCGCCAACACGCTCTGAATGCCGCTGGCGTACAGGTTGGCGGGATCGGTCTGGTCCGGCTGGATGCCGGCGTCCGGATTCGGCGCGCGCAGAATCTCGGCCAGCGCCTTGCGGATGATCGGTTCGAGCGCGCCATCGCCCATGCGCTCGGCAATCACCTTCAGGCGGTCGGTCTCGGCCTTGAACGAATTCAGGATGGCCGTGTTGTCGTTCTCCATGCGCAGCGCGAGGTGGTTCAGGCCATCGATATCGACGCGCTTCTGCTGGAGCTGCTGCTCGATCGACTTATCGTGCAGCGCCTGCTGCATCTGGGTCATGACCTGGTGCGCCTGCTGCAATTGCTGCTGAAGCGCCTGCACCTGCGGGTCGATCTCCCCGAACACAGCCGGGTTAGTCGACTTGATCCAGTTGCGCATGCGCTCGGCGAGCTTGTCGGCGCTCGGGAAGTCGGCGTTGCTCATGTACAGGTCGCCAATCACCTGCGCGAGCGCCGGCTGAGCGGCCAGCAACTGCGTCTGTGCATCGAATGCCTGCTCGCGGCGCGTATCGAAGCTGGGGCCGGCCTTCGCGATCACGTTGTAGCGGCCGACCGACGGGTTGAAGATCGCGCGGATCTTCGCTTCGCCCTTGTCCTCCGACTGCTTGACCGCCTGAGCGCCCTTCGGATCGATCTGTATCTGGCTTTCCTCACCCGATTCCTCGTCGGTGATCAGCAGCACGCGGCGCGTGTCGTAATACTTCGGGATCGCGTCGATCAGCTGCACGCCGGTGAAGCGAATCGCATCGGCCATGGCGTCCTGATAGTTGAAAGTGACGCGCTGCCCCTGCTTCTGGCGCTGCTCGATCGAGATTCCGCTGACCTCGTTGCCCTGCTCGCTGAAGGTCGATTCGTACTGGCCGCTGGCCATCATCATCTGGTGCTCGGCGGTCTGCATGCCATCCATGAACACAGGGGCGCTCACCGGCGGCTGCGTGCGCTCGGGCTTCGGGATCTGGTTGCCCTGCTCGTCGATGTGGTTGTATGGCAGGTATGCGTGATTCTGCGTGTTGGCGGTCGCCCAATAGTTCTCGTACCCTTCGACGGCCTCGCCCGGCGCGGTCCACGGCTGCTTGGACTGCAATGCACCGTATTCCAGCGCCGCCGATGCGTTGTAGTTGTACGCGCGCTGCGAGTCCTTCAGATAACGCGTGAGGCCCTTACGATCGAGCTTGCCCTCGATCACGATTTCCTCGCCGGGCACGCGGATGATCGGGATGTACTTGCCCAACCACACCGAGCTTTCGACGATCTCGTCGCCGACGATCAGATGCCACCGTACCGTCCACTTCGGTACACGGCGGCGCTCGGCCTCACCGCGCTCATGCGCCTGCTCGAGCAGCGCGTGGCCCTCAACCGGCACCGATGACTGGCGCGTCAGCACCACATTGCCATCCTCGCCCTCGACCGCGTAGAGCCATTCCTTGCCCTCGTCGCGCTCGTAGTATTCGGCCACGCGGATCGTGTCCTTACGGTTCCACGATAGCTCGCCTTCGCCCATCACCGCTTTACCCGTGGCCTTCGGATACTTTTTCTCGGCCTTGTCGCGTGGCATATCGTCGAACACGAACGCAAAGCGCGCGTCGGACCCGTCCGTCTTCTTGATCATCGGGTCCATGTAGATCGACAACGGATCCTGTACCTCGCGGATGAAAAGGTCCTGGTCGAAGCTGTCCTCGTCGACGTAATCGGCCACGATGCGCCAGTAGCCGATGCCTCCGCCGACTTGCATCTCCATGGCCTTCTTGTACGCTTGCTGCGCGTTCGAGATGTACTCGATGCGGCGCACGACCTGTTCGAACACCTGCGCGCTCTCATAGGTCGATTCGTTGCCGGTCGCGCTGATCTTGATCGACGGCTTGTTCTCCTTGCCGAAGTTGACCACGTGCAGCCAGTGCGTGTGCGTCTTGTTGATCGTCACCATCGGCTGGCCGGCGATCTGGCGCGCGGCGCGCACCGCGGCATTCCACTGGTCCTGATTGTCTGGGTCGGCGAACAGGAAGCGGATATCGTCCTTGAACTTCGACCGGAACTCGCTTTCCCACGATACGCAGCTTGCGAAGCGCTCATGCGCGCGGGCGATGATGGTTTTCTTCTGTTCGGCCATGGTTAATCCCCCGTCCACGCGTCTTGCAGGATGAATTGCGGCATGTCGTCAATCCAGATATCGACGGGCCGACCCAGCGCTTCCATATGCGGTTTCTTTGCCTTCCGATCGGTGTATTCGACGCGGCTTGCGCGTTCCGAAAGCTGCTCCGGGATGACTTCGGACCATTCTCGCCGGCGCATCGTCACAACCTCGACCGAATGCCCTCGAGCCTTGGCAAGCGTGATGAAGCAATCCCACATCTCGGGGTCGGCGGTGTAAGTTTTGTCGTAGTCGAGCGCGATGCGCATGATCTAGCCCATCCAGTAGCCTGGCTGCGTTCGCCCGGGGTTGAGAACGCGTGGTCCCTTCGGTGCATCCTGTTTATTCTTGCTGCGGTCGCGCACCAAGCCAGGAAACAACTCGGCCAGCACCCAGATCCATGCGTCCGCACGGTTTGGCGAGCCTTCGCCGATGTACCCGACCGTCGAGAACGCGGTCATCTCGTCCTCGAGCTCGCGAAAATCGCCCACGTGGCGCACCTTCCCCTGCTCGTAGAGCGCAGAGAACGGCTCGGCCCGCACGTGCTTGCCGCGCGTGGCGGTGACCATCTTGAAAGGAGTGCGCGGCCGCGCCGTCAGGATCGTGTGCTGGACCATCGCGCCGCCGTAGTTGGTCTCGCCAACCACAACGTCTGCAGCGTGCCGGTCATAGGCGCTCGTCGCGACATTGGCCCACGTGGCGGGACCAGCCTTGATCGTGCAGTCCTGAAACAGATAGGCAATCCCATCTGTGCCGAGACCGCCGGCCACAATGCCGATCTCGTCGTTGTCCGCGTTATCGACGTCGCCCGAACCGCTCGGGTCCACGCCGATGACCACGCGCACGAACTCGGGCAGCTCGCGGCCCGGATCGTGTCGCCACTTATCGATCGTTTCCTCTGCGAACAGTTGGTTTGGCGTAGCGTCACTGAATTCGCCCTTCAGGAACCTCTTCTGGAGCCTCGCGCTCATGCCTTGCAGCGTGTCAAGGTATGACGAACTCAGGTTCTCGACGTTGTCCTTCGGATTGATCTGGAAGCTGGCGTAGTCCGCCGGATTGCGCAGCGGCTCGCCGGTGTCCGGATCGATCTTCTTGATGAACCGCTTGTATGTCCAGTGCGCCTTGGACGGCGGGTTGCAGTCGTAATAGGCGCGCATCTTGAGCTGCTGCGGCGTCCGCCCCTCGATCTTCGTCATCACCTGCTGTGCGAGGCGCGTCACCGCAGTATCGACCGATGACATCGGGATCTGCGAACACTCGTTGAAATAGAGCGTCGCGAATTCCTTGCCCAGCACCTTTTCGACGCGCTCCTTGTCGTCCAGACCGGAGAACCATATTTCGCTGTCGAGGTCGTGGCCGTTCTCGTCCTTCTGGCCCGTGTGGATCGTCGCGTAGCCGTCTCCCTTGTGCATCATGTAGCGCACATGCGGGAATGCCAGCTTCATGACCTTCGGGAAGGTGTCGAGGACAATCGATTCGTGCACGTGCAGCGCGCGGAACCGGAATATGCCGTGTCGGCTGCCGGGTGCCTTGATCGCGCGCATAACGATGTTGCGCACATGCAGGAAGGTCTTGCCGCTACGCGAGCCGCCGAACAGCATCAGGTGCGTAGCGTCGCCAGCTAGAACGCCCTGCGCCACTTCCTGCCGCTCGGTCAGCTTCATAGCGCCTCGTCGATGGAGGACGCCACCACCTGAATCGGACCGCCAGCAGGGCCTGAATGTTCGGCCTGCACCTGGCTCAGATCAGGCAGCGTTTTCTTGAGCAGGATTTCAATGGCTTTGAGGCGGGAAGGAGGAAGATCCTTGGTTTTACCAAGAGCATGATTTTGCAGGACATTCAAAAGCTGACTGACCTGTATCTTGGTGCGCACATCGTCCTGATGCGTCTTCCTCAGTCGGGCAGCCATCAGCGGCCCCGAATGTCGCCTGCGGTGAGGCGCGCCCGCATGACGCGAAGGTGAAGGTGATGCGCGGCCATACGAGCGCGCTGCTGGCGCTCTTCGGCCTGGATCAGATGATCGAGCTCGCCCGCAAAGAGTGCGCGGCGAAGCTCGGCTCGCTTCGGCTTGGTCACTTGCTCACGCCCCGTTCTTTCGGCGCTTTCACGCCATTGACCTTCACCGGCTCGGCCTTCGGGCCCGGCGGCGGATTGCCACCATGGAAGCTGCCCGCCTTCGCCGTACGCGATGCATGCGCGCAGCCCGTTGCCACCTTCATGTTGCCGCCGTCCTTGATGCCGCTGCCCATGTCGCTCTCCCGTGAGGTGGTGTACCAATGACGTGATACGCGCGACTCTATGTGACGGGAAAATTTCGCGCTAGCCGATGGTGAGGCGATCGCCAACGCGAAAGTGGCCCCACTCTCCTGTAACCTTCGTGATCCGATACGAGCCCAACACGCCCAACGCCTCATCCGTGATCATCTGGATCGTCAGCAACTGATTGCCCGCGCGAAGTTCCGCGACGGGCACCACGATCCCTGATTCAGTCTCGGCCATGCCCGGCGCCAGCTTCATGAGCGAAGATGCACGCACGATTGCTGGTGCGGCGGCGAGCGCCAGCACAGAGCCAAGGAATCCGCGTCGATCCATCACTGCCTCCGAAATCCCCGCGCCAGCTTTGCCAGCGCCATCAGGTCATACCCAACGAGTTGCCCCGTCATATGCGCGGGCTGGGTGCGCGGACCGGCCATATTCGGCTGATAGTCCACGCGTACCCAATACCGCGGCGCGCGATGCTCCCGGCTCACGCCTGTCATGCCCATCGCGCCAGTGGCATGGCCGGCCTGCAGCACGCGCTCAACGTCCTCCGCACTGCCTTCGTAGAGCAGCGCCAGGCATTGCGGCGTGTATGGCTTGCCCGGCACCAGCGTGGCCAGTAGACATTCGAGCGTGAGCGGGAGACGGACTTTGCGTGCGCGCATGCTGGCTCCTACAGATGCCGCTCCGCCGTCTTCACCCACGACTCAAGCTCGCCCGGCAGCATGGCGAAGTCGCGGCGCAGCAGGCCGATAATGCGGCGAAGGAGCGGCGTGTGGGGGTGTTCAGCGGCGGTATCGCTCGGCGAGTTCGGCGCGGCCGATCCATTGGCTTCGAGCGCCGAACCTTCGCCAGTCGTTTGCGAGCCAAAGTTGGCCGCATTCACATCGGAAGAGGTCAAGGGGGATTCGGTCGAAGCCGAAGTCGAATTGCTCGAAGCGGACTGGAGGCTCGCCGCCTGGACGTTTCCCTGCTCACCTTCGCCGCCATCCGTCGCACCGGGCGCAGAGCCTTCCGTTGCCTGCTCGTCCGACGAGGCACCACCAGCAGCGTTTGGGGCGTCAGCGGCACCGGCTGCGGCTGAAGAACCAGCCAGCGCATCGTTCGCGCTCGACGCCGAACCTGAACCACTCGGCGTGAGCGCGGTCGCGTTTCCCTCACCAATACCCTGCTGCTCGCTCGATTTCGCGGTCGTATCCGCGACCGGTTGCGAGGTCGAACCGGACGGCTCCCCCGATTGCGCGACCACCGGCGCGTCGGGGTGCAGGAAGTGCTCTACCTTTTCTTCGAGCGCATGCATCGCGCCCATGATCTCGCCAGCGATACCCTGCGGCTTGTCTTCGTGCTGGATCTGTTGTGCTGCCTGTGCGATGGGATCGCTCATCTCTTGCCTCGTTTCGTGGGTGGGAAAGCGGGAGCGCGTTAGGCGCCGAAAGCGGCGATGCGCTCGCCGAGCACCGCGCTGTACATCGTCATGATGTGGGCCTGCGTGTTCAGCCGCTCCTGTTCTTGCCATGGCAGCGCGGCAAAAATGTCGGTGGTCTTGAACTGGCCCAGCTTCTCCCGCTTTGCGTCGAGATCGGCTTTCTCGTCGACGACACGTTGCTGGTGGGGTGCGAGTTGCTTCGTCATGCTCTGCTCCTGTGGGTTGGACTGCTCGGGATGCTTCTCCATCGCGCGCCTGAGCTGCGCGTCGAAGTCTTGTTCGCGCCGGCGGTCGTGGCCGCAGACGCATCTGTTCTGGCGCAGGCACTCGGTGGTGTGCGCGCAGTGCCATTGGGCGATGTCGGTGAGGATGGTCATAGCGGCGCCTCGATCGCGTATGCGCGGAAATCCTCGCTGCCTGTCTCGATGTGCTCGAGGTTTCCCACGCGGTTGGTCTTAAACATGCCCATCGGCAGGAACACGCGATCAAATACGCCGTGCCATTTACCAAGGTCGGTAGGGCTACCGTTGTCATATTTGGTCGGCCCGCATGCGCTGCACAGCCGCTTTCCGCGCCGGTCCTCCATGCCGTCCCATGCGTACCACTGCGGAAACTGGTTGCAGCCTTGATGCGCGAGTGCGGTGTTTTCGCAGCAACCGCAGTGTTGGCATTGGAAAAGGCTCACGCTGCCTCCCGTGCCGTCACCGTGACCGCGACAGCCAGCGCCGCCCACGCGTGCGACGAGACGCCGTACAGCGGCCCCGGCTGAGACTTGGTGCCCACCTGAGGCGTCTTGCCGCCGCCGGTCCGCGGGAACATGTCGAGGAGCGCCTGGCGGATGTTCGGGTCCTTGGCCTTGGCCGTGCCGCACAGGTGCAGCTTAACGTCGCGACGATAGATGAGGCGCACAGCGTCAGGCGAATGCCACGCCTGCTGGAAGCGACCGATCCACACGCAAGTTTCGAAGACCTCGCGCCCCACCGCCATGCCGTAGCTGGCGATCATTTCGATCGCGAGCGTCGCGCCGTTGTCCGGCATCTTGCCCAGCGAGTGCAGCAGGTCAGCGTTGGGCATCACGCCGGACTCACCGACTTGTGAGCCGTCAAAAAGGCACCACCCGCTCTTGTCCGTGCCCGGGTCGATTGCAAGGGTCAGCATTTTCCAGACCCTCCGCAAAAGCGGCATTCCTCGGAATCGTAGCCGCCTCCATTGGGCAGAAGACCGCCTACTTCACCGCGCCCATTGCATGCGGCACACGTCTCGCCCTCCACCCGGTAGCACGGCCGATCCGCCCGATGCAGTACGCCGGGCAGCGAGGGGGAGCCGCAGGTGCAGAGCCAACCAGAGCGGTCATTGCAATCCGGGCATGGATCACCGCCTTCGTCAGGCGCATAGTACGAAGGGCCTCCGATCATCCCGTGCCCATTGCATGTCTTGCACACCGGCTCGCTGCGCGTAGTGGTCGCTTCGGCTTTTGGACCGGAAGCATCAAGGTCAGGTTTTGTCGTGGTCATCGTTTCCACTCCTGTTTCCATTCGCCGGTCGCAAAGTCGATGTAGCGGCGTCCGGCACCGGCTGCCTCGAGCATCTGCTGGCTTTGTTTGTCGAACCACAGGCTGATGCGCCCTTCCCATGAGTAGTGGCGCTGCTTGGCGCAGATCAGCGTCGAATCGGGGATCAGCGCGAGATCGCCCAGCTTTTTCGCATCCTTTTCGGCCTCGACTTGCGCCTCTTTGCGCTTGTTCCGGAACACGATCAGCACGTTGTCGACGAGATCGGTAATCTCGCCAGCGCCCTTCACCGAGAACTTGTCCGGCGCGTCGAATTCCTTCTCGCCCTTGCGCATGTGATGCACCAGGTGGATGTGCAGGCCGGTGTCGCGCGCCAGCACACACAGCGCGTCGACGAAGTTCTTCTGCCCGGTGTAATCGTCCGGCGCGAGCCCACATTTCATGAGGCTATCGATCACCAGATGGTCGATGCCGAGTTCCTTGCGGCAGTAGCGCGCGACGGCGAGCATGCGGGCCGGTGTGACCTGGCCGCGGTGCGCGTAGATCCACAGGCGATCATCGGTCCAGCGGTGAAACCGGTTGATGATCTCGGCCGTCGGGACGTAGGAGCCGGCCGCCATGCGGTTCATGTTGCGCATGGTGACTTCGGGTTTCATCTCGAACGACGCGATGCAGGCGCGCGCACCTAGCACCATCGCGTTGAGCATCACGTAGCTGAGCTGGCCGGACTTGCCGTGCCCGTTCACGCCAGCCCACAGCGAAACCTCGCCCGGGCGCATCATCAGGCGCTCGCCAACCTTGCCCCATGGCATGGCATGGCCGATGACCTGCTGCTGTTCCTCGCCGTGGAAGTAGCGAACCACGTCCTCTGCCCATTCGGACGCCGGTCGGACATCGGCGCGGCCATCATCCTCGTCGTTGGCGTAGGCCTGCCAGTCGATGTTGTCGGGGATCAGGCGCATGAGGCACCCCGCTCGTTGGCGATTTGCAGCAGCAGACCGAATGCGCGGTCAAACGGGATCGGCAGCGCGTGGCCAAGCTCCTGCCACAGCCGTTTCGCAACCTTGGCGCCTTCGGCGTACCACTTCGGGCCGACAGCCATCGGGAACCAGTCGAACAGGCCGAAATCACCTTCCGGGTGTGGGACGACGCGCATTTCGCCGCAGTCGATGCGCGGGCCTTCGACGAACGTCAGCACCATGCGGTCGGGCACCGCGGCAGCGATATCGGCGAGCTGGCGCAGCACGTCGCCCATCTGCACCGAGCGCGAGACGAACACCTCGACCTCAAGCCCCTGGATGCAGCGCCACTCATACGACCGCGCGGCGTCAGCGATCAGCGTGACGTTCGTGAAATCGTTGAGCGGGCCGACGAACGAGAGCAGCACAGGCAGTTCCGGCACGACGCCGCGCATGCGCAGGTCGACCAGCGATTGAGCGTTGAGCGGGAATCGGCTCACAGGGCACCTCGGGTGAGATCGTCGTAGTCGCTGGCGACGGATGAACCGTTGACGCCGCCGGCTTTCAGGGCCCCGGCGTATTGGCCGAATTTCTCGGCGTTGAAAAGCGTGGCTGGCCGGAGGTACTGATCCATCTTCGGGTCGTTCAGCCATTCCCCGACCTTGGCATCGACAACCGCCTTCAACTGATCGACTGTCGCCCCCTCCTTGATCCTGGCGAGGATCAGTTTCGTGTTGGCCGGGACGGCTTCGAATTTTCGGCCGGCCCTGTCATTCAGGTAGGCGATAACGTCGCTCGCGACGTCCTTTTGTTGGTTGTCTTTTGAGGTTGTCTTTTGTGTGTACCGATTTGGTACTATCGCTGGTACCGATTTGGTACTAGGGGAGTACTGATTTGGTACCAGTACCAATTCGGTACTAGCTGGTAGTACCGTTTCAGTACTACGTGGTACCGTTTCGGTACTAGCGGGTGATACCGATTTGGTACTCCCCCATGTGCGGTATTTCTTGTTGATCTCGATCACCGATCCGAACTTGCCGGACTGCTTGTCGATCACATTCATTTCAACGAGCTCACCAAGCGTCTTCACGACGTGTGGGCGCGCGAGGCAGCATATGGCGGCAATCTGAGAAGCGGACATGTCGTCGCGTTTCTTGTTGTAGCCGTAGGTTTTTCGGATGATCGTCATAAGGACTTTCAATTGTCGGGCCGAGAAATGGAACGCCAAAATCGCATCGAACAGCTCATTGGCGAGCCGTGTGTACCCATCTTCGAGTTGAGGCGTTTCTTCTTGCACGGATCACTCGTTGCTTTCGAGTTGGGCTTTGAGCTTCAAAGCGATTTCCAGAAGACCACGCAGCCCAAAACAAACGAAGCCGCCATGAACGAGGCCATCAGGGTTCCGATATCCATCACGCCGCCTTTGACTCGAGCAAAGCGACACGCGCGCGGAGGCGCATGATTTCCGCTTCCGGAGAGTCGATCAGTTCGGCGATCTGCTTCTTGCGCATGTCGGCGTATTGGCCGATCGCCCAGTTGGAACACAGGTGCTGAAGTACCAGCTCCTGATCGGAGGTCAGGTAGCCCTGACCGTTCTTGACCTTGGCCAGATGCGGCGGCCGGAAGCCAAGGTATTCCGCGATCTCGCTTTCCCGGATACGGCGCACACGCTTGTCCAGGCAAAGGCGGATGGCATCCCCGTAGTCCTCGCAGCTTGCAATTAACCCTTCATCGATCAATCGCGGCTTGGGGATCTCCATAAGCACCGGGAGGGCAAGCTGCATAAGGTCATTGAAATTCTTCATCGTCTTATCCGTTGTTAGCCATTGCGTTAACCGTTGTGCAATGCGCCAAATAAAGGCGTCACAAGGACGCCAAATGAAAAATTCAAACGACCAGGGGTTCGAGCTTTCTGCTCTTGTTCACACCGCCGACCGGCGGTTGTGCATCGTCGGATGCAGCCATCGAATCCAGCCCATCGCCCCAGATATCCGGGCGCAGTTCAGCGAGGGTGAAGCGCGAGTCGTACGCGACGATCCGTTTGCACAGATCTGCGCTGGGTTTGCGCTTGCCGAGCGAGCAGTTATAGAGGTAGTTCACCTTTGCACCCACAGCTTCGGCAAAGGCCTCGCGGTCGGGCCGCTTGGTGATTCGAAAGTACGTACGCAGGTCCATGTCTATACCGTGGTGGTTTGTAGGTGCGACCTGAGTATAGACCATTCTGGTTTATCTACACAAACCTTTTTGGGCGTTTATCAAAATGGTTCAAAACGGTAGGCTGGACCACATGAAGACTTGCAAAGAGATGCGCCTAGAGAACGCCAGGACGCTCGCCGGCAACCCCGCGGCATTCGCCCGCAAGCTCGATATGTCCAGCCAGCAGGCGAACGCGCTGATCGGCCCCAATCCCGTCAGAGGCATAGGGGATGAGAAGGCGCGCGAGATCGAAAAATGCTACGGGAAAGAAACTGGATGGCTGGATCACGATCACGAATCCGCACAACACGATTCGTCGAACAACGATCGATACAACGCTCTGAGCGAACAGGCGAAAAGCCTGATTTCGTGTGTCATTGATCTGGACAGGGTTGGCAATCTGTCCCGATCAACGTTCCTTCTGCATACTGGTTTACTCCGACTTTCAGCAGCAGCCTCAGAATTACACACTGGCTCCGCGAGAGCCGAAATGATTGCCGACATCGAGAGGCTGATTGGCTCCGCATCCGAAATACCGGGGGCCACCGATGAACCGAGACATACAAGGAAGTGAAGTTGTGAACCTGGCCCGTTACAGGGCCAAAACGCAGCAAAAGCAGGAAAAGCACCGTAGCGATCAAGAAAGACTGCTGGACGAGATCACGTACCACATCCTTATGGCCGCAAGAGCCATCGCAGCTCGTACCCCACCCAAGTAAGCACCCTCCCTTCGGCCCGCCTCGTGCGGGCCTTTTCGTTTCCGCTCCGCACAATCCCCCCCTATTGGGCAGCTCAGCCCGATAGAAAACTATTTGCTCTAGCTCAAACCATTATGGTTGTACATTTAAACCGTTTTGGTCTATGATCCTCTCAACGCTGCACGACACGCAGCGATCAGAGGGGAACGAGATGAGCAAGACCGAACACGATCGCGGTTACGACGCCTGCCTTGATGGCGAGCCGCTCGATCTGAACCGAAGCGACGCCTGGATCGATGGCTGGAATGCGGCGAACGAACTTCGTCAGAGCTGGCTGGACCTCTGCGACACCGCGGATTTCTTCGCCTAACAACCGCGCCCGCTACGGCGGGCATGGAGACTGACATGCAAGTCGCAACGTTCAAGGTCTGCGCCGCCATCAAGGCGCTTCACGATGCCGCTGATGAGCTGGTTTTTCAGCGTGGCAATCCGGGCGTTGTCGCCGCGGAGTGCATCAAGGCGATGGCTGCGCTCGAGGCGTCGCTGTCGGTGGCTGGCGAGCCGCGCGTGATGCGCGTGGTTGGCGAGACG
>Ga0310813_10000292_pt1 | contig 34033 bp, 26 predicted proteins | sample YN3metagenome_FD_203086 | JGI IMG/M metagenome (GOLD analysis project Ga0310813, IMG submission 203086) | Soil microbial communities from experimental microcosm in Duke University, North Carolina, United States - YN3 | ecosystem: Engineered > Artificial ecosystem > Soil microcosm > Unclassified...
GCAAGCCCGGCCGCTCGATCATCATCAACCGCATCGGCGAGTACTGCCGGAGGGAGCTCGTCGACTGCGTCATCGCCAACGGCGAGAACCTCGCCGGCGGCTCGGGGCTCATGCCCTCGGAGGCGGATGAGCTCTTCCGGGCCGGCGTCCACGTCATCACGGGCGGCGACCACATCTGGGGCAAGAAGGAGATCATCCCCTACATCGACCGCACGCCCGGCCTGATCCGCCCCGCGAACTACCCGGCGGACCAGCCCGGCAAGGGCCACGTCGTCATCGAGACGGCGAGCGGCGCCAAGATCGGCGTCATCCACCTCCAGGGCCGGGTGTTCATGAACACCCACTGCGACTGCCCCTTCGTGACCGCGAAGAAGATCATCGCCGAGATGCGCAGCAAGACGAACGTCATCGCGGTGGACATGCACTGCGAAGCGACCAGCGAGAAGATCGCGATGGGCTGGTGGCTCGACGGCCAGGCCAGCTTCGTCTTCGGGACGCATACGCACATCCAGACCGCGGACGAGCGGATCCTGCCGCAGGGCACGGCCTACATCACCGACTGCGGCATGACCGGCCCCTACGAGAGCGTCATCGGCCGCCGCGTCGACCGCGTCCTCCACCGCTTCACCACCGGCATGCCCGCCCACTTCGAGGTCGCCACCGGCGACGTCCGCCTCTGCGGCGCGCTCGCGACCATCGACACGGGCAGCGGTCGAGCCACCGAGGTCAAGCGGGTCGTCATCCTCGAGGACGGCACGGTAAAATAACGCGAAGAAACAAGCGGTTTGCTTCTTCGCCCCCCTCCCCGTTCCATTCCGGCGTAACGGATCCTTCACGCTCGCTTCATCACTCTCGATGGCGCACGCAAGGCGCGAACAGCGGGTGCAAGGAGGGATCGAATGTCCACGCAACCCGAAGCCATGAACTCCGGCCGACGGACGGCCGCCTGGGCGGCCCTGACCGCGCTGGGCCTCGCGGCGGCGGCGCTCATCATCCCCAGTTGCATCCAGGGCCAGGGCGGGCCGGGCCAGACGACGGGCGTCACGTCCCGCTCCCCGGCGGCCGGAACCGCGAACGTCTCGAGGGTGCCGGTCATCACCGTCCAGTTCAACGACGCGATCCTCGCGAGCAGCGTCACGCCCTCAACGCTGGTGCTCTCGGACGCGAACGGCAGGGTCCCGACGACCGTGACGTTCATGCCGTGCAACCGGGTCGCCACCATCATCCCGATGGACCCCCTCGCGCCGAGCACGGTCTACACCGTTGACATGACCACGGGGATCTCCGACCCGAATGGGAGAAGCATCAGCCCCGACTCGTTCACCTTCACCACCAACGCGAGCACGGACGTCACGCGCCCGACGTTTAATGGCGCGCGGTCGGTCACGTCCCCGGACGTGCCGACCACGACGGTTCCCGGCACCCCGACGACGATCATCCCGAGCAACCCCGTGACGACCATCCCGCCCACGACCATTCCGAACGGCACGGGCACCCCCGTCACGATTCCCGGCACCAGCGTCACGAATCCGGTGACGAGCATCCCGCAGACCGGCTCGACCCCCGCGACGACGGGGACGGGGACGAACCCTGCCGGCGCGTCGGCGTTCACGACACCCTCGGGCGCGGTCTCGCCCGGCTCGACCGTCAGCGCGTTGCCGAACGGGACGGTCAACGGCGCCGGGACCGCCGGCGCCTCGGGCGCGACGATCTTCCTCTTCGCCGTCGCCACCATGACGGCCACCGTGTCCTGGACGCCGGCGACCGATGCCCAGGACCCCGCGAGCGCCCTGGTCTACGACGTGTTCGTCTCGAACATGTCGGGCTGCTACAACTTCGGCGCCCCCGATTTCACGACGCCTCCCGGCGCGACCTCGGCGGCCCTGACGAACATCCCGCAGGGCGTGCCGACGTACTTCGTCGTCCGCGCGCGGGACACGTCCGGCAACCAGGACCTGAACACCAACGAAGTGGCCCTGCTGCCCACGGTAATCCAGACGGTGTCGTTCTCAAACGACGTCTGGCCGATCGTGCAGGCCCAGTGCCAGACCTGCCACACGTCGGGAGCCGGGGCGCAGGAGGTGCCCGACATGAACCTGTCGAGCCCGGCGGCCACCTACGCGAGCTGGGTCGGCGTGCCGTCGGCGTGCCCGGACCTCGGGGGGAACGTTCTGCGCGTGGTGGCCGGGAACCACCTGTCGAGCTTCGTCTGGAAGAAGATCAGCATGGACAATCCGGGTTGCGGCGTGCGGATGCCGCAGGGCGGCCCGCCGATGTCCCTTCAGGACCAGCAGACGATCCAGAACTGGATCGACCTGGGGGCCCTGAACAACTGAGCCGGGCTACTTGCGCCCGCCCAGGACGACGTTCTGATAGAACTCCGTCCCGCCGCGGTTGATCTTGATGACGACCGCGGCCCCTTCCACGGTAGAGCGGATCTTCGTCGTCAGGCCCGCGAAGTCGCTGACGTTCTCCCCGTTGAAGTCGAGGATGACGTCGCCCGCCTGGAGGCCGAACGTGCTTGCGGCGCTGTCGGGCATCACCTGCTCGATCTTCGCCCCGCCCCCCGGCGCGCTCGTCGCGGAGACGCCGAGGTAGCCGGACTTCGGGACGTCGGGCGAGGGAGCGTCGAAGGATTGGAAGGCAAAATCGTTGGTTCGGAGTTCTCCGGTCGTCTCCCCCCGGTAGATCGCCAATTGCTCCGCCGTGAGGAGTTGCCGGATCGCCAGGTCGGTCTGCCCCTCGATCGCCTGGATCTGGTCCTTGTAGATCTTCGTCTGCAGGTCGCGGGTCCGCTTCAGGTCGTCGATGGCCCGTTTCTGCGAGTCCGAGAGGCCGAGGAGGTCCTCCCCGACGGGCTTGCGGTTGAGGACCAGGAATCCCGTCCTGACGTTCCCCAGGACGCCCTCGACGTCTTCGATGGCCCGAGTGACGTAGGTCTGGGCGCGATCGAGCACCGTCGTCGAGGAGGCCGCTGCGGGCGCAGCGGCGACGGGCTCCGCGGTCAAGGGCGGAACCGGGGCGGGCTCGACCCGCGCAGGCGTTGCGATGGCCCCCTTGGGCCGCGGCGGCGCCGGGCTCCGGCTTTCCAGGACGCGCAGCCGTTCGCCCAGTCGCGCGCGGTCCGCGGCGAAGAAGAGCGCCACGAGCGTGAGAACCCCGATGAGGACCTTCTGCATCCGATTCCCTCCCCGAATGCTTCTTCATTAGACGCTCGGGGACCCCGATCGGTTAGCGTTGCCGGGAGATGCAATTTTTCACGCTTTTCCATCCCAGGAAAAGCCTGAGGGCCTATAATTAGCCCGTATGCGGCTCAGGAGGAAGCTGGGGACCCGTCGGCTTTTCCGCCGTCTCCCGCCTCCGCCGAGCGTCGCGCCTCCTCCCCCGCCCCCCGAGGCCCCCGTCTCCTGGCGCCTGCGCTGCATGTGCGGGATCCTCGTGGAAGTGGGGCCAGGAGACCACGGCAAGCAGGAGACCTGCGAAACCTGCGGGCGACGCTTCGACATCCGCATCTCGAACGACGCGCCCGCGGGCCAGAAGGCCGTGACCCTGAACTACCTGGCCGGCGAGGACCAGCCCTCCGCGAGCGCCACGACCGTCGTGCCGATCTCCGGTCCGCGGAAGTCGGACGGCCCCAGCCTCATCGCGGAGCCCGAGCCCCCGAACGAATCGCTCGTGAAGTGCCGCTGCGGCGTGCTGCTGGCCGTCTTCAAGAACCAGTACGAGAAGCGCGGGCGCTGCCCCGACTGCGGCCACCGCATGCTCGCGTTCCTGCTCTACGACGCCACCAACCGGACCTTCAACCTGCAGACCTTCAACCTCACCGACAATCCCAGCGGGAGCACCCAGGTCCTGACCAAGTTGTGAACGGCCGGCGGGGCCGCGGCGTCGAATGAGGCAGGGATGGCCTCAGAACTTGTATCCGACCCCCGCCGAGAATTCCTTCGTCCAGCCGCGCACCGATCCGGTGAGGAACGAGTAGTCGGCGTCCACCTCGACTTCCATCCGCCCGAAGAGCAGGCGGACGGACGCCTTCGGGCCGAAGGAGCCCGTGAGGACGTCGATGGTGTCGCGCCGCAGTGCGACGCCGGGAATGCTGTCCGTCTCCTGATGCAGCCAGCCCACGCTCACGGCGGGGCCGAACGACGCCTCCAGCAGGGTGTCCCGGTAGCGGAACGCCGGCCAGTACCCCCCGAGGCGGAACCCGTGCACGTTCCCGTGCAGGTCGAGGTCCTGGCTTTGCCGCGAAACGCCGTCATCTCTAGTGTAGGTGGCGTGCGCGTCGTAGGTCCCCTGGAACCAGGTGAGCGAAAGACGGAACATATCCAGGTCGGCCGTGAGGCCGCCGCTGATCGCCCGGAAATGCTCGTCATGATACTGGAGAGTCTCGAAGACCGGCGGATTGACGCCGTCGCTCGTGGCCGCCAGGCCCTCGGGGACGCTCATAGTGAGGCTGGCGCCGGAGTACGAGCCGACCGTGCCGACCAGCCCGCGCCAGATCGGGTTGTGCCAGGTCAGGCCGACTTCCTCGGGGCCCCAGGGGCCCTCGGGCGGAGGCGGCTCCTTTTCCTGCAGGCGGTGGCGTTCGCGCGCGGGCTTGGTGTCGGGGGGCGCCTGCGTCTGGGCCCACGCGAGCGACGGAAGGAGAGCGAAAAACAGCGCGACCAGGGCCCGCGGCATGGGCAGCATTCTGTCAGCGCCCTCCCCCTCCGTCAAGGAGCATCGCCCCGCCACCCCGGGGACCCGCGGAGGGTTATATCTTCATGAGCGGGATCGTGTGGCGCTCCATCAACGAGGACCCCGACCCGGCGCCCGTCGCGCCGAAGGCCGCGATCTCCTGGTTCGGCTGGCTCTCGAACGCGCCCTGGTGGCTCATCTCCGCGGGCCTCCACGTCGTCCTGCTCCTCGCCGGCGCCCTCATCGCCGTCGAGCGCTCCATCGCGATCGACGAAGGGGCCGTCGAGGTCCGCCTCTCCGCCCGCGCGCCGGAGCTCGCCGAGATCGAGCGGCCGCGAGACCTCTTCGAGCGCAAGGGCGCGCCCGTCGACGACGCGGCGACGCCCTTGGACGAGCCGGCCATCTTCTTCCCCGACGCGAAGCTCTCGGACCACCACGAAAGCGCCGACAACGAAGACTACCGGGCCATGAAAGGCGACTCGAAGAGCTTCTTCTCCTACACGCCGGGCGGGACGAGCGGCTTCCGCGGCCGGCAGGCCTCCCAGGCGGGCGGCGTCTCCGACTCGCTGGGCGTGGGCTCCGGCGGCGGCAACAGCGGGCGCTACGGCGCGCGCTTCGGCGGACGCGAGAACCTCGTCGCCCGCGGCGGCGGCGGCGGCACCGAGGACGCGGTCCGCGCCGCGCTGCGCTGGCTCGCCCGCCACCAGTCGCCCGACGGTTCCTGGGGCGCCGCCACCTACACGAACGGCTGCGCCCGCGACGGCTGCTCCGGCTCGGGCTCGCGCGACTACGACGTCGGCGTCACCTCCCTCTCGCTGCTCGCGTTCCTCGGGGCCGGCTACTCCCACCTGTCCCGCGACGAGGTCCGCGACCCGCAGCTGCCCGGCCGCACGCTGAAGTTCGGCGAGGTCGTGCGCGACGGTGTCAAGTGGCTGATGGCGCAGCAGGACGCCGAGGGCTGCGTCGGCCCGCGCCGCGGGCACTACATGTACAACCACGCAATCGCCGCGCTGGCGCTTTCGGAGGCCTACGGGATGACGAACGCCGGGCCGCTCGCGGGCCCCGCCCAGAAGGCCATCGACTTCCTGGTCGCGGTGCAGAACACCGGCAAGGGCTGGCGCTACACGGCGAGGTGCGGGGACAACGACACGTCCGTCACCGGCTGGGCCGCGATGGCGCTCAAGAGCGCCGACCTCTCGGGGCTGACGTTCCCGAAGGAGTCCTACGACGGCATCCGCGCCTGGATGGACGAGGTCACCGACGCCAGCTACGGCCGCGCCGGCTACACGCGCAAGCCGAGCGCCAACCTGCGGGAGCGCTGGCTCTCGCCGACCTCGATCGCGATCATGTCGCGCATCTTCATCGACAAGAACCGCGCCGACCCCCGGCTCTGGAACGGCTGCGACCAGCTGCTGCAGGTGAAGCCGGTCTGGGAGGAGGGCCGTATCGACTTCTACTACTGGTACTACGCGAGCCTCGCGCTCTTCCAGTTCGACGGGCCGGACGGCGCCAAGTGGCGCGCCTGGAACGAAAACATGAAAGCCGCGCTCGTGAAGAACCAGCTGGCCGGGGCGGCGGGCTGCCGCAGCGGCTCCTGGGACCCGCTCGACATCTGGTCGCGCGCCGGCGGCGGCCGCGTCTATTCGACGGCGATCAACGCCCTCACCCTCGAGGTCTACTACCGCTACGCCAACGTCTTCGGCACCAAGTAGGCCTCACGCAATCAGGTCGTGCAGCACCTTCCCGTGCACATCCGTCAGGCGGAAGTCGCGGCCTGCGTGGCGGTACGTCAGCTTCTCGTGATCGAGCCCCAGCAGGTGCAGGATCGTCGCGTGCAGGTCGTGCACGTGCACGGGCTTCTCGACGGCCTTCAGGCCCAGCTCGTCGGTCGCGCCGTAGACCATGCCGCCCTTCACGCCGCCGCCCGCCATCCACATCGAGAAGCCGAAGTGGTTGTGGTCGCGGCCGTTCACCTTTCCGCCGAGCATCTGCGCCATCGGCGTGCGGCCGAACTCGCCGCCCCAGACGACCAGCGTGTCCTCGAGGAGTCCCCGCTGCTTGAGGTCCCGCAGCAGGCCGGCGATCGCCTGGTCGCAGTCGAAGGCCAGCTTCCGGTGATGCGTGTCCAGGTCCTGGTGATCGTCCCAGGGGATGCCGAGGCCCGTCCAGACCTGCACGAAGCGGACGCCGCGTTCGACCAGGCGCCGGGCCAGGATCAACTGCTGAGCCTGCTTGCCCGGCCCGTAAAGGGTCCGGACGGACTCGGGCTCGCGCTCGAGGTCGAAGGCCTCCGTGGCCTCCAGCTGCATCCGCGAGGCGAGCTCGAAGGACTGGATCCGCGCCTCGAGGGGCGCCTCTTCCCGCCGCCGCGCCTGGTGCTCGCGGTTGAGCGCCTGCAGCAGGTCGAGCTGGTTCTGCTGGTCCGCGGGCGCCAGCACGTCGTTGCGCAGATACTGCACCAGCTGCTCGGGCCGCGAGTACTGCGTGTTCAGGAAGGTCCCCTGGTACGCGCCCGGGAGGAAGTCCGACGCCCAGCTCCGGAACCCGCAGTCGGGATAGCCCCCGGGACAGAGCGCCACGAAGCCCGGCAGGTTCTGGTTTTCCGAGCCCAGACCGTAGGTCAGCCAGGAGCCCATGCTCGGCCGGGTCTGACGCGCCTCGCCGCAGTTCATCAGGAAGATGCAGGAGTCGTGCAGCGGATTGTCGGTCTTCATCGAGCGGATCACGCAGAGATCGTCCACGCATTCCGCGAGATGCGGGAAGATCTCGCTGACCTCGGTGCCGCTCTGCCCGTACTTGCGGAATTTGAAGGGCGACGGGAACGCCGCCCCGAAGCTGCCCGGGCGGGGCCGCTCGACGGAGAGCTCCTTCCCCGCGTACTTGTCGAGCGCGGGCTTCGGGTCGAAGGTATCCATCTGGCCCGGTCCGCCGTTGGCGAAGAGCTGAATCACCCGCTTCGCCTTCGGCGCGAAGTGCGGCCGCCGCGGCTCCAGCGGGTTCCGCACGGCGGCCTCCTGCGCCAGGCCGACGCTGGCGAGCAGGTCGGCCATCGCGAGCGCGCCGAAGCCGACGCCGGCCCGCGCCAGCCATTCGCGCCGCGACAGCGGCAGAGAGTCGCTCATGGGCATCTCCTCAGTCGACGAAGACGAACTCGTTCGTTTCCAGAAGGACCTGCGCGTACTTCTCCCAGGGCCCCAGCGGCGCCTCGGACGGCCCCGCGAAGTCCGCCTCGGCGCTCCAGCGGCGCTCCCCCATCCGAAGCTGCGGCGCCCAGCCGAAGCGGTCGTAGGCCACGTTGTCCAGGCAGTCCGCGATGAAGTCGAGCGTGTCGCCGGCCAGGACCTCGAGCGCGTCGACGGCCGCCGCCACCTCGCCCGGCCCCACGATCTTCGTCAGGATCTGGCCCCGGCGGGACGACACGATCCGGACCCGGATGGAACCCTTGTAGACGTCGGCGTCGTGGAGCAGCTTCACCGTGCCGTCGATCGACACCGTGCCGTCCTGCGGCGCCGTCCAGCGGCGGATCACGGCGTGGCGCAGGTCCTCGCCGGGATACCCGCCGGTCGCGTCGAGCATCAGCCAGCCGAGCTCCGCGTCCGGCAGGTAGGCGCTGTTCTGCCAGGAATCGCCGGTGAAGGTGCCGAGCGGCCGGAAGTCCTTCGTGCGGCCGGCGGCTTCGTCGAACTCCCCGTAGCCGTACGACCACGCAGGGACGACGGCCGCCGTCTGCGCGTGCTCGGCCTCGCGCAGGAAGCGGGTGCCCGCCGTGAGCTCGACGTCCGTCGGCGCGCGGCCGAAGACCCAGCGGTAGAGCTGACGGATGCGCGCGTCGGTCGCGCCGGCCTCCAGCCGGGCGGCGAGGCCGCGGCCCTGCTCGCGCATGAAGGGGCTGTTCATCATGAAGAGCGCCTGCTGCGGCACCGTGGTGAAGTGGCGGCCGGGCGCGTGCGCGGTCGGATTGGCGAAGTCGAAGGACATCAGCACGCCGGAGAGGTTGAGCCGGTCCACGAAGCCGTAGACCGAACGGCGCCGGCAGTACGGCTGCGACGTGAGGACCTCCGCGGGGCCGCCCATCCGGGGGTCGAGGCGGCCGCTGACCGCCAGCAGCGAATCCCGCATCGCTTCGAAGTCGAGGCGGCGGGCGTTCATCTTCCAGATCAGGCGGTTGTCCGGGTCGATCGCGCGGGCCTCCGGCCGGTCGTCGCTGGCCTGCCGGTACGTCGCGGACAGCAGGATGAGGCGGTGGAGCTTCTTGGTGGACCACCCCTCCGACATGAAGCGCGCGGCCAGCCAGTCGAGCAGCTCGGGATGCGAGGGCGGGTCGCTGCGGCGCCCGAAGTCGCTCGGCGTGGTCACGAGCCCCGCGCCGAAGTGCTGCATCCACACGCGGTTGACCCAGACGCGGGCCGTGAGCGGGTTCTCAGACGAGGTGATCGCCCGGCCGAGTTCCAGGCGCCCGCCCCCTTCCGTGAACGGCTGCCGCGTCTCGCCGGCGAGCGCCGCGAGGAAGCGCCGCGGCACCTCCTCGCCCGGCGTGGAGGGATTGCCGCGCTTGAAGACCTTGGGGTTGTTCTTCGGCGCGCTTTCCTCGAGGGCCAGCGCCCGCGAGGGGCCGCCGGGACCGGCGATCTCCCAGCGCGCGATCTTCCCCTTCAGGTAGGTGATCTCGTAGCCCGCGGCGTTATCGAAGAACTCGTGCTGGACGTTGTCCGGGGCCGCGGCGAGCACGGGGATCGCCTTCGGCCCGTGCAGCACCGCGCGGAGCTCCTGCAGGTCCGAGCGCTCCTCCCGGTCTGCCTCGGCCTCCTCCAGCAGACGGCCGTAGCGTTCGGCGACCTCGCGCATCGTGCGGGGCGCCGGCCAGGAGAACTCCGCCACGACCGCCGCGCAGAGCTGCGGCCCGAGCTCGCGGAGCAGCTCCGGCGTCCGCTCGGCCAGCTGCGCCTCCGGGACTTTGCGGAGCGCCGTCCAGAGACTCCAGACCGGGGACGGCTTGGACAGATAGGACTTCACGTGCGGCACGAGGAGCGGGTCGACCTCCGCGGACGGCGCCGCGACCTGGGCCACGAGGTAGTCGCGCACGTGCCGGCGCACGTGGGCCTGCACCTCCAGCCCGCGCTCGCGGATGAACGTCTGCAGGGCCTTGTTCCGACGCGCCAGTTCCTGCCGGTAGCCGTCCGTGACGGCGCCCGCGCGCTCCACGACCTTTTCCTTCGACGCGGCGAAGACGCCGTAGAGCGAGTAGTAGTCCTGGGTCGGGATCGGGTCGAACTTGTGGTCGTGGCAGCGCGCGCAGGAGAGCGTAAGGCCCAGGAGCCCGCGGCCGACGACGTCGAGCCGCTCGTCGATGATGTCGTGGACGTTGTTCTCGAAGCGCCGGCCGAGCGTCAGGAAGCCCAGAGCCTCGAGATCGCGGCGCCCGTTCTCGGGCGGGAGCAGGTCGGCAGCCAGTTGCTTCATGAGGAAGCGGTCATAGGGAAGATCGTCGTTGAACGCTCGGACGACCCAGTCGCGATAGGCCGCGGAACTGACGAGGCGGCTGTCCTCCCTCCCGTCGACGTTGCCGTCGGTCGTGTCCGCGTAGCGGGCCACGTCCAGCCAGTGCCGGCACCAGCGCTCGCCGTAGCGGGGGGACGCCAGGAGACGATCGACCACCCGCGCCCAAGCCTCGGGCGACTCGTCCTTCAGGAAGGCGTCGCTCTCGTCGGGCGTCGGCGGCAGCCCGCTGAGGTCATAGGTGACGCGGCGGAGCAGCGTCCGCTTGTCGGCGGCCGGCGAGAGCTGGAGCCCCTTCTCCCGGAGCTTCGCGAGGACGAACGCGTCGACGGGCTGATCGGCGCCCGGCGGCACGGGAGCTTCGACCGGACGCCGGAACGCCCAGTGGGGGCCGGCCGCCTTCGCCGCGTCCTTCATGGCGGGGATCGCCGCGCCCTTCCGGATCCAGGTGGTGACGTCGCGGAGGACGTCGTCGGAAAGCTTCTTCCGCGGCGGCATCTTGAGGTCGTCGTCGGTCCAGCGCAGCGCGCGGAGGAGCGTGCCCTCGTCGGGCTTGCCGGGCACGACGATCTTGAGCAAGCCCTCGCGGGTGTCGAGGCGGAGGTCGCCCTTGAGCTTCTTGGCCTGGGCGCTGTGGCACTCGAAGCAGTGGTCGATCAGGACGGGGCGGATCTTCTTCTCGAAGAAGTCGAGGTCGGGGGAGCTTTGGGCGAGCGCGCCGGGAACCAAGGTGGCCGTGATCAGGAAGAGCGCGAGAAGTCGCACGGCGCGTTCCTCCCAGGGTCGTTGCAATCCCGCTCCTGGGTCTCCCTACACTTATTGTTAAGTTCCCGGTAACCCAATCTAACGGTGCGACGCGAATTTCCGAGGCATCCGAGACTCGACACGAACCGCCCGGGGTCCTAGACTGACGCGATGGCCCTGGCCGCCGAGTCGCTGACCCCCTCCGAGAAGAAAATCATCTCGGTCGGCGACCTCACCCGCCGGATCAAGAAGTCGATCGAGGACTCGGTCCGCTACGTCTGGGTCGCCGGCGAGATGTCGAACTACAGGGGCCCGGGCCCCAGCGGCCACCTCTACTTCACCCTGAAGGACGCCGAGTCGCAGATCCCCTGCGCCATGTGGAAGGGCATGGCCAACCGCCTCCGCTTCGAGCCCGAGAACGGCATGGAGGTGATCGCGTTCGGCAAGGTCGACGTCTACGTCCCCTATGGCAAGTACCAGCTCATCGTCGAGGACATGGAGCCGCGCGGGGTCGGCTCGCTGCAGCTCAAGTTCGAGCAGCTCAAGGAGAAGCTGCAGAAGGAAGGGCTCTTCGAGCAGGGCCGGAAGCGGCCGATCCCCTTCCTGCCCCGCAAGCTCGCGATCGTGACCTCGCCCACCGGCGCGGCCGTCGCCGACATGATCCGCACGCTGCGCACCCGCTGCCCGGCGCTGCACGTCATCGTGTACCCGGTCAAGGTGCAGGGCGACGGGGCCGCGCAGGAGATCGCCGCCGCCATCGGGCACCTCAACCTGTCGATGCCCGACATCGACGTCATGATCGTCGGCCGCGGCGGCGGCTCCATCGAGGACCTCTGGGCCTTCAACGAGGAGCCCGTGGCGCGCGCGATTTTCACCTCGCGCATCCCGATCATCAGCGCGGTGGGCCACGAGACCGACACCACCATCGCGGACTTCGTCGCCGACCTGCGGGCCCTCACGCCCACCGACGGCGCCGTGAAGGCGACGCCCAAGCTCGACGACCTCTTCCTCTCGCTCGGCGACCTCGACGCCAAGCTGCGCCGCGCGCTGCGCTCGCGCGCCGAGCTCGCCCGTTCGCAGCTCGACGGCTTCCGCGACGGCCGCGCGCTCGGCCGGGTCGAGGACCTCTCGAACCAGATGCGCCAGCAGATGGACGACTTCCAGGAGCGGCTGCAGGTGTCGGTCGAGCAGCTGCCCTACTATCACCGCGAGCGGCTGGACCTGTTGCAGCGCTCGCTCATGGCCGACCTGCCTCAGCTGGCCAAGACCGCGCGGCAGCGGATCGAGCTTCTGACGACGAAGCTGCGTTCCGACGCGCGGCGCACGCTCGAGACGGCGCAGGCGCGGCTGCGCCAGGCGGCGGCCTCGCTCGAGGCGCTCTCGCCCGTCGCGATCCTCGGCCGCGGGTATTCCATCACGAGGCTCGAGTCCACCCAGGAGATCCTGAAGGACGCCGCCCAGGCGAAGCCGGGAGACCGGCTCGTGTCCCGCCTGGGATCCGGCCAGATCATTTCACGCGTGGAGAAGGGATGACGCCATGACCGACAAGCCGGTGAAGAAGGAGAAGTTCGAGGACTACCTCCGCCAGGTGGAGGAGGCCGTGAAGTCGCTCGAGGGCGGCAAGCTCCAGCTCGAGGAGTCGATCGAGAAGTACGAGACGGGGATCAAGGCGCTGCGCCAGTGCTACACGATCCTCGACCAGGCGGAGAAGAAGATCCAGCTGCTGGTCAAAGAGAAGGACGGCAGCCTGACGGCCAAGGACTTCGAGCCCGCGGGCGAAGAGAAGCCGAAAAAGAAAGTCGAAGCCTAAACGCGGGCCAGTACCCCAGTATCCAGGACACCGTACCCAGGCAGAACTGTCACCCTCCCCCAGCCCCTCCCTCGGAGGGAGGGGAGGCCAGCGCCTTCCACCGGGAAAGGCGGGATGGGGACCCCTCTTCCTGGGTACTGTGTCCTGGGTACTGGTTTTAGGCTTGACCCCCTGCCCTCCGGTTTCTTCAATATCCCCTTTCCATGATTGACTCGTCACTCGCCCGGCCCCTTGAGAAGGCGCTGGACCGGCTTCTGCCCAAGCGCGGCGTGCCCGCGCGGCTCCAGGCGGCGATGCGCTACACCCTCTTCAACGCCGGCAAGCGCATCCGTCCGGCCCTGCTGCTGCAGGTGTGCAAGGACCTCGGGGGCAACCTGAAGAACGCCCTACCCTCCGCCTGCGCGATCGAGTACATCCACACCTACTCGCTGATCCACGACGACCTGCCCGCGATGGACGACGACGATTTCCGCCGCGGCAAGCCGTCGAGCCACAAGAAGTTCGACGAGGCGACCGCGATCCTGGCGGGCGACGCGCTCCTGACGGCGGCCTTCGAGGCGGTCGCCCGGACGCCGGACAAGTCGCTGATCGGCCCCATGACGCTCGCGCTGGCGGAGGCCGCCGGGGCGGCCGGCATGGTCGGCGGGCAGCAGATCGACCTTTCGCCCAAGGCGAACGTCCACGAAATCCACGAGAAGAAGACCGCGGCGCTCTTCAAGGCGTCGACCCACCTGGGGGCCCTGGCGGCGCGCTCCCCCAAGGCGGGCAATCTTGCACGGTACGGCCTCCACCTCGGTCTTGCCTTCCAGGCGGTGGATGATATATTGGATGCTCACGAAAAGGGGCGGCGGAACGTGGCCTGCATCTATGGTTTGAAGCGGGCGCAAGTTCTTGCCGCGAGGGAAGTTGCCGCTGCAAAAGCGGCTGTTCGTTTTATGGGGGTCAACGGTGAGCGGCTCCGTCAAATCGCGGATTTCGTCGTCTCCCGGAAACACTGAGATGACAAACCTCCTCAGCAAGATCAACGCCACCAACGACATCAAGAAGCTCAGCCCGGAGGAGCTTCCCGGACTCGCGGCCGAGATCCGGAACCTGATCCTGGACGTGGTCACCAAGACGGGCGGCCACCTGGGGTCGAACCTGGGCGTCATCGAGCTGACGCTGGCCCTGCACTACGCCTTCGACGTCACCAAGGACGTGATCGTCTGGGACGGCAGCTACCAGACCTACACGCACAAGATCCTGACCGGCCGCAAGGAGAAGTTCCCGACGCTGCGGCAGTTCGGCGGCATGTGCGGCTTCGGCTGGAAGCCCGAGAGCGAGACGGACCCCTTCAACTTCGGCCACGTCGGCACCGGCCCCGGCGCCGCGCTGGGCGTCGCGATGGCGGACGAGAAGCTCGGCCGCAAGCGCAAGGTGATCAGCGTCATCGGCGACGGCTCGATGACCTGCGGCGTCGCCTTCGAGGCGATCAACAACATCGGTACCTCCGGCAAGCCGCTGCTCATGATCCTGAACGACAACGGCATGTCGATCGCGAAGACGGTGGGCTCGCTGTCGCTGTACTTCAACGAACTGCGCAGCGCCCCGCTCTTCCAGGAGTTCAAGAACGAGGTGCACCGGGTCCTCGAGAAGATCCCGGGCGGCCAGACGGCGGAGCACATGCTCGACGCCCTGCGCCGCGGCCTCACGCAGACCATCTTCCCCAACCTCTTCACGGGGCTGGGGATGCAGTACTACGGCCCGATCGACGGCCACGACATCAAGGGGCTGCTCACGATCCTGCACAACGTGCGGAGCCAGGAGAAGCCGGTCGTGCTGCACGTCGTAACCCAGAAGGGCCTCGGCCACCCGGACGCCAAGTGCGACCCCTTCGCGATGCACAAGGCGGGCACCGCGGCCGCGGACTACAAGCTCGAGCCGGCGAAGCCCGGCGTGCCCGCGGCGCCGAAGCAGAAGTCCTACACCACCGGATTCATCGACGCGCTCTGCAATCTCGCCGAGAAGGACAAGCGGATCGTGGGCCTCACGGCCGCGATGCCGGACGGCACGGGCATCCTGGATTTCGGGAAGAAGTTCCCGGGCCGGATGGTCGACGTCGGCATCAGCGAGCAGGTGGGCGTCGCGATGGCCGCGGGCATGGCCCAGGGCGGGCTGCGTCCGGTGGTCGCGATCTACTCCTCGTTCATGCAGCGCGCCTACGACATCATCTTCCAGGAGATGTGCCTGAACAACCTGCCGGTCGTGCTGGTGCTCGACCGCGCGGGCATCGCCGGCGAGGACGGCCCCACGCATCACGGCAACTTCGACATCGCGTACCTGCGCACGTTCCCCAACATGGTGCTGATGGCGCCGAAGGACGAGCGCGAGGTCAACGAGATGCTGGCGCTGGCGCTGACGCTCAAACAGCCGTCGGCGATCCGGCTCCCGCGCGAGAACGTGCCCGACCTGTCGCGCTTCAAGCTGCAGACGAACCCCGTCGCGCTCGGCAAGGGCGAGATGCTCGCCACGGGCCGCGACGGCGCGATCCTGGCCTACGGCGTCATGGTCGAGAAGGCGCTGGTGGCGCGCGAGCTGCTCCTCAAGGAAGGTCTCGACGTCGCGGTGGCGAATGCGCGCTTCGCGAAGCCGATCGACTCCGACCTGGCGGCGTACCTCGTGAAGGACTATCCCTGGGTGCTGACCCTCGAGGATCATGCGACGCAGGGCGGCTTCGGCAGCGCCGTCATGGAGGCGCTCTCGCTGCGCAACGAGGACACGTCGAAGCTGAAGATCCACGCGATCCCCGACCGCTTCCTGCAGCACGCGGACCGGAAGGAGCTGCTGGCCTTCCTGCACCTGGACCCGGCGGGCATCGCCGACGTGGTGCGGATGGTGGCGGCGGGCCGGCCCGCGCCGGCGCTGGACGCCACGCAGCGCAAGCACTTCCTCTACGGCACGGGCGAGGAATAAGCCGGCGCCGTGTACGTCGACGTCGGCATCCTCGGGCTGGGCGTGCTGGCGGCAGCGTTGCTGGGTTTGGCGCTTTGGGCCTGGATTCACCAGCGCGGCAAGCAAAACGGTTGAGCTGCAGTATCAGGTAGTTGTTGCAAGCCGGCGCTCCGTATCTATAATCACTCCCTCGCCAGTGCATTAATGGGGGCGCGTGGCGGAACTGGCAGACGCGCTAGGTTCAGGACCTAGTTGTCGCAAGACAGTGGAGGTTCGATTCCTCTCGCGCCCACCATTACTTCCGACTTATCAGGACCTAGTGGGGTGACACTCCGCCGAGTCGTCTGACTCGCGGGTTCTCGGATCGCCGGGAGCCGATGACTTCCGGCCCCCTCCCCGACGGGCCTGCCCAGCCCTCTACCTAGAATTACCCTCGCCGCAGCAACGTCACGATCGGCGGTATAGCCGCAGTTTGTGCAACGATGCTGCCGATCACTCAATCGCTTCTTCGCCGCCGCCCCGCATTCGGGGCATTCCTGACTCGTTCCTCGGGCCTCCACCGCCACGACGGCCGAGCCGGCACTTTCAGCCTTGCTCGAGAGGATTCGCAAGAACAAGCCCCACGAGGCATCGGAAATAGCTTCGGACAAGCGGCGATTCTTCACCAATGCCTGAATTCTCAAAGCCTCTACATAGATCGGTCCGAATCGAGTGGTGATGCTGTTGGCAACACAATGATGGAAGCTCCGTCTGGCCCGGGCGACTCTTTGATGTTCCAACGCCAGATGTTGAACCGCTTTCCGCCGTCGAACAGATCCCGGCGCCCGTCCATGGACTTTTCGATTAGCAGCCCGCAGGCGATTCGCGTTCGCCGTCAGGAGCCTCGGATTGGGCACCCTTTCGCCGGTCGATAGAGCCGCAAAGGTCTGGATACCGACGTCGATCCCGACGGGGTCCCGCTCGTCGATCGACCTCCAGACCGGCTGCAGAACTACCGAGAACAGGACATACCAACCGTCCGCTCGGCGCTTAACCGTGCAGGTTTTGATCTCACCTTCGATAGGTCGGTGGAGTCGGATGCGGACGCGGCCTATCTTTGAAAGTAGAAGACGCTTGCCGTCGAACGACGCCCCGTTCCCCCATTCCTTGAAGGTGAAGGAGGAATACACGGATCGCCCTTTGAAGCGTGGGAACCCGGGCCTGGCGCCGCTGCGGCACCGTTTGAAGAAAGACTGATAAGCACGATCAACGCGTTTTAGCGCATCTTGAAGCACATGGGCGTGAGCCTCTTGCAAGGAAGAATGAATCCTCTTAAGGTCCTTCAGATATGAGGACTGATCCTCAAAAGTTGTGCTGACCTGGCAGTACTGCCACAAGCACTTGCGGTCCTCGAGACCCCAATTGAAGACGAACCGGCACGCCTCCAGGGCCTGCTCCATGCGACGTTCTTGAGGTGGTGACGGTTTGATCCTGAATTCGAAAGTCCTACGGGTCCCTATTAGTCTCACAAAGCGAGCATAGGACCGGATCGCGTCATAACAGGACACATCAGGACATAGTCGAAGGGCAGAAGATCGGCTACGGGCTACTTCTTCTCTTCCGGCGGCTAGAGCTTCTCGCCGTGGATATCGGGGGTAAACACGCATTCCTCATGCGATTTCGTGAATGACTCTTCGAATCTACCGGCGCCGAACGAGCCAGGTCATGTCCTTGCTTTCCTCGAACCCCGGCGAGATCAGCGTCCCGCGCTCGTAGCGGACGGGCTGGCCAGTCACGGGACACGGTTCGAGCCGTGGCAGATATCGCGGGACGAGTTCCTCCAGCCTTTCGGGCTTCCGTCCGTTCTCGACCCCGTACCACGCTAGGGCAGTGGCGATCCGGCACATCCGGAGCATCATCCGTAGATAGCTTTCCAACCGAAATTCGATGGGCTCGACGGGCAACTTCCAATGCGCGCTCCGGCGCTGGATGCGGAACCGGTCGTCCGGGATGGAGTTCTCCAGGTTGAGCGCAGCGTCAAATTGCTCGTGAGGCGGAAGCTCACAGATCCGGGTCAGTTCCCGAAGGTCGGAGTCGATGATCCTCAGCACTTCGAGGGCCACCAGCCGCCGGGTCCAGAGCTGTCTCCAGCCGGGATCCGGGCCGCTTGGCGCGTTTCCGCTTTCGTCGGGCTGCGTGAAGTCCAGGGCATCAATCCGGCGGAAGAGGCTTTGGCGGCGGGCCTGCTCCAACAGCTGAGGCCGCGACGACTCCAGACGATCCAGGAGTCCGCAGAGTTCCTTCGCGTCCGCCGCATCGAGCGCGTGGCCGTCGAGCACTCGAGACCATTCGACCGCCGCATCCGCCGTGAGAGAGGCGCCGTCGAAGCGCATCCAAATCTGCTCCATTCCGAGCAGGAGAATCAGAAGATGCAGGGCTTCTCCGCTATGTCCTTCCTGGCGTGCGAACTCGGCGCTCGAGAACAAGGTGGAGTCAAGAAGCGCGAGGTTATCGTACCCGGGTCCTCGCTCGACGCGGGAACAGCGAAATGCCTTCCGCAGCGACTCGACGGCAGGGTGGCTGCGCGTCAGCTTCCGAAGCGCCCCAGGATCCCCCAGCGCCCGGATGGCATCGGTCACATAGGCACTCGCATCGTCCGGAAGCGGATCCGCAAACAGCGGGGTGATCGCGTCGGGAAGCTTCTCACGCGTCAGTTCCGCGGCTTTCTCCGCCTCGACTCGTTCCAGCTGCTGCCCGGCGGTCCACCATAGGTTGCCCACGGTGATAAGGATCAGGACTGGCGGCGCCGTGATCACCGCCGCTAGGATCCACGGGCTTATTCGCTTCCGCATCGATTCCATCCTACGCAAGCAGGAAGGTTTATCGAGCCGGGGCGTTTCGAAGAAGAGTCCATTTCTTCACGAGAGTGGTCTTTCCCAGTCCATCACAGTACCTGCATTCCGCATGCGATGAACACCAGATCCTCGCGCGAATGCCGGATCCATCGCACCGTGGGCAATTGGCAATGGGGATGTTCAATGCGACGGCTTCGAGTGACAGAAGAAGTATTCCTCCCACAAGGAAGGTCAGCCCGAAACCGGAGGGGCGGGAGTTAGGCATTCTCTGGCACTCTGAGATTCTTGCGACGAATCGTCCAAAGCCCCCAAGCGATTGTCGGCAGTAGCGAAATCCAGAGAGCTATATGCAGTGTGATGCTGTGGAATGTGATGGCGCAGGTACGTTTGATCAACTGCCAAGCCGAAGGCTCAGGCAGTGCGAAGCTGGCATCCAACGAAGTCATGGTGATCTCAAACATGATGAAGGACGCAGTCAGAGCCCAAAGGAAGATCAAGGGTGTTGGAATTCGAACGATCTTGACCATTCAACCTCACAGGAAGTCTACCTGGCCCCTAAGTACTTGGACGCCAGGAGAGGGGATCCCATGCACGGGAATGCCCCGACCTATGCGGTCCCAGGACCCGTAAAGGGTGGTCCTCCGGGGGCTTGGCCTTGGGTACGGTGGGGGCTCGAGGAATGAGCGGAGCATGGAGCGCTCTTCGGTCCCAAGCGGATAGGATCGGCCGAGGGCTACTTCTTCTCCTCAGGGAGCTTGAACTTTTCTTCGGAGATGGTTCAACGTTAGCCGACTCTTCCTGGGAGCCTTTACTTGCCGTCCCAGGGACCCACCGTGAGCGTGATCTTTAGCGTGCTGTCCACGGTGACTCCAAGACTTGGCGCTTTTAGCCCCTCTATCGACGTGCTGCCTCCGAGTTGATGCGCGACCGAGGCCTTCAGGGGCCAGCCCGTCTCGTCGTCCCATCTCGAGAAAGATATCTCTCTCGAATCTATTTCTCCTGAGGCAGGGTGAATTGTTCCTCCGGAACGTCCTTGTTGAGAATCCAGTCCTCGTAGGTCTCGGTCACCCTCCCTGGAAAGATCCTTCCGGGCCCACTCTCTAGGGTGCGCTTCCGGATCTTGAAAGTCTTGGGGTCATAGGCGGTTGTGACCTCTCCGATGGCCATGCCATCGATCTTCAGGCTGTACTTCAACGTCCTTAGCGCGCCGTCGTCCTCTCCGGCCCGAAGTTGCAATACCTTGATGAGGGTCTTTGGGTCGCCAAGATCACCCTCCTTGTCGGCCCCTATCCTCATGAAGTCGCAGCCAACGATGAAGCCCACTCGCGACGCGACACAGGGGAAGCTGCGCGTGTAGTTCTTGGGTGTCCTCACGCCCGTCTTCAAGTGTACGCCGTCCGAGATGATCTCGAAGTGCCGCGCAAACGTTCCGTCCTTCCACTGGCCCCAAGTGAAGACTGCCTTGTTCCCCTCTTTCAGAATGAAGGTTCCCTCGGCGTGCTCCTGTTTGTCGGAACCCTTTTCGGCGGGACCGTCTGCTCTGAATTTGACGCTGATTGTCTTTGCCCCTTCCAGCGCCGCTTCGATTTTCTGGAAGGCCTCCTCCGCCGTCTTGTCCTGCACGAGGAGTACAGCAGCCAGGAGCAGGTTCATGGGATGGTCCTCACCTTGAGTTGAAAACCCGAATCATTCCAGGTTGATTCGATCGCTTGATCCACGGATCATCCTCGGGGGGAACATGAGACCTGAACATTTGGTGAAGGATGGTGACCCTCTCCCGGTTCCTGCACCGGTAACAATAAGGGGGGTGTGCATTCCCCGGGTGCTCGAAGTCGTTGGCTGCACTTTCTTCAACTTTGTCTCTGAACAAAAGCATCTTGATCTTCTTGTCGCGACTACTACAGTCCGGGCAGGGCACCAGTGGGACCAGGGAGACAACAGCACCCAACACCGTCACCAGCAGGACCAGCCCCACCAGCAGGACGGTTATCGAGGGACGGCGGGTTTGTGCAGCGTCCATAGTCTCGCCAGTCGCACTCTTCCAACACCCTTGCAGGAGACGCAGTCCCAGCTCATGTCGGCAAGCTGTGGATCAAGAGTCGTCCGACTGAATCGCCCAATGCCATCGCAATGCGGACACTGGAACAGGGGGACCAAGAACAGAGACACACCGAGAACCACACAAACCACCACGAGGGCGATCAGGACGGTCGTGCCCAGACTCGAGGCTCGGGAGTGCTCTTCGGACATGACACCTCCCGGGGGAGTCTACTCGACCTCCAGGTCCTTGGACGCCGATTCCTCTCGCGCCCACCCCCTCAAAAGCGTTCACTATCCTCATGAGACGCCTGGGGATCGGGATCGCGCTGGGCTGCCTCTTCGCAAGCGCCGGCCCGGCGCGGGCCCAGGACGAGAAACCCAAGCGCATTTACATCGCCAACGACGACCATACCGACTTCCTCTGGACCGCCGACGAGGAGGGATACCGGGTCGCCATCCTCGAGATGCTCGACTACTACCTCGCGCTCGCGGAGAAAACTGCCGGCGAGCCCAAGGATTGGCAGAGCCGCTGGAACTGCGACGGCAGCTACTGGCTCTGGACCTTCGACAAGAACCGCCCCCCGGAACAGGTCACGCGCCTCGTGGGACAACTCAAGAGCGGGCACCTGAGCGCCCCGCTGAACGTCCTCGCCTCCTGCTACGGGGCCCAGCCCGCCGAGGCCGTGCTCCGTGGGATGTACACCTCCGGGCGGCTGGAACGGCGCTGGGGCGTGCGCTTCCCCCTCGTGGCCGCCATGGAAAACCAGACGCTGCCGCTCGGCCTTGCGTCGCTCTGGCAGGGCTCGGGCGCCCGCTGGTCGTGGCGCGGCATCTGCGCGTGCGAAACCAAGATGCCCTCGGCAACCGAGCCGCGCGACCATGAGATCTACTGGTTCCGCGGACCCGACGGCTCGGGCGTCCTGATGAAGTGGTACTCCCTCGACATGCGCCCGAAGAAGGACCGCCATTGCAGCACCACCCTCGGCGGCTACGCGGAAGCGCGCTTCCCCGCCGACGCCGTCGAGTACCTCGACAAGGACGACGCCTTCAACAAGCGCTACCCCTACAAGGTCAGCGCGGCGTTCGGGAAAGGCGGGGACGACCTCAAGACCCTGACCGACGAATTCCCCCGCATCGCGCGCGAACAGAGCAACGCCCGGCGGCAGGTCATCGTCTCGAACCAGGAGGACTTCTTCGCGGACTTCGAGGCGCGCTACGGGGCGACGCTGCCCGCGGAGTCGCTCGCCCGCGGCAACGAATGGGACCTCTACTGCGCCTCGCTCGCCGAAGTGTCGGCAGGCGTGAAGCGCAGCGTGGAGAAGTTGCGCTCGGCCGAGGCGCTCTCCACCCTCGTCGCGCTCCAGCGGCCGGGATTCCTCGACGGACGCGCCGCCGCCCGCGACCTCGCCTTCCTCAACCTGGGCCTCTACTGGGAGCACGACTGGACGGCAGACGGGCACGAACGGAAAACGGCCCGCGCGGCCTGGCAGCGGCGCATCGCCGCGGAGCTCGCCGCCTACGTCGACGGACTCCAGCGGGACGGCGCCGCGGCCCTGGGCGGCCTGATCCGCAAGAGCGGCGAGCACCCCCGCTTCTGGGTCCTGAACCCCCTCGGCTTCGCGCGCTCGGGAGCCGCGGACATCCCCTGGGAGGACGCGGCCCCGACGCACGTCGTCGACGTGGCGACCGACAAGGCCGTGCCCTCGCAGCGGGTCGGCGCCGTCCTTCGGATCTTCGCCGAGGACGTGCCCTCGGTCGGCTACAAGGTCTACGAACTGCGCCCGGGAGCGGGCCCGACGTTCCCCGACGCCGCAACCCGGGACGGGCAGAGCCTCGAAAACGACGAGGTCCGCGTCACCCTCTCCGGCCGCGGCGCGCTCACGAGCCTCGTCGCGAAACGCTTCGGAAACCGCGAGCTCATCCGGGGCGCCGCCAACGACCTGGGAGGGAGCGGCGGCGAGGTGGTCCTCGAGAACGCGGGCCCGGTGACGGTAACGCTCCGGGCCGGCGGCGCTGGGCCTCCCGCGCGGCGGGTGCGCCTCACCCTCACCCGGGGCTCGGCCCGCGTCGACCTGGTCAACGAGATCACCGAGAACTTCTCCGACGTGCGCGCCTGGGGCTTCCGCTTCGCCCTCGAGGCTCCCGAGCTCCGCCACGAGGAGGTGGGCGCGGTGCTGCGGGCGAAGCTCTCGAGCCAGGGCGGCGACTACGCGCCGCGCCAGGCGCGCTACGACTGGCTGACCCTCAACCATTTCGCCGACCTCACGGGGACGGGCGACGTCGGGATCACGCTCGCGAACGCCGACTGCGCCTTCTTCAAGGCGGGCGAGAGCACGCCCGAGCGCCTCGACGCGGGCTCCCCGAACCTGGCGGTGCTGGCGGGCGGCCAGGTGGACGGGCCCAAGCTCGGCATCCGCTCGCAGGGCGGCGACGCCTATTTCCTCCAGCGCTTCGCGCTGCTCCCCCACGGCCCGTACCGCCAGCTCGCCGCCATGAAGGCGGCTCTCGAGCAGCAGAATCCCTTCGTCGTGGGAGCCGTGACGGGCGGCGCCGAGAGCCCCTACCCGCCGGAGCGCTTCTCGCTCGTGGAGCTCTCGACGCCCGACGCCCTCCTCTGGGCGCTGAAGCCCGCCGAGGAGGGGATCGGCGCGGGCGTGATCGCGCGGCTCTGGAATCAGTCGGATGCGGCCGCGCCCGCGACGCTCGTCCTCCGGGCGCCGGGCTGGACAACCGCCGAGGCGCGCCGCTGCACCCATCTCGAGACGGATCTGGAAGGGATCACGATCGAGGCCGGCGCCGTGCCCGTGACGTTGGCCCGGCAGGGCCTGGCGACCGTGCGTCTGCTCCGCCAGCGCTAGGTAGTGTCTCAAAACGGATTGGCCACGGAGCCCACGAAGCCCTCAGAGCAGAATCTTCTCTGCAGGGCTCCGAGGGCTCTGTGGCCAATCAGGTGAGGATCGCGGGCTTTTGAGACACTACCTAGCGGCGCAGCCGGTTGAAAACGGATACCCGTTTCCGAAGGCCACAGCGGTCACAAGGCCAGGCGGCGGTAATGTCCGCGACCGCAAACTGCTGCCGGGTGCCGTCGCTGCCCTGGTAGAAGAAGTTCGTCCCGTCGCCATCCACAATCGCGGCCGTTTCGATGGTGGTCCCATCCTTCAGGATGAATCCTCTCTGATGCCCGCGGCAGCTCGGGCACTTGACCAGAGGCATGAAGCTCAGGACCACCCCTGCCACGGTCAGCAGCAGGACCAGCCCCACCAGCGGAGCGCTTGCCGAAGCGGGGGCCTTCGACGGGTGCATGTCCTTTAAGACGCCCGAAGCGCGGCCCTATTGCTTCGCTACTTCTTTTCCGCCGGGAGCTTCTCGACGGGGACGTCGCTCGGCGGCAGGGGCGTGGGTCGACACAGCAGCTCGTAGACCAGCGTGAAGGGCAGAACCCCGGTATCGAGCGCGAACGAGAGGGGAAGGTCGATCACGTAGAACGGCACGAACAGGCTCGTGAGATCCATGCAGCTGTTGGCGTGGCGCCGGTCGCCGCTGATGTGCTGCACGTCCCGAAGCGTCCCGACGTAGACGACGCTGTCCCCTTCGGGCCCTTTGATGCCTTCGATGAACCCGCAGCCGCCAAGAGGAATCAGCAGGGTCAGGGCCAGCCGGCGAAACGTCATCCTGAACGAAAGTCTACCCGAAAGTCGGTTGTCCCCCGCCCCATCTCGTGCTCTAATAATCAGGGGCGACCGGCCGTCGCGCTGGTAGGAGGGACAAGCCATCAACACCAAACCCGCACGCCCTGTCCGCCAGGCCCCTACGGGGCTCGACCGCTACCGCCCGCTCATCATCGCCGGCTGCGTCGTCATCGTCATCGCCGGGATCGCCTTCATGATCTGGACGCAGAAGAAGGCGGCGGAGTACGAAGAGGCGTTCAAGAAGGCCATGACCCTGTGGGAGCAGCGGGACGTCGAGCGCGCCGTCGCGCAGTTCCGCAAGGCGGCGCTGGTCGACGACCGCGACCCCGAACTCTGGGTCATGATCGGCCGCTGCGAGCTGGTCGCGGGCCATCTGGACCGCGCGCCCGACGCGTGGGAGCAGGCCCTCAAGCGCAAGCCCGAGTACAAGCCGGCGCTCTTCGAACGCGGCAAGGAAGCGCTCGGCCGCCACATCGCCGGCCGCGTCCCGCCGCCCGTCGACAAGGCCTCGGGCTGGCTCTCCCAACGACTCCTGGACGGCGGAGGCGACGAGGCCAAGCGCCTCCTGAACGACCTCCGGGAAGCCGCGCCCGAGGGCCCGGCGACCCTCAACTTCGCCCGCGGCGCGATCCACCTCGTGGATGGCCGCTACAAGGAGGCCCTCCCCGGCTTCCAGGAGTACGTGGACCAGCACTCGTGGGACGCGACGGCGTTTGCGATGCTCGGCATCGCCGCCCACTTCGCCGCCCTTCCCAACCGCGGCGAGAAGGCGCTGACGGAAGCGCTGACCCGCCGCAAGGAGACCGCGTGGCAGAAGGTGCGGGCGGACGCGCGCTACCTGCAGGGTCTCTACGAGCCCGCCCGCGACGACTACAAAGAGGCGGGCCTCGAGAAGGAGGCGGAACCCCTCCTCGCCAAACGCATTCCCTCGCAGGCGCTGATCCTCTGGCTCCGGGCCGATGCCGGGGTCGAGGTCAACGGCACGGCGGTGACCCGCTGGCAGGACCAGTCCGGCGCCGGGAACCACGCGGCCCCGAGGGACGCCGCCGTCGCGGCCCCGCAGCTTTCCACGGGCGCCGTCCGCGGACGTCCCGCGATCGCCTTCAAGGGCAAGGAGGACGAGCTGTGGCTCCCCGACGGGTTTGAGAACTTCGGCGCCGGCTTGAGCGCGTTCGTCGTGGGAGAGCCGATGACGGAAGCGGCCGACGAATGGTCCTTCGTCTTCCTGGCGACGCCCGCCCGCGGCGCGGCCCGCATCGAGGCGTTCATCGGAAAGCGGCGGGAGTCGGACCAGGTCGTCTACTCGTCCGAGGACCTGGAGAAGCAGGTGAACCCGTTCGTGGCGGGCATCCCGCGGGCCAAGGAATTCGACGCCTACGGGGCCATCCACGAGCCCTCGGGAATGGCGCACCTGTACAAGCGGGGAACGCTCGTGGCCGAGAAGACGCTGCTCCTCCCGCGGAAGGTCCTTCGGAACCGGAACCGCGTCGGCGCCGGCCTCAACGGGCGCGTCGCCGAGGTCGTTCTGTACAGCCGAAACCTGACGGAGATCGAGCGGCAAGGCGTGGAGGCCTACCTCAAGGACCGCTATTTCCCCGAGGCGCCGGCCCCCGAGAAGCGCTGAATCGCCCCCGTTCAGATCCTTGTGGGCCGAAGATCCGCGGTGTATAACTCTGCAGCCGGAATGCGGGCTCGGGGAGCCCTCAAGCCCGGGCGGGTCGGGCGCCGATCTATAGGGCGGGACTAGCGAAACATCCTCATGAAGAAGTTTAACATCCTCGTGACGGGCAACGACGGCAAGAAGTTCTACCAGAACTTCCATGTCATCGAAATGGACCCCGAGGCCGCGAAGTCCTACCTGCTCGAGAACTTCCCCAATCCGAAGCTCAAGCCCAGCATCCAGGTCACCGAGATCGAGGAGATGGAGGACGCGGAGCTCTTCCTGCCGGGCGTCGTCTACAAGTCGGGCAAAGCCTATTTCAACCAGGACGAGCCTCCGAAGAAATGAAACGCGCCCTCATCACGGGCATCACCGGGCAGGACGGCTCGTACCTGGCGGACTTCCTGCTGACCAAGGGCTACGCCGTCCACGGCATGGTGCGCCGCGCCTCGACCGAGAACTTCGAGCGGATCGCGCGCATCCGGGACCGGGTGACGCTGCACCAGGCGGACCTGCTCGACCAGCTCTCCATCATCGAGCTCCTCAAGTCGGTCAAGCCGCAGGAGCTCTACAACCTCGCCGCACAGTCGTTCGTGCCGACGTCCTGGGTTCAGCCGGTGCTGACGGGCGAGTTCACCGCGATGGGCGTGACCCGCATGCTCGAGGCGGTGCGCCTGGTCGACTCGAAGATCCGCTTCTACCAGGCGTCGTCGAGCGAGATGTTCGGCAAGGTGCAGGAGACGCCCCAGACCGAGAAGACGCCGTTCTGGCCGCGCAGCCCCTACGGGGTGGCGAAGGTCTACGGGCACTGGATCACGGTCAACTACCGCGAGTCGTACGACCTCTTCGCGTGCTCGGGCATCCTCTTCAACCACGAGAGCCCGCGCCGCGGCAAGGAGTTCGTGACGCGCAAGATCTCGCACGCCGTGGCCTCGATCAAGCTCGGCCTCCAGAAGGAGCTGCGACTGGGCAACCTGGAGGCGAAGCGCGACTGGGGCTTCGCGGGGGACTACGTGCGGGCGATGTGGCTGATGCTCCAGCAGAAGTCGCCGGACGACTACGTGATCTCGACGGGCGAGAACCACACGGTGCGCGAGTTCTGCGAGATCGCGTTCGACCGCGTGGGGCTGCCCTGGAAGAAGTACGTGAAGGTCGACCCCGCCCTCTTCCGCCCGGCCGAGGTCAACACGCTCTGCGGCAACCCTGCGAAGGCGCGCCGCAAGCTGGGCTGGAAGCCGGAGGTCGGGTTCGCCGAGCTCGTGCGCATGATGGTGGACGCGGACCTCAAGCGCCTCTCATGAAGGCCCTCGTCACCGGCGCGTCGGGCTTCGTCGGCCGGCACCTGACGGCCGCGCTGCGCGATGCCGGGTGGCGCGTCCTCACCGCCGCCCGGCACGGTCCGGCGGACCTGCAGGGGGACCTGCTGCGCATCCCGCTGCGCGGCGTCTCGGCGGACGTTGTCTTCCACCTGGCCGCCTTCGCGGACCCCAAGCAGTCCCACGAGGACCCGTCGCTCACCTACGCGGACAATGCCGAGCTCACCGCGCGGCTGCTGGCCGAGACGCGGGCGGGGCGCTACGTCCTGGCCAGCACCTGCCAGGTCTACGCCCCCTCCGAGGCGCCCTGCTCCGAGACGTCGCCGGTCGCCCCGCGGAACCCCTACGCGGCCAGCAAGCTCTGCGCCGAGGCGCTGGGACTCGCGTCGGGCAAGGAGGTGGTGGTGCTGCGGCCCTACAACCACACGGGGCCGGGCCAGTCGGACAAGTACGTCTGCCCCCGCATCGCCCGCCAGATCGCCCGGGCGGAGGCGGGCCTCGGACCGCCCGTGCTGGAGGTCGGCGCGCTGGAGCCCCGGCGGGACTTCTTCGACGTGCGCGACATGGTGCGCGCCTACCGGCTGGCGGCCGAGCGGGCGCCGGCCGGCGAGATCTACAACGTGGCGACCGGCCGTGCGATCCCGATCGCCGAGGTGCTCCGCCTGCTGCTGGCCGAGTCCCGCGTCCGCCTCCGCGTCTCGCCGCGCCGCGGCGAGGCCGACCTCGTTTCCGGCGACACCGCCAAGTTCCGCGCCGCGACCGGCTGGCGCCCCGAGATCCCCCTCCGGAAAACCCTCCTGGATTTGTTGGATCACGAGCGGAAGCTTGCCGGCCTCGGCCGGCGTACTACCTAGCAAGGGTAGCGAGCCCCAACGACAGGAGCGGATCTATGCGGACCAGCACCATCCTCGGCATCCTCCTCATCGGCGGACTCTCCTTCCCGGCGGGCGCGCAGGACAAGAAGGCCGACCCCAAGAAGAAGGCCCCGCCCGAGCCCAAGACCTGGATGTGCAAGAAGGGCGACCTGCTCTGGGAAGAGAAGTGGGAAGGCAGCGAGCTGCCCAAGGACTGGTACAAGGGCAAGGGCAACTGGGTCGTCGAAAGCGGCAACCTCAAGGGCGCCGAACTCCCCGCCGACGCCCACCACGCCTACACCTCCCGCAAGGTCACCGAAGCCAACGCCATCATCCAGTTCTCCTTCAAGCTCGACGGCGCCAAGTGGATGGGCGGCTTCTTCGACGGCAAGGAGCACGTCTCCGCCCTCTCCCTCAACGGCGACGCGTTCAGCATCAAGAAGATGTCCGGCATCGGCCCCACCTCCAAGAGCACCGAGATCGACTCCACCAAGATGAAGCTCAACGACGGCGCCTGGCACACCGTCGTGTGGGAGATCTACGGCGACGAGATGGTCGCCGCCATCGACGACCTGCAGATGGTCCTGGCCAAGGCGGAGGGCCTGTCTTCCGACCGCCAGCACCTGGAGCTCAACACCGGCGGCGGCCAGTGGGCCCTCTTCAAGGACGTGAAGATCTGGAAGGCCGAGCTGGACGACAAGTGGCCCCAGAAGCGCGCCGTCATCATCCAGGCGATGAAGAAGAAGCCGGGCGCGCTGGGATACAAGTAACGGTTACTGCGGCAGCGCGGACTGGCGCTTCGTCAGCTCCGACTGCAGCGGCCAGTCCTTGGGCTTGTGCTTGAACGCCAACGCCCAGGCCGCGCGCGCGCCCGCGCTGTCGCCCTTCCCCGCCAGCGCCACCCCCTTGTAGAAGAGGACCGTGCTGTCGCGGGGACGGACCCGCAGGGCCGCGTCCAGCAGGCGCAGCGCATCGTCCCATTGCTTGAGCTCGATGGCCGCCGCGCCCTGGACCAGGTCGGCGAGGTCGTCGTCGCGCTCCTCGGGGCGGGAGGCCAGGACCTCCTCCCACTTCCCCTCGACCAGCAGCCGCGCGCGGTGCGTCGGGTCGACCTTCGCGGCGATCTGCGCCTTCCAGTCCTTGTCCCGGCGCCCCTCGAGGAGCCGCCGCGCCCAGAGCCAGGCCAGGGCCGACTTCGCCGGAGGCAGCGACGACGCCTCCTGGTACGCTTCCTCGGCTTTCACGTCTTCGCCCAGGATCTCCTGGCAGCGGCCGATGCCCAGCCAGGCCTCCGCATCGTTGCCGGCCGCCCAGCGCAGCGCCAGGTTGAACTCGACCAGCGCCTCGCGGGCCGCGAGGAAGACGTCCATTTCCCGGCTCCCCGGGTCCGCGCGGCGCCGCTCCGCCAGCGCCAGCTTCCGGTCGCCCGCCCGCAGTCCCTGGAGCACCCGCTGGCGGTCCTCCTGCTTCTGGGAGAACGACAGGACGTAGAGGGTCGCCACCCAGGGGACCACCGTCGAGAAGAGGGCCACCGCGATCCAGGCCGGCTTGATCCGGAAGCCGGGCCGCGAGTTCTCGATCCAGGACTCCAGGTCGGCCACCAGCTCGGAGACTTTGTCGTAGCGTTCGTGCCGGCTGCGCGCCATCGCGCGGCGCACGATCGTGACGAGCGGCTTGGGGATCCCCTGCAGGGCCGGCGGCGTCGCCTTCAGGACGTTCTCGGTGATCTCGTCGGTCCCGGTCCCCCCGAAGGGCGGCTTCCCCGAGAGCAGGTGGTAGAAGGTCGCCCCCAGCGAATAGACGTCGGTCCTGGAGTCGAGCGGGTCGCCGCGGATCTGCTCGGGACTGGCGTACTCGGGCGTGCCCGACATCGCCCAGCGGGACGTCGCCGTGTCGTCCAGGATCGCCAGCCCGAAGTCGGCCAGCACCACGCGGCCGCCGGCTTCGACGAGGATGTTGGCCGGCTTCACGTCGCGGTGGATCACGCCCATCTCGTGGGCGTGGGCCAGCGCGCGCGCCACCTCCAGCGTCAGGCGGGCCGCCTCCCGCGGCGGCAGCGGCGCCCTCGGCGGGAGGCCGTCCACGAACGGCATCACCAGGTACGCGCGGCCGCCCTGCTGGCCGCGCTCGTAGATCGAGATGATCGAGGGGTGCTGCAGCTGGCCCGCCATGCGCCCTTCCCGCTCGATCCGCTGGCTGGGATGGCCGATCTCCCGCTTCAGGTACTTCACGGCGACCCAGCGGCCCAGCGAGCGGTCCCAGGCCTTCCAGACCTCGGCCATGCCGCCCGTCCCCAGCAGCGACGTCAGGATGTAATGCCCGATCTGCCGCTCCGGGTCGGAAAGCCAGGGGACGACCTCCGCCGGCACCGCGGGGGCGCGCAGGCGGGTCACATCGTCCAGCTTCAGGTAGCCGCGCTCGACCAGGATCTCGTCGAGCGGGCGCCTCGTGCGGTCCTGCTCCAGGATGCACTCCTGGAGCTGCTCGGACGTGATGAGCTTCTCGGCCATGGCGCGGTCCGCCACGGGGCCGCCGGCCGAAGGCGCCAGGAACCGCGAGAGCCCCTTGAAGGAGCGCGGGTCCACCTTCATTTCCACCCCTTGAAGAGCTCGTCGAGCTCCCGGGCGATTTCGGCCTCGTCGTGGACGTACTCGCGGATCTCGTCGACGACGATGCGGCGCAGGACCGTGCGGGCGTCCTGGATGTAGTGTCCCACCTGGGCTTCGGTGGCCTTGAGCTCGCGGGCGACGTCGCGGATCGCGGCGTCCTCGAGGTGGAAGCGACGGAACGAGGCGAAGACCTGGGGCCGCACCGTGCGGGAGAGCTTGTCGATGGCGCGCTCCAGAAGCTCCCGCGCCCACTGGTTCTCGAAGGCCTCCTGCGGGTCGCTCGGGTCGGCCGCCCCGCCCTCGTCCATCCGGACGTCGAGGGAGATGATCACCCGCCCGCCGCCGCGCTTCTGCGCATGGCCGGCGCGGAGCTCGTTCGCGAGGAAGTTGCGGAGGGACGTCAGCAGCAGCTTGCGGAAATTGCCGCGCTCGGGGTCCGCCTTGGCCAGGAGGTCGCCCTCCAGGAGATGGATGAAGAAGGCCTGGGTCAGGTCCTTGGCGTCCTCGTTCGAGCGTTTCCAGGCGATCCGGACGTACTTGTAGATCGGCCGCCAGTAGATCTCGATCATCCGGTTGAGGTATTCCTGGACCCGCGGGTCGCGGGGGTCGCGGAGTCGGGAAAGCAGGCTCCAGGCGGTCGCCGGAAACCGGCTTCCCCCTTCCTGGATGGCGGTATCCTTTTCGGCCATAGAAGACCGGAGGAAGTATATCAGGTCCGGCGGCAGCGCCGGGGAGGGTCCGCTCATTCCGAACGGCGGAAAAAAAAAGAACGGGCCTCCCTCCCGGCCGGGAGGAAGGCCCGTTCGGAATCGACCCGGGGCTTAGGGGACCTGCTTGGAGGTCGCGACGAACCAGAAGCCGCCCGCCGTGCTGGGCGGGGCAGGCAGCGCCGGGGGCTTCGTGCCCGCGGGGTTCATGATCTTGGTGTCCATCCGGACCTTCAGGGGCACGTACGTCGACGGGTTGCCGCGCGCGTCGAACGTGTCGCGCACGATCTTCACCTGGTTGCCGGCCGTCATGTTGCCGAAGACCTCGACCTTCTGGGTGCCGCCCGACGCCCCCGTCGAGTTGAGGTTGGTGGCGTAGAAGTTGTTCTCGGCGTACATGAAGCTCTCGAAGTGCTCGACCGTGCCCGAGCCCGGGTCGCCGAAGTAGATGTTGCCGCTGCCGTACGACTTGTTGTACTCCTGCGCGGCCCGCTCGCGGTCCGCCGCCGTCCATCTCGAGACGTCCGTCGGGAAGGCGGGGACGTTGTTGCCCGCGTCGCGCGCCGCCTGCGTCCGATTGTTGTAGTCCGCCACGAACGCGTTGACGCTGCCGAGGTTCGAGGCGGCCGGGAGCGAGCCGCTGCCCGCCATGAAGTAATCCGCCGTCACGTTCGGGTAGGCGTCGTCCGCGATGGCGATGATCGCGATCGCGTCGTTCTGGCTCTGGTACGTCGGGTAAAGAAGATTGTCCGTCAGGCTCACGTTGCCCTTCACGATGAAGGTCATCTGGAGGTTGTCGGTGAGGCCGCCGGACTTGGTCAGCTGGTAGCTCTTGATCGGCTCTCCGCTGACGCGCATGTTGCCGTCGATGAAGTACACGGCCTGGTTCCCGTTGGGCTGGACGTTGACGGCCGTCGCCGACGTGTCGCCGTTGATCGCGGGGTAAATGGTGTTCGTGTTGGCGCCGCGCGAGGTGGGATCCTCAAGGTAGTAGTCGTTCTTCGCGTGCGCGGTGTACTCGTAGTGGTTGGTCCGGTTGATGTCGGCGCCGGACGTGCTGCTCGGATTCTTCCGGAAGATGTGCGAGGGCTCCGCCTGGTTCGAGATCTGCTTCTCGGCGGTCCCGCCGTCCCGCCAGGTCCCGCCCGCGCCCTTGGTATCCAGGTCGTACGCCACGTCGATGTAGGTGAACCCGTCGGAGGCCCGGCGGTTCGTCGTCGTCGTGGGCGACGTGGTGCGGCTGTCGAAGGCCTTCGTCTCCCAGGGCGTCTTGTTGGAATTGGCCGCGTCCTTTTTCAGGTCCAGCGCGGGCTCCGTGCCCTGGGCGCTGTTGGGCGGGGTCGTGATCGAGGAGTTGAAGTTGTCCTTGTACGTCACGGTCGACACGCCGGTGCCGTCCGGGCCCAGGAGCTGCGTCGTCCCGCTGGCCGAGAAGCTGCCGCCGGAATAGATGTCGCCCATGATCACGTCGCTGTTCGTCCCCGTGCCGTTGAAGTTCAGCGTGTAGCCGGAGGTGTTGTCGCGGTTCGGGGAGTAGACGGCGTTCCACCACGCGCCGCCCGCCACCCGGCTGACGAGGACGTCGATCTTTCGGGTGACGCCGCCGTACATGCCGTAGACCTGGAAACGGGCGTAGTTCTCGTCGTTGTTCGGCGCCGGCTCGTTCTTATAGTCGAAGAAGATCTGCACGTTCTGGGGCGGCGTCTTGAGCAACGGCGTCCCGTTCCCCTGGAACGCGACCGGCGTGTGGTAGGTCGGGATCAGGTAGTACCCGCCCGCCATCGGCTGCAGCGAGTTGATCGCGACGGGGCGCCCCGGCGAGCTGGGCGCGCCCGGCGGGTGGTTCACCATGTTGATGACCATGGCGGCCGCGGTCTCCGCGATGTAGAGCGCCCGGAGGCCGTTGGCATCCTGGTCCGCCTTGCGCGTGTTGTAGAACGACACGGTCATGTACGTCCCGCTGATCCCGATGATGATCAGCGTCACGACCACGACCAGCAACAGCGCGCTACCCCTCTCCGACGTCTTCTTGATCATGAATCAGTTCCTCAAACTGACCGAAAGCTTGACCTGCTTTACGATCTTCTGATCCGCGTATTTCGAGTACTTCCGATCGCGCTTCTCGAGCGTGAGCGTCAGCACGATCTTGTTCGCGTCCGGGCCCCAGGCGGGCATGTAGCACTGGAAGCCGTTCGCGGCCACGTCCCGGCAGATGATCGACTTCTTCGTCTTGCCCGCGATCACGTTCCCGCTCGCGTCCAGCGTGTCCTCGATGCGGTAGAGCACGCTCTCATCGACCAGCTCGTTCTTGTTGTTGTCGATCCCGTCGGGGGCCGAGCCCTCGCCGTCCTCCATGCCGAGCTGGTAGTAAACCCGGCGCGTCCAGTACGTGTTGGGGCTGGTCTTGAAGGTGGCCAGGTCCCAGCCGGCGTTGTCGGCCGCCATCATCCGGAACTGGATCTCGGTGTACGGGAACTGCATCCAGCGGGCGTTGCTCCCGTTGTAGGTCAGGCTCTTCCCGGCCGTGAAGCCGGTGGGCGGCGTCACCGAACTGCGGGAGGCATCGGGGTATTGGTAGAACCTCGACCCGGTCGGCGGGCTCGGGAGCGGATCCGGCTCCGAGGGCCCTTCGATGAGGCTGGTTCCGCTGGCCGGCTTGACCTGGA
>Ga0310813_10000294_pt1 | contig 33858 bp, 55 predicted proteins | sample YN3metagenome_FD_203086 | JGI IMG/M metagenome (GOLD analysis project Ga0310813, IMG submission 203086) | Soil microbial communities from experimental microcosm in Duke University, North Carolina, United States - YN3 | ecosystem: Engineered > Artificial ecosystem > Soil microcosm > Unclassified...
ATTTGTGAAAGCAGAATATTTTAATGATGTAAATAATGAATTAAAGAAGCTTTGTGTAAAATATTCGGTGGCGAGGCACTGTTTTTTGGAGGAGTTTGATGAAATAAAATTCAATGAGAGCGAGATAAAGGTTAAGGTAGGAATTTCTTTGAGTGATACAAAGGAAAATCCTAAGGAAAATCCTATTGAATTTTCCGAGTTTGTACTGGTGCCAGCCGTGGAAAATATATTAAGAGAGTTGTCAAATAAAGAATTTATATTTTTTTCTTGTTCTATAGAAACAATTAATGAAGAGTCTATTCTATTTGTTTGCGCTAGAACTTCGGCGAATCTGGCTACTATTAATATTGGTAGGAATTCTTAAGTGAATAAAGAATGTAAGTTAAATAATATTATTCCATTAGATACAGAAGATTATCTTGAAGAAGATGATTTGAATAAATGTGGTTTCTATAAAGATTTGAATGATAAAAATATCATTTCTATTATGGTATGTTGGCTAGATAGATCGGGTTCAGTCAAAAAGATGAGGATGGGTTCAGTTTTTGATTTAAGTGCTATAAATACTGTTATCACTGAAGAGATTCATCGATTGATAAGGGAAGATATTAATATAATAGATATGAAATATTGAAGAGCTTGAGCTAGAAATAAGGGCGATTCATCAGCTGATTGAGCAACATATAAAAATCATGGAAATTAAAGCGAGAATAGAATGCAGACAGAAATAAAGTTCAGATTTTTCGTCCCCGGTCACGGCTTTGCGTATGGCACATTGAAAGATGTGGCTGATGGCAATCTTATTTGTGAAGATGGTATTGGGAAAGTTTCGTTTGATGATCCAATGATGATAGTTGATAGATATCTGGGGCGAAATGATAGCGCTGGCCAAGAAGTATATGAGAGAGATATTGTTGTTCAAATTGAAACAGAGCACAGCGATCCACCGCTTATAATGACAGGAATTATTCAATATGATGCAAAAGAAACACAATTTACCATGGAAAAAAAGTGGGTTATCGATCCCACCTGCGAATTACATATCGTTGGAAATATCCATACTATAGGTAAATAAATGGAAGAATACGTAAAACTACTAGATGACATGGAAAAAGATATCCATTGGCACCTATTCCAATGTAGGCGCGGCGCTATCGATGACGTAACAAAGCTCAAATATGACGCTGTTCAGAAGCTCAAGACTGTGAAGAAGATGCTTGATATCCTGTTGCAAGAAATTGAGATGCAGATTCCGCATGATAGTTCACTATTCTAGGGGTTACTCGTGCGATTTGAAATATCCCAAGAGATGGTAGAAGGGCTTGATCCAGAAAAAGCCGCTATATTTATGGGATTCATATACAATTTACCAAAAAATATAAAGATTTCCTCTGACGCTATTACCGGTAATATTTTGATTGAGGAAATCCCTAAGAAGATATCAATAAATTCTACAAGCCTGTCGAATTCGACACCTTTACTTCCCGATAGCTCAGTTGGTAGAGCGCGTGACTGTTAATCACGATGTCACTGGTTCGAGTCCAGTTCGGGGAGCCATAAAAAAGGGCGACATATACTTGGAAGTATGTCGCCCACGGGTTCGTTACCTTACTTTAACGCACCGGGACTGATTATAGTTAGTCGGTGACACTTTGTCACCAGGTGGTTACGCTTTGTAACCTACTGATTGTCAATTACATGAAAAATTATTGTCAACATAACATCGGCCATTGTCAACAAAATGGCAACCAGCGGGAATTGCACCCGCTGTCACGCTAAGTGTTATTGAGAAGTGATCAGCTTCTCGCATTAGCGATTGCGATACCACCCTTAGATTAGATTCCATCGCTGTTCCGCTAAGAAGGGCCTCCCGAAAGAGCTCTGTTGGTCTGCGTCACTGTCCGCATTGTGGTTGCCACCTTTTAGAATACCACATTCTCCAATCAAAGTATCGGAGTGGAAAGTTAAAGTTTCTACCCGGAGAAACTCGTCTTCCACTACATCTGGTGGTAAAAAATAATTTCACCACTACATCTTGTGTTATTGCTTTTGATTGGTATAATGCGCCCATACATACGTATATCAGAGATACGGAGCTAACGGACGGCGTGCTACACATGTCCGGAGCTAACGGGAGGCTGCTTTACAATGCCCGCCGGCGAAAAACGCCATGGAGAATAGACATAATGGACACCCCAGAGAATCTAAATACCGAAGAACCATCTCCAGAGATGCATTCTGAGGAAGCATCAAACGCAGAAGAAGGCTCAGATAATGAATCGGGCGCAACGGAAGGCGCAGAAGAGGAATTATCGCCCCATGTGAAAGGGGCTATCAGTGCGTTAAAACGAAAGCATCAAAGGGATTTGAGGCGACGAGACGAACGACATGAGGCCCTTCAGTATGAAATTGAGATGCTTAAACAACGCCATGGGCACCAGCCTATGAGCAATTTAGATCCTTACGGTAGTGTGCCGCCATCAGGGAATGAGGGCATGCATGCTAACGTAGATGACCCTATTCAACGTGCTGTTACTATTGCGCTTCAACACAGGGAACGTGAAGAGCGCCATAGGCAAGAAGCCGAGAATCACCAAAAAGTGCAAAAAATGCATGCCGATTTCAATAGGCGTCTTGAACAAGCATCTGATAAATATGATGACTTTCATGAAGTGGTATTGGATGACCATGCACCTTTTACACCTCACATGCGCGCTATAGCGATGAGTCTCCCTAACCCGGAGGATACGCTATACAAATTAGGAAAAGACCGCGATGCCCTTCATAGGGTTTCAAAGTTGGCTCCTCATGAGCAGGTGGGTGAAATGATACGGCTATCAGCTTCTTTGATGTCACCACAATCTACACCAAAGCGCTCTGATAGTGCCGTCATAGGACAGGTAAAGACTACCCCTGTTTCTCGGAATGGCATTAGCGAAAGTTCTTCCATTCGAGAAATCCGGGAAAGGCTGAAGGGCAAGAAGTACTAGGATAGTTCCATAGGCTTATGCTCTTCATTTCATGGACGAATGGAGATAAGCTAAGATGGCTAATACTTTTATTACCACGGATTTGGTAGCAAAAACAGCACTTGCTGAGTTTGCAAATAATGCCCCTCTGATTATGACGGGTTCCCGAATTTATCAGGACAGCTTTACAAATTCTGGTTTCAAAATCGGCGATACCTTAAGAATTCCCAGACAAAATAGCTATGTGGTTGGTAACGGTTCCACCGCGACACCGCAAGATATTATCAATACTGTTGAAAACTTGGTTATTGAGAATCAATATCATGTATTCATCGAGTACACCATCCAAGACTTGGCATTAAGAATCGAAGATTTTAACCGCCAATTCTTACAACCTGCGATTCAAAATATCGTTTCCAAGATGGAATTGGATATTTTCTCTAAAGCTGAAACGCAAATTAACTCCTTCGTGGGTACACCGGGTACGCCTATCAACTCTTTCGCGGCAGTTGACCAAGCAGGTGTTAAGTTGCTCCAATTGGGCGTTCCATTGAATCGTGAAGCCTATATGGTTCTCGGTTTGCAAGATGCCAGCTCTTTGAAGAGCGGCTTACAAACCAACTTCACACCAGTAATCAACGAAGAAATCGTTCGTGAATCACAAATCGGTCATATTTCTTACTTCGATGCGTTCCAATCACAAAACGTGAAACGACACATTGCTGGTAACGGTCCTGTTCTCCATCCTGGCGATTCACTGACTGTGAACGGTGCGGTGGGCAGTGGCAACACAATCGTCTTGGCTGGTGCAACAGCATCTGTGACAAACTACTTTGTTCCGGGCGACTTAATTACCATTTCCGGCGTTCAAAGTGTTAACCCATTGAGCCATCAGGCCACGGGTTCCAACATGCAATTCGTGATAACAGCGGCTGCCAACTCTTCAGGTGGTGGCGCAGTCACGATTACTGTGGCGCCTGCGATTATCTCGAGCGGTCCGCAAGCAAACGTGTCAAATGCTATACCTAACGGTGCCACAGTCACCATGGTAGGTTCGCATAACTTTGGTTTGGCATACATCCGTCGTTCATTTGATATTGCATGTCCTCCTTTGTATAAGCTTCAAACCCCTTACTCTGCGACAGCGACAGATCCTGAAACAGGTCTATCGTTCTCTGTTGTGCAGACAGGTGACGTCACAGCTTACCAAAACCAAATGCGTATTGACTTGCTGAACGGCTTTACATGGCATCAACAATACGCTGTTAAGGTTTTATCATAATGCAGCTTACTATTCTTTATCGAGTGGATGACCCTAGCGTTATCCACTTGACAGATGAAGAAGAGGTATATGAAGAGATGATAGCCAGTGGCAAGTGGCACTGGCATCCCTCTGGAATGGATATTAGCAACCGTCTCAAGGAGACTAGTAATGAAAAACTCAACGATGAAAATGCCAGCGAAGCCCGGCAACAATGCAGCGATGGAACCAGGAACAATGGGGTCGCCCGCGGGAACATACAAAGACGCAAAAATGCCAATGGAAGCAATGAAAACCGGCGCGTACATGACAAATAATGGGGAAGCCGCTAAAGACTTCGCTCGTGGTTTGACAAAAGGTTTAGATGCTGCATTTCCAGTGAAGTAATGGTTTAATAGGAGCTCGTCATGGCTCAGCTCACAAGAACGGTGAACGATTTAATCGTTAACTCCCTACACCTTCTTGGTGAGCTGGGTGTTGGCGAACAAGCCGACGCCTTTATGCTATCCACAGGACTCGAGATTTTTAACGAAATCCTCGACTTTTTCAGTGTGGATGGTGTCTATATACCATTTCTGAAAGAAATCAATTTCACAATGGTGCCCGGGCAGCAAATCTATTCTTTTTCAGATATGAAGCCGGCAGATATCACCACCAATCGTATTGTAGAGCTTGAATTTGCCAACTACATGATGACGGGAAATGTCGATAATTCGGCTATTTATCCTATTCGAATCCTTCAAGATGCTGAATTTTACAACCTGGTTAGGCAGTCCGGATTTCAAGCTAATATCTATTCCGTATTGGTCGATCAACAAGAAAACGAAACAAAGTTAATCTTCTATCCGCCTCCTGCAGGCCCTTATCCGGTTACATTGCAAGCAAAATTGATGCTGGATGCAAAGTTACAAGGTCAAGATGATTTGAGCTTCTTGCAGCCATATTATTATGCGTTTTTGAAATACGCGATGGCTCGTGAATTTAAAGCTTATTACCCTAGTGGTAATTGGCCTCCTGAAAATGAAGACAGATACAACGAAACGTATGAAAAACTAAAAGGCCGGGGTCGTATCGACGTGACAGTGAAGCCATCTGTTTTATTGACGACGAACACTCCATTCTGGTGGCAAAATTTAACGAGCTTATATTGATATGGAAGAGCCATTTCCAATTGCAGTAAGCTTTAATAATCAGCCTTACTCCAATATAGATTGCCAACGTGCCGTTAACCTCTTTGAATATGTGGAGACCAACGTCAATGCTGCAAATCCTTCCCCTTCTAATTCAATGGTGCCAACATCGGGTATCGCAGATAGTGGAATATTCTTCACTTCTGACTCTGTCGGATTTCGAGAACAGTTTGTTTTCGTTTCAAATGGCGTTACCAATGTTTATAGTGTTGTTGGATCGGGCGTTTATCTATCTAATGATTCCTTAACCGCAACGCTTCTAGGTCGACTCACTACAACCGCCGGTTACGTCGCAATCGATGCAAACACTTTTCAAATCATCTTTGTAGATGGCGTATATGGCTATATTTATGACACGATTGCCAATACATTTACCAGAATTACTGATACATCATTCCCTGCATATCCGATAGATGTCTGTTATTTAGATGGATTTTTCGTAGTGGCTGCGGGCAATACAAATACCTTCTTGCTATCCAGTTTCAATCAGGGACTTGTATGGGGGGGCGATAGCCGAACATTCACTGCAGACAGCGGTACAGATTTACTTACCATGGCAACTACCGCCAATTATGCTACGGGCGTCCCGTTTAGCGTTTCAACGACCGTCACATTGCCATCGCCATTGGTTTCTGGTGACACCTACTACGCAATCAATGTAAGCCCTACCACTATTCGAGTGGCTACGTCCTACATGAATGCTATCAACAACATCTATATTGACCTTCTTAGCAATGGAACAGGAACGCAAACAATCACCTCAGACGGCCAATTGCAGCGGGGCGCCATTACAGCACATCCAGGGACAATCGTGGCGTGCTGGACTCTACACAGGCGTCTATTCCTATTTTCACAGAACTTCACGGAAGTCTGGGAAAATGCAGGACAAGGAACGGCCCTTCCATTTCGTCGAAATAATGCCCTCTTGATTGAATTAGGCTCTCCGAATAGCGGAAGTATCGTAGCGGGCTTTGATATGCTCTTTTTCCTCTCTCAGGACAAAGACGGCCTGGGGCCCGTTGTGCGCATTACGGGAACGCAAGCCGTACCCGTGAGTACGGTTGCTATCGATAATACGTTTGCCCAGTTTGCACGAGATGGAAAAATAGATGATGCGAGAAGTATATTGCTTCGCGAAAATGGCATTATTTTCTATCGAATTAACTTCACTAAGGCCAATCATACATTTGTATTCAATCAGACGATGAGTTCTGATGAAATGAAACGGTGGCATGAGGAAGAAGTATTAAATGGGGATAGGCACCCTGCTCAGACCCATATTTTTTATAACGGCGTCAATTATTATGGTGATTATAAGCGGCCAATTCTGTACAAGGTAGATGCTTCCCTAAGCTCCAACAATGGCGAAGCTATTAAGCGGATGATTATTCAGTGTGTGAAACAAAAGAACTTTGTGCGTAGACGGATCGATAAGTTCTTTTTGTTGTTAAGACAAGGCGCTCAGGAGAAATTGGGGGAAATAATAAAAACGGCCCCCCTTCTGACTGAAAGTGGAGAGCCCATTTTGACGGAATCTGGTGAATTTATAGTGGTTGACCAGACTGTTTTTTCTCCTTTTCCAAATCTTATCGAATTGCATCAAAAATCTTATCCCGTGCCTCTATTAACTGAAAGCAGACAGCGTATAATTACGGAAAGCGGCCAGATTTTATATAGCACCAATGACTTAGTAGTTACACGTGGAACAGTAATTCATCCCGTCGTATTTTTGTCAATATCTAAGAATAGCGGCCAGTCATTTACTAGACGTCTGCGCGGATTAATGGGAAATGCTGGCGAATATGATTGGCGTACAAATTGGCGAAAACTTGGAGTTATTCCCAAGGGCCAGAATTTGGTTATTCGATTGGAGTTTTTTAACAAAATCCCGTTTGTGGCGATTGGCGCCTCATGGGATTTTGAAGTGATGCCGGAGTAGTTATGGCTGTCGATTTCGATCCGCCTCCCATATATGACCCCGTTGTTGAAGACAAGTTGATGTCTAATAATTGGCAGGCATGGCAAGAATATTCTTGGCAAACATTGACCAGTTATATCAACAAGAATGGATTTTTTTTACCGCCGATGACGACAGCTCAAAGGAATGAGCTACAATCACCGGTAAATGGACAGATGTTTTACAACACCGATTTAAACAAAGCACAATTGTTTGAAGGCGGCGCTTGGAAAACGATTGTGACAGTATAGACACAAGGATGGTGCAAAATGTCTTCATGGATGAATGCCTTGAGCAATATGGGAAATTATGGGGGTCAATCACCTTCTATGCTTCCGGGTATAGGATCGATTTTAAGCGGCCTGACGGGAAATAGCAGCGCGCCCTATGAGGCGGCTCAAAGTCAGTACCAAAACCTCTACAATCAAGGGAGAGAAGCTCAGAACCCATTTTACAATATGGGCACCGGCGCCATTCCTCAGTACCAGGCTTATAACCAACGAATGAGCGATCCGACTCAGTTCGTAAATAGCCTTATGAACTCCTATCAATCTTCTCCTTATTCAAATTTCATGCAACGGCAGGCCCAACGCGCCAATACGAACGCCGCAAGTGCTGCCGGTTTAATTGGAAGCACTCCTTATCAGCAAGCCGGCGAACAATATGCCCATGATATTGCTGGCCAAGACCTCAATAATTGGCTGAATACTGTATTGGGAATTAATACTCAATATGGTCAGAATCTTAACAATATGATGAATTATGGCTCCAATGCTGCCAATACATTGAGCAATATGAGTGCCAACTTTGCGGGGCCGATGGGCGAATCGGCCTATGGCCAAGAAAAGGGGGATAACTTTGATTGGGGCAATATTTTGGCTGGCGGTTTAAGCTTGTTTTTATAGGAGTATTTATGGCTCTTCCACTTCCTAGCGCAGAGTTTATTCCTGGTGGCCAAGTGCTTCAGGGACTTAATGCGATAAATCAATCTCAGAATGCGCTGCTGAATAGCCAAATTCAGCACAGATATGCTCAGCCGATGGCAGAACAAAATCTAAACAAGCTTTTAGCCGGAAATAGATTAACGAATGCAGAGGCTCAGAGATACGAAAATAGAAATCCTTTTGAAGCTGGATTGATGCAGGCGCAAATAGCTGAACAAAATGCGTTAGCTAGTCGCGCACCTTTTGAAAATAGATTTCAAGAAGCACAAACCAATTCTCTGAATGCGGGACTTCCATTTATTGCGCCAATGAAACAGGAAGAATTGCTGAAAGAACAGCTTTTTAATAAATTCAAGCAGGCAGATTTGCCATTTGAAGCTGATAGAATGAAGGCGCTCATTGCCAGAAATAATGCGCTAGCACGAGGCGGCGCAGCAATGGGTGCGGCAAATAAAGCTCAGCTAGTTTTTCAATCAAATGTTTCTCAAGATAATCCGCAATTTACGCCGGAACAGGTTTATGCTGCTTCAAATGCCATTATGGATGGAAAAAATACGCTGCCGGACGGGACGCCAATAAATGTAAGTCCTACCGCAAGAAATAGCTTGGATGTGGCTCAAAAATATACCATGACTGCGGCAAAGCAAAAGCAAATAAGTTCTGCTCTGCAATTGCAATCTATTTTTGATAAAGGGGATGAATTGATACCAGATGTAGTTAGATTCGCTGGGGCCGCGGGGAAAGCAAATCAAACTGCTTCGGCATTTGGGTCTTCCTTAGGAAAAGATAATCCGGATTATTCGAAATTCAAAATATTTACTACGCAAATAGTTCCGCAAGCAGCAAATCTCATGATGACAACCGAGGGTGTCAATATGACAGATATGCAAAAGAAAATTATGGTCGATGTTGCGAATCCCATAACCTGGGATAGGAATCCTAAGCAGGCTATGGAAGCATGGAATTACCTCACAAAAACATTTAGAGAAAGTGTAGATAAAAATGTTGCCACAGGATTATCTGAATCATTGGCGAAATTGAAGAGAGATAATAACGAATTAAAAAATAAAGTGGCTCCTTCGAATCAATTAACTTTTAGCGCAGATGACATAAAAGAAACAGCCAAAAAATATGGGAAAAGTGAATCTGAAATCAGGGACTGGATTTTGAAAAAGAACGGTAAGATAAAGGACTAATCATGGCTGACGTATTTGAAAAATTAGGTAATCCCGATGATGAAAAGGCCAGAGATGTTTTTGAGGCGCTGGGGAATCCTGATGCGGATATGGAAAATAAAAAATCTGGTAAATCATCTTTTTCGAATGATCGGCGAACCGTTTCTGAGCGCCTTAGAGACACCGGAAATCAGTACAAAGATTTTGGATTAGGGCTTGCCGAAGATACCGCAAATCTTCTTCCTGGAACGGTGAATGCCCTTACATGGCCTCTTAGAAGAGGTGTTGGCCTAGATATTGGGACACTCCCGCGATTTAATTTTGCTCCTCACAGTACCGCCGCAGAACTAGGAAGAACCGCTGCATGGTTTACTCCGGGACTTGCGCTCAAAGGATTGGGGAAAATTGAAGGGCTTAGTAATTTAGCGAAAGAAGCTATGAGTGCGCCCCAAGTGGCAGCTTTAGCCAAAAAAGCACAAAATGTCTTTTCTAAATATCCCACCGCCACGAATATTGCCAAAAATGCTCTTCTTGGTGGGGCGTTGGCAGATGATGAAAACACCGGCACGGGGCTTGCAATTGGCGCCGGCGGTGCTTCATTAGGGCACATTATCAATAGCTTAAGTAGATTGCCTCCGGGCGTTGGCAGCAATCTATTAAGAACTGGTATTGGAGCTGGGATGGGCGCGCTTGCGGCGCCTGCGCTCGGAATGAGTCCGCTTGCCGGCGCCGGATTTGGTGGCGGCGCTATGGCTGGTGCACCAAAAATGCTTAAAGCGCTCGGAGTAATTGAAGAAAATCCTGGCCTTGAAACATTGTCTCACTTGAATCAACAAGAGGTTCAGCCGGTTATAGAAGCTGGAAAAAGAATTGGAACCCCATTGACGCCCGGGGAAGCGAGTGGAAATCCGTATGTAGCTTCTCAAGAAGGTCAATTTTCACGCAGTGGGGCAAGTGCGGCTCATAGAACCAATATAGAAAAAGCAAGATTGCAGCAACAGGAAAAATCTATAAATGATTTTCTAGGAAAAGTTTATTCAAAAGATGAGGGTGCAGATAAGGCTATAAAAGGTGCTTATGAGCATGCTTATTCTCATGAAATTCCTAAAGAAACCATGGATGTTTTCAAGAATAATGATTTTATTTCGCATGCTATTGATAAAGTAGAAAGTACACCGGAATACCGTGAGGTTTTGAAGGGGGTTTCGGACAATAGTGTCTTAAAAGGCGATCTTGTAAAGAGAGCCATGGACGACATTATATCTGGGCACTTAGAAGCCGGCAGAAAGAATCAAGCCAGATTGGCTACAGAAATTAAAGATCAGTTCGTAAATGCACTTGATGAAGCATCTAATGGAACTTATAAAACTGCGCGTGACCTTGCTCAACCAAAAATAATCAGAGAACAGATTGAAAAGAAATTAGGTACAGGTGCATTAACGGGTGCCAATTTTTACAAAAAAATATTGGCAAATAACAATAAATACAAAGAATTATCAGCAGATCTTAAAAATTCCCCTGAAGCCCGCGCCCACTTAGCAGATATGAAACTTGCTTGGGAAAATTTATTGGATATGGCGAAGCCAAAAACAAGCGCAATGATGGCACGAACAAGCACAAGTGCGCCACGTGAATTGATTGCTAAGATTTATGACATGATGAGAGATATCGGTGGCCAGAAAAATAATATTAAGGCGCTTGATTTTATTCATGGCGGAGAATGGGATAAAGAATTTGCTAAAGTAGCCGCTCAGAAAAACGCATCTTTAAAATCCAACATGCTTGCGGATTTGATAAGTCGTATATTTTCTATCAAAGGAAATAAATAATGACCATTAGTTACACGTTACAACCTAATCCAATCTGGTATTTCCCAGATATATTCGGAAAAAACCTAGAAGGCGGCAAGATATTCACGTACGAAAGTCTTAACAAGACTGTTCCTAAGCCTGTATATCAGGATGAAAATGCCACAACTACATGGCCTAACCCTATTTTGCTAGATTTAAACGGTACGAATGGTCCTTTTTATTGGAAGCTTAATACCGCTTTCCCAACTGACCTTTATTACCTAGAAATTTTTGATAAGAATGATGTTTTACAATACACAATTGATAAATTCCCAGGAACGGGCGCTGTAGTAAGTGCAGCCACTAGCAATCAAACCAACCTGGTATCAAATGGCAGTTTTTTCAGACATGTTGATACAATTAACCCAGTCGCTACTTCGAATCTAATTGCACCCAGTTTGCATGTTGGATTTGCCGGAAGTGCGTTGCCAGATATTACATTCTCTAAAAACAATACGGCGGCAGTTGATTCTATTTCATTTCCGGACTTTAACTTAGGAAGCGTTGATTTATATCCTGATATCACTCCTAAGAATTACTTCAATTATACCTGTAACAATACGCCAGCTGGCGAGACATTCAAATACTTGCAAATACCTGTTTGTAAGGATGTTCAAAATTTAACGAATATGCCGGTTACATTTACATTTTATTCACGCTCTAATTTAGGAGCGACAACCCTGACATTGTCATGGTTTTTATTTTACGGTGACGGAGGATCTCCTTCGACATCGACTACTCAGCTGATTACATCCAGCATTTTATCGACAACATGGACTAAATATACGATTCAATCGACTGTTCCCGATGTACTTGGCAAAACATTAGGGAGTTGCGGAAATGACGCTATCTATCTTCGTATCGGTATGCCTGTTGGTTCTTTATGTAATATTGACATTACAAAAATAGGGGTCTATTTAGGGCTAACTGCTCCAAATCAAGAGTTTATCAATTACGATGATATTGAAGCCGATAGTTGCGCCTACAGAACAGGGGACGTCGTAGCTGGTATACGAGCTAATCCTAGACCCGGGTGGTTACTTATGAATGACACCACTATCGGTTCTAGCACTTCAGGGGCAACAGGACGTGCAAATATAGACTCCTTCCCGTTATACTATACGCTATGGACGAATGTGAGTGACACTTATGCACCGGTATCTACAGGAAGAGGGGCCAGCGCAGCGGCGGATTTCGCCGCGAATAAAACGATCGCCCTTACGAAAACGCTCGGTCGTGCATTGTCCTCCGCGGGACTGGCAAGTAGCGGTGCAATCACGAACTTTGCGCTGGGCCAAACCGCCGGTGAAGAATTGCATGTACTATCGGTTGGTGAATTAGCCGCCCATACCCATCCACATGGGCAAACACATACTGATTATCTTTACCCTACAGGAGGGGGCGGCGGCGTAGGAAGTTTAGCTGCTGGAGCAGAAGTAGGGGACGCAGCCTTCGCGCCGACGGGAAGCACCGGTAGTAATACTGGACACAATACCGTTCAGCCCACTACTTATCTGAATGTTTTCATAAAACTTTAAGGAATTATCATGACAATTCAAATACATGACGTACCGCCTTTTGACCCATTTCTAAATACGGGTCCTACGCGTCAAATTCGAGGAATGGCTCGTATGGGTACCGTTACGCCCAATACCTTATATGGAACCGGTGGCAACGTAGAATATGCTACTCGTTTATATGTGGGTGTGACGGGAGATGTTACAATTGTTAAGTGGGACGGCACCACTCAATTATTGAAAAATCTGTTGCAAGGCGTTGTTCATGAAATCTGTTCAATACAGGTAAATTCTTCTGGAACGACGGCGACCAATATTGTATGGGGAAGTTAATTGTTGATTAAATGAAAGTTAATAAAATTAAATCGTTTAATTTTATTAACCATTTATTTTAATTAAACATTTTTATTAAGAGTGTTAATTGTCAATTAAAAGGAATTTTATTTATGACCACGAATGTACCAACTAATGGAATAGTTGCGCTTAATTCTACAACTCAATTGGCGCCAGTTCGTTTCGCGAGTGCCGCAACAGATGTATCAACTAACTATGTATATTACAACGGTCCAGCAAATGACGGGGTAGGCGCTACCATTACATTAACCGGCGCTCTATTTTCGATTGATGGCGGCAACCCAAATGTTGCAGATAGAGTTCTAATTAAGTTCTCAGGCTCTCCTGATAATTTAATGAATGGTATTTATATCTGTACACATGTTTACAATGTGGCAACTGGAGAACCGGCTAGCGTATTGATGCGCTCTGGGGATTTGCGTTGTGTAGAGCAATTAACCCCAGGGTTGTTCACATTTATTACTGAAGGCGCTGTAAATGCAGGTGCATACGTTACGTTGAATAGTCCAATTCCTACAAGCATTGGCGTTTCCGGTGGAATTGATTTCTTCTATGGAAATAATGCGTTTCGCCCAACTTCTCGTAGAATAGTCTTGACGGGAAATTTAGTCTTGACTGCAAACTCTGCTTCTTATCAATTTATAGATCCAGATGTGAGTGATAGAACTATTACACTTCCGGTGGCCACTAAAGATATGTTTTTTGTCATAAAAAACATTACCCTTACCAACTCAGTTTTGACAATTTTCACTTCTGGAGCGGTACAGGTAGGATTTGCTTTAGCTCCCGGTGTAAGTAGTGGCTACTACTATGATGGTACCGCATGGCAAACTCTATAAGGGAGTCCTCTAATGACATTTCCATCTTTACAAAAGACATTTTTAAATTACCCTACCCAGGTGTTGAATGCTGACGATCAACAAGGAGTGTGGTTAGACTTTTCATTACCAAATGGAAATGATACGCAGCCAACGCAAGGCGCTACAATTACTAGTGTAAAAAATAGGTGGGGCGATGGCGTATTCGACGGTACAGCTATTGGAACCCCTACTTATCGTATTTCAGATACCACAGCCCCATCTAAACTTCCAGTTGTCAGAACCAATGGAACAACGGATGGTTTTATAACTGGAGATTTTGGATTTGATATTTCAAATTTTACCATATTCGTTGCTGGTAAATTTCCAAATTCTGGCGTCCACGCTTTATTTGTTGAACTAGGTCCAGATGCAAATAATAACGATGGTTTTTATTTATTTGGAGAAAATGCTCACAGTTTTTTAGTGAGAGATAATGCAGTTGTTAGCTCAGTAGACGTTGGTGTAGATTGGCCAGGACCTAATTTTATGGTTACATGTGCTACCGCAAATAATATAATGGGATCTCCTCTTTCTGTTTATAAAAATGGCGTTGTTGTTGGAACGGCCGGCGCTGCATTTTCAGATACCATGGTTAGCCAACCGTTAAATATTGCGTTAAGAGATGGTGGCGCGGGTACTTTTTTTACGGGCGGCGATTGGGGTGAGTTAATTTTATTTTTGAATATTGGCCTTCCCCCTTCTAAAATCCAAGTTATTAATGATTATTTAATGAAAAAATGGCTCGGTATACCGGCACCTTAGCATTTATTTTTCAAGGATGAAATGAAATGGCAACCTTAGGTATCAAAATTAGTGAATTGCCTGCTACAGGCACATTGAACATGTCTGATGTGATACCTACGGTTAACGTGGGCAACACAACGAAAGATACGTGGACGCAAGTCCTCGCGCTTTTTCAAACAAATGCCACAGGTCTTTGGAATATCAATATCAGTGGTAACGCGGCTACCGTTACCACTAATGCTAACCTAACAGGGCCCGTCACAAGCATTGGGAACGCCACTTCCATTACTGATAATGCAGTCACAAATACGAAAATTGCTCCAAATGCTGTTACATATGACAAAATTCAGACAGAAACCGCGTCAACATTATTAGGGAACCCAACAGGATTATTAGCTGTTCCTTCAGAAATAACCTTAGGCGCCACCTTGGCCTTTGTGGCCAGCGCTATACAAACCGCAGCTATGACCGGAGATGTCACATCTTCCGCTAATAGTTTTGCTACTACTATTGCAAATAATGCGGTTACCACAGCAAAGATTAATGACAGTGCCGTTACAACGGCAAAGATTAACAATAGGGCCGTTACATTTGGGAAAATGCAGGATATTTCCTCGGGCACTATTTTAGGGAGCAATAATCCTGGCGCTGCCCCTCCTCAAGAATTGACGCTTTCTAATACTACTCTGGAGCTTGTTGGCACTCAAATTAGGACAAAAGGTCTCACAGGGTCAGTTACAAGTGCTAATAATTCATTTTTTAATGTCTTGTCTGATAATGCGGTATTAACTAACAACATACTGAATTCAGCGGTTACATATGCCAAAATTCAAAATGTAGCGGCTTCTTCCTTACTAGGGAATCCAACAGGTGGCTCTACGGTAACGTCTGAGATTACTCTTGGGGCCACACTATCCTTTGTCGCTAGCGCGCTTCAGACGCTTGCCATGACGGGAGATGTCACTTCAGCAGCTAATAGCTTTGCAACGACGATTGCAAACAATGCCGTGACAACAGCCAAAATAAATGACGCCGCTGTTACGTATGCCAAGATACAAAATGTGGGCGCCGCTTCTTTGCTAGGGAACCCAACAGGTGGAAGTACAGCAGCATCAGAAATCACCTTAGGCGCTACGCTATCTTTCTCAGGAACGTCGCTCAGAACAGGCGCCTTGTCTGGGGATGTCACCTCCAGCGCCAATAGTTTTGCTACAACGGTAGGTAGCATTAATGGAAAGGCGATTAGCTTAGCCAATAGTTTTACGACTTCTGGCAACTTTGCGGTCACCCAAACATATACCGGGGCCACGAATGTTACATTCCCTACTACGGGCACCTTGGCGACTCTGGCTGGCTCCGAAACTTTTACCAACAAAACTATTACCCAGGGCGTAAATGCTCAGACAGGGGCAACTTATACGTTTGTGGCAACTGATTTTACCGGTCGTGTGACGGCCAATAATGCCTCCGCTCAAACCTATACTCTTCCTCAGCAATCCACCTTGACGACGGCTGCTGGCGTAGGTGTGTGGCTTGAAAATATTGGGACTGGCACTGTTACGCTAGTAAAAGAAGGGACTGAAACGTTATTGGGGAATTCTACTCTAGCGCCCGGGGCAACGGCTTATATACTTCGAGACACTACTACCACCTGGAGTGTATTTGGGGGGACGGCGGCTACTATTTTTAGCTTTGAAAAAACGTTCGCGGCAGTTGCTGCGGGTGATACACGCTATTTTACGGTGGCGGCCCCTTGCGCAGGAACGCTGATAGACTGTTCTCAGGTAGCAGCATCTTTAGGAACCGCTGGTACCTATACGGTTCAAATTGACGGCGTTAGTGTTACAGGCTTGACAACCGTTACAAATACAACAACTAAAACAACAACGGCCGCATCTGCTGCCAATACCTTTAGTTATGGAAGTACCATTACCGTGACATTTAATAGTACGGTTGCGGGCGTTAACTGGGAGGCAACTCTTCGGTATACGAGGAATTTATAATATGGCTGTATTCCCTATTACAAAGGTACCTCTCACGCTGGGTGGATTGGTGTTATGGTTAGATGCAAATGATCCGGCTGCAGATGGCACTCAACCGTCAAATAATTCTAATCTATCGAGTTGGGTAGATAAAAGCGGTAATAAAAATAACGCCACCCAGGCTACGGGCGCGAATCAGCCGCTATTCAAAACCAATATGTCCGGAGGACTTCCGGCTATTGAATTTGATGGTGTTAATGACTTTATGTTAACTACTAATACCTTGACCGTTGGTGACAATACAATTTTTGTGGTTCAAAAAATATTAACGGTTGCGGATACTCGTCTTCTTTTTTGGTACAGTGGTGGGGGAAATGGATTTTATTTTTTAAACGGTCAAGATGGCGCTTCGGGCGGTAATGGCGGTTCTGTGGACTTTTTTACTCCTACCAATTTTATTTACAACACCGCCTTGAGTACGGGATTTTATATAACGAGTCGTAAGAGGGCATCTACCACCGCAACCCTTTACAAAAATGGGGTTTCTCAGGCATCCGCGGCTTGTAATTCAGGAAACCTAATAGGGGCTATTTGTCTAGGTGGGGCAAATGGCGCATCTGCGTGTGGCAATAATGATATTTGTGAAGTTTTAGTTTATCGGCGAGCTCTTTCAGATGCAGAGAGATCTACGATTGATACTTATTTAAAGAATAAATGGGGTATTTAATGCTATATCTCACATCTACCATTGAATCAGCGATAATTTCTGCTCAAAACCAGATATGCAGTAATTGTAATCTTCCAAATAATGATGGCACGATCGGCTGGGACGTTCCTACGAAAGCAATAAATGAGGATTTATGGTTTATTGCCAAACCCCCTTCAGAGGGATGGGGAAATGATGAGCGCTTCACTCAAGAACAGATGATGAGCGGTATAGATTTGACTAATATAGTAGAGCGGGAAAGAGATCCGTTATGGTTTCCTCCGCCATTTTCTCCTTTTTAAAGAGACAGCGGACTTAATCCATACTGTCTCTTTATAGAATATCCGTGCCAAAACAAAAAATATCCTCTATTTTTAAGAAGAGATTTTTTCTACTGCTTCACGCGCTATGTTTTTTACAACATTTGGAACTTCATCCGCAACTATATGAATTGCTCTTGAGAAACTCTTTGAAAATTCAGTGAAAATATCATCCCACTCTGTTGGTAAATGACTGGCTACATCCGTTTCAAGGCGCTGAAGCTCCTTGGCCAAACATGTCATATTTTTTATGTGGCAAAGGGAAAATAATAGAGCGGCCCCCTCTAAAATGTTAAAAATGCCATGTCCTATCTTATGGGTGTTTATTTCTTCCATTAATTTTTCCAATATTTCATCAGCCTTTTTAAAAATCATAGGCTGAATTGCTTCCAATACATCTTTTGACACGCTTTTAGATAAATCGTTATTTTCTGATTCATTATTTCCAACTGATTCTGTCATTTTGCCAATCTCCTAGAATGGAATTTCATCATCAAATTCACCAACAACTTCGCCACCCTTCTTGCTAGCAACGGATTTCTTTCTTCCGTCATCTTTAACAAAGTCTTCAATATCATTCTTATCGGGGTACATACCACCATCTGGCTTCTCGGTACCTTTTTTGATGATAACGTGAGCATATCCATTGATAGTTTTGCCAGACAAATCATTTTCAGACAAGGTACCTTTTTCATACTTATCTGAAATGCCTAAGGCTTCACACAGATGCAAGGTCTTATATATCATGGAGGGATGATTTACAAGGGAGGTGAATACGATGCGTTCAGCACCATTTTTATCCCATATCTTTATCTGAAGATTCATAACATCATTGCCAGCCTTCGAAACGGCATGGGTCGCCTTGACGATTTCCGCTTCATAGTAACCCTTTTCTATTAGGGAATGCCTGCTTTCCATAGCTTCTTTCTCGCTTAACGGTGTAAAACTAAACATTATTTTCTCCTTCTGGGTAAAAGTATTTACATGCATTAAAAAATTCAACGCAATTTTGCTCTATTGGAACAAGGGTTCTTCCATCCTGGTACAGAGGAATTTCTGTGATTAACCTAGATTTAATTAATCTATGGATAGACTTATGGATTGTGGATTGGCTCATTTTTAGCTTGTTGGCAAGCTGTTTATATGTGGGAACCTCTCCGAAAATAATTATTTGCTTAAGAACATCGATGTCATATTTTTTTAGCATAATTTTCTCAAATTACTCAATACATGAATAAATCATTTCGGTTTATAGTTTGATGCGCAGAAGAAAATCGTCTACCATCTTTCTTGAACTTTTCTATTACCTCTATTCCGTTTTTTCCAGCGATTAGACCTATTAAAGGAGCGCCACCTTTTTTGTCAAAACAGATAATTCTCACAGGCTTTCCTTCTCTTGTTATAACTTTTTCGCCTTTCTTGGCTAATTCAATGTCAAATGGGTTCATTTAAACTCCTTGTGATGTTCTATGCCACATTACTTTTTCGCAAGTAGGGCATCTAGCAATCCAGGTAACGTGATCATATGGACTTATAGAATAGGACCCGAGCCTCAATTCGTCTATTTTCATGTATTCATCGCATAATTTGTGAGAACAAAGAATTTGCTTTATTTTTTCTAGAAACCTCATGATAATCCTCTTAATGTGGAATGATAATATCTTTTAGTTTCTGTTCGAGAGTTCCGCGCTTTTCTTCATCAAGCATGGCATCTACAAGCCTATCGGGCGTTACACCAAATGCTGCGCAGAGAGCGGCTATAAGAACGAGTTCAAGAGGTCCACCCATAAAAGCCACAAGAAATGGCGCTGATTTCTTTAGAATGTCTATAATTTCATTCATGGCTAGAATCCTTATTTAATTTTTTTACGCTATAAATTTCTTTAAATTCCCAGACGTTTGGCGAATTAATTTTAACTTTAATTGGTAATTTAATACCCTGAAAGGAATATGTTATTGGTCCATTATCATTTTGTATTTCTAAATCACCAGAATTAGATGCTTTTATCCAAAAAGTTAATTTTCCTTCTCTATTTAAAGATGGGGAACATAAATTATATGCAATTTCATTCATCCTATATTTCTCCACTTTTTAAATATTCCTCAATACACTGATCGGCGCGCTTAATAAAGTCAGGCGCGCCAACTTCTAGATCTAGTTCTAATTGCTTTAGACGCTCATGAAGATAGTAGAGAACTTCTTTTAACTTAGATTCATAGCTATGTGTGGCCCTAACAATTTCGGATTCATAGTCACCTTTTTTTAAATTTACCATTTCTTCGTTTCTCTCCAAATAAGGTAAGAAGGTACAATAAGAAATGCCAATATCAATGTCATGCAAACAATGAATCCCATCCAATTATCATTAATGCTATCTTTCTTCACGGAATAAAATTCATCAGCAGTCACTACATGGCAATAATAAACTGTATGGCCATCATGCTCGAATGTCTGGCAATCCGTATATTGATTCAATGGCACATCAGAAGGAATGCCTTTGTCTGCATGTGACTTTGATAATATATACGCCTTTGAGGCAGATGCGCTCATTAGTGCGGTTGTTGGCATATTTAAAATCCCTCAATGATGACCCCACTTCTTTTTCTTAGAGCGTTTTTTCTTTTCATTAGCCTCACTATACGCGATTGCAACCGCCTGATTCTGAGGCTTCCCAGATTCCATCTCACGCTTAACGTTTTCACTGAACCCTTTGCGTGTTCTAGCTTTAGCACCTTTTACTAATGGCATATCATTACTCCTTGTCTTTAATTAATTCCGGATTTTCGTAAATATTTCCTATAACTTCCATATCAAGAATTCTCCATGGGACTATTCCTACCAATTCTTCGTCGATTCCTTTTTTATGGAATCTTTGAAAACAAAAACACGGCGCGTCATATATCACTGAAAATAATGGAGATTCAGACAAAGGTATTTCATATCTTTTTAAAATATCCACTTCATATATTTCTATACCATTTTTATCTCTTAATCCTGTATATTGCATAAAAATATAATCATCATCGCGCAGCTCACCATGAATCAAACGTGGAGAATTCAAGTCATATACCATGACTTTATCTTCGCGATGGTATGATCTGAATTTAATTTCTCTCATGGGTTTCCTATTTCATTAAATTTAAATGGCCTCGCATTTTCATTAGAAAATGAATCTAATATTTTCACATCCATCTCAACAATTTGATATGTAAATGATGAAGGTTTATTTGATAAGACGGAATTATTTAAATAAAATATCGCGGCTTCTTCTGATATAAATAACTTAGAGGCAATTTTTTCATCCTCAGAATTCCTCAAACCAGGATTATTTTTTCTGACGCCTATTATAGCCCATCTTTTTTCTATAAATTCTTTCATCATAAGATCAAATCCATTTATTTTTTTTCTAATAAAAACGCCATCAGATGTATAAGAATGGGGTATTTCTTGATCGGATGGTGGATGATAGACAAGAGCTATTATCGGATGGTCACCTCGCGCATCCCAGTAAATTATTCTTGCATCGCATCCATTTTTTGTGCACAAAGGAGCGCCGTCTTGGGCTAATTTAAAATCAAATGGCTTCATTGGTCTGTCTCTCCCTCTTTCAAATGTATGATTATCTTATCTTCTGACACTTGAATCTGTTTAATATGTGAATTTTTAAATTTGTGAAACTTGAACTCACCCTCAATCCTGATTTCTTTTGGCCAACATAATTCGCAATTTGCGTTATTGCATTCTTTCATGAATAAATCTAATTCATCGTCGTCATAATAATAGTAAGATCCATCTGAATTAAGGAAGTAACACCGGTCTTTAATTTCAGATGATAAACTACAAATATTATCTGCAACTAGAACCACAAGTGTATTGCAAGGGCGTGCATCAAAACATACAATTCGTGCATCTCGGCCAGATCGCGTACAAACTGGATGCCCTGATTTGGCTAATTCTAAATTAAATGGTTTCATCAACCACCTCCTTTCCAAATAGAGATTCTTTTTTTAATTCCAGACAAAGAGCGCATGTGAAAATAAATTCAGTTCTGCCATGAGTCATTCCTTTTAATAAATCTATTTGTTCGTCATTTATAGGACTTCCGCTGACTCGCCATTTTTCATCAGGGATAGGAGGTGAATATGTTTTTGAAATCAATTGCCATTGATGTTTGTGAAACGAAATTCTATTTAACATATTAATTATCCTTATTATTTTTGATCAAGAATTCAATACATTTTCCAATCATATCAGATGTCATTTCATCAAACTTTTCACATTTAGCCTTTTCAAGCCATTTCGAATACATGTCATCCCCAAACTTAGAGGATGCTTTCAAGTCATAAAATTGGCTCAATTGCTCTTCTGTAGCCAAAGGAAGGGGAACAGATACGCGCTCTATCTCATCAGCCCCATATCTCAATGCAATCTCATCAAAGCTAAAAGGAAATGTCGAATCTTTCTCAAAACCTTCTAGTCGGCTCTTGATGACGCGAGCCGTTCTATTTTGCCCGCGTGTCTGAATCTCAAACACAGCATCAAACGTATAGTCGCTTTTACCATAGCAATCGAATGTTGTACCGGCTACTTCGTTCTGGAGGTAAACTTTCTTTTCATGGGCCGTTAAGATCACATTCATATCAATCTGCTCAAGCATCCGAAACAATCGCTTCATATTGCGATTAGCTTCGCCGTAGTGCTTATTATATTGCGTACCCACCTTTAGCTGTGATTGATACAATAACTCGTCGTAAACATGCGTTAATGGGTCTATTATGAGGGTCTTATAAGGGTGATCGATAACTGATAGCGTGCGTATCTCGTTTAGTATCTCTTCAAAGTCAAAAGTCTGCAGGATTGCGCCACCATTGGCATCCAATATACGCGTATAGGAGGGGTTCTCAGCACCTTTCTCTGTATCTATAAGATATGGGCACGGGAATTGAATGGCTGCCGTCGTCTTGCCGCAGCCCGCCGGCCCGTAGAAGAATGCTTTGAATCGTTTCTTGATCAGAGAGGGTTTTACGCCTTTTAGCTTCATGCTCATATTAGCTCCAGTTAGTTAAGTTAGTTACAGTTATCAAGATTTAATCCAGGTCGATATTTCATGAGGTACCTGTCTAATTTCATAATTCCACGTTTTTTCATCAAATGCAAATGGAATTGTAATAATAATCGACATCAATAAAAAGCACGTACTAGACAAAAAGACATCCCTAATCATTGTAAAGACCCTCCACCCAATCATTCTTTATCGATACAAACGCATTATCAATATAAGACTGAATAGAAAATCTGTAATGATTATAGATATCCTCCACCAATGTATACTTCAAGTCCTCTTTAAAATAAGAATGAGGACCTTTCAAACACAGAGAAACCTGGGTGGCAAAGTTTCCATTTATTCCACTTTCACTCAAAAAGGATAAGTCTCTGTTGTTAATCTCGTAAAAGAAATAGGAAAGCTCTTCTTTGTAATCGTCCATCTTACTATCTGGGAATATCTCAGACTTTGGATTCTTATGAAGATGTTCTTCCACTATTCCTTTTACAAAATTAAACAACTCACCCTCAACACATGTTCTCGTCCTAAAACGAGATCCCCTACATTCGAAATGATGACCAATTGATGACATAAAAATCTCCCTATAAGTTATATATCAATCTACATTTACTTCAGCTTCAAAAGCAGTATAAACAATATTTTCTGTATTGTAAATACTTTTTTCTATTTTATTTCTTCATCAGATATTGCAGCATCAACAAGCATCATAATTACTTCGTACATAGGAACAATTCGTTTCTCTTTTGTGCTGATTTTAATAGTTAATAACTCTATTTTTTTAACTGTAGATTCTGGGAAATTGTAGGTCTTTTTTATCACCTTTTCTCGTCTCGTAGACTTTTTAATAGCTACCTTATTTATATTTTTTTTCATACGCTCTCCGTTAGTAAAGTGTGCTCATCGCACGGGATTTTAAGGGGGGATTTGTAGGTGTTCTGGGGCGAAGACCCTCGTTGAAGAAAGAGGAACTTATTCCATCAAATGTATAACTTAAACGCCTGTCCGTATGGCTGCTAGAGCGCACATCCGAACGAGGAAGCTTATCTGATAAGTCCATCATAGGTGTTGGGCGCGCCATCAAAGAAGAACAATCATTTGACACATCCGCCTTTCTCTTGAGAATAGAGAAGGCCGTCATGTCAGCTAGGGCCTTAAATCCCTCCGCAGAAAACTCTTCAATCAATGGGAACTTCGGACCGCGCACATATAAGGCACCCTTGTAGGCCGTGAGTTGCTCTTCTGGACTCAAAGATAAATCGTTTTGCTCCCTCATATCTATAGATAGGATAAAGGGATTAATTAGGAAAACATTATAGGCAAGCGGCGTCAGGTTGTTATTCCTTATCGCCAACCGCTCAATGTAATTATTTTTAGATAAAAAATATGCCCCTATATCATGAATAAAATTATCGGATAAATTGATATCAATTTTTCGGGTTATATTTTCAGCTAACGCCTTTGCCCCATACCATTTAATGCTATTATGGGAAAGATTTAATAAAATTATGGATGGATTTTTTTCTAGAAACGGAATAACGACCGATAAAATGTCATCATCTGTCACTTCATGGCTTTCTAAATCTAATTCAAAATCACCTGTAGTATAAACAATAGGTAACATATTTATCTCCCTAAAATAAATAGGGCTCCAGTATGTCATATATGGACAATACAGTCAATAAGGATTATTGAAATGGTTATTTTATGCCTGGACTTGGGTACGGAAACTGGCTGGTGTATTTATGATTCCAATGGCCAAATACCAGTCATTCATGGCTGCGCCAATCTCTCGTTCAAAAAACGAGAGGGGGAGGGTATGCGTTATATTAAGTTCTATCGATTCCTGTATAACATCTGTAAAAATCAAAAGGTAGAAAAGGTTTTTTTCGAAGATGTCAAGCGACATCTGGGGACGGCTCCTGCTCATGTCTTTGGAGGTTTCAGGGCCGTACTCCAAGCCTATTGTGATTTACATAAAATAAAATACGAGGGCATTGGTGTGAAGACCATAAAGAAGGCGGTGACTGGAACCGGGAATGCAAATAAAGATGACATGATTAAGTCAGTAATCGAAAAGGGTTATATTCCAGATTGTGATGACGAAGCTGATGCGATTGGGTTAATGCTCACAATAAAATCTCTCAATATGGATTGAGAATTTAAAATTGAAATGATATTCTATTTTTTATAACCTCCTACAGGAAGTACATCAAGTGGTGATGGAAAACCAAATCAATCTCGTAAGTGCCCACACCCTTCCCTTAAAGGATCGCTGGTTCACGCCTCCAACCAATCATAAACCGCGTGCCAAACTTCCAATCAAAATGATGAACCGCTTAAGAAGTGCCTATCATTTTCCTCAAAAAGTACTGACAGAACTTCAGCGTGGACCTACCAGACAAGTAAGAGCCGAGCGCCGTAACGTATGCCTAGATATGCTATCACTGATGGTATATCGCATGGACGACGCTACAGGGCGCCTAGGGCGTCTTATAAATGGCACATGGACTTACCTATCAATCCAAGACATGGCTAACCAATTATGCGTCCCTTTAAAGCGCGCGCAGCGGGCATTTAAAATGCTCGTAAAATGTGATTACATTGCCATTAGGCCAAATATTTGTGCGACAAAGAACGGTATCCTGAGAGCTGAAGCGGCCCCCAAGATACTGACCCCCAAGTTCTTTACGTCCCTCGGTTTCTCATGGGGCAAGATAACAAAGTTTAGACAACACAAAGAAAAAGACGTAATATCCCCACCGCAGTCAAAACAACAACCAATTACAGACCAAAAGAAGAAAAACAATGCAACCCAAGCCCGAGCACTCAAAGACTATCTACAACAAACCCTGTTCATCAGAAGCCAGTTCCCAAAAGCCTACCAGAAGCCCCCTTCGTAGCGCTCACAGCAATCAAACTCGAATCCCCATATCAGAGCCTTCTGAGGATGCTCTACGAGTCATACGCGCCTACAAGGCGATAAATCACATAATCCCTACACCTGAAATTCGTTTTCCTATACACAACGTCCTCATCATACATAGAAATCCCCCCATTTAACTACGGAGCTGTGGATAACTTTCACCGACATAAAAAATAACTGTCCTATCGAACACAAATACCTGACCTAAATATCTCTGGATATTCCCTGACTAAGAAAAGAGCTTTTTTTAAATCGTTGTACAAAAAATGAACAAAAGAAAAAAACCAAAAGAAAAAGCCACCAATAGGATATAATTTCACTTCACAAACCATGGAGGGAAACCAATGCTAGACGATGAATTGATGCAAATGATGCGCCGTAAGTCCATTCAGAGAGAGGCCATACGGGAATACCCCTATGCGGACATTTTTGGCAAAATCACTATCGGCATTGGTCACAACCTGACTGATAACCCGCTACCTAAGTTTATGATAGACCAGTTGTTCGAAATGGACGTCAAAGAGGCCTATAACAATCTGGTTAATAATTATCCATGGTTCGATGCCCTAGATAAGCCCCGCAAGACGATCATACTTTATATGATGTTTGCTATTGGTTTACCCCGTTTCTCTGGCTTCAAAAAAATGATAAAATGTATGGAAAAGAATGACTTCGGAGGCGCCGCACGTGAAGTTCTTAATTCGAACTACAATGCCCAAGTTCCTAATGTCACAAAAGACATCGCTAACATATTGATTACAGGAACTATTTGAAATGGACTTCAAGATTATCACCGACGCTTTACAAGATGTATTACCCATCATCGAAAAAAATGCCCCGGCGATTGCCGCCGCGTTTGGCACACCGCTCGCTGGCACCGCTATAGCGCTACTCTGTAATATATTCGACAGCCCCAAGAGCGACTTGCCAGCGCTTTCTCAGAAGATAAATGAGGACCCTCAGGCGACCGATAAGCTTACGACTGCTCAGGTAGACCTGATTAAAAATGCGGTCGGCGGACGCAGACCAGCTAAGATTACGTTCAGCGTGTGCTTGGACTTTGATAGCGAGTATGAGGCTGGCTAATGAGAAAAGGTTCGCAATTGCGATCTCATGGTTCGCAATTGCGGCCTTTTTAAACGGTTATGAAGAATACCACTGGATCATTGTGAAGGCCCCAATATTCGGGACTAATAAACTCAGGACGGCCCACCACTTTTTCTCGTATGAAAATTGAAAGAAGTGAAATAATGTGTACCATACCAAAATATAGTAGTTAATGCCTATCAACAGAGTTAAGAAAACCCCATCCCACCCTACAAGCGGCTCTTGTTTATTTTTGAGACGCTCGTTATGACTAGGTAAAAACTGAAGATGGAAAATACACTTTGCTAGATAGATAACAGCAAACCATCCCGAGTCAATAAAAAGTACAATTAACCAAAATATCTTTTGTAATACGGCCAGAAATATCATTTTAACCTCATTTTTTATTGGTATAGTTCGGCAGCCAATACGTGGTCAGAAAATATGCCCCCGATATCAGCCTTCTTATTACAGCGCTCCGATTACATCCATATATATCTGCTAGTACATCTAACTGCTCCTCCTCCCCATGCGAAATGGTGAAGGAGGTTTTCTTTAGAGCCATCAATTCTTCTTTGTCATTCACAATCATAAGTATCTCCTTTAAGGCACATATGCTGAGTAGGAGTATGGGTTATTGAGTGATAGATGTATGAAGTAGCATCCTCAAACGAAATCCCTATTTGACCGAGCGTAAGACATGTAATGTCTATCAAAAATAACATGGCTAACAAAAATCCCGCTACATTCTCAAGAATTATATGCGCTTGCATTTTCATGGCTATCCTCCTCATAGGTTTCAACGTAATGACGTTCTTCATCATCCATCCACTGAGAATCATCTACAAAATCATCATCCCAATTATAGTCTTCCATAACCACTCCTTAAGGTTTCAATGTTTATCCGTAACCACATGATTTTCACTAAACTTCTCTAATAACACTTTTGTAATCCTGTCGATATAAAATTGCAATTCATAAATAGTTCTGTAAAACGCAGGATTATTTTCAACGGACGCAGCTGACATCTCTTTGTTGAAATTATTAGATTCTTCAATCACCTCTTCAACAAGAGACATGACACAGCCACTCAATATACCTGCTATATAAGGCTCTTGAAGCCCCGGCGGAAACTGTATGATGTCATACCCATCATGGGCCTCTACTGGCCATTCTTCCGTCTTGGCTATCAATTTCACGATATCATTACGCGCTTCCTTGGAGGTTTGGCATGATAAGTGAGTCAATAATTCTCTGAAATCTTTACGCATTTTTTCATCATCGATTTGTGCTGCCATTTCCCTTCTCCCTATTAGCAATTCGTTCGTGAACTTCAGAGCGGTTTACCGATACACTTTTATCAGCCGCTATGCCTAGCTTTACATGCCTACCATTAATTCCCAATACCGTAATTGTGATATTGTTACCAATTATAATCTGTTGCCCTAATGCTCTTGTTAATATCAACATTTCAATACTCCCGTTAATTGAAATTACATATATTGTTTAAACTTAAATAAGTTGATGTTATTTTCTACCAACTCCTCCAGCGTCTTATATTGAGCTGCAATAGCCTCCGCGCCTTTTTTATGCATGCTTACCATCACATAATCACTACATTTACTCATTGATTCCGCCAGCTCCAATGGAATAATGCGTTCATGCTCCACTGTCTTCTGAAGGAGTAATAAGAAATAATATCGACTGCATACCAGATACTGATTCAATGGACCGGTGTCGGGCCCCATAATAGCCATGTCTTTGGTAGCCAGCGCATTCTTCAAACGAGCCACAAATTTAGCGATTGGCGCAAGTTTATTGGTATATGCCCATGACTCTAGGCGTTTGCACACATCGATGAACAGGAACGTATTTACGGAGTCGTAGGCCCGGAATTCCATGGAGTCCTGGTCATAATAGAGACGCATCTCATCCAGAGTCTTCACAAAGGACTTGATGTACTCCATGTCATGCTCAATGCCCTCGATGCTAGATGATTTAACATCCAATATCTTACGCAGCGCTTCGCCTGAAAAGTAAAATCGGGTCCCAGCTGTCTTATGGAACCATCGGCGTCCACCCATCAGTAACAAATCAATCTTTTCCATATTGGCTCTGTAAATACGCATATACTTACCTCCCTGGTTAACTAAATGCTTGAGTGAAGTATAGTGGATAAAATACCGCAGTCAAGGTATTTGTAAACTATTTTGAGAATAATGCGAAGATTGCTATAATCGTTATTATTTAAGGATGGATTTATGGCCAAAATAGGAAGGCCGGATGTTACATTTAAGCCAGATCGCGTAGAAGCTATCTTTAATGACATCAAAGAAGGGGTGCCGTATCAGATAGCGACTGTGGCGAATGGGGTGCATTTTCGCTCATGGCAGCGCTGGGTAGATAAAGGATTACGTGATTTATTGGCAGATGAAGTAACCCATCACGCTGAATTTGTCGTAGCTCTTAATAAGATTGAAAGTAGCTACATTAAAAAACGCTTATTACTAATTGAAGAAGAGAAGGGTAATCGTGGCGCGGAATGGATTTTGGAAAGGAAGTTTTGGAAGTATTTTAGTCCGAGAGCTATTGATATTGAAGTCAATTCGCGTCTCGAGAAATTGGAAGATTCGAGCAAGGAGGCTGAGGAAAATGGCGGAGAAGTGGATTCAAAAAGCGATTAAACGTCCTGGCGCTTTACATAGAGAACTTGGCGTTCCTGAAGGCGAGAAGATTCCGGCTAAGAAAATGGCTAAGGCCGCGAAGAGCACTAATCCTCGGATTAGGAAGCAGGTTGCATTAGCAAAGACTTTGTCGAAGATGCCTAAAAAAAAGAAATAAGCGCGTATTTGAATTTTATCTCTCATGCTGTGAAAGAGTAAATGGGAATCGCATAAAGGTCGCATTATCCTCAGCGGCCTTTTATGCGTTTAACGAACGGATAATTCAATGTCACATGCGCTTAAGCGAATACAAGAATTAGAGCAAGTCGCCCACTTTCAACGCGTACAACACATCTGGTTTCATGAAGACCATACTGAAGTTTATAAATCAGGTGGCAATCTTAAATACTATCCTTCTCCTACCGCTCAAAAATTAAAAACGGCGTTTGATGACGCCTCCGGTGTCGTGGCTGGTGTAATGGGCCCATTCGGTTCTGGTAAATCCACGATGACTATGCACCAGCTTGTAAGAGAAGCATGCTTAATGCCGGTCTGGTATAACAATCGAAGACGTTGCAGGATGGCTTTTATACGTAACACGAGCGGTGAATTATACAGCACAACGCTGAAGACATGGATTGAATGGTTTGGTGAGCTGGGGGATGTTAGAAGTCGGCAGAAGCCTATTTTAACTTACGAACATTTGTTTTCAGACGGGAAAGGTATTATTGAGCTAGAGATATTGTTTATTGCGCTAGACCGTCCTGAAGATGTACGTAAGCTGAAATCTTTGGATTTAACGTGGGTGTTTATTAATGAGATGTGCGAAACACATAAGAGCATCCTAGAGTTTTGCACCCCGCGCGTAAATCGCTATCCCTCAAAAGCATTTTGCCCCGAAGACTACAAGTCTGGCATCATCTTTGATACAAATCCGCCATCTGAAGACCATTGGATATACAATGACTTCGTTCAGAATAAAATAAAAGGCTATACGCTAATCACGCAGCCTCCTGGCTTGTTAGTAGATGAAGAAGGTAATTATCTCAAAACTATCGATGGCGATTATATTGCCAATCCCGATGCTGACAATATCAAGAACCTGAAGGACCCTAATTACTACGTTATATTCGCGAGAGGTAAGGGCCTAGGCTTCATTAAAGCTTTCTGCCAAGGCCAATTCAGCTTGGTTGAAATGGGTAAGCGCGTTTATCCTGAATACAATGATGATGTTCACAGTGTGGAAAAATTAGAATATCTGCCTGACTTGCCTATACATTTGGGATGGGACTTTGGTCTTACGCCCGCATGTATCGTTGTTCAGATTACAGCGAGGGGTCAACTGCGCCTACTAAAAGAGTATGTTAGTGATAGAATTGGCATCAGGAACTTTGCAAAGCTTGTAGTGATTCCGGATTTGATGCAACGATTTCCTGGCGCAAAGATTGGGTTCTCGGATGCTGACCCTTCTGGGAAAGCCGGGGATAGCATTATGGAAGAGCTGTCTTGTATCGGCGAGCTTAATGAGCTTGGCATTGTTACAGAGGAAGCGTTATCAAACGATCCCGATATACGTCAAGCGGCCGTCCGATATTTCCTCACTTCGTATGACGCGATGCCATTGTTATTACTGGATAGATTTGAATGTCCTACAGCACGAAAAGGTTTTGTATCAGGGTATGTATTTAGGAAACTGCGAGTCCCCGGCGAAGAAAGATTCTCAGATGTGCCTGACAAAAATAGCTTTTCACATATACATGAGACGGTTCAGTACATCGCATTACGATTTGCATCACATGCAATTGCATCATCAAGGGTAACACCAAAACCATTTGCAGGAAGTCGAACGTTTAACTTTGGATAAGGATAGATCTCATGGACGAGAAAAAAGAAGCAGAACAGTTAGAAGCCGGTGAAATACTAGCGCGCAAGCTTGAAGAGCGCCTGGTTGAAGCTAATATTGATGAGAACTATATCCTGACTTATGCGGCCAGATGTTCTGGGGCATGGTACGCATACTTTAGCGAGAACATTACGAGAGCTAAGCAAGACATGCTATTTGCGTTCCAAGACCAATGGCTTCCACAGGAACGACAAGAGTTCTCGAGGCTTGGACGGCCCGCTATGCAATTCAATAAAGTTGCTGATCCTATCAAAAAGATTGTTGGTGAGTTTCGTAAGAACAAGCCAGACCTAATGGTGCGCGCCGCAACGCAAGCAGCAGACCAAGCGCAAATTGATATTCGAGCTGACTTGGTTCGTCACTATTGCTACAAGTCTCAGAACGATTTGATTTACCAAGAAGCATTTAAATGGTCTCTCGGAGGTGGTTATGCCGCACTTCAAGTCGATGTGCAGTACGAGAATCCCATGAGCTTCAATCAAGAGCCTACCTTTAGGCTGATTAAAGACCCATTGCTCACGATATTTGACCCAGCTGCCGAGCTTCCCCATAAAGGTGACGGTAACTTTTGTGCGCGCATTTATTTATTCAGCCCAGAAGAATTCGCTGCGAAATATCCTTACATTCAGAACCCGGTTTCTTATTCCAATATGCAATTGCTAGCCCTACCAGATTTCTTTGGTGGAGATTTTATTTGCGTTCTCGATTTCTATATGAAGGAATGGTACACGTGCGAAATCTATGGCCTTTCTAATGGCGAGAGTGTGACAAAAGAAGAATGGGAAGATATGCAGCCACGCTTAAAAGAACAGCAAAAGCTGGCCGAGGAATCGAAAGAACTGGGCACAATTATCAAGTCTCAGATACCACAGATTATCAATAAGCGCTGGACTGAAAAGTATCGCATCATGAACTATCAGCTCACCAATAACGCAATCATTGACTTCAGACAATGGCCCTCAAAAGAGTTGCCCATCATATTCGTTGATGGAAACTCAGACTACATTGACGGTAAACAGGTTACGAAGTCTTTCGTTAAAGATGCCAAAGACGCCCAAAAATTTGTTAATTATGTGGCAAGTGAAATTACAGGTGAAATCAAAAATAGACGCCGAGAGCAGTGGATTGGCACTCGCACAAATATCACCGGCTACGAAGTAATGTGGGAGAATCCTGAGACCTATCAGGGTATTTTATTGGCGACCCCAGACCCCAAAAAGGGGGGGGACCCGATGCCAACGAAACTACCGGAATGGCAACTGTCTCAGACATTGTTGGCCCAATTTCAACGTGGCAGCATGGACATCAAAGAGATTCTGGGCTTCCATGATGAACTCGCTGGACAAGAAACGAACGCCATTTCCGGGATTGCTGTTCAGCGTAGACAGAGCGCTTCTAGTATGAGCGCTTATGTGTATACAGATAATTTGAATCAAGCCATTGAGCAATGTGGACGTGTGGTTCTCGATATGTTGCCTAATATCATGGGTGAACAGCCGCGTATTGTGACTGTAAAACGCAAGGATGGTAAGACCAAAGTATTGTCATTGAATAATGGTGAAGATGATAAGTCGACCATCCTTGATAATGGTATGTATGATGTTGAGATAGACGCTGGGCCAAGTTTTGCTGTACAGAAAGAATCTGCATTGAATATCATGATGGGACTGTTGCAGGCTAATCCTCAAGCATTCCCATTAATGGCTGATATGATAGCCGCTAATGTTGACTTACAGTTCATGCCGCAACTTGTTGAGCGCTTCAAGACACTTGTTCCGCCTGCGATATTGGCGAAAGAAAATGGCGAGCCCGAGCCGCCTGCGGCTCCCCCCTCTCCGCAAGACCAGATGATGCAATTGCAGATTCAGGGCATGCAGAAAGAACTGGAAATTAAGGAACAGCGGGTCAAAGAGGCAGAGCAGAAGCTTCAGATAGAGGCGCAAAAGAATCAGATATCTGCTGACCGTGCTCAAATAGAGCGCATAAAAGCTCAGTTACAGGCAATGGAGCTGCAGAACAAGACGCAATCTGATGCTGCAAATCGCGCTGTAGAGATTCATCGCTCCAATATGGGTTATAATGAGAGCGTTAATCGCTTGATTGGCGACTTGCACGATAGCGCGGCCAATCGGCATCATGAGTCGCATAATAAGCATTTGGATAGGGTTTTTAGTAGGAATAATTCAATTCTATAGGGAGGATTTATTGTTAAAATTGAGGGTGGTGTTTATCGTTAATTCAACAGAGGAGATAAATCCAGTGGTGAAAGCAGAATATTTTAATGATGTAAATAATGAATTAAAGAAGCTTTGTGTAAAATATTCGGTGGCGAGGCACTGTTTTTTGGAGGAGTTTGATGAAATAAAATTCAATGAGAGCGAGATAAAG
>Ga0310813_10000297_pt1 | contig 33637 bp, 22 predicted proteins | sample YN3metagenome_FD_203086 | JGI IMG/M metagenome (GOLD analysis project Ga0310813, IMG submission 203086) | Soil microbial communities from experimental microcosm in Duke University, North Carolina, United States - YN3 | ecosystem: Engineered > Artificial ecosystem > Soil microcosm > Unclassified...
GATCGCTCCGCAGTTGTCCGAGCGCGGGGTCGCTGTCGACGATCTCGAGGTCGACCCCGCCCTTCAGAGCCTCCTCCAGCGCCGCCAGGGCGGCGTCCTTCTCGCCGCGCCGGGCATGATCGCAGGCGCGGTCGTAGGCCGGGGTGCTCAGATCCCGGAAATAGTTCGTGGGCGGATTCTTGCATTGAGGGCAAGTTACTCCCCGGAGATCCGCCCCGTCGGCTACGTCGTAGCCCACGCCGCACTTCCAACACGTGATTTTTACAGACCCCATTTCTTCTTCTTTTCCCATAGGGTCTTACGAGAGATGCCCAGCTTGTCGGCGATTTCCTGCAATTCCAGGCGCCCGTCAAAGCGGTGGAGCGTGTCGCGGATGTGGTCGTCGAGCGAGACGATCCCGTCCGACGGTGCCTGTCGCGGTCGGGCGAGCACGAAGTCCGAGGCGCTCAGCAGCTCGCCGCCGTTGAGCACCGCCGCGCGCTCCAGCGCGTTGACCAGTTCGCGGACGTTGCCCGGCCAGGGGTGCTCCAGCAGCGTCCCGAGGGCATCGTTCGAGAGCTGGATCTGGCGGCGGCCCAGCTGTTTCGCGATGATCTCCAGGCGCCGCCGGGCGATCAGCGGGATGTCCTCGCGGCGCTCGCGCAGCGTCGGGAGCTCGATCCGCAGGACGTTGAGGCGGTAGTAGAGGTCCTTCCGGAACTCGTCGGACTGCTCGAGGTCCTCGTTGGTGGCGGCGACGACCCGGACGTCGACCTTCTCGGATCGCGAGGCGCCGACCCGGCGGATCTCCCCGGTCTCAAGCACCCGCAGCAGCGCCTCCTGGGCCGCCGCCGACAGGCAGGCGACCTCGTCCAGGAACAGGATGCCGCCGTGGGCCTGCTCGAAAAGGCCGGCGTGGTCGCGGTCGGCCCCCGTGAAGGAGCCTTTCCCATGGCCGAAGAGTTCCGAGAGTACCAGCTGCTCCGGGAGGGCGGCGCAGTTGGCGGCGACGTACGGTCCCTTGCGGTGGAGCGCCCGCGCGACCAGCTCCTTTCCCGTGCCGCTCTCGCCGACGATCAGGACGGGGTAGGGGGCCGGGGCCATCCGTTCGATGGCGGTGTAGACCGCTGCCATGGCTTTTGACTGGCCGATCAGCTCCCCGTAGCCGTGGTGCCGGTGAGCCAGGGCCTTGTCGAGCGAGGACGCGAAGCGGGACAGGCGGTCGACGTCGTCGAAGGTCCCATTGTCGAGGTAGACCGCGCAGCCGCTCGTCTTGAGGGGAAGCACGAGCACCGAACGGACCTTGCGTGACGCGACGCTTTCGATCGTGGCCAGGTCGGCGGCCGAGGCCACGAGGGGCCGACCGTCGGAGAGTGCGCGGGCCAGGAGCGTGCGGCTGACCCGGAGCTCGTCGGCCTTCATGTCGCGCAGGACGGGGATCCCGTCGCGCATCACCAGGCAGCCCCGCTCGGCGCCCGTCACCTGCAGGAGCGCGTCGAGGATGCGGCCGGGGTCGGGCTCCGCGGCGGCGTCGAGGAGGCGAAGGAGGTCCTCGTCCTTCACAGGCATTGCTGGAGCAGCTCCTCGCCCTTTTGGGCCAGCTCCTCGGCGCGCTCCTTCGTGGGGGCGTCGGAGTAGACGCGGATCAGCGGCTCGGTCCCGCTCTTGCGGAAGAGCAGCCACGAGTGGTCCGCGTAGACGCGCTTGAAGCCGTCGACGGTGATGTCGCGCGTCCGGCCGTCGACGAGCGCCTTCTCGAGCCGCTGGGCGGCGCGGCGCATCGCCTGGTCCTGCTGCTCGGACTCGACCGAGACGTTCCGCTTCACCTGGTGGTACTTCGGGAACTCCGAGGCGAGCTCCGCGAGAGTCCGGCCGCTCTTCGCCATCAGCTCCAGCATTCGGCCCGCCGAGTACACGCCGTCGGGCCAGAGGAACGTGCGGGGGAAGTAGTACTTGCCCGATTCCTCGTAGCTGTAGGCGGCGCCCAGGCGCTTGATCGCCTCGAGGGTGGGGGGCTGGCCCACGGCGCAGTATTCGAGGCGGGCGCCCACGTCGCCGCAGACCCGCTCGATGAGGCCCGAGGAGTTGATCGGGACCACGCAGATGTCGCCCGGCTTGAGGAGGCTCTTCGCGAAGACCGCGCCTACCGTGTCCTCGCTGACGGGGATCCCGTCGCCGTCGATGAAGAGGACCCGGTCGGCGTCGACGTCGAAGCAGGCGCCGAGGTCGCACTTCTCGCGGCGGACGACCTCGATGGCCTCCGTGACGGTCGCGGCGCGCGGTTCGCTCGGGCGGCCGGGCACGGGCGCGGGGTCGTAGTTGATGAGCTCGGTCTTGCAGCCCAGCCACTGGAAGAACTCCATCGCGATGTAGCTCGCCGTGCCGTTGGCGGGGTCGGCGAGGACCTTGTAGTGCTTCTGACGGCAGAGCGGCGCATCCAGCGCCTGCATGCACTCGGAGACGTACTGCTCGTAGGGGTGGAAGGCCTCCTCGAGGCGGCCGATCTGCTGCGGCGGGACCTCGCGGTAGTCGTCGCTCTCGAGGATCGCCTCGACCTTGTCGGTGACCGAGAACGGCGCGATGGCGCCGTCGCCCTCGACGAGGAGGAGGCCGATGCGGTCCGGGGGCATGTGGGAGCCCGTGACCAGGAGGCCGCCGTCCTGCTCGGTGCGGGCGACGTTCAGGGAGAAGACGCCCGTGGAGACGCAGCCGTAGAACTGGACATGCAGCCCCGCGGACGCGAAGCCGCTGGCGGCCGCGCGGGCGAGCATCTCGGCGCCCCAGCGGGTGTCGTGGCCGACCGCGACCGAGCCGTGCTTCTTGACGTTCTTGACGATGTAGTCGCCGTAGGCTCGGGCGACGCGCAGGGCGAGCTCGGCGGTGATGCCGACGTTGGTGACGCCCCGGATCCCCGCCGTCCCGAACAACCGTTGTGCCATGGCTTGCGATCCTAACAGGCCCGTTTCCTGCTCGCAAGCCCGCCGGATTGGGTGGGTCTTACTTGGCGGCTAGGACGCGGAAGACGACGTCCTTGCCGAGCTGGTAGGCGATCGCGACCTTGCCCCCGCCGGCGGCGAGCGACGGCCAGGAGCTGGGGACGTCCTTGGGATCGTCGAAGGGGATGTTGAACTCGGTGCGGGACCAGGTGAAGAAGACCCGCTGGATCGTCAGGCGCGAGTCCTCCCAGGCGCACCAGACCGTCCCGTCGGGGTCGATGGCGAGCGTTGGACGGCGCTGCTGGTAGCGCCGGTCGTCGTGGCAGCAGGTGTCGGGACGGAGCTTGCCGGGCGCCCCGTAGGTCCAGAAGACGTCGGCGTCGCGCTCCACGTCGCGCCGCTCCATCCAAGCGAGCGCGAGGAACTTTCCGTCCGGCGTGAGGGCGGCCGCCGGCGCGTCCTGGGGGCACTCGGTGAGGCCGCTGTCGATGGAGTTGAGCTGGGAGCTGACGCCGGCCCGCGTGAGAAAAATCTGTCGGGTCTCCTTGCCGCCGCCTTCGCGCCACGCGATCGAGGCGTTGCCCGAGCCGTCCACCGCGATCCCCGGCGGGCAATGCTCGCAGCAGCGGCTCGTGATGCTGCTCGACTTGCCGACCCGCTTGCCGCCGGCGTCGAAATGCGCGTAGAGGAGGGTCCGTTTGCCGTCTTTCAGGTCGATCCAGGCGACCTGGAGGTCGCCGGGTCCCGCGGCAGCGGCGTGAACCGAGTCGGACGCCGTCCCGGGCGCGTCGTTGATCATGAACGCCTTGGAGAAGGACTTGCCGCGGTCGCTCGAGACGGCGTAGTAGAGGTCGTTCACGGGAGGCGCGTTCGGGGGCGCGAGGCAGAGCGGGCCGGACACGTAGACGCGCTTCGACTTATCGACGCAGACCCGCGGGCCGCGGTTGGCGATGCCGGCGTCGCGCCCGTTGGCGTTGAGGGCGATCGCGGGAGCCGAGAAGGTCTTGCCGCCGTCGCTGGAGGCGGCGAGTTCGATGTTGCCGTTGCGCGAGAACACGACGTAGGGGTTGCCCTCGGTATCGAACGCGAGGTGGGGAAGCTTGGCATCCTTGGCGACGACCACCAGGGTGGATTCGTCACGGGGCTTCTCCGGCTTCGCCTGAAGCAGGAACGCCAGAAGCAGGGGTATCATCGGCTGCTTATTATACGGGACGAGCGGAGTCCCGAAACCCTGTTCTTGCCGAATCGCTACTCGAACCAGGCGAGCGCGCCGGTGAACAGCGTGTCGGGCACGGGAGGGATGGCCTCCCAGGCCACGGCATCCTGCGAGCGATAGCACTCGGTTCCTCGCAGGTTCGTGCACAGGAAGGTGCCCGCGCCATGGCAGCCGCGCGCCGCGCGGATCTCGGTGGGGAACTTCTCCCACTGGACCCCGTCGGGCGATTTGTACGTGACCTCGATCCCCAGCGCGACGAACTCGGTCCCGGTCCAAAGGATCTCGTTGAGATGCTCGCCGACTTCGCCGTTCACGACGTTGTCCCAGGTCTCGCCGTCCTTGCTCCGGGCGCGGAGCCCGTGCATGCCGCCGGCGACGAAGACGCCGTTCCCGTAGGCCAGCGAGACAAAGGGAGGACGGAGCCGGGCCTCATCGGGATGGTCCTTCCAGGCTTGGCCGTCGGACGACGTGATCACGCGCCGCGTCGCCCCGATGCCCACGAATCGGTCGTTCCCGTAGGCCAGCTTCAGGATCATCTTGGTCCAGCCCGGCCATTTCTCGATCCGGTTCTTGCTCGGATCGCTCCATTCCTTGCCGTCCATGGAGCTCGAGAAGTACGCCCAGGGCCCTTCGCCGCCCTGGCAGACGAAGCGGTCCTTTCCGAACGCCACGCAGTTCATGGCGCCGTTGTTTTCGAACCTCCAGAGGGGGCCCTCCCAGGCGACGCCGTCCTTGGAGGCCAGCATGCGGCAATGCCCGCCCTTGGAGATGTTGTCGCCGCCGCCGACGGCCACCAGCATCCCGTTTCCCCGGGCGAAGCCGAAGATCCCGTAGGAGCCGCGCTCCTTCTTGTCCTTGGCGGTTTCCTTGTGGACCTGCGTCCAGCGCTGCCCGTCCTCGCTGACATGGATTCCGCCGAAGGTCTTCTTGTCCGTCGTGCCGGCGTAGAACATGGCTTATCCGAGCTCCGGCAGGCGGCCGTCGTGCTTGCGCTGGGGATGCGTGTGGCTGTCCCCGAACTCGGCGACCGGGATGCCCATGCGGTTGAGCAGCTCCACGTAGAGGTTGGCGATGGGGGTGAACTTCTCGGCGACCACGTGCCGCCCCGTTTTGAGGATGCCGCCGCCGCTCCCGAAGAGCAGCACCGGGATGTTCTCCACGCTGTGGTCTCCGCCGACCGCCAGGTCGGAGATGTTGAGGATCAGGCTGTTGTCGAGCAGCGTCCCGTTCGGTTCCTGGATGCCCTCGAGGCGCTGGAGGAGATAGGCGCAGTTCTTGTTGAGCCATACCGTGATCTCGCGGAACGCTTCGCGGGCGATGGGGTCGCCGCGCTTCGCGTCGTACATCGCGCCCGCGTGGGCGAGCGCGTGGTGGGAGAAGTCGCTGCCCACCGTGACGACGTCCGGGAACTCGCCGAAGGGCCAGAGGTTCAGGCTGCCGACGCGCGTGGTGTCGGTCTGGAAGCCGAGCACGAGCAGGTCGGACATGAGCCGCAGGTACTTCTGGACCTGCTTGGAGTCCTGATGGTCGAAGTCGTAACGCGGCGTCTCGGGCAGCCCGTCGATCTTCAGGTCGTGCTGCTTCCGCGAATGGTCGGCCTCGATCTCCTTCTGCCGCCGCTCGACGATCTCGAGGTTCTTCTCGGTCTCCCGAACCGATTCGAGATACTGGTCCAGCTGGCGCTGGTCCCGGCGGCCGATTCGATTCTTCAGGGAAGCCGCCTGCTCGCCGACGGCGTCGAGAATGCTTCGGTCGGAGAGCCCGCTCTTGTCGTTCTGGCGCCGGAAGATGCGGTCGAAGGCCAGCCGCGGGCTCATCTCCCCGGAGATCGGCGTGCTGCTGTCGTGCCAGAAGGAACGCGCGCCCGTGTCGACCAGGGTCATGGACTTGACGGGCGTCTCCATGCCGACCTTGCCGGCGATGAACTGGTCGATCGAGATGGAGGACAGCCGGACCCCCTGGTCCCGAATGTTCTTTGCGCAGCTGAAGACGTGCATCTCGTGCTGGTGGCCGCCTTTCGAGAAGCGGCCCTCGTAGAAGCAGGAGTTCGTCAGGTTGGAGACGACGGTCATCTTGCCGCGCAGCGGCTCGAAGGGACGCAGCGCGGAGGGCAGCTTCGTCAAAGCGCCGGCCTCCGTCGGGACCCAGTGCTCCGGCAGGGACCCCTGCGGGTAGTACCAGATGCCGAAGCGCAGCGGAGGCTTCGGCGCGGCCTGCGCGGGCGCCATGGCTTCAAGGAAAGGCAGCGCCAGAGTGGCGCCCAGTCCCTTGAGGACGCTCCGGCGATCGACGTGCCAGCCGCTCATGGTTTTTTCTCCTCTCCGCCCGGGCTGATCTCGTCGGCCCGGGGTGCCCGTTTGTGCCGGAACGGGTAACTGAGCACGATTGCCTCGATCAGGACGTCCATCCGGAAGTCCTTCTCCAGCGCCGCGTCGGTGACGCGGCGGACGGTCGGCAGGTCGTAGCTCTGAAGGTCGCGGCCGAGCGCGTAGGTCAGCAGGTGCTCCGCCAGGGTGTGGACGAACTGATCCTTCCGCTGCAGCAGGATCTTCTTCAGGCTCTCGACCCCGTGGAGCTCCGTCCCGTCGGGGAGCTTGCCGGTGTTCTGCACCGGGCGGCTGCCATCCTTGTCCCGGTACTGGCCGATCGGATCGAAATTCTCGAGCGAATAGCCGATCGGGTCCATTCGCAGGTGGCAATTCGCGCAGCTCGTGCCCTGGCGGCCGTGCAGGTCCAGTTTTTCCCGGATCGACAGGGGCCGGCCCTCGGGGTCCTGGGGATTGCCGTCCACGGAGTTGTTGACGTCGGGCGGGGGAGGGGGCGGAGGCGTGCCGAGCAGCGAATCGAGGACCCACTTGCCGCGGTTGGTCGGGCTTGTCCGGGAGGGCATCGAGGTCTTCTGGTGCACGATCGCCATTCCCAGGAGGCCGCCCCGGCGCGGGTCGGTCACGGAGACTTCCCGCATCTTGAGCTGTGTCGTGTCCTTGATCCCCTTGATGCCGTAGATCGGGGCAAGCTCCTCGTTGACGAACGTGTAGTTCGCGTCGAGCAGTTCGATCACGCTGCGCTGCTCCTTGATGATTTTCTCGAAGCAGAGGGCCAGCTCGTCGCTCGACGCCTTCGCGAGGCCCGGCGTGAAGGCGGGGAACATGACCGTATCGATCGCGTGGGTCTGCTGCCGGCCGAAGAGCCACTGCTCGGGGAACTCCGAGGCGAGCCTCGAGATCCGGGGATCCTTCATCATCCGGCGGGCCTGGGCGACGAGGATCTCCGGCTTCGTCAGCGTCCTGGCGGCGGCCGCATCCAGGAGCTCGGGGTCGGGAACGCTCGACCAGAGGAAGGCGGCGAGCCGCGCGGCCAGTTCGTCGTCGTCGACCGGCGCGGGCCGATCGTCGGCGGGGAGCGTCTCGGTCCGATAGAGGAACTGCGGCATGACGAGGAGCGTCTTGAGGGCGTATTTCTGGTTGGCGTGGAATTCCTTCTTCTTCTCCCGGGCAAGATCGAAGGCCTTGAGGAGGGGGACGAGCTCGCCGTCCTCCGGCGGCCGCCGGAAGGCCATGCGGGCGAGGAGGCGAAGGTTCTGCTCGGCCGCCTGCCGCGCCGTGAGCTTGTTCTCCCCCTCGCGGACCTTGTACCAGCGGTTGATCGGCTCCTTGTCGCGGGCGTTGCCGAGGTTCCAATTCGCGCCGTCGAGGACGCTGTCCGCCATCATCAGGTAGCGTTCCATAAGGTCGGGCGGGAAGACCAGCTGGCCGATCTGGTTGTCGTAGCCCGACATCGAGCGGGCCTCGGGCAGGTAGCTCTCGACGTCGGGGTCGAAGCGGAGCAGGTCGCGGACGGCGTTGCGGTACTCGCGGCGGGTGATCCGGCGCGGGAAGCTCGGGCCGGGATCCGAGGGCTCCGCGGATTCGAGCTGCCGGATTCGCCCCTCCAGCCAGCGGGAAAACGTCGCGCGCTCCGGCTCCGTCGGTTGCGGTTTCCCCTTGGGGGGCATGACGCCGGCCGACACCCGGCGGACGGACTCCTGCCAGACCTTGAGGTCGCGTCCCGCGCCGGCCGGATCCAGACCTCGTTCGAAGTCGAGCTTTGCCTTCTGGACCTTGGCGCCGTGGCACTCGAAGCAGTACTGCTTCAGGACGGGCCGGACGTCGCGTTCGAATTCCTCGTCGGCACGCGCGACCCCGAAGGCCGCCAGGAGCCCGGCCAACGCCAGAGAGACTCGCCCCGCCGTCTGCTTCATCCTCAAGGATCAGTTCGGGCGGGGGGAGGGGGCCTGTAGCAAAATCGCAAGGAATTCGGTACCGGCCTCTATTCGCCGAGCTCGGCCGCCTTCTTCTGGGCTTCCGTCATGCGGCCGCCCAGCTCGGCCTGGAGCGCCGGATTGAGCGAGAAGGCCTGGAGATAGTTCTGGGCGGAGGCCGAGAACTCGCGACGCGCGCGTTCCTTCTCGCCCCGCTTCTCCCAGGCGGCGCCCCGGCCGAAGTGCAGCTGGGCGCGCTCCTTCCACGCGCTGGTCATGTCCTTCTGCCCGCGGATCGTCAGGATCAGGTCGTCTTCCGCCAGCGCGTAGTCCGTGAAGGGGTCCTGGCCGCGCGACTCGTGATACTCCGCCCGCGAGACCAGTCCCGTCGCTCTCCAGCGAAGGTTCCACGGGTTGTCGGGCAGGACCTTGAACGAGCGGGCGAAGTGGTCCTCCGCCTCCTTGAACAGGGCCTCCGGGTCCTGGCCGCTGCGCCAGGCGTGCGAGGCCCAGCCGGCCAGGAGCTGGCCGAGACTCGCCCGGGCGCCGGCGATCTCCTGGTCCGACTTGCTCATCTCCAGGAGCTTCAGATAGGTTGCCTTGGCGCGGCTAAAGTCGGACACCGGGTCGCGCCCCCGCGTCCCGAGGTAGCGTCCCCGGAGGAAGAAGATGTCTCCCCGGATGCGCCAGGACTGCCAGGTCATGGCGTGGGGCGGGCGCCGCGTCAGCGCGTCCGCGTCCTTCTCCGCGTGTGCGTAATCTCCGAGCGGATCCGCGCCGGGCGGCATCTTGTACACCGCCCGATAGAGCCGGGCCTGCGCGCGACCCCAGAGGGCGTCCACGGACGCCGGGTCTTTCTCGAGAGCCGCATTCAGGTCCTGCTCGCCGAGGTCGAAGTCTGCCGTGGGATCGCGCCCGTGCTCCGCCATGTAGTGGCCCCGGGAGACCCGGAGGCGGCCCCGGCGGATGAGGTAGGGGAGGTAACCTTTGTCGCGCTGCAGGCCCTGGCTGTACGACTCCTCTTCGGCGCGGTACTTCCGCTCGCGGTCGTCGATGGTGGAGCTGGTCCCGATCCGGGCCGCGCGACCCAGGATCTGCCACACTTCGTCCAGGAGGGGGTCGGCGCGGGCCGCGTCCTCGAGGAATTTCCGCGCCTCGTCCGGCTGCCCGCGGCCGAAGGCCAGCATCGCGCGCGCCACCAGGATCCGCGCCTCGTCCAGCTCCTTCGGCGGACGGTCGAGCAGTCGGGTGCAGTCGCGGACCACCGAGTCGCGCAGCCGCGACTCTTCGCCCGCGCTTTCGGACACCTCGAGAGGCGCGTTCTTGAAGCTGAGGACGGCGCGTTCATAAAGCGCCGGGCCGTAGAAGGGGTCCTTGCGGAGCGCGGCCTCCTGGTACTCGAGGGCCTTGTCGTCCGAGAGCAGCGCCCGGTGCATCCGGCCGATCAGGTAGTCCACTTCGGCCAGGTCCGGCGCCCGGGCGACCGCTTTCCGGTAGGCGTCCTCCAGCGGGGGCAGGAACTCGCGCATCTTCGCGTTGGCGCCCGCGCGGCGCAGCGCGAGGGCCGCGTCGAGCGCGAGGCGCGCCTGGTCCCGGAAGGCTTCCAGGCTTTCCTTCCGCTCGGCGCGACCGGCGGCGCCCAGCACGATCGCGAGGAACAGGAGGCCCGTCAGCCCGATTCCGAGCGCGGTCCGCAGCGGGTCCTTGCGGGCCTTCCGCCACACCTTGCGGCCGAGGCTCGCGGGCCGCGTGCTGATGGGCTCGTCCCGGAGACAGCGCGACAGGTCGTCCGCGAGGAGGCCGGCGTTCGGGTAGCGCGCCGACGGATCCTTCTCCAGGGTCTTCAGGATCAGCGTCTCGAGGTCCGCGGACACGCGCGTGTTCTTCTTTCGGGGCGGCGGGGGATCGTGGCGGACGATCTGCTCGTAGATCTCGAGCGCCGTCTCGCCGTCGAAGGGGCGGCGGCCGCAGACGACCTCGTAGAGCATGACCCCGAGGGCCCAGACGTCCGTCGCGGGGCCGGTCTCGCGGGAGCGTCCCCGGACCTGCTCGGGACTCATGCTGTGGGGCGTCCCGATGACCGTCCCGCTCCGGGTAAGGTCCTCGCCTCCGATGATCTTGGCCAGGCCGAAGTCGGTCAGCCAGACGTGCCAGCGGAGCCCGGCGTCCGGCCGGGTCGCCTTGTCGATCAGGATGTTCTCCGGCTTCAGATCGCGGTGGACGACTCCCTGCTGATGCGCGAAGGCCACCGTCTGGGCGACCGCGAGGAGAACTTGCAGCCGCTCGTCCGGGGTCATCGAGGCGGAGGTCTCCGCGAGGTTCCGCCCTTCCACGTAGTCCATGGCGATGAAGTGCAGGGCGCCGCCGTCGGGTCCGAGGATCGTTCCGGTCTCATGGATGGCGACGATGTTCGGGTGCCGGAGCTTCGCGGCCGCCGTCGCCTCCCGCTGGAGCCGCTCGACCAGGCCGGGGTGGAGGGCGGCATCCCGGAGGACCTTGAGGGCCACCGGTCGCGAGAGCTCCGGGTCGAACGCCTTGTAGACGATGCTGGTGCCGCCGCGGCCGATCTCCGAGAGCACCTGGTACTTTCCAATCCGGACCTGGTCGGTCGGACCGCCGCGGGCGCCCTCGCCCTCGTCCCGGATGAAGGACTTCAGCCAGTCAATGGAGTTGGTGCTCATCGCGAGAGAATGAACCTTACTTCGTCTTCGATGTTCTCGCCCGGGCCCAGGTAGTCCGTGACGATGTCGTGCAGGATGGCGCGAAGGCGCTGGCGGACGACGCGCAGGTAATTCCCGACGTCGTTTTCCGAGATGGAGTACTTCCGAGCCAGCTCCGTGTAGGAGCCCTTGCGGTCGGCGTCGCCCAGAGGCCGTTCCTCCCAGACCTCGGCGAAGAGCCGGAAATAGTGCTCTTTCCCCTCGGCGCCGAGCTCCCGCTTGAGCATGGCCACCGCCTCGAGGAGCACGCCCCGCGCCCACTCCCGGTCGAAGGCGTCGTCGGGTCCGGGGACCGGCTCGCCTTTCCGGGCATCCTGCCAGGCCGCTTCCGCCTGGTCGAAGGGGAAGAAGCGGGCGCCGTCCCGCGGGGAGTGGGCGAGCGCGCTCCGGTCCTGGTCGATCAGGAAGTATTTCAGGGCGGTCTTGAGGAAGCCCCGAAAGCTTCCGCGCTCGGGGGCGAGCTTGTTCAGCGACCCCCGGTCCAGGAGCATCGTGAAGAACTGCTGGGTCAGGTCCTCGGCTTCCGGAACGGCAACCGGGCGAAGGGAGCGGACGTAGTGGTAGACCGGCATCCAATACTGGTGGATCAGCCGGTCGAGGTTCTGGACGTAGTTCGGATTCGCCGGGTCCCCGAGCTCGAGAAGCTGGGACCAATGGGTCTCCGGGAACTGCCGGCCTTTCCCGTCAAAGGGGACGTCGTCCACGCTGTCAGGCCTCCTGCCTAACCTACATTACATAATCGCTCGTTGGCGTGTGATAACAGGAAGCAGGAAACGGGAAACGGGAAACAGCAGACGGATGAGGAGTACCTTCGCCCTCCCCGGGGGGGAGGGAGCAATTAACGGGCTTCCCAGGACTGCTTCATGAAGGCGAGACCTTCCCGGGCAACTTGATCCTCGTCGACGAACATGCGGCGCCAGATCTTCGTCGCAGCCGCGAGGCCGGGCAGGCCCTGGCCGAAGGCTTCGATGACCAGCATGCCCTGGTAGTCGATCTTCTTCAGCCCCGCCCAGGTCTCCTTCCAGTTCACGCCGCCTTTGCCCGGCGTCGAGCGGTCGTTTTCGGAGACATGGACGTGGACCATGACGTCCTTGCAGGCCTCCATCGCTTCCGTGATGTTCTTCTCCTCGATGTTGGCGTGGAACGTGTCGTACATCATCCGGAACTTCTGATGATTCACGTCGCGCACGAAGCGGGCGGCGTCGGCGGCGCAGTTGAGGAGATAGATCTCGAAGCGGTTCAGGTACTCGATCGCGAGCGTGACGCCGGCCTGAGCAGCGTGCTCGGAGACCTCGCGCAACCCGTCCACGGCCCAGGCCCATTCCTGCTTCGTCGCCGGCCGGCCGCTGAAGACGCCGAGCGCCGCGTAGAACGGGCCGATCAGGAGCGTGATCCCCATCGCCTGGCAGGCGTCGACGACGTTCTTCAGGTGCGTCACGCCGGCCGCCCGCTGTTTCCGATCCTCCGAGATGAGGTTCCGCTCCTCCGTGAGGCAGGTCGCGCCGCTGCGGGCGAGGCCCAGGCCGTCCAGCGTCCGGGCCAGCGCGCGGAGCTTCTTCGGATCGACGTTCAGGATCGGGATCTCGACGGCGTCGAAGCCCATGCCCTTGAGGCGTTCGAAGATCGCCGGGAATTTCGGCCCCGTGCAGTCGTCAGTCCAGAGGAGCATGTTCATGCCGTACTTCATCGGAGTCTCCTTTACGAGGAATACTGCCGCCGGAACTCGCGCGGGGTGACCCCCTTGAGGTCCCGGAAGCGGCGGTTGAAGTTGGACAGGTTGTTGAAGCCGACCGCGCTGGACACCTGCGTCACGGTGCGGTCGGTCTCGACCAGGAGGCGACAGGCCGCGCCAACGCGCAGCTCCGTCAGGTATTCGACGAAGCTCTTGCCGGTGCTCTTCCGGAAGAAGCGGGTGAAGGCCGGGACGCTGAGGTGCGCGGCCGCGGCCGCCTGCGGCAGCGCGATCGGGCGTGCCGCGTTCTCCGCAAGGTAGCGGCAGATCCGGTCGATGCGCTCGCGGTCGGCGAAGCCGACCGAGGGGATGAACGTCTTGCTGGAAAGGATGCGGTCCACGGGCGCCTGGGACAGGATCCGCAGGATCTCCAGCAGCTCGATGAGTCGCGCCAGGCCGCGCTGGCGGCCCATCCGGACCATGCGCGGCGCGATCCGGCCGCGCACGGAGCTCGCGAAGCGGATCCCCTGGGCCGAGCGCTCCAGGAGGCGGCGCACGGCCGACATCTCGGGCAGCTCGAGGAACGGTCCCCCGAAGATGGACTCGGGGAACTGGATGATGATCGCCTCGGCCGGGGGGGCCTTCGAGGAGCGGCCGCGGGGGGCGCACCACATGTGGGGCAGGTTGGGCCCCGTGAGGACCAGGTCTCCGGCCGTGAAGCGCGAGACGTCGTCGCCCACGAAGCGCTTCCCCTGTCCGCGCCGCACCAGGGTGAGCTGGTACTCCGGGTGGTAGTGCCAGAAGACGCCGAAGCTCGGGTCCCGCTTGACGTGATAGAGGAACGAGGCGCTGGGCGGCGGCAGCAGCTTCTCGATCCGGGCTCGAACGACCATTCGCCCATTGTACCCGCCGACGAGACGTTTCATGCGTGCTCCAGCGCGAGGGCCAGGGCGCCCCGCAGGGACGTGTCGTAGCCCAGGGCGCTCAGCTCCAGCGGGGGAAGGGGGAGCAGCTTCAGCGAGGCGGCGGCCTCCTCGCGGGCCGGTCCGAGCAGGCGCTCGCCGGCCCCGATCGCGACCCCGCCGCCGACCGCGATCACGTCGGGCGCCAGCAGCGTCACCATGCTGCGGAGGCCCCGACCCAGGTCGCGCCCGACCTCGGCCCACTCGGCGTCCGTCAGGGTCTCGGCCGGCCTTCCGAAGCGGCGCCGGATGCCGTTCCCCGAGACCCGCTCCTCGAGGCAGCCCAGCGCGCCGCACTCGCAGCGCGCGTCGCCGCCGACCCACTGGTGTGCGACCTCGGGGTGCTCGCCCTTCGCCCCTCGGTAGAGTTGACCGTCCACCACGAAGCCGCCGCCCATCCCCGTGCTGATCGTAAGGTACAGGAGACGGCGAGGCTGCCGGTCGCGCGCCCGCCATTCCCCGAGGGCCGCCACGTTGGTGTCCACGTCGACCGCGAAGGGACAGCCGAACTCTTTTTCCAGGAGGGCTTTCAAGGGGACCGCCCTCCAGGCCGGCTGATGCAGCGGCGACACGATGCCCTCCTTCCAGTCGAGAGGGCCGCCGACGGAGGCGCCGATGGACCGGATGCTTGCCCCTGCCGCGCACTCGCGGGCCAACGACGAGAGCAGCCGCAGCCCTTCCTCGAGCGAGGACGGCGTCGGCCGCCTCAGGGTCCGGAGCGGGACTCCGTCCGGGCCGGCCGCAGCCGCCAGGATCTTCGTCCCGCCGATGTCGAGGGCCACCACCACGTCCATGCTCATCGTTATACTCGGACGACGCCGGATCGGCCACGCAACCCCGATCGGAAACTGATACTTTCAGATCGTAAACGCCGGGTCCCGCCCCGGCGGCCCGCGCAGGGCCCCGCCGTTTGGTTATCTAGTCGGCATGACCCCCGCGAACCCCCGGCGCCTCTTTGTCGCGAGCTGCGTCGCCCTGGCGGCGACCGCGGCCTGCTTCAGCCTGCGCGGGGACGTCATGCCCGCCTGGGCGAGGCACTTCGCCATCACCCAGGAGGAGGTCGGCGCCGTCGGGAGCGCCGCGTTTCTCGGCTTCGCCCTCTCGGTGGGCATCGGCAGTCCGCTCTGCGACAGCCTGGGGATGCGGCGGCTGCTGGTCCTGGCCTTCTCGGGCCACGCGATCGGCACCCTGCTGACGATCCTCGCGCCGCGCTATTCGGTGCTCCTGGGCGCGTCGTTCCTGATCGGCCTGGCGAACGGCCTGACGGAGGCGGTCATCAACCCGCTCATCGCGACCCTCTACCCGGAACGGAAGACGCACAAGCTGAACGTTCTGCACGCCTGGTGGCCGGGCGGGCTGATCCTGGCGGGACTGGCCGGCTACGGCGTCACCAAGGCGCTGGGGCTGGACGCGGCCGACGTGTCGATCGGCGCGGCCGCTCTGGGCTGGAAGATCAAGATGGCCCTGATCCTCCTCCCGACGGCGATCTACGGCGTGCTGCTGCTGGGGACGACGTTCCCGCCCACCGAGCGGGTCGCCTCGGGGATCCCGGCCCGCGAGATGCTCCGCGAGTGCGTCCGTCCGATGTTCCTGGTCTGGTTCTTCTGCATGTGGCTGACGGCCGCCACGGAACTGGGGCCCGCCCAGTGGGTCCCCTCGGTGCTGACCCGGACGGCCCGCACGCCCGGCATCCTGGTCTTCGTGTATGTCAACGTGCTGCTCTTCGTGATGCGCTCCTTCGCGGGCAGGTTGGTGCACGGGCGCTCGCCGATCGCGGTCCTGTGGTTCTCGGCGCTCCTCTCGTCGCTCGGCCTCGCCGCGCTCAGCTACGCGACCGGACCCCTCGGGGCCTACGCGGCCGCGACCGTCTGGGGTGTCGGGGTCTGCTTCTTCTGGCCGACCATGCTGGGGGTGACGTCCGAACAGTTCCCGAAGGGCGGCGCCCTGCTGCTGGGCCTGATGGGCACCGCGGGCAACCTGGCGATCTTCTTCGTAATGCCCGTGATGGGCGGCATCTGGGACCACTACACGCAGCGGGCGCTGCCCGCGGGCGAGAGTCTCCGGACCCTGGTCGAGCGCGCGGGCTCCGATCCCGCGACGGCGGAGCGTCTCGAGACCGCTCGGGCCGCCGGCGCCGCGATGCCGTTCCGCTGGGCGTCGATCCTTCCGTGCGTCCTTCTGGTCGTTTTCGGTCTGATCTGGCTGCGGGACCGGGCCCGCGGCGGGTACAAAGTCGTCCGCCTGGAGTCTCAGGAGAATGTTCACCATGCCGAAGTTGGCAGCCTTTCCTAAGGGGTTCTTCGACGCGATCGTCCAGCGCCGCATGACGGTCTTCCAGTGGATCGACCTGGCGGGCCGCCTCGAGCTCCAGGGCGCGGAGCTGAGCCCGAAGTTCCTCGACTCGTTCGAGTCGCCGTACCTCGCGAAGGTCCGCAAGGAAGCCGCGACCCGGGGCCTGGAGCTCCCGATGTTCTGCTATTCCCCCGACTTCACTCAGCTCGATCCGGCCGACCGGAAGCGGGAGCTGGAGGAAGCGCGGGACATGATCCGCGTCACGGCGGAGCTGGGCGGGAAGTACTGCCGCGTGCTTTCGGGTCAAAACCGCCCGGGTCTTGTCGAAGCCGAGGCTCTGAAGTGGGTCGTCGACTGCCTCTGGCAGCTCGAAGCGACCGCGAAGGCGGCCGGGATCCTGATGTGCCTGGAGAACCACTACAAGGACAACCTCTGGACCTACCCGGAGTTCGCGCAGAGCCATCGTCGGTATCTCGCGATCCTCGACGCCGTGAATTCGCCCTGGCTCAAGGCGCAGTACGACCCGTCGAACGCGATCGTCGCGGGCGAGGACCAGTACGCGCTGCTCGACCGGGTGCTTCCCCGCGTCGCGACCATGCAGGCCTCGGACCGCTACCTTGAGGGCGGCACGATCCAGGACCTGAAGGGCATGGCGCGCGACCCGCAGCACGGCTACGCGAAAATCATCCGGCACGGCGTGATCGGGAATGGCCTCAACGACTACGACCGCATCTTCAGCACGATGGCGCGGGCCGGCTACAACGGCTGGATCAGCATTGAGGACGGGGAGGGACCGACGCTGGAGATCGGCTTCGAGAATCTCCGCCTGAGCGCGCAGTTCCTGCGTGAGAAGTTCGCGCAGCACTTCAAGGGGGTGGCCGTTGGCTAAGTCGCTCGAGGGAAAGGTCGCGGTCATCACCGGCGGGACCCAGGGGATCGGCGCCGCGGTCGGGAAGCTCCTCGCCGCCGAGGGCGCCCGCGTGGTGCTGGGCGGGCGCCAGCGGGGGAAGGGCGAGGCCCTCGCTCGTACGCTCGGGGGGATCTACCAGGAAACCGATCTGGCGCGCGTCGACGACTGCCGCGGATTGGTCGACGCCGCGCTGAAGGCCCACGACGGGGTCGACATCCTGGTGAACTGCGCCGCCGACTCGACGCGCTCGACAGTCGACGACTTCACGCCGGAGTTCTTCGAGCGGCAGTTCGCGATCAACGTGCGGGCGCCGCTGCTCCTGGCGCAGCGCGCCGCGCCGTCGCTGCGGAAGCGCAAGGGCGTCATCATCAACATCGGCAGCGTGAACTCGTTCATGGGGGAGCCGAAGCTGCTCGTCTACGCCGCCACGAAAGGCGCGCTGCAGACCGCCTCCCGGAACCTCGCCAACGCGCTCAAGTTCGACCGCGTCCGCGTCTACTGCCTCAACCTGGGCTGGGTGGACACCGAGGGCGAGCGCGCCATCCTGGCGAAGCTCGGGCATCCGCCCGACTTCATCGACCGGCAGGGGACGCGCTGGCCCCTCGAGCGGCCCCTCATCCCGTCAGAGGTGGCCGAAGTCTGCCTCTTCCTGGCGTCCGACAAGGCCGCCCCGTTCAGCGGGACGGTACTGGAACTCGAACAATTCCCGACCGGCGCTCTGGCCGCGCCGGTCCGCGAAGGTCCTACCTCCTGAGGAGATTGCCATGCCCACGATGCCCGCCGTCGTCCAGTTCGAGATGAAGAAGGGAGCCGTCGAGCTCCGCGAGATGCCGGTCCCCGAGATCGGCGAGAACGAGGTCCTGCTGCGCGTCCGCGGCGTCGGCGTCTGCGGCAGCGATGTCCACCAGTACCACAACACGCAGTCCTGGACCGTGAAGGTCCCGGTCATCCTCGGCCATGAGTTCTGCGGCGAGATCGCGCAGGTCGGGAAGGGCGTGAAGGGCTGGAAGGAAGGGGACCGGGTCGCGAGCGAGACCGCGGCGCACATCGATACCGACTCGCCGATGTCGCGGCGGGGGATGTACAACCTCGACCCCGAGCGGCGCGGTTTCGGCTACGACCTCCACGGCGCGATGGCGCAATACGTCAAGGTCCCGACGCGCACGCTGCACCGCATCCCGAAGAACGTGCCCTTCGAGGTCGCGGCCATGACGGAGCCCTGCTGCGTCGCCTACCAGTGCACGATCGTCAACGCGCACATCCGGCCCGGCGACGTGGTCGTGGTCATCGGCCCCGGGCCGATCGGGCTGCTCTGCGCCACGATGGCGCGTCTTTCGGGCGCGGGCCGGGTGATCCTGGTGGGCGTCGGCCGCGACAAAGGGCGGATGGACATCGGCCTCAAGGCCGGGGCGACGCACGCGGTCGATGTCCAGACGCAGGACGCGGGGAAGCTGATCGCCGAGCTCGGCGATGGCCTGGGCGCGGACGTCATCATCGATTCGACGGGTGCGTCGCAGTCGCTCAAGTCGGCGCTCGACTGGGTCCGCCCGGCGGGCCAGATCACGAAGGTGGGCTGGGGACCCCAGCCGATGAACTTCTCGATGGACCCGCTGGTGAAGAAGGCGGTCACTCTGCAGGGCAGCTTCAGCCATACCTGGGCGGTCTGGGAGCGCGTGCTCGCCATGATGGGGACGGGCCAGCTGGACCCGCGGCCCTACTTGAGCCGGGTGTCCTCGCTGGAGGACTGGCAGCCGTCCTTCGATGGGATGCACGATGGGTCGTTGATCAAGGCCGTGCTTACGCCCTAGGGCCGAAGCCAGAAGCACGAAGTACGAAGTAAGCGAAGAGGGGCTCCCGCCCCATGATCCGCCGGGGGACGCTGCTGCTCTTGGGGCTGCTGCTGGGCTGCCGTGAGACGCCGACGCAGGTCTCCAACGCGGAGGAGCACTACGGCCGCCCTCCGCTCTGGAGTCAGGAGCCCGTTTCGAGCGCGCCGCCGGCTGGCCGATCCCTACTCGCGGATCTCCAAGTCCGTCAGGAGCACGCGCGCGTCGTCGGGGCGATTGGTGAAGTGGAAGAGGAGGTTGCCGACGGTTTCTCCGGGGATGGGCGGACCATCCCAGCCCAGGTGCATGTCCGCCATCTTGAACTCGATGGTCCTCCACTCGCCTTTCTTGAGGTCCCTGATGTGGTGCCAGGCGTTGTTGCCCTTGGCCTGGACCCAGGTCATGCACTCGAAGTAGTCCAGGTCCATGGTCGCCTTCACGCGGAAGCGCACGGTCGTGGTCGGCTTGATGGTCAACTGGAAGCCGTCGAGCGATACGCCCTTGGTGCTGATCGCGACCGCCTTCACGCCCGGGTCCGCGTCGACGATCTCGGTGGGGGAGCCCTTGTGGCCCGAGAATCCGCCGGCGCCCTTGGAGAAGTCGTGCGAGACAATCACCTTTCCGGGACGAACGACCGGCGCCGGCGTCTTTCGGGCGCCGCCGCTCAGATCCTTCCAGATCCGCTCGAAGTCCCGCAGGTCCGAATCCTTCGGCGGATCCTTCTGCAGGGTGACCGCGGCGTAGGCGACCGAGAAGCCCTGCTGCTCGGACACGAGGCGAACGACCTTCACGCCCGCCCCGCTGTCCTTGGGCAGGGGGACCGGGATCCACGCCCACTGGGTCGGCACCTTCGGGCCTCCGTGCATCGAGTGGGCCTTCTTGAGGCCGACGATCGTGTTCTTGACCGGCTTGATCGGCATGTCGCTGCCCTCGGCCGAGAACGCGAAGGTCTCCTGGCAGCAGGCCCCGACGTAGACCCAACAGCGGTACTCGCTGCCCGCGAACGCCGTGTAGCTGAGCTCGATGGAATTGCCGGGTCCATCCTTTTCGCAGGTCCAGCAGGAGTCCGCCTTCGCCGACTTGCCGGCCTTCCACGCGCCGGTCGCCTTGAGGTTGTCGGCGCAGAACAGGTATTCCTTCCCGCCGCCGGCGCGGTTCGCGATCGCCGCGCGGTTCCGCGCGACGAAGCCGGTCCCCGCGAAGTCCCTCAGGAGCATGCGGCATTGCTCGACGGAGGGCGCCGTGCGGGTGTAGTCGACAATGCCGTCCGCGGACGCGCGCCAGATCTCCCGCGCCTCCGACTCTCTCGCGACGACCTCGGGCGAGCGGCGCAGCTCCGCGACTTTGGCTCCGTAGGTCCAGTACTTCTCGGGGACGCGGTCTCGTTTTCCGCCCAGGACCTTCTGAGCGGTGTCCACGTCGCCCTCGAGCAGGCAGAACAGCGCGGCGGCGCGCTCGTCGTCGGGCTTCTTCGCGCTCCGCGTCCGGAAGATCTCCGCCAGGGAGCCCGGGGTGATGTCGCCGATCTCGATCCAGACCGTCCCGCCCGTCTGCTTGAGCGCCAGCCGCGAAGCGTCCGCGCGGAGCAGCACGCCTTCGACGCGGTCGGGGGCATCCAGCGCCAGCGCTTGTCCTTTCGGCCACTTGACGATCAGGTCCTGGCCTTCCTGGAGCACGGACGCGGCCAGGCGGACGACCTCGAGATCCGCAGGGGAATCCTTCAGGCCCTCGAGGGCGCCGGCATAGTCGCGCGAGGAGGCGCGGCCGAGCGCCGCCTCCCACTTGGCCTCCGCGGGGGAGAGGGGCGGAGGCGGAGGCTTCGGGACCTCGGGCGGCTTGATCGTCGCTTGCACGGGCGGCTCCGGCGGAGCCGAGTTCCGCGCGGCCTCCTGGTACAGCTCGGTGAGCCGGCGGTCCAGCGGCTGGGACCACTCGGGGTCCGAGTAGCGCGCCCGGGCCGATTGCAGCAGGTCAATGGCGGCCTGCTGCTTCTTCGCGGCCAGTTGGGCCTTTACCTTCTCTTCCAGTTCCGCCAGCTCCTTGGAAATCGCGTCCTTCCGGCGGCCAAGGACGGCGTCCATCTCGCGCCGCGTTTCCGCCGCGAAGGCCGTCCCCGACGCAAGCCCCGCCGCCTCGCGCCAGCGACTGATCTGGCCCTCGAGGTCCTTCGGATTCTTTGCCGCGAACGCCCGGGCCGCGCTGACCGCGTCGCGGGCCGCGGCCTCGGCGGGCGTGAGCTCGGGCTTGGCCGGAAGAGGAGGGACGGGGGGGCGAGGGGCGACGACCGCCGAGGTTTCCCGCTTCGGCGTCTCGGAACCGCCCATGGTCATGGCGATCGCGAGGATCGCGACAATCAGGATGACCGCGCCGACGGCGATCGGGACCATCGGCGAGCTGCCCTTGGGCGCGGGGGTTTCGGGGACCGCGGCCAGGCGCACCGTAGAGATCTTAAGGTTCCGGGGGACCGGCGGCGCGGCCTCTTTGATGGCGGGAAGCGTGCCGGTGGAGTGCTGCTGCCGGTCCTGGGTCGCCTTGAACATCTTCGAGAGAAGCTGTTCGCGGTCGTGGTGGTCGAGGGTCTGGAGGAGGTCCGCAGCGCAGGAGGCGCAGCTGACGTGGTTGCCGACCTGGAAGGCCTTCCCGCCGGAAAAATCAGCGCCGACGATCTTCGTCTGGCACTTATAGCAGTAAAGGATCTCCTGGCCCATGCTCTGCCCCGGCCTCGACTACATAAGTTATATAGTACGAGACCCCGGAATAGGAGGCGCCACCGAGGAAAATGGGGAAGTGAATGATCCGACGGGAATAGAGAATAAAGAATAGAGAATCGAAACGACCCATGATGCAACGATTTGAACGACGACAAAGGACGAATCGCGAATTACGAATCGCGAATCGCGGCCCGAGCCGTCACCCTCCCCCCGGCCCCTGCCTCCCGCCTTCGCCCCTGTAGGAGGGGCTACGGCGGGCAAGCTCCGGAAAGGGAGCCGAGCACCGGGTTACAGGACTTCTTTGATGAGGCCGTTGCTGCGGCCGGCCTGGAAGGGGCGTTCGGGCGAGCCGGGCAGGGGCATCCCGATGCGGTCGATCATCGTCTCCCAGACGCTGCCGATCCAGACGTCCTTCTTGGCCACGTGGCCCTGGTGCTTGAGCCCGAGACCAGCGCCGCCCGCGAGCATGAGGGGCAACTCTTTGAGGGAGTGGCCCGCCTCGCCCTGCACGGTCCCCCAGACCGCCATCGTATGATCGAGCAGGGTCCCCTGTCCCTCCTTGATCCCCTTGAGCTTGCCCAGGAAATAGGCCCACTGCTCCATGTAGACGCGGTCCACCACCGTCCAGAAGCGGAGCTTCTCCGGGTCCTCGCCGTGGTGCGAGAGGGTGTGGTAGTCGTAGGGGCACTGCGTCAGGTCCTTGAAAGTCGGGCCGCTCTCGCCCTTCGGGTTGTGCGCGACGACGCGGGTGCTGTCGGTCTGGAACGCCAGCGCGATGACGTCGAAGTAGAGTCGGAGGTAGCGCTTCATGCCGCTGCCGTCGTCGTTCAGGTCCGCCTGGTTTCGGGGCGGCGTCTTGCCGAAGTCGATCGGCGCCACCACGGGCTTGGGCCGGTCGATCCACGCCCGGTCCATCTGGATGCGTTCTTCGACGTCGCGGATCGAGGTGAAGTACTGGTCGAGCGTCGCGCGGTCGTCCTTGCCGAGCTTCTTCTCCAGGTCGTGGGCCTGCGTCCGGACCTCGTCGAGAATGCTGGCGTTGCGGGCCAGCTGATTGTCCCGGGTCGCCCGGGCCTTCGGGTCGTCGACGCGGAAGAGCTGGTTGAAGACGGCGTCCGGCCGGTCCTCGGCCGCAATGGGCGTCCCGTACGCGGTCCAGGACGTCGCCGTCCAGTAGGGCCCGCCGAAGCCCGTCGAGCGGCTGCTGCCCAGCACGAGCGAGGGCACCCGCGTTTTGCCCTTGTGGAACTCGGCGATCTGCTGGTCGACCGAGATCAGGCGGAAGTTGTTCCCGGGGGCGTTCGCGCCGGTGAGGAACGCGCCGGGACCCGAGTGGCTGCCGTTCGCCACGGTCAGCCCCGAGATCAGCGTGAAGTCGTCCTTGAAGTCCTTGAGCACGTCGAAGGGCGCAGGCAGGGGATAGTCCTTGCCCGTCACCGTGGGGACGGCCCGGTTGTTGAAGAAGCCCCAGACCGAGAAATAGGCCCGGCGCGGGATCTCGTCCCGCGTCATCTCGCCCGCATGGCAGAGGGACCCGGAGCGCACGCCCATCGCCTCGAGCCAGGGGAGCGCCAGCGAGACGCCGGCCGAACGCAGGAAGGTCCGCCGGTCCAGCTGCCACGACTTGCGCGGGGTGTTCATGGTCGAGTCTCCTCTCATTTCGTCTGGAACGCGGCGCTGGCGACGACGGCCCGGATCAGCGACGGCAGGCGGTAGCCCCCGGGTTCGATCGACGCGATGATCTCGTCGACCGTGCCCCGGTCCGTCGCCCCGACCGGCCGGCCCAGCGCGTAGGACAGCAGCTTCTCCACGAAGCCGCGGACGAAGTGTTCCTTCTCGGCCAGCAGGGCCTGCTTGAACTCCCCGAGGGTCTTGAACTCCCGGCCGCTGGGGAGCACGCCGCTCACGTCGAGCGGCGGCGGGTTCTTGTCGTTCGTGAAGCGCTCGCCGTTCGCCTTCTCGCGCCAGGCGCCGATCGCGTCGTAGTTCTCCAGCGCGATGCCGAACGGGTCGATCTTCGCGTGGCAGCTGGCGCAGCTGTCCGACTGGCGATGGAGCTCGAGACGCTCCCGGACGGTCTTGACCTTGCCCACCGGCGGCAGATCTCCCACGTTCGGGGGCGGAGGCGGCGGGGGCGCGTTCCACAGCGTGTCCAGCACGTAGGCCCCGCGGCGGACGGGAAGCGTGCGGAGCCCGTCCGTGAGGAACGTGAGGATTCCCGCCATTCCCAGCACGCCGCCCCGGCGCTGCTCCGCGCGGATGGGGACCTTGCGGAAGGCGGCGCCGCTGACGCCCTCGATCCCGTAGTGGGCCGCGAGGCGCCCGTTGATCACCAGGAAGTCGCTGTCGAGGAAGTTGAGGATCGAGAGGTCCTGCCGCAGCACTTCGCCGAAGAACTCCGCCGGCTCGCGCCGCGACGCGTCGCGCAGCTCCTCGTCGTAGGCCTTGTACTGGTTCCGGTCCGTGGTCACCGTGGAGAAGTCGCGGACCTTCAGCCACTGCCCGGTGAAGTTCTGGACGAAGCCGCTCGCCTTGGGGTCGGCGATCATGCGCCGGACCTGCGCCTCCAGGGTCTGGGGCTCCTTCAGGCGACCCTCGGCCGCCAGGCGCAGCAGCTCGGGGTCCGGCATGCTGCTCCAGAGGAAGTAGGACAGGCGCGAGGCCAGCTCGTGGTCGTGCAGGCGGCGCGGCGCCGATGTCGGGCCCGCCGGCTCCTGCAGCAGGAGGAAGCCCGGCGAGCAGAGGACCATCTTCACGCCTTCGCGCACCGCGTCGGTCCCGGAGAGCTTGTTCGCCTCCTGGGCCCGAAGGGTCCAGGCGACGACGGCGTCAATCTCCCTGGGCTCGACCGGCCGGCGGTAGGCCCGCGGCAGGAAGCGGGTGAAGATCTCGCGGATGTACGACGCGTCGATCGCGCGCTCCTCGCCGTCGAAAAAGAGCTCCGTGCGTCCGCGCGGCGGCCAGGTCGCGATCGGGCCGTCGACCTCCAGCCACTCGACCCAGAGGCGCGGGATGGCCTGGAGGTCGACTTCGGGGTTGAAGACGTAGGCGACCTCGAGCTCCTGCATCCCCTTGCGGTAGCGCTCCGCCGCCTCGTCCGTCCTCTTCTTGGCCGCCTCCAGTTCCTCCTTCGGCGGCGCGGGCTTGGTCTTGAACAGCTTTTCGTTCTTGTAGTAGGTGTCTCGCCAGTCTTTCTCGAGCTTGGTCAGGGCGGGACTGTTGATGCAGAGATTCTTCGGCCCCCCATTCCAGCCCAGCCGGAGCGAGTGAGGGAGCTCCGGGGTTCCCGCCCGCAGGAAGATCATCAGCTCGAACTCTCGGGGCTCTTCCATCGGCGCGTCGATGGCCACCGACTCCGTCGCGGCGATCGGCGTGCCCGAGCTGTACTTCAGCCAGAGCCGGACTTCGTCCACCGCGTACTTCCCGGTTCCCTTGAACGCACCCGCGCGGACGCGCAGGCGATACCAACCGTCCGCGAAGTCTCCCGAACCCCAGGGCCGGCTCCACGAATGCCAGGTGCCGCCGTGGAAGTCGACGCTGCCCTCGCCGTGATACCCCGTTCCGATGAACTCCAGGCCCCCGCGGACCAGCTTGACCCAGTTCGCGCCCATGGGAACGGTGATCTGATCCTTGTTGCGCAGCGCGTGGTCGACCGGGTACGCCTGCAGGTCCGTGTAGCGGCCGAGGTAGCGGGACGGCGACCAGTCGATCTTCTCCTGGGGGTAGGATCGGCCGCTCGTGATGGATTTGGGCTTGGACCCGAAAACGGTTTTCGAGAGGACGACGTCGGCCGTCTCCAGGTAGCGGGCCATCTGCGCGCCGTCGATGAAGAGCCCGGCGCCGCCCCGGTCGAAGCCGTCGACCTTGCCGTCCATCGGCAGGTCCTGCTCGAGGGCGCGGACGAAGTTCTCGTCGAGCGAGAAGAGGTCGCGGAGGGTGTTGGCGTACTCCGTGCGGTTCAGGCGCCGGGTCGGGATGCGGCCGGCCATCCCCTTGGCGCGCTTCTCGGCCGTGCGCAGCTCCCGGATGATCCAGTCCGCCACCTTCAGCGTCTCGGCCGCGTCGGGCCGCGGCTCCTTCTTGGGCGGCATCGCGCGATTGCCGAGACGGTCGTAGACCTCCCGCCAGACGTCGCCGGTTTTGCCGCTCAGGAAGTCCGTCCCCAGGGTGTCCAGGCGCAGGCCCGAGAGCGTCTTCTCCTCCCCGTGGCACTTCAGGCAGTGCGCCTGGAGGAAGGGCTTGACCGTGTTGTCGTAGACCGCCTTCGACTCGGGGGACAGGGGGTCGCCCCCCGCCGCGCCCACGGCCCCGGGAAGGAGCGCGAGGATCACGAGGGTCGCGACCGCAGGCGTCATCACCAGTCAGTTCGGGGGCCCCCCGCGCTCCTGTCGCGAAATCGGCGGAGGTTCACGGAATTCCGGCGTTCTCGAAAGTGCATCATAAGCAATTATGTTGCTCATTACGCAACTCTGCGGACGCCGCGGCGTATCATCTGAGCGATCCTGGAGGTGCGTGGATGACGGCTTGCTTGGTCTTGCTCGCGTGGGCGCTTCAGACGGCTCCCGTCCAGGAAGACCCCCTCGAGCGCGAGCTCCGGGAGCGTTGCGTCAAGCTGCGCTCCAGCGACGGCGTCACGCCCGACCTCGGCGCGGACGCCGACCTCTTCCTCAAGGGGGTCGAGTGGGCGCGTCGCTACGAGTCCAACCCAGCGCCCGACGTCGCCGCGCTGATCCGCAAGGCGCTCGACCGCGCCCGGGAGCGCCTCGAAGCGCTCGCGGCGGGAAAGCATCCGTGGACGGAGCGCAAGGGTCGCCTGATCCGCGGCTTCGTCTCCGACGTCGACGGGTCGACCCAGCTCTTCGGGCTCGTCGTGCCCGCGGGCTACGCGCCCGACCGTCCGATGCGACTGGACGTCGTTCTCCACGGCAGCATGCGCTCGACCGGGCTGAACGAGCTCCGCTTCGCCGCCGGCTTTGACGAGGGGGATGCCGAGGGCAAGGGCGGCCCCGGGGTCGATTACATCGAACTCCACCCCCTGGGTCGCGTCGGGGAAAACGCGTACCGCTTCTCCGGCGAGACGGACATCTTCGGGGCCATCGCCGCGGTATGCCGGAACTACGCGGTCGACCGCGACCGGATCGTGCTCCGGGGCATGTCCCTGGGCGGCGTGGCGACCTGGCAACTCGGCCTCAAGCACCCGGACATCTTCGTGGCGCTCGGGCCCTACGCCGGGCCCGCCGAGACCCTGGTGTTCTCGTATGCGCCGATGGGCCACTTCCGCAAGATCGAGCGACTGGAGCCGGTCGAGCAGAAGGGGCTGCGCCTGGTGGACGCGCTCGACTACGCCGCGAACGCCTCGGTGGTGCCGGTCGTCGCGGCCGTCGGAAAGAAGGACCCGTACTACGTCTCCCACCTTCTGGCCGAGCAGACGCTCGCGCGCGAGGGATTGACGATGACCAGCCTGATCTCTCCGGAGACCGGCCACCAGATCGACCCCGCGACCTTCAAGGAGCAGATGCGGGCGATCGGGGAGTACGCGGCCAAAGGACTCGACCGCAGCCCGCGATCCGTCCGCTTCGTGACCTGGAGTTTGTGCTACAACCGCTGCCACTGGGTCGAAGTCCTCGGGCTGCAGCAGCATTACGCGCGGGCCGAACTCTGCGCGCGCCTGGGCCCGGACGGGTCCGTCGAGGTCGACGAGCCCCGCAACATCACCCGCTTCGCTCTGACGGAGCCCGCGCTTCGCGCGCCCGGGACGCGACTGACGATCGGCGGGATCCCGGTCGCGCTGCCGCAAGGGGAGAGGCCGCGCTCCATCGCGTTCGAGCGCCGCGACGGTCGCTGGGTCCGAGCGGGTGACGTCGCGCCGGCGCTGCTCGCGAAACGGCCCGGCCTGCAGGGGCCGATCGACGACGCGTTCGCGAAGCGCTTCCTTTGCGTGCGGGGGACCGGCGGCGCCTGGAATCCCGCGGCGGCGGCCTGGAGCGACGCGAGCCTGAAGCGTCTGTCCGCCGAATGGCAGCGCCATTACCGCGGGGAGCTGCCGCTGAAGGCCGACGTGGACGTGACCGAGGAGGACGCCCGCCGGGCCAACCTGATCCTGTTCGGCGACCCCGGGAGCAACTCCTGGATCGCGAAGGTTCTCCCCTCGCTGCCCCTGCGGTGGACGAAAGGGGAGCTTCGCGTCGGGGATCGACCCTACGACCCGGCCACCCACGCCCCCGCGCTGATTTATCCGAACCCGCTGGCCGCGGACCGCTACGTCGTCCTCAACAGCGGCCCGAGCTTCCACGAGAAGGAAATGGCCCTGAGCTACCTGCTCTACCCGCGCCTGGGCGACTGGGCCGTCTTTGAGGTCGGAACCCCGGACATCGACGCCGTGCGCGCCTCGGGCTTTTTCGGCGAGAAGTGGGAGTGGCTCGAGGCGGGCCCCAGATAGTCGATTCCTCGACAGGACCCGGCAAACTCATCGAACAGACCCAGGGAGGATTCTCATGGGTCTGAAATTCCGCTGCATCCTGGTCCTGCTCCTGGCCGTCCCGGTCGCCGCGCAGGACGCCGACCCTCCCAAGCCGATCTTCGTCGCCGTGGGATACGGCGGGCGCCGCGCGAGCTCCGCGGACGGCGTCCGCTGGGAGCACGACCAGGAGCTTGCGGCCAACGGCGGCGACGACTGGACCCTCCTTTGCGACGTCGCCTTCGGGAAAGGGGTGTTTGTCGCCGTCGGCGGGGGCGACAATTACGCGCCCTACCAGGTGACGCGGGATGGAAAGACTTGGAAGGAGATCCGCCCCGGCTGGAAGGGCCGCATCGGCCACATCGCTTTCGGGAACGGCCGCTTCGTCGCGGGCGGCGGGCGCCTGACCTGGTCCGAGGACGGCGAGACGTGGAAGCAGGGGGTGAAGATCCCGTTCGAGAAGGGCGTCCACCTCCGCCACATCGTCTTCGGCAACGGGGTCTTCGTCGGCGCGGGGGACTGCTGGGTCAAGGAGGCGGCGTGGTACCGAGTGGTGACGCCCGACGGAGAATCGGTCGCGCACTTCGAAACCGGCAAACTCCCGGTGCGCGGAATGACGTTCGGCGCGGGGCGCTTCGTCGCGGTGCAGGGGGACGGGTCGATCGAGAGCTCCATCGACGGGAAGTCGTGGGAGCGCAGCGAGATCGAGCCGGATAAGGGGAACTACTCGGTCCTCTGGACGGGCAAGCAGTTCCTCGTGAGCGGCGGGAAGGTGGCGCTCCTGTCTCCGGACGGGCGCTCGTGGACGAAGACGACCACGAGAATTTCCTGCTCGCCGCTCGCGGGCGGCGGCGGTGTCTTTGTCGGAGGATCCTGGAAGCGCGGCCTTTGGACGTCCGTGGACGCCTTGACGTGGAAGCCGAGCTCGCTCGCGGACAACGGGAACGCCTTCTGCGCCGCCGCGTGGGGCGTCCCGGAACCGGAGCGGAAGTAGGCGCAGCTCAGCGGTTGAGGCGCCAGGCGATCGCTTCCGCGACCTTGGAGTCCTTCGTCTTCCCGCCCTTCTGCCACGCTTCCAGGACTTCCTTCTCGCGCCCCGTGCAGGCGATCCCGAAGGCCTCCAGGTACCAGCGGGGGACGTAATGCTCCTGCCGCAAGCGCTCCTGCTCGGCGAAGTCCTTCGAGGCCAGCTCCGCTGCGGGCGGGAGCGGCTGGACCTTGTCGGCCAGCGCGACCAGGATCTCGAGCGCCGAGGACGTCGGCTCATACGCCATCGCGAGGCAGAGCTCCCGCGCCACGAAGGGGTGCGGGTCGGCGAGCTTCTCGCGGGCGATCTCGATCATGTCCATCTTGTTCTGCCGCGCCGCGCGCAGGGCCGTCACGCGCAGGTTCACGTCCTCGTCCTGCAGGGCCTGCTTCAGCGTCGCGCGGCCTTCGGGGAAGCGGGCCAGGAGCCAGAGCGCGCGGGCGCGCAGGCGCGGGTTCGGCGACTTCCAGAGCTCCTGAAGGGCAGCGACCGCGTCCGCCCCGCCGGCGGCGAGCTTCTGGAACCCGAGTGAGCGGCGCGCGAGGTTCGGCGAGCAGAGCGCCGCGGCCTGGCCCTTCGCGGTCGAGAGATCCAGCGCCGGCACCACGGGCTTGTTGCCGGTCGGCGCGATCCGGTAGATGCGGCCGCTGATGGTCGCCGGGTCGATGTCGGCGGTCGCATGGCCGCCGACGCCCGCGTCCGTCCAGTCGGCCACGAAGACCGCGCCGTCCACGCCCACACAGACGTCGACGGGGCGCACCCAATTATAGGAGGACTTCAGGACGTCGATCGAGGCGCAGGTGTAGCCGGCGCCGGCGGGCGTCGGGGTGTAGGCGCGGACCACGTTCGGACCCGCGTCGGCGTGGAGCAGCGCGCCCCGGAAGGCTTCGGGGAGCAGGTCGCCCTCGTAGACGCAGATCCCGCAGGGCGAGCCGCCGCCCGTCATGAGCAGGTTGGGGACCACGCCGGGATCGCGCTGGTGCCAGTGGGCTTCCTGCCGCGTCTGACCGGGGTGGGTTGCCTGATCGCGGGCCCAGGCCGAGCCCTTGGCGCCGACGTAGCCGAAGTTGCCGCCTTCCATGACGTAGTTGATGCGCACGCCCTGGTTGCCGTCGTCGTCGTTGTCCGACTGCCACGCCGTGCCGTAGGAGTCGGCGGTGACCTCGTAGTTGTTCCGGAAGTTGTGGCCGAGCGTCTCGAAGCCCGTGCCGTCGGGGTTGCAGCGGAACGCCATGCCCTGCCAGTAGCGCTGGGCGGGGCCGCCGCGCGGGCCCCCGCGCCACTTCTGGCCCTTGCCGCCGACCTCGCTGCCGCTGCTGTCGACGATGGGCTCGCCCTTGCCGTTCACGATGCGGGAGCCGTCGCAGCCCGAGTTGCCCGCATTGAAGTAGAAGCGGCCGTCGGGGCCGACCATGATGGAGTGCAGGCCGTGGTCGCTGTTGACGCCCCCGAAGCCGTCGAAGAGGACCTCGGGCGGGCCGACGGGCTTGTCGCCCGACGCGTCGATCGTATAAACGAACATCTTCGGCGCCTGTGCGACGTAGACCTTGTTCCCGAGCACGCAGATGCCGAGCGGGGAGAGGATCTCCTTGTCCTGCGCGAAGATCTTGTAGCTGTCGCAGACGCCGGCGCCCTTGGTGTCCTCGAGGATGACGATGCGGTCCCCTTCGGGCGCGAGCTTGGACTTGCGATAGTTCACCGCCTGGGTCACCCAGACGCGTCCGCGCTCATCGATGTCCATGCAGGTGGGGTTGACCACCCCCGGCTCGCGGGCCCAGGTCGTAAGGGCCAGGCCGGACGGCAGTGTGAAGGTCTTCTCGACCTCCTCGGGCGGCTGCATGCCCGTGTGGGGTTTGTCTTGCGTCGCCAGAAGGACGAGCGTGAGGAGAATCAAACGCATGGGAAGGGCTCCAGAAAGCTCTGTAAGAATACGTACGCCGAGGGGGGAATCTAACGTTTCAACTGTTCGACGGTCACGCTTCGGACGCGGACCTGGGCATCGGGGTCGGCTCCCCCGGTCATGAGGAGGTGGAGATTGAAGCCCGCTTCCGCGACCATGTCGTTCGTGCGCAGGATTTCCTTTCCATTGACGCTCCAGGTCGCGGTCCCGAGGGGGTCCGCGTTGACGTCGATCGTCCATCGTTCCCGGCCAGCCGGCAATATCGCGCAGTTTGTCGGCTGGCTGCCGGCGATATACAAAAAGTACATGTGGCTGGCATCGGCATGGAGACCCTTGAGCAGTTTGCCGTCCTTGAGGGCGTGGAGTCGAAGGCCGAAGGTCGTGGTGGGACTCCGTCGGGTGAACTCGAGGTCGGCGTCGACGCGGAAGGGAGGGACGAACTTAAAGTTCGACGAGAGCCAGGTCGCTTTCGTGCCGCCCTCCGCGGCCCCACTGAACTCCGCCGCGCCCGAAAAGCTCAGGGGAAAGTTGCCCCGGTGGAATTCCCAGGTGGAGTGGGCGCCCGTCTCACCGCTCGAAAAGTCGTGGTTCAGGAGGATGGCGCCCGTCGGCGGCGGAGGAGGAGCTGGGGCGGGCTTGGGCGCGGCCGCCAGGGCCTGCTGCAGCTGGGTGGAGTAATACGGAATCTCCCATTTGGCGACCCGGGCGCTGATCTCCTTGGTCTTGTCTTCGGCGCCGGACTTGCGCGCCGCGACCGCGTCGGCCTGGAGACCGACATAGAGCTTCTCAACGTCCTCATTGAGCCGTCGCTCCCGCGCGTCGATGCCCTGCGACCACTCGGGGACGAGGTGCCGCGAGCGGGCGGCCGCCAGGAAGCTTTTCGCGGACGGGAAGGCCTCGCGGCCCGTGAGCGTCTTGAGTTCGGCGTCGATCGCGGCCAGATCCGCCTGGCGTTTCTTGACGGGGTCCTCGGCCGGGGGAGCAGGAGACGGCTTCGGCGGCGGCGGGGGTTTCACGACGACGGGTGGCGCTTCCGGGCCGGACCCGCGGCCCAGGAACCATCCGACCCCGACCAGGACGGCCACGATCACGATGGACGCCGCCAGGCCGGGCCTCTTGGGTTTGGCGGCCGGCGGCGGGGCAACGATCGGGAGATGGCCGCTGCTCTTGCGCCGGTCGACCGCGGGACTCGAACGGGGCGTCGGCAGCGGAGCGGTGGACCGGATGGCCGGCGGCACGCACTTGGCGCAGTAGTTATGGTGCGTGAAGCGGAAGGCCTGCCCCTTGTCGAAATCGACGCTGCGGAGCCGCAATCCGCAGGTCGAGCAATGGGCGATCTCCTGTCCCACGGGAGTTATATATAGTATGAGAAATTGCTTTCGGGGTTGAATTCCGATGCTCAGGGGTGCCATCATTTTGTATCGTCAGATTGAGTCAAAATTGACCGTTTAGGTTGGCGGTGTTAACGACGTTGCCGCGGGCGGCAACTCCTCCTACGGGCGAGCCGATGGGTGGAGGTGCAGCATGCTTCGGACCATCGTGCTTCTGGCGGCGCTGGCGACTCCCGCGGCCCAGGTCTACCAGGTAGGGCCCGGGAAGACCTATCCCACTCTGGCGTCGCTGCCGGCACTAGCCCCCGGCGACATCGTCGAGGTCTACTCGGGGACCTACGCCGAAACCAAGCGCTGGAGCAACCCCGGAACCGCGGCGGCCCCGATCATCATCCGCGGCATGGGCGCGACCCGGCCGATCATCGACGCGACCGGGAAGAACGTCAACGGCGTCCTCCCCAATCCCCGCGCCGTCTTCCAGGTCGAGGCGAGCTACGTCGTTATCGAGAACGTCGAGCTCCGCAACGCGCGCAACGGCGACAACGGGGCCGGCGTCCGGGTCACCAGCTTCGGCGCCACCACGGTCGGCGTCGTCCTCCGCAACCTCAAGCTCACGTCCTGCGACATGGGCCTCCAGAACGATTCGTCGGACAACCTCCTCATCGAGTCGTGCGAAATCGCCGGCAACGGGACCAGCCTGCGCGACGGCTACTCGCACAACGTCTACCTCGGCGGGATCAAGACCACCCTGCAGTACTGCTGGATCCACGACTCGACGAACGGGATCAACTTCAAGACCCGCGGCCACTACACCGAGCTGCTTTACAACTACATCTCCGACTCGCAGGACGGTGAGCTCGACCTGGTCGACGATCCCGTGACCGCGACCGCGAACAGCCACGTCGTGATGATCGGCAACGTCGTCGTGAGCAAGCCCCGCCTGAGCGGCTACAACAGCACGCGCTTCATCCACATGGGGCAGGATTCCGGAGGGAACCGGCTGGGGACGCTCTACCTCTTCAACAACACCCTGGTGGCCGGCGAAGCGAGCATCGCGTTCCTGAACACGAACGCGTCCGGCTCCTCCATTGTGGCCAGGAACAACATTTTCGTGGGCAGCAGCACCCTCGGCAGCGGCACGATCGGCGGCTCGAACAACTGGGTGCCGAGCGGGATGACCGTGCCCGGCGGCTTCGCGGGCGCCACGGGATCCTCGCCCGGCTTCGTCAACCCGGGGAGCCGCAACTACCACCTGACCTCGACCTCGCCATGCCGGAACATCGGCAGCGCGTCGCTGATCTACGCCGACGGCGGGGGCGCCTCGAAGAGCGGGACGCCGACGCGGGAGTACGTCCACCCGCTCCAGAGCGCGGCGCGGGCGGCCGACGGGGTTCTCGACGCCGGCGCCTACGAATCAGGCGGAAGCGCCGCGGTCGCGCCGTCCATCACGACCGCGCC
>Ga0310813_10000300_pt1 | contig 33478 bp, 25 predicted proteins | sample YN3metagenome_FD_203086 | JGI IMG/M metagenome (GOLD analysis project Ga0310813, IMG submission 203086) | Soil microbial communities from experimental microcosm in Duke University, North Carolina, United States - YN3 | ecosystem: Engineered > Artificial ecosystem > Soil microcosm > Unclassified...
GAAAAATTGGCGCAGAAAGAAACAGCGCCGCCGTTCGTGGCCGCCCGCGTATCGAGCGCGAATCTGGAGGAAACGGCCGACACCACCAGCCTGGCGGTGCAGGCGCGGCTGGGCGACTGGCGCGGCGCCCTTTCCGCCATCGACCAGGAGCAGCGGCGCCTCGTCCAGCATGGGGTGACCGCCGACGAGGTCGAGCGCGAACTGGTCGGCGTGCGCGCGGCGCTGGAAGCAGGGGTCGCCTCGGCCGCCACCCGCGCCAATGCCGCGCTCGCCGACAGCGTCGTCACCGCGGTCGACCGGCGGACGGTGGTGACCAGCCCGGCCGATCGCCTGGCCTTTTTCGAGCAGGTCGCGCCGACCCTGACGGCGGCGCAGATCAGCGCCGCGGCCAAGCGGCTGTTCACCGGCTCGGGCCCCCTCCTCTACCTCAGCCTGCCGCGCGGCGGCGTCACCCGGGACACATTGCTCGCGGCCTATGACAGCTCGCGCAAGGTGGCGGTATCCCCGCCCGCGGCACAGGTTAGGATCGCCTGGCCCTATGAGCGGTTCGGCACGCCCGGCACGGTCGCCGAGCGGCGCGAATTCAAGGATATCGGCGCCACCCATGTCCGCTTCACCAATGGCGTGCGTCTGACGGTGCGGCCCAGCACGACGCGCAAGGAGCAGGTGCTGGTTAGCGTACGCTTCGGCGACGGGCGCCTTGCCATGCCGTCCGACCGGACCAGTCCGGAATGGGCCCTGTCCGGCGCCTTCACCTTCGGCGGCACCGGCAAGCTCGACGCCGACAGCGTCAGCCGCGCGCTGACCGGCAAGCTGGTCGGCGCGGGGTTCGGGATCGACGACGACCGCTTCGTGCTGTCGGGCGTGACCCGGCCAGCGGACCTTTCGACCCAGATGCAGCTTCTCACCGCTTACATCAGCGATGCCGGCTGGCGACCCCTCGGTTGGGAGCGGCTAAAGGCCCAGGCAGCCTCGATCCACGACCGGTTCGAAAGTTCGCCGGGCGGCGTCCTCGGCCGCGATCTCGGGCTGATTCTGCGTTCGGGCGACAAGCGCTGGCAGGTGCCGAGCCGGGCGGCCATGCGGGCGAGCAACATCGGCGAAGCGCGGGCGCTGGTCGGCCCGGCGGCCGAAACCGGGCGGATCGAGATCATCATGGTCGGCGACATAACCACCGAGCGCGCCATCGCCGAAACCGCGGCGACCTTCGGCGCTCTTCCAATGCGCGGTGCCAGCAATCCCGTCGCCGGCCCGATGACCTTTCCGCCGCCCCCGCCCGGCGGCCTCATCACCCTCAACCACAAAGGGCGCGACGATCAGGCGATGGGATTCATCGCCTGGCCGACCACCGGCTATTCGCCCGACACCCGTCAGCTGGCGCGGACGCTGACATTGCTCGGCGCGGTGTACCAGCTTCGCCTGACCGAAGAGCTGCGCGAAAAGGAAGGCGTCAGCTATGCGCCCTCGGCCACCCACGGCGCCTCGTCGACCTGGACCCGTTACGGCTATCTCGCCGCTCAGGTCGAAGCGCCGCCCGCCAGCCTTCCGCGCTTTTTCAGCGAAGCCCAGAAGATCGCCGACGACCTCACCTCACGCCCGATCGACGAAGACGAGCTGATCCGCGCGCGGCGGCCGATGCTGGCCTCGCTTTCCCGCGCGATGGACGGCAACGGCTATTGGATGGGGGCGCTGGAGGACCTCGGAGAGGATCCCTTCACGCTGGAGAGCATCCGCACCCAACGATCCGACTTCGAAGCGATCACGCCCGCCATGCTGCAGGCGGCCGCTCGGCAATATCTGGTGGCCGGCAAGGCGGTTCGGATCCAGGTGGTGAAGGAGACGCCGTCGAAACCCGCTTCAGCCAAGACCGCGCCCGCAAAAGATTGACAGGCCTGCGGTGCCCCTGCTTAGGGGGCGCACCGCATCGAGGCCCGATGGCGGAGTGGTGACGCAGAGGACTGCAAATCCTTGCACGCCGGTTCGATTCCGGCTCGGGCCTCCATTTTATCTGATCACCACCGAAGGAATGTTGTCTGTCGCGTGCCCCATAAAGGGTAAACTAGGCATCCCATAAGCGGTCAACTTACTGGCGGCGTTGAGGGTGTCAGTGTTAAAGCCCTCCCTGCAGCCTTGGAAGATTTATCTTCCGCAGTGCGACTAGGTGCTCACGTCGATCTTGACGAATCCCGGTGCGCGACCCCCTCAAGACACTCCGCGCATTACTGTGACCTTCAAGGCTGCAGCGCTCCGCACGTAAAATAACCGTTTATGCTTCTGAATTGTTGCGAGATGACGCTTTATGTCTCCGCGTTGTCGCGAAAAGGTCGCTTATAGGCAGGTGAATGTCTGCCCACCCTCTCCGTTGGCGATGAGTAGCCCGAACAAGCGCGTCGGAGACCTCCTCCTCAGGCTAGCGTTGCGCCAAGAGAAACGAGCAATCATTGGAAGTGCGGGACGCAGTACGCATATGCAACCCCAAGGAGATGATCGATGGGCCTACGTGCAGTCCTTGGTGCCGACGCAACGCCCGACGCGCTCAACGAGGAGTTTGCGCGCCGAGCTCGGGCGACCAGCAACGAAGCGGCGTTGGAAACACTCTCGCGAGGCTACCCCATTACCTATCGTGAGAAGGACACGCCGCCTGGTCACGTGATACGTAAGCATCCGGACGGCCGAACCGAGCTGGTCAAGGTCGAACTCCGCCGCAAGAGCAGCCATAAGCAGTGAACCGACCGCGACCCATCCTATGGGTGTTTTCTGGACCAAATGGAGCAGGCAAGACTACGCTCTTCAACAGCATGCTGCGGGGCGACATCCCCTTCGTGAATGCGGACGAGATCGCCCAGACGCTTGAACCTACTCAGGCCGGGCTCGACGTTGGGAAGGCAGGCCGCTTAGCCGTTCAACGACGCAACGATCTGCTCGCACGGCGCGAGAGCCTCAGCATCGAGACCACACTCTCCGGGCATAGCGCTATCGCCTTCATGCAAAAGGCCAAGGCAGGCGGGTACCGAATCAGTCTGGCCTACGTGGGAATCGATACTCCAGAACTTTCCCGAACCAGAGTGGATGTCCGGGTAGCTAAGGGTGGTCACGACGTCCCCGAGGACGCGATCATTCGGCGTCACCCCGATTCACTACGCCGGCTTCGAAGCGCAATAGCAATCTCGGACACAATCCTCGTCTTCGACAACAGCGGGCAAGAACGCCGCCTCCTTCTTCACATCGAAGAACAGGAAGTCAGGTTCATCGCTGACGATCGGCCAAGTTGGTTCTACGATTCGATCCCCGAAGAGCTAAGAAGTCAGCCAACATGATCGCCCGCGAGTGCTTTCTTCCGGCTTTGATGCCTTGAGCGCGTCTACTTGTGACGTAACGACGACCAGCTGAGCCGTGGCTCTCTTCCGGTTAACCGAATCATTATTGCGGTAAGCCGATAGTCCGACACATGATTCGGACTTGCACAACATTGAAAACTGTGAATCGCACATCATCTTCCGTCGTTCCTAAACGCGAATTTAATAAGTAGGAGCGGGCTGATGTCGACGTGGCCTGCCGGCATCGCCGTAGCCGATACACCGGTCCGCCGGGTGCACACCCGCGCTCGTCGTCGATCAACACAGCTTGTGCTTACCCGCAAGCCGCTCGACATGCTCGTCTCGGAGTCGAGCCACGAAGAGCTCTTCCACATCATCGCTGAACTGGACACCACGGTGTCCCTGATTCGCGCCCAGCCGTGCACGTTGCGAGTGCCGATGTTCGGACGAATGTCCCGACAGACGCCGGACGTTGCCGTGATGGTCGGCGACCGCGCCGAGATACACGAAATCAAGGAGGCCGCCGAGTTCGCCAAGCCGCAGGTCAGGGCCGAACTCCTGGAGGTCCGCGACGAGATCGAGCGTCGAGGCCGGTGGCACTACAGCGTGACGCTGGACACCGACCTACGCGCTCAACCGCTGCACCAGAACGTGCTCCTACTGTGGCGTTGTCTCGGCGATCGCTACGAACATCGTCTTGAAACGCTGACGCGGGAGCTGCTCGACGAAGAGCCGCTGCCCATCCGCGAGGTCATGCGGGTCGTGCGAGGCGGCGACGGGCTCTCACCCGATGATGTGACTTGGGAAGCGGTGCTCTCCATGATCTGCGATGGCGTAATCGACTACGACGTTACGCAATTGCTCACCCCTGACACGATGGTCTGGACGCACTCCTCCGGACCTCCCCGCGCCCGCATTCTGCCATTTCGCCGACCGCTGCGAGAGAACGAAGCGCCTGCTGCGTCGTCAATACGTCCGTTCCTGGGCCTGACCCTGCGAGGTGTTCAATGAAGCAGGACAGCCAGACCATCGATGCTCAAGAGGCCAACCTTATTCCTCGGTTTGACGTCACCGTGGATGATCGGTTGCGCCATAAAGGGCAAATCTGGCTCGTAGACCGGCGCCGTGGTGGCGCCCTCGACTTTGTCGATCCGCGTACCCGAGAGTTGCTTAGCGTCACCGACGAAGAGCTGGCAGGGCTGATATGCTCAGGCCAGGCTGCAATCCTGCGCGGCGAGTGCGATGCCAAAGACGAGGCCTATGCTGCCGCGGCTGCGGATCTTGACCTCTTGAGCAAGCCCGAAGTCGAGGACGCCGGCCGGTCCGTTGAATATGTAAAAGCCGTTATCGCCTCTAAGCTTACCTATCGTCCGAAGACATCCGACCTCGAGACTCTAATCGGGAAAGTTGCGGAACGGCTGGCCGACCCTACACCTCCCGAACCCTACCTGCTGAAACGGTGGACCAAGCGGGCGATCGAGCGGGCTCACGCAGCAGGCCGCACCGAGAGCGCCATCACTGCCGCTGACCTGGTTGCCCAGCATGGCTTCAAGGGCAATCGCACCAGCCGCATCCCGTTCGAGGTCAACAAGATCATCCATCAGGAGATCGAGCGGGTCTACCTCACCCGTGAACGCAAGTCCTTCGACACGCTGGTCAGCACGATCCGGACGCGGGTGCGGCGAGAAAACGCTGGCCGCGATCCGGCTGACCAATACGCTATTCCCGGCGACAAGGCCGTTCGTAATGCCATCAAGAGCCTCGACGCTGATGTCGTCATCGAACGGCGGTATGGATCTATCGCTGTCTATCAGGCCATTGGACCTGTCGAGCGGCGGGAACGTCCCGAGGCGCCGCTGGACGATGTGGAGCTCGATCACACCCCCAGCGACCTGTTCTGTCTCGACGGCATGACGATGGCACCGCTCGGTCGACCGACCGTCGCCTTCAGCGTGGACCGGTGCACAGGCATGCCGCACGGCTTGCACATCGGCTTCGATCCGCCGAGCGCGCACACTGTTCTCCAGTGCCTGCGCAATGGCATTTTCCCGAAGAACTACGTCAAGCATTACGTCGAAGCGGGCGTCTGGAAAATCAAACACACTTGGCCTGTCTTCGGACGACCCCGGCGATTGTCCGTGGACCGTGCGGCTGAGAACCTCGGCCACGACCTGAAGGCGCTCGCACCGGATCTGCCGATCAAGGTGGTCGACGCGAAAGCCGGCAGAATGCCGCGGCTCAAGGGCGGCATCGAGCGGTTCCTCGGCACACTCAATCGCAACCTGCTGCAGGAGCAGCGTGGCACTACCTTCAGCAACATCGGTGAGCGGGACGACTACGACCCTAAGAAGAATGCAGTCATCACGTTCGAGGAGTTACTCGAACTGGTCCACCGGTGGGTGATCGACGTCTACATGCGTCGCAAGCATAGCGGCATCAATGACATTCCTATCCGACTGTGGGCGGAGAAGATCCAGCGCTACAAGCCTGATCAGGTCGAAAACGCCCAGCAGCTCATTCCGCTTTTCGGGCGGGTGGAAACGCGCACGCTTCGACGAGATGGCATTCGCTTCCGCAACTTGTTCTACCAATCGCGCGAGCTCATGGCGTTGTTGAAGAACCCTGCATTTCTGCAGAAAGCGAAAAACGAGCACGGCCGTGTCGAGCTGCGGTTCCGCTACGATTCGTCCAACATGGAAGCGATCCAGGTCTACCTGCCGCATACCCATGAGCACCTTCGAGTCACAGTTGAGAAGCGCTCTCAGGCCTACGCTCGCGGCTTATCGCTCTGGGCTCACAACGCCATTCTCACGCTCGCCAAAGCTCGCATCGACGGCGAGCTGGACATAGCGGACCTTGAAGACAGTAAGGCCCAGTTGGCCGCCGACATGGAGGCCAAGGTCCCCAAGTCGTTCAAGATCCGCGGGCAGATGCAGATCGCCCGCATGCGTCAGATCGGGGGCGTCTCCCCGTATGGCGATTCCGTACGAACCACGCCTGAAGGCAGCTTCGAGGATATGCGGCAGCAGCAACTTGATGCCGAGGGCGAGGCTGACGCTCCATTCGGCGTCGATGCAGACTTCGAGCTGACCGAGCGGACTGAGCAGCCCACGCGGAAGCGGCACCGTAAAGATAAGGCTACTCCGCAGGACGGACCGCTGTCCGCGGTCAAGCGGCAAGCCAAGTCACGCAAGATTGCCGTTCCGCGGATCGAGACCATCGCCGACAATGACGACGACGATATCGACTTCTACGCCAAAGACGCTCCCAAGCCGTGACGACCTCGGCCAAGATCGACTGGAACAAGGTCCCTGATAAGGAGCGTCGCGCTATCGCCAACCGGATCTTCGTTCCGCGCGGCTTCACCGACGAGTTCCTCGAGACCATGCAGGAGCTGCGCGCCGGAGCCGGCGAGGACGCCGAGGCGATGTGCCTCGTCGTCGTTGGCGAGCGCGGGGTGGGTAAGAGCGCCTTCCTCAAGCACTACGCAGCCCAGTATCCACCCGTCGAGATCGACGACGGAAACGTGAGAACCCGCACGCGGCCGGTTGTCTATGTCTCCTTCCCTTCCAGTCCCACGCTGAAGGGCGCCGCCGAGGAGTTCACCAGAGAACTCCTTGGTGAAGAGTCGACGCGCCAGACCCGCACCAAACTCACCGCGCTGATCAAGAAAACGCTAAAGGATCTGCAAACCGAGATCGTAATCGCGGACGAGTTCCAGCATGTGCAAGAGGAAGGCTCGAAGGGAAAAAGCGTCGTTGCCGATTGGCTGAAAGATATCATCAAGACCACAGGTGTGCCCTTTGTGCTCTCGGGCATGCCTGAGACAATAGACATCATCGAGGCTGACGAGCAGCTCCACAGCCTGACGGAAGAGCCGACAATCATCGCTCCCTATGTTTGGGACGACGTGCCGAGCAAGCGCGCTTGGTGTGCCTTACTGGCCGAGATCGACAAGGGGCTTCCTTTCAACGAGCGATCCGACCTTGCCGAGATCAACACTGCCCGCAACCTGTTCGATTGCTCACAAGGCTATCTACGCCAACTGCGAACGATCCTGCGCATTGCCACAGCTCGCGCCATCAAGAACCAATCCGGCTGTTTAAGCTGGGACGACTTGGCCGCTGGCTATAATCGGCTGCCCAAGAGCCCGCTCGTTAAGGGCAACCCGTTCGATCGTAATCGCCTCTTCATTCGCGATTGAGCCGATGGCCATTCGCCCGCTCAATCGTGTGCCCATCCCGGTCGTGGGCGAGAGCGCCTATGGCTATGTACGACGATTTGCCGCTTGCCTCGGTTATGAGAAGCTTGATGCCTTCCGCCATGCGGTTCAGCTGCGCGAATTCGGACCGACCAGCGAACTTGCTCGGTGGGAGCGCTTGGCTGGCTTAGCGGGCTTTCCGATCGAGCAGCTCCTGCACATGCGCTGGCGTGATCCGGACGCCGAAACAGCTCGGGGCGTGGTCACCTTTCTTGGCCAACGCTTCCGCTCGTCCCACCTGTCGCTCGCGCGCATGCGCTTTTGCCCCGTCTGCCTTCATGAGGATGGAGCTCCCGAACAGCGCATCCTGCGTGATCACTGGGCGATGTTCATGGCTCCGGTCTGCGTCAAGCACGGCACCTTGCTGGTCGATACGTGCGACCACTGCGGAGATCCGTTCGAGTATCGTCGCAAGACGGGCATCTGGAACTGCGGCTGCGGCAAGGACATGGCCGACGTCGCTACACATCCGGCATCTCGAGCAGCTTGCGGCATCACCATGGCCCTTCAATCGCGCACTGGCTTGATGCGTGCCACGGGCCACATCAACCTGAGCAAAGACGGCATCCTGCCCAAGATTCTTGAGGGCGCGTCGCTGAACGACCTTGCCAGCATCGTCGACCGGATCGGCGTCATTGCTGCAACGCCGGCTGATCAGGATGAACCGGTCGCCGACGACAAGCTCAAATACAACGCTGGCACCATCGATCAGGAGCGGACGATTGCCGAGTGCGCTCGCCAGATCGAGTACGCTAATCCTATCCTGCGTGACTGGCCGGCTGGCTTTGAACGGCTGATTGCTGATGTGGCGGGACGCAATCCTGCGCCAACTACCCAGCACAAGGTGCGCGGCTTGTTCGCGACCAAAATGGGCCGGCTTCTGCTTGATCCGCTTCGCGGGGTGGACGGGAAGCCCATTGGCTTGCTCGACAGGGTGCTTCGTGACTGGCTGCGTCGTGAGCATGGCTACCGGTGGGGTCAGCGCATCGACGTGCCGAAAGAAGCCCTGCAGCAAGCAGAACACGAGCGCGCTGAACGATCCTCGCCGCAAGGAAAGCTCAGAGCCCGCGTTGGCAAGCTCGTCGAGGACGACGCGTTCATGCAGGCCTCCAAACTTCGAGCGCTCATCGCCGAGCTATGGCCTGCTGCCACGCCCTGCAGCCCGACCGACCAACCCGGGATACGAAACCGCAAGGTCGTGACGACGTATGATGGACGTTCATTCCCGAAGAACCTGTTCAGCACCCGAGATGCGCTGAGGGTGATGGAGGACCTTTACGGCCCCTCTTCGACCCTCACCGAGACGGGATGTTTGGAGAGATGAGTCCTGAGAGCCTATATAGCGATGGAAGGAGGCTGGTATGGAAGAACAGTTCTTTGATCCGGCCGAGCGCGCCCGCGAAAAGCAGGCGGCCAGGCAGCAAGACAGCGACGATCTGATCTCAGGTCGAGTCAGCGCCCAAGAGCTGCAGCGACGCAACGGTTTCATTCCAGGTCATGTCGCCCGAAGCGCTGAGATCCTGGAGTGGAGGGAGTTCGATTGAACGAGCCGCTTCCTCAGGAGGTCATCGAGGAAATCATTCGTCAGGCAAGTCCGGGCGGACGTGCCTTTCTCGTCGGCGGGCAAGCGCTGAATTTCTGGGCCGAGCGATATGCTGAGCGAGCGCCTGAACTCCGAAACTACGGTCCATATTCGACCAAGGACGTCGACTTTTTCGGAACGGCGCAAGCGGCTCGGAAACTTGCTGGGCTTTTAGGCGGGAAAGTGCGTGTTCCTTCAGGCGACGATCACAGCCCTCAGAGTGCGGTAGTCGAGGCCAAGGTTCTAGGTCACGACGTTTCCATAGACTTCCTTTGGAACATCAAGGGTCCGCCAAGCGACCAGCTTGAAAGGCAGATGGTCGCCGTAAACTACCCCATTCACGTGAGCGGCGGGGCGCTGTCGCACGTCCCCATCAGCGTCATGCACCCGCTCCATTGCCTTCAAAGCCGGGCAGCAAATGTGATCGATCTCGGTCGGCGTGATGCAGTTTCTAGAAGACAGCTCGACGCAGCACCGATCGTGCTGCGCGAATACATTTCGGAGGCACTCGGGCCGCAGCAGGCCCCCGACCCCAAGCGTGCGCGCGTTGCACTGTCTGTCATGAACAGTCTGGCGCACTATCTCACCTCAGACATCTGGGGGGCTAAGGTTCATCGCTTCACCGAGAACAACCCGCTCGAGGTCCTCAGGGCCTTTCGCCACGACCCGCGCTTGGACGAGCGAAATCGCGAAACCCAGGTCCAGCGCATGATAGACAACGTCACTGCCCGCCAAGCTCGCGATCAACACCTAGCAGCACAGGCCGCGATGGCTCGCGGCCAAGGGATGTAAGGCGGTAAGCTGTATAAGGTGCAGCCGCGCCTAAGCGGCATTGGCGCCTACAGAGCCGCATTTGGACTGCTTTTGCAGCCAAGTTTTTCCGAAAGAGCATCTTATGGGAAAGAAAATGACTCAAACGGGTCGGCAAAAGGCTGACCTTACGTCACACTTATTCACTCCTTATGGGACACGCGACAACGTCACGCCGCGGCCTTTCGTCGCGCGAGAATCATTTCTTCGATCCGTTTGGCATCGGCATCGCCATCGTCGGCGCTGAGCAGATACATCGCGCGATTGATGTCGTCCTTGGCGGCAAGCGCGCGCAGCATCCGTGATTTTTCGCGAAGCGAACGCAAGGTGTCGAACATGCTTTGTTCGAGCATCTCCTCCTGTCGTTCGTTGAGCGAATATTGCGAGTAAGCGTGTCCGGTATGGCAGCGGTAGCGGGTCAGCGGACCGTCTTCGATCTCCCACAGCACGCCGTTGCAATCCGGGCAGTTATAGGGTGACAGCTCCCCGAGCCGGTCTTCGCTCGACATTCTGGCCTTCTCCAGTCCTGCGATCATCATCTCCAGCCGGATGCTGTCGGACGGTTCCGACGACGCTCCTGCCTCCTCGTTGACAAGAGTCGAAAGATAGCTGCCGATCTCGGCCGCGCTGGCGATGAGTTCGGGTTCGCCGACCGCACTGATCGCGGCGCGCGGCATGCTCGGCGAGGTACTGTCGCTCGGATCCTGTACGAGAACGCCGCCGCCCGTCGATACGATCGCCCGGCAGCCGGCCGCGCCGTCATCGAGATAGCCCGACAGGATGATCCCCGTCGCGCGCGCGGCCGAACACCGCCAGCGATCGAAACAGGGGGTCGATGGCGGGCCGGAAATTATTCTCCTGCGGTCCTCGCCGCAGATGAACGTGATGGTCCCCGATCATCAGATGGGCGTCGGGCGGTGCCAGATAGACGCAATTGTCGCGGATCGCACCATCATCCTCCGGCTCGCAAACCTCGAACGGGCTGTTGCGTTTGAGGATATCGAGCAGATGTCCGGCCTCGCGCGCGCGGTGAAGAACGATGAACAGGGTCGCGGGCGCTTGCGGCTTGAAGCCTTGCAGCAGGGCCAGCAGAGCCGGCAATCCTCCCCCGCTGCCGCCGATGCCGACCAGGTTTCGCTAGCTCATGCCTTGCGCTCCCGAGCGATGAGTTGCGCGACCCGTCCCAGCATCGCGGCCGGCGATACGGGCTTGGCCAGGAACGCCAGGTGATCCAATCGCCCTGCAAGCTCGAGTTCGGAACCGAAGCCAGAAACGATCAGCATGGGCGTGCCGTTTCGCTCGAGAGTGTCGACCAGAGGCGACACCGCGTTTCCGTCGAGATTATAATCGAGCACGGCGAAATCCAGCTCCTGCTCGGCAACGGCTCTGATCGCGGCATCCAGTGTATGGAACGGACCGACGACATTGGCCCCGGCCCCGGCCAAAGCCTGCGCGTGCTGCTCGGCCACCAGCCATTCGTCGTCCACCACCAGAATGCGTGCATTCCTGATCGGTTCGAGGTCGATCTGGGGAAGAATGGCGACGGGAGCGATGGTGGACTTACCGACGCTGGCACCCGAGACAATTCGTGACGCCGGAATACGGCAGGTGACGTCGAGGCCTTCGGGTGCGTAGCGGATCTCCGACTGCGCGCCCAATTGCGCACGCAAGATCCGTTCGATCACGGTCGACCCGAAGCCTTTGGTGCCAGGCGCAGTCACCGTTGGTCCGCCAAGCTCCTTCCACCGGAACCGCAACAGTTTCTCGTCCTTGGCGCCCGATTCCCAATCCCAACTGACCAACAGTTTGCCGCCAGCCACCGACAGCGACCCGTATTTCAGCGCGTTGGTCGTCAATTCGTGGAGCGCCATGGACAGATTCTGTGCCGACGCCGGCGTCAGATCGACATCGGGCCCTTCGAGGACGATCTCGCTGCCTTCGCCCGAGTGGGCAACTTCATCGGCAATCAGCGCCCGCAGCCGGGCGCCATGCCACCGCCCTTCGGCGAGCAGCGAATGGGTGCGCGCCATCGCATGCAGCCGCCGTTCGAAGGAGCCGATAAAGCTCGCCGGATCCTTCGCATTGGCGCCGGTGATCTTTGCGATCGATAGAATGATCGCAAGGACGTTCTTCACCCGGTGATCGAGCTCCCGCATCACGAAGCGGTTCTGCTCATCGGCGACCTTGCGGGCGGTGATGTCGGCATTGATGCCGACCACGGTGCTGCGATCGACCTCGACGATCCGCTCACCGCGTCCGATCAGCCAGATTTCGCGACCGTCGGGCCGGGTCAGACGAAACTCTTCGCTGAAGACGTCGCCGTCCTCGACCGTCCGGACGAGGGCGGCTTGCACCCGGTCCAGGTCGTCGGGATGCATCAGCGCGAAGAAGTCTTCGGCGACCGGTTGGCTGCGCGAGCGCTCCTTGCCGATGATCTCCCGCAGCCGTTCGTCCCAGACCACCGCGCGTGTTTGCGGATCGAACTGCCACACGCCCATTTCGGCCGTCTTGATCGCAAGGGACAGGATCAGGCTTTCACGCGCCGTCTGCCGTTCGCGAAGAATCTGCTTGATGGTGGCGGCAGCGACGTTGGCGGCCGCCTTGATGATCAGCAGATCTTCGTCCCGGAAGTGGTTCGGATGACGATCGTACAGGCCCAGCACGCCCCACGGCTTGCCGCCGATGTCGATGCGGCAACTGACGCCCGAGCTGACGTCATGGCTGACCAGCAACTCCGGCGCTTCGAAGCGCCGTTCGGTGCGGAAGTCGGTTACCAGCGCTTCATTGTGCTCGACCGTATATCCGGCCTGGCTCTTGACGCTGCTTGGCACGGTGGCCTTGCCGACCAGGCCCGCCTTCCAGCCGGCACCGCCGATCATCTGCAAATAGGATTCTCGCTCGTGATACTCCAGCACCTTTGCATAGTCGCAATCCATGGCGACCCGAAGCGTGGCGCATAGTTCGTTCAGGAACTTGTCGAGGTCACGCGCCGCCAGGCCCTTCTGGCCCAGTTCGGCGATGATCCGCTGCTGCTTCTCGCGATCGGCAAGGCGCCCCGACACCGCGGCCTGCTCGGTGATGTCGGAATAGGTGACGACAACGCCATGGATGCGTTCGTCGGAGGTGCGGTAGGGATTGACTCGGCGAATGAACGTCTTGCCGTCGTCGGACGTGATCTGCTTTTCCGACAGGGCGAGACTGGTCATGGTCCGATCGACGTCGGCCAGCAGGTCCGGATCGTGCGCCTTGAAGGCGAGTTCGGTGACGGGTCGGCCGATATCCGTTTCGCGCAGTTCGACCAGTTCGCGCATGCTGGGGGTGTAGCTGCTTATCTTGAGCTCGGGACCTAGGAACAGTACCGGCAGCCGGGTGCTGGTCAGGAGGTTCTGGAGATCGTCCGACGCCCGCTCTACCTCGGCGATCTTTTCCTCGAGCTGGTTGTTGACGGTGACCAGCTCCTCGTTGAGCGACTGCAGTTCCTCGCGACTGGTTTCCAGTTCCTCGTTAGCGGACTGCAGCTCTTCGTTCGCGGCGACGGCTTCCTCGTGGCTGGCCTTCAGTTCCTCGTTCGACGTCTCGAGCTCTTCAACCGTGGTCTGCAGGTCCTCCTGGACGATGGCCAGTTCGTTTTCGAGGTGCCGAACGTACTTTCCATCCTCTTCCACCGAGCCCGCCACCGGGGGCTGGCGGTCGCCGTGCTCGATGAAGGTCAGCAGGAACAAGCGCTCTTCGTCGGCTGCCAGCTCGACGCATTCGATGCACACGCTGGTGTCACCGTCCGGCATGCGGATGCGCACGGACTTGTGTGAGGGTTCGTCGCCGTTGGACACGGCCTTGATCGCTTCGCGCGCACGGCTGCGCAGCGCCGAGGGCAGGATGTCGAACAGCGAATGGCTGGGCGCGCCTTCCGGGTGATCGATGAACTTGCGAACGGGACCGTGATAATAAGCGATTTCGCCATCGGCTTTCACGGCCACCGCGGCTGGCGTGTAGCGGTCGATCAACGACCGGCGCACCCGCGTCGCCAGATCGTTATCCCGGTCGCGCCGGCTCGAACGCGGCAGCCTGGTCAGGCTGTCCGCCAGTGTCGCCTCCACCCGCGGACTGAGCCGTGCGAGCGATTTGCCCGGTTTTCTCGCGAACAGGTGCGCCTTGGAATCGAGTGTCGCAAATTCGCGCTGTCGAGACCCCGCCGACTCCGACGTCCCGAGCACCAGGTAGCCTCCTTCGCGCAAGGCGAAGTGAAAGGTTTCGAGCAATTGCTCCTGATGCTTGTTGTCGAGATAGATGAGAAGGTTACGGCAGCTCACCAGATCCAGGCGCGAAAACGGTGGATCGGTCAGGACGTTTTGCTGCGCGAAGACCACCTTTTCGCGAAGATGCTTGCGGATCCGATAGCCGTCGCCTTCGCGCTGAAAATACTTCTGCAGGCGGTCGGATCCGACATCGTCGGCGATGTTGAGCCGGTAGAACCCTTCGCGCCCCTTGGCGATCGCATCGGCATCGAGATCGGTGGCGAAAATCTGCCAGTCGCACGCCCCCTCGGTTTCGGCGCACAATTCATCCATCAGGATCGCGTAGGTGAAGGCTTCTTCCCCCGACGAGCCTTCGGTACCCAGATCCGGACCGGTTCGTTCGATCGGGCACGTTCCTCGATCACCTTCGACAGCAATTTGTCGGAAATTACCTGCCACACGGGCCCGTCGCGAAAGAAGCAGGTCACGTTGATCAGCAGGTCATCGAACAGATGACGCATCTCATCACCGTTGGCGCGCAGGTGCTGCAGATAGTCCGAGACCGAATCGAACCGGAGAAGGTCCATCCGGCGCCTAACCCGCCGACCGATGGTGCCGCTCTTGTAGGCCGCAAAGTCGTGACCCATGCGCGCCTTGAGCAGGGCCAGCACGCGGTTGAGATCATTGCGGGAAAAGTCTCCGTCCCGCGGATTGTCTTTGAGGCGATGTGACAATTCGACGATCTGCGCGCCAAGAGCCGGAATGTCTCCCACGCTGTCGACGACGCCCGCATCGATCGCGGCGCGCGGCATCCCGTCGTACAGCGCGGTTTCGGGGCTCTGCGCGAGCGACAGTCCGCCCGCGCCCTTGATCGCTCTCAGCCCGGCGCACCCGTCATTGCCCGTGCCCGACAGAACCACGCCGACCGCGCGCGAAGCCGCCGTTTCGGCCAGCGAGCGCATGAAGTGGTCGATCGGCATACGCAGGCCACGCGGCTGATTGGGTGGCTCGATAAACAGACCGTGGTCGACAATGGTGAGATAGCGGTCGGGGGTCAGGACGTAGATCTTGCCGGGCTCCACCGGCATATTCTCGTCCGCTTCGCATACCGGCAGCTTGGCAGCGCGCGTCAGGATGTCGGCCAACTGGCTTTCGTGATCGGGGGCGAGATGCTGCAGGATCACGAAGCTGGCCGGCGTGTCCGACGGTATCTCCGCGACGAAAGCCTTCAGTGCCTCGATGCCGCCGGCAGAAGCGCCCACGGCGACAACCGGGTGGTCGAATTCCACTGCGATGCCGGTGGTCCCTTCCGCCGGTTCATCCATGATGTCTCCCGCCCTCTGTTTTATGGCCGCTCCAAAAAAGCCCAAAACATGACTCAGAGCTTCCAGATTTGGCGCATTTTTAACTCCTTAAGCACAATCGCAGACTTTTTCAGTCTCAATTTGGACTAATCTTCCGTCGGTTGAATGACATCGGCAATCACACGGCGGACGACTTCGGTCGTCGTTCCGAACACCAGATGCGACGCCAGGGTATAGACGTGGGTCGACACGTCCGCTTTCCACGGTACCTCGCCAAGCCCCGCTGCCGGCACGCCGATTTCATCGAACAGAGCGGCCGTCGTCAGCCCGAAGCCCGCACCCGCGCCGGCCGTGACGCCGGGACGATATTCCGCCGCGATGCCGTATCCCAGCCCGAGCAGTGCGCCGAACCCGTAGTGGACCGCCTGCCCGGCGAAAGGCTTGTTGGCCTTGGATATTGGGGCGCCCGTAACCCCTTCAGCGACACGATCGGCGGCTTTTTCAGTGGCCGGTTCGTCTTCCTTGGAATCCTCGGAAGACTGGATTCGGGATAGCGCCTTCTGAGCGAGGTCCATAGCCAAGGAGGCTACCAGTCCGGCGACAAGTCCTGCGACGGCGCCGCGTAACGGGTCCGGCGACGTGCGGCCGGCCCTCCCATCACGACGGGATTCAGACTTGCCGGAATCGCCACCATTCATGCTCTGCTCTCCAGGATGTCAGGCAAGAGAACATGGCGTCATGGTCGGAGTTCCGAAGCGGCTTAACCATGCCCGCACCGCCTCTCCCGCGCCAATCTCATCGTACAAAGGGCCGGTTTCGCGCTGCCGTATTTTCTGTTGCGTCCGGAACGGCCCTGTCGGGCCTTTCGTTTAGCCTCTATCTATTTGGAAGGACGCTGGAATGACCGACAAAAATGTACCGCCGACGACAACCGATGCGGGCATTCCAGTGCAGAGCGACGAACATTCGCTCAGCCTCGGCGCCGACGGGCCGCTGGTCCTGAATGACTTCTACCTCATCGAGCAAATGGCGAACTTCAATCGCGAACGGATCCCGGAGAGGCAGCCGCATGCCAAGGGTTCGGGCGCTTTCGGTCATTACGAAACGACCGCCGACGTATCGCGCTATACCAAGGCCAAGATCTTCCAGCCCGGCGCAAAGAGCGAGGCGGCGGTGCGCTTCTCGACCGTCGCGGGCGAGCGCGGCAGCCCCGATACCTGGCGCGATCCGCGCGGCTTCTCGGTCAAGCTCTACACCGAGGACGGCAATTTCGACATGGTCGGCAATAACACGCCGGTGTTCTTCATCCGCGATCCGCTGAAGTTCCAGCACTTCATCCGCAGCCAGAAGCGCCGCGCCGACAATGGCTTGCGCGACCATGACATGCAGTGGGATTTCTGGACGCTGTCGCCGGAGAGCGCGCACCAGGTCACCTACCTTATGGGCGATCGCGGCATTCCGAAGAACTGGCGCGAGATGAATGGCTACGGCAGCCACACCTACATGCTCATCAACGCCGACGGAGAGAAGTTCTTCGTCAAGTTCCACTGGATGACCGACGTCGGGACCGAAAGCGGCAACGCGTATCTCAGCCAGGACGAGGCCGACCGCCTGGCCGGCACCGACGGCGACTATCACCGCCGTGACCTGTTCGACCACATCGCCAAGGGCGATTATCCGAGCTGGACCTTGAAGTGGCAGATCATGCCGTTCGAGGAAGCCAAGACTTATCGGATCAATCCGTTCGACCTGACCAAGGTTTGGCCGCACGGCGATTATCCGCTGATCGAGGTGGGCAAGCTGACTCTCACCACCAATCCGGTCGACTGGGACACGCAGATCGAACAGCTTGCGTTCGAACCCAACAACATGGTGCCGGGCACGGGCCTGTCGCCCGACAAGATGCTGCTTGCACGCGGCTTCGCTTATGCCGATGCGCACCGCCACCGGCTGGGCGTCAATTACAAGCAGATCCCGGTCAACGCGCCCAAGTCGCCCGTCCACAGCTATTCGCGCGGCGGCATGATGCGGGTGCAGAATGCACTCGATCCAGTTTACGCACCCAACAGCTATGGCGGTCCCGCGGCCCAGCCGCAGGTGGGCGGTGAAGCGACCTGGCACGCCGACGGCGACATGGTCCGCGCGGCCTATACGCTGCGCGCAGACGACGACGATTTCAGCCAGCCGCGTGACCTCATCCGCAAGGTCATGGACGACGAACAACGCGAACGGCTTGTGCAGAACATCGCTGGCCATCTTGCCGATGGAGTGAGCGAACCCGTTCTGGTGCGGGCCTTCGAATATTGGCGCAACATCGACGAGGAAACAGGCCGCAACGTCGAAAAGGCAGTCCGCGACCTGCTCGGCGGTGCATCCGAGGAACCCGGCATGGCGTCGGCCGAAGCGGTTCGCGAGCCCGAGCCGGCGGAATAGCGCCCGGCTTACGCGGCAGGTCCGGCCGATGACGATGTATCAAGCCTAGGTTACGACGGGCAAAGAGGGCGGCATGGACGCGGGGCCGCGCGCTGCTAGGCGAGGCGGCTGGAGGATCGCCATGCTGAACCATCAACAGGACGCTCAAAGCGGCGACGTCGTCGTCACGACCGCCCTCGGTGCCGTGCGCGGTGTCCGGAGCGGCGCGGTCGAACGGTTTCTCGGTCTACCTTATGCCGCCCCGCCGGTCGGCGCGCTGCGCTTCGCCGAACCGCAGCCTGCCAAGACCTGGGAAGGCGAGCGCGATGCGACGCAGGCCGGGGTCACCGCACCGCAGCGCCACAACCCCTTCCCCGCGCTCGACGTCGCGCCGCTGATCGGCACCGACGAGGCCGGCGGGGACGATCATCTGACCCTCAACATCTGGCGCCCGGCGGGCGGCGGCAGCGCTCTTCCGGTCATGGTCTGGATCCACGGCGGCGGTTTCGTCATCGGCAGCAAGGATGCCGCGGTATCGGACGGCGGTGCCTTTGCCCGCGACGGTGTCATTTGCATCGCGATCAATTACCGGCTCGGTATCGAAGGCTTTCTGCCCATCCCGGGCGTGCCCACCAACCTTGGTCTTCGCGATCAGATTGCAGCGCTGCGCTGGGTACAGGACAATGTCGCGGCGTTCGGCGGCGATCCCGGCAACGTCACCGTATTCGGCGAGTCCGCGGGCGGCATGGCGGTCGCCGATCTGCTGACCTCGCCGCTGGCCACCGGGCTGTTCCGCCGGGCGATCGTGCAAAGCGGACACGGCGCCATGACCCGCGACATCGGCGTCGCGCAGCGTCTGGTCCGCAGGTTGGCCAAAATGCTCCGGATCAAGCCGGACGCCGATGGCTTTCGGAGCGTAAGCGTGAGCCAAGCGCTCGAGGCCCAGCAAAAGGTCAGTCAGCCGACCACCCTCATCGACCTGCGCGATGGCGAGGGCCGCGAGCCCGTGTTCGGAATCAGCCGCTTCGTCCCCGTGCATGGCGACGATGTCCTGCCGCAGCAGCCGCTGGCCGCGCTGAAGAAGGGCGCCGGAAAGGATGTCGACCTGCTGATCGGCACCAATGCGGAGGAGATGAATCTGTATCTGGTCCCGACCGGCGTGCGCGAAAAGATCGGGCGGCTAATGGCGACCTACCTGCTTCACCGCTCGCAGCCGGGGGCGCGCAAGGTGCTCGCCGCCTATGGCCTTGGCCGCGATGGCCGGCGCCCGGGCCATGCGCTGACCGACGCGCTTAACGACCTTGTCTTTCGCTGGCCGGCGCGGCGCTTCGCCGAAGAGCATCGGGGGCGGACGCACATGTACGAGCTCGACTGGCGTTCTCCGGCATTGGACGGCGAGCTCGGCGCCTGCCACGGCATGGAATTGCCGTTCGTGTTCGACACGCTGGCAAGCGTCACCGGGAAACGCGGGCTTGCCGGAACCACGCCCCCGCAGGACCTTGCCGACCGGGTGCACAGGATCTGGGTCGATTTTGCGAAGACCGGCACCCTGCCCTGGCCCGAGTTCGACGCCTCCTCGCGGCAGGTCTATCAATTGAGCAAGGGCGAGGCCGTGCACGAACCGCCCATGCCCGCCGCTCCCTTTCTGCCGTGAGACGCTGATGTATCTGGAGCGATTGCGGCTGGACGGGCGAACCGCGCTCGTCACCGGCGGCGCCGGCGGGATCGGCTTCGCCTGTGTCGAGGCGCTGGCAGAAATGGGCGCCTCTGTCACCATTGCCGATCGCGATGCCGGCGCGATCGAGGACGCCCGCTCCACGCTGGGCGACAAAGGCTACGGCATCCGAGGCATTGTCCTGGACGTCGCCGACGCGGCCGGCGTCACCAGGGTCGCCGACGAGCTCGGGCCGCTCGACATCCTCGTCAACAATGCCGGCATTGCCCGCAGCGAGACCGCCGCGGAAGACGTCGCCGACGAGCATTGGTTGAACGTCATCGACGTCAATCTGAATGGCACCTTCTGGTGCTGCCGCGCCTTTGGCCGGCACATGCTGGCCGCGGGTCGTGGCAGCATCGTCAATGTCGGATCGATGAGCGGCTTCATCGTCAACCGCCCGCAGCCGCAAAGCTATTACAATGCGTCCAAGGCGGCGGTGCATCAGCTGACCCGCAGCCTCGCCGCCGAGTGGGCGCCGCGCGGCCTTCGCGTCAATGCGGTTGCGCCGACCTACATCAACACGCCGCTCAATCAGTTCGCCGACCGGGAGGGCGAGATGGTGCGCCGCTGGGTCGACGGCACGCCGATGGGACGCCTCGGCGAAGCGGAGGAAGTCGCCTCAGTGGTCGCTTTTCTCGCGTCCGATGCGGCCAGCCTCATGACCGGGAGCATCGTCCTCGTCGATGGCGGCTATACCTGCTGGTGAACGTTGCCCCTCGCCGAGAGCGTCCCTGATCCGATCGGCTAAATCTTTTCCACGCTCGGCAAACTCAAACCCCTCTCGCAGCCTTTCAGATAGGTCGCCTGTCTGATAGGTCTGTTCCCATCGATCAGGTGGAGGATGAGGTTGTCGATGCGCTGTTCCAATCTGCTGTTTCTTGGCTGTGCGCTGAGCGCTCTTGCCGCCACCAATGTTGCCGCCCAGCCGGTGCCGCCCGCCGGGCAGACCGCGGCCCAGGACAGCACGCCGGGCGATACGCCGCAGACTGAAGACCAGCTTCAGCCTCAGGCGATTCCCAACGACGAGATCGTCGTCACCGCCCGCAAGCGCGAAGAACGGCTGCAGGACGTGCCCGTCGCCGCCACCGCCGTGACCGGCGACCTGATCGAACGGCGCGGCCTTGCCTCAGTGCGCGATGTCGCCACGCTGACCCCCGGCCTCAACGTCAACGGCGATGCCGCCGGCCGTGTGTTCGTGTCGATCCGCGGGGTCGGCCTGACGCTGGTGCAGACGGTCCAACCGGGCGTCGGCATCTTCATCGACGGCGTCTATCAGCCCAATACGTCGATCCTGAACAACCCGCTGGTCGACGTCGAACGGGTCGAGGTTTTGCGCGGGCCGCAAGGCACGCTCTACGGCAAGAACACGCTGGGCGGCGCGATCAACATCATCAGCCGCCAGCCGAGCAACGAGTTTCAGGTCCGCGGCGGCGGCAGCTTCGCCGGACCGGACAACGCCTGGACCGCCTTTGGTTCGATCAGCGGCCCGATCATCGCCGACCGGCTGCAGGCCCGCGTCGCCTATGCCCACCGCGAGCAGGACGGCTTCCTGCGCAATCCCCTGCTCGGCATCGACGCCAATCCGCTCAACAGCGACACGATCAATGCCACGGTGCGGGCCGAGCCGGTCGACGACGTGGTGCTGACCGTCAACGGATATCAGGACAAGGTGGAAGGCGCGTCGACGCCCTATGCTAGGGTCACCGGTCCCACGGACTATTCGCGCACCGTCAGCTTCAACGCCGCCAATCGGCAGCTGATCGACTATCGCGGGGTCAATGCCCGCCTGCAATTTCCGATCGCCGGGCTGGACACCGACGTCACCCTGATCGGCGCGTATGACGAGCGCAAGGGTCGAACCCCCGACAACGATGCCGATTTCAACCCGGTCGATTTCGCCCGCGCCAAGGGCACTGACAAGACCGAGGTATCGACAGCCGAACTTCGCGTCGACAGCCGCCTGTCCTCGACGCTGACATCGCTGCTGGCGGTCTATTACAGCCACGAAACCCTGTCGGCCGATGGCATCACGACCATCATCCCGGCCGGGCTCAACCTGCGGGACGTGTCGCAAAAGACGTCGAAAAACTATGCCGTCTACGGCACCCTGTTTTGGCGCCCGGTCGACGAATGGGAAGTGTCGGCGGGTCTGCGCTACGACCGCGAGAAGCGCCGCCTGACCGGCGCGACCGGGCTTGCCGGCGCACCGCTGGCAACGGTTCCGTCGGTCGAGGACGGGCACAAGGAGCTGTCGCCGCGCCTGACCGTGACCCGGCACTGGGACAACCGGTTCATGACCTATGCGTCGGTTGCCCGCGGTTTCCGGGGCGGCGGCTTCAACATCAATCCGCGCGCGCCTTTCCGCAGCTACGAAGGCGACAAGGTCTGGACCTACGAGATCGGCTCCAAATATGCGTCGGCCGACCGCCGGCTGTCGCTGGCGGGCGCCGTTTTCTACAACGACTACAAGGATTTGATCGGCCTCAACACCATCGTCGGCCTGCCCGGCGGCGGCTTTGCCACGATCGACCTCAACACCGGCGATGTCCGAAGCTACGGCCTCGAACTGGAAGGCTCCTTCCGTCCGGTCAGCAACTGGACCTTGAGCGGCGGTTTCTCGGTGCAGCGCGCAAGGCTGACCGACACAACGCCCTTCACTGCCGTGACCGGGCGGGTGCTGCCATCCAACCGGTTGCCGTTCCAGCCCGATTGGAACTTCAGTTTCAACAGCGACTATGTCGTGCCGGTCGGCCGCGGAGACGTTACCTTCACCGCCGGCGTGACCGGCAAGGGCAGCCGTATCGCCGCGTCGATCAGCGAAACGCGGGCGCCGGTGCTCGGCAGTTACATTTTGGCGAACAGCGCACTCACCTATCGCATCGGCGGGGTCGAGGTGGCGGCGTTCGTGAACAACCTGTTCAACAAGAAATATTTCGACAGCTATATCGAGCGGACCACGCTCGCGCTCGCGCTTCCGGTCCTGCCGGCGTCCGATCTCGGAATCATCGGCGAGCGCAGGCGCTACGGAGTGCGGGCCCGGTTCCGGTTTTAAGCCCATGGACCAGCCAGCCACCACGCTCGAGCGCTCACCGCTGAAGCCGGCGCTCGTCGAGCAGCTTCGCTCCCTGTTCGGAGAGCGGCTGCACCTCACGGAAGCGATGTGCCTGCAGCACGGGGGCAGCGAAGCGCATTTCGCGACCATGCCCCCTGATGCGGTGGTGTTCGCCCGGTCGACCGAGGAAGTGGTCGCCCTGGTCAAGCTCTGCACCGCCTACGACGTGCCGATCATTCCGTACGGAGCCGGCACCTCGATCGAAGGCAACACCCTGGCGGTTCGTGGCGGGGTCAGCGTCAATCTGTCGGAGATGGACGCCATCCTCGCGGTCAATACCGAGGACCTCGACTGCACCGTGCAGGCCGGTTGCCGGCGCGAGCAACTGAACGAATATCTGCGCGATCAGGGGCTGTTCTTCCCGATCGATCCCGGCGCTAACGCCACCATCGGCGGCATGGCCTCGACCCGCGCGTCGGGCACCAACGCCGTCCGCTACGGCACCATGCGCGAGGCGATCCTGTCGCTGCGTGTCGTGACGCCGGACGGGCGCGACATCCGGACCGCCCGGCGCGCCCGCAAATCGGCCGCCGGCTATGACCTGACCCGGCTGATGATCGGCGCCGAGGGCACGCTCGGCATCATTACCGAAGTCACCCTGCGCCTCTACGGCATTCCCGAGGAGATCTCGTCCGCCGTGTGCGGCTTCGACACCCTGCAGGGCGCGGTCGATACGGTCGTCCAGGCGATCCAGATCGGCGTGCCGCTGGCCCGTGTCGAGATCCTCGACGACATGCAGATCAAGGCGGTCAATCTGTTCTCCAAACTCGATCTGCCCGAGACGACCCACCTGTTCTTCGAATTTCATGGCTCGCCGGCGCACGTCGCCGAGCAGATCGAGATCGTGTCCGAGCTGGCTGCGATGAACGGCGGCGGGCAGTTCCAATGGTCCAATCTGCCGGAAGAACGCGCTCGGCTGTGGAAAGCGCGGCACGAGGCTTATTATGCCGCCGTGGCGCTTCGCCCGGGCTCGGTGGGCTGGGCGACCGATGTCTGCGTGCCGATCAGCCGCCTCGCCGAATGCGTCGCCGAAACCAAGCGCGACCTCCAGACCTCCACGGTACCGGCAACCATTCTGGGGCACGTCGGTGACGGCAACTTCCATGTCGTGTTCGCAATGAACCCCGACGATCCCGCCGAGCGCGCGGAGGTCGGTGCGATCAATGGGCGTCTGGTCGAACGGGCGCTGGCGATGGATGGCACTTGCACCGGGGAACACGGGATCGGCCTCGGCAAGCAGAAGTATCTCGAGGCCGAACTCGGCGAAGCGGTGGACCTCATGCGCATGATCAAGACGGCGCTCGATCCGAAGGACCTGTTCAATCCCGGAAAGATCTTCGCGCGATGAGCCCGACCGCCGCGGCCCTCACCGCCACGGACGCGGCGCCGGGCGGACCGTCGCTGGCGCGATCGATCGGTCCGATCAGCACCATCTCGCTCGCCATCGCCGCGGGGTTCACCGCGATGATGTCGTTTGGAACGATTCAGGAGGCCGCCAAGGCCGAAATGGGGCTGAGCGACGCGGTACTTGGCCTCGTCCAGGGGGTCAGCGCCGCCGTCCCCCTGGTGCTGTTTTCAATCCCGATCGGCATTCTGGTCGATCGCACCAATCGCATGCGGCTGTTCGTCGCGCTGGCCTTGATTTGGACTATCGGCACCGCTTTGACGGCCTATGCGCAGACGGTCCCGGCGCTGTTCGTCGGGCGCATGCTTGCGGGCATCGGGACCACCGGCGCACTGACCGCCGCCTTGTCGCTGTCGGCCGATCTTTGCGCACCGCAAGAACGCGGACGAGGCGTCCTTCTCATCAGCCTTGGCAAAGCACTCGGCCAGGCGGCGGCCTTCGCGGTCGTCGGCTGGACCTTCGGCGCGTTCGTCGACGCCGCGCCAACATGGCTGGGGCTGACACCGTGGCGGTCCACGCACCTCGCCCTTACCTTTGCCAGCCTGGCCTGCATCCTGCCCCTGGCTTTCCTTCGCGAACCCGCCCGGCACGAAGTGGAGGCGGAGGTCGGCGCGCCTTTTCGAATCCTGATGGGTGAATTCTGGCAGCGCCGTGCCTTTCTCATTCCCCTGTTCGCGGGACAGGTGACGGTGGTCATGGCCGATGCCGCCGCGTCGATCTGGGCCGCGCCCGTTCTCAGCCGCGATTTCGGGCAGCAGCCCCAGGATTTCGCCGGCTGGATGGGGGCGATCATGCTGCTGACCGGCATCGGCGGCGCGATCCTCGGCGGGATCGCAGCGGACGCGGGACAAAAGACCAACCGCCGCGGCGGCCTCCTGATCGGCGCGGTCATCGCCGCCGTGCTGGCCATTCCCGCCGCCCTGTTCCCGCTTGCCGGCAGCACGACGATGTTTGCGTTCGCGCTTGGGACTTTGGTGCTGTGCGGCACCGTGACCGGCCTCATCACCTCGGTCGCGCTGACCGTCTACATTCCGAACGAACTGCGCGGCCTCTGCATCGGCCTGTTCATCGCGGTCGCAGGCCTGATCGGCTTCGGAATCGCGCCAAGTCTTGTGACCCTGGTCAGCAGCCTTCTGGGGGGCGAGCAACATCTCGCCGCCGCTCTCGCGGTGATCGGCGTGACGGTGAGCGTCGTGTCGCTGGGCGCGTTCGTCATGGCCATGCGAAATGCGCCGCGGCGGGATGACCTGTCTGATAGGCTTGCATCAGCTTTCAGATAGGTTAGTATGCCTCGAATCAACTAGGGACGTGTCGTGGCCATGCACCGTGAGCTGATCCAGGTTTCGCCCGAGATGATTACGCTGATCGGACAAGGCGCGATCGCGTCCGCGCTATGGCCCGATCAGCCTGTTGCCTTCTCGTTTCAGGTGGCTGACCTTTCCGCCACCGTCGCCTTTCACGGTCCGGCCGAGGCCGCGGCGCTGGCAAAAGTCGACGCCCCATTGATGCTGATCGTCGCCCGTTCCGCCTGCCTGCGTATTTTCGGCAATGTGCCTCAAGAAGGCGTATTTCATACCCCGCCCGAACCTCGCGCGATTGCCGGCGCGATCCTGCAATGCCGCTTGCCCGAGCCCGCCCGCACCACGCTTCGACTGGCCAAGTCGATCGAACTGTTGTGCGAGACCTTTCAGTTGTTTGCCGAGGACGCGCTCATCGCCACCTCCCGCGACGCCCAGCTCTCCTATGGCGACTGTCAGCGCATTCGGGCGGCCCGGCGCCTGGTCGAAACTCGCTGGAACGAAAAACTGACGCTGGAGTCGATCGCCGCCGCCTGCGGCCTCAATCGCAGCAAGCTGGCGCGCGGCTTTCGCGACCTGTTCGACAACAGCGTCGCCGGCCTCTTGTCCGAACAACGGCTGAGCGCCGCGCAGCAAATGCTGGTGACGACCGAATTGCCGATCTCGTCGATTGGCTATCGCTGCGGCTACGGCACCAATGCGGCGTTTACGCGCGCCTTCTCGCGCCGCTATGGCGTGGCCCCTTCCGGCTATCGCGCCGCGTCTTTAGCGGCCTGAGGATATGGCAACGAAAATGGCGACCCGAGCGAACGACGGCCGGTCCCTGGTGCATCAGGCGGTGCAATCGGTACGCGATCACATCAAGGCCAACGACCTCAAGGTCGGCGACAATTTGCCGGGGGAAGGCTATTTCGCCGATGTGCTGGGGGTTAGCCGGGCGGTGATCCGCGAAGCCTTTGGCGCGCTCGCGGCGTTGCGGCTGATCGATGTCGGCAATGGCCGCCGCGCCCGGGTCGGGGCGATCGACGGGTCGGTTATGGCAACCTCGCTCGATCACGCCGTCGCCACCGCGCAAGTCTCGTTCGGCGAGGTGTGGGACGTGCGGCGCACTCTTGAGCTGCGCACGGCGGAGCTGGCGGCCCATGCCCGCTCCGACGCCGAAGCGCGCGAGATCGTGCGGCTGGCCGACGGTATCGCCGCGTCGGGCGACGACCTCGAGGCCCGCACCAGCTACGACGTCGGCTTTCATGCCGCGATCGCCCGCGCGTCGGGCAACATGCTATTCCTGCAGATCGTCCGCGCCTTCGCGCCGATGATGGAGATTGCGATACCCGCCGCCTGGCATACCCGCACGGCAGAGGATGAGCGCGAACGCATTTCCCGGCTTCACCAGGACCTGGCCAAAGCGATCGCCGATCGCGACGCGGACGCTGCGCGTGCGCTGATGGACAGTCATTTCGATGCCAGCATCCGCGACCAGCTGGTGACTTCCTGATCGTCATGCGGCGGCGCTGACCCATGCCGCTTAGCAGGAAGAGCCGCCTCGAGCGCGCTAACAACATTGCGGACTTCAGGCGGCTGGCAAAGCGTGCCCTGCCGCGTCCCATCTTCGATTACATCGATGGCGGCTCGGACGATGAACGGACGCTCGCCCGCAACAGCGCCGCGTTCGCCGATTACGAATTGGTCCCCGACGTGCTGACCGACGTCTCGGCCATCCGCACAGCGACGACCCTGTTCGGCCAGCCCGTCGCCTCGCCTTTGATGCTGGCGCCGACTGGGCTGACCCGGATGTTTCATCCCGAGGCCGAACTGGCGGTGGCACGGGCGGCCGCGAAGCACGGCCTGCTTTACAGCCTGTCGACGCTCGGCACGACGCGGCTCGAAGATCTGGCGACGGCCTTTGGCGGTCCCAAGGTGTTTCAGATCTACATTTTCAAGGATCGCGGGCTCACTGCGGAGTTTGTCGCGCGGTGTAAGGCGGCGGGCTTCCACGGCCTCGCCCTGACCGTCGATACGCCGGTCGCCGGCAACCGCGAGCGTGATCGCGTCAACGGCCTGTCGCTGCCACCCAAACTGACCTGGAAATCGATCCTCAGCTTTGCCGCGCACCCCTCTTGGTCCCTTCCGGCCCTGCGCGGCTCCCGGTTCGACTTCGCCAATGTCAGTCACAAGGTGGATGCGCTGGCGGCAGGACCGATGAGCCTGTTCGACTATATCGGCGGGCAGTTCGACCGCAGCCTGACCTGGCGCGACGTCGAATGGCTGGCCGGCGAATGGGGCGGGCCGCTGGCGATCAAGGGGCTGATGACGCCCGAGGACGCGAAGCGCGCGGTTCGCTGCGGGGCGACGGGCGTCATGGTCTCCAATCACGGCGGTCGCCAGCTCGACGGCGCCCCGGCGCCGATCGATCAGATCGCTTCCGTCCGCGAGGCCCTCGGCGACGGGCCCGACGTCATTTGCGACGGCGGCATCCGGCGCGGCTCGGACGTGGTCAAGGCGCTGGCGCTCGGCGCCACGGCCTGTTCGATCGGGCGGCCCTATCTCTACGGTCTTGCCGCCGGTGGGGAAGCAGGCGTCGATCGCGCGCTGACGCTGCTCATCGAGGAGCTGGAGAGGACGCTGGCGTTGGCGGGGGTGAACGACATTGCCAACCTCGAGCGAAGGCACGTGCGCGCTTGCCGCAGCGCCGCATAGATCCGGCGGGTGGGCCCATCGCCCGCGCCTGAGCATCATCGAACGCGAGGAGCGGTCGGTGGAATTCCGGCCCATTTACCGCTCTCCGCATATCTTCCGGCCAGGACATTCGGCAAAGGACCCCGATGCTTTCCCTGATTCTTGGTCTTGCCGCCGCCGAATCCGAGCCGATCATTGTCACCGGGCGCGGCCTTGCGGCGGGGGAGACCGCGGGCGCGGCGGTGGTGGTGATCGGCGAAGACCGGCTGCGCCAATCCGCCAGCGGACGGCTCGAGGACGTGCTTCGCGACGCGGCTGGGGTGCAAAGCTTTCGGCGGTCGGATTCGCGGTCGAGCCACGCGACCAATCAGTCGATCACCTTGCGCGGGCTGGGCGGCAACGCGTCGTCGCGGGCGCTGCTGCTGCTCGACGGGGTGCCACAAGGCGATCCGTTCGGCGGCTGGATCACCTTTCCCGCCTACGCCACCGACCGGCTCGGCGAGGTCCGCATTCGCCGCGGCGGGGGGAGCGCTTATTTCGGGCCGGGCGCGCTGGCCGGAACGGTGGAGCTCGAAAGCGCGGTGCCGACCGCCGGCGACGCTGTGCGCGGCGCGCTGAGCATCGGCAGCCGGGACAGCCTCGACGCCCGCGCCAGCCTGCTGCTGTCCTCGCGCTCGCGCTTCGTGACGATCTCGGGCGCCCTTGCCCGGGGCGACGGCTTTGTCCCGATCGCCGCCGAAGACCGCGGCCCGATCGACCGCCGCGCGCCGTATCGGCAGGCCTCGGGCGCAGTGCGGGTGGTGCAGGAAGTCGGCGCCGCGACCGAAGCGCAGCTCAACCTCGGCGCTTTTTCCGACCGACGCGACCGGGGCGTGCCCTTCACTACCAACCGCGGGCGCGGGGTCGACACGTCGCTGCGGATGGTCGGCAAGGGCGCGACCCGCTGGTCGGCACTCGGCTACGCGCAGTTTCGAAATTTTGCGTCCGATTTCAGCAGCATCAATTCCGCGCGGACCACCGGCACCCAGACCCTCGACCAATATAGCGTTCCCTCGCGCGGCTACGGTTTTCGCGGCGAGATCCTGCCCCGCGTCGGAAGCGCGGAGCTGCGGGTCGGCATCGACGGTCGCCTCGTCCGCGGGGAAACCAGGGAGCGTTATCAATTCGTCGCGGGCGCACCGACCCGGCGGCGGGTCGCGGGTGGGCGGTCGGACACGTTCGGCCTGTTCGCCGCGGCAACCGTTCCTGCGGGCCCGGCGATCCTCAGCGTCAGCGGCCGGGCCGATCGCTGGAGCATCATGGACGGACGCTTCTTTCAGCAGACCCTCAACGGCCCTACCCTGACCGATACGATCTTTGCCAACCGCAGCGGGTGGCAGGGCAGCGGCCGGGTGGCGGGAGAGGTCAGGGTCGCCCCGCCGCTGAAGCTTCGCGCGGCCGCCTATCGCGGCTGGCGCCTGCCGACGCTGAACGAGCTCTATCGCCCGTTCCGCGCCGGCGCCGACGCAACCGGGCCCAACCCCGATCTCAAGCCCGAGACGATGGTGGGGGGCGAGATCGGTGGCGACCTTGGCTTGCCGCGCGGCTGGAAGCTGTCGCTCACCGCTTATGCAGCGCGGCTCGATGGAGCCATCGCCAACGTCTCGCAAAGCAGCGGTCCGGGCACCTTCCCGATCGTCGGCTTCGTCGCGGCGGGAGGCACCTATCGCCAGCGCCAGAACCTCGACGCCATCCGCTCGCGCGGACTCGAAGCGGACCTCGGTGGTGCGTTCGGCCCCCTCGATGCGCGCCTGTCCTTCTCGCTGGTCGATGCGCGGGTCGAGGGGTCGGGCGCCGCGGCGGCGCTGGACGGCAAGCGTCCGGCGCAGACCCCGGCGGCGCAGGCGTCAGCGACACTAGGCTGGAGCGGGCCCGACGAATGGCGCCTGTCGGGCACCGTGCGCGCGCTGTCCGGGCAATATGAGGACGACCTCAACCTGCGCCGGCTGAAGCCCGCGGTCACGCTCGACGGCTATGCCTCCGCTCCGCTGGGCTCGCGGATCGCCCTCGAACTGCGCGCCGAAAACCTGTTCAACCGAACGGTGGAAGCGGCGGTGAGCGGCGATGGCGTAATCGAACGGGCGCTTCCCCGCACCCTCTGGATCGGTCTGCGTCTGCGCTGACGCCGATCACCGCCGCCAGGCGTGGAAGCGCTCGACCCAGTTCAATAGCGCTTCGGGCTTGTGCGCTTTCTTCCACTCGCCCGCGGCATATTTGTTGGCCTCGCTCATGGTCGGATAGGCGTGAATGGTGCCGAGCAGCTTGTTGAGGCCGATGCCGTGCTTCATCGCCAGCACATATTCGGCCAGCATCTCCCCTGCGCCTGCCGCGACGATGGTGACGCCGAGGATGCGGTCCTTGCCCTTGGCGATCAGCAATTTGACGAAGCCCGAGCGCGCGCCCTCGGCCACCGCACGGTCGAGATGGTCGAGGGGGAACCGGACGATTTCATACGCTTCCCCCGCCTCCTTTGCGGTGGCCTCGGTGTGGCCGACGTGGGCCACTTCGGGGTCGGCGAAAGTGGTCCAGGGAATGACCCGATAGTCGACGCTGAACGATTTGAAGGCGCCGAACAGCGCGTTCACCGCTGCATACCAGGCCTGATGCGCGGCGGCGTGGGTGAATTGATACGGCCCGGCGACGTCGCCGGCGGCATAGATATTGGGCAGAATCGTCTGCAGCCGTTCGTTCAGGGCAAGCGGCTTGTCGGTGTCGATGCCGAGCGCTTCGAGCCCGAAGCCCTTCAGCCTAGGCTTGCGCCCGACCGCGACGACGATTTCGTCGAAAGGTAGCGTCGTCTCCCGCCCGTCGCCTTCCACGATCAGGCTCCTGCCCTCGCAGCGCAGCGCCTTGTGGCCGAGGAGCACGGTGACGCCTTCGCCGCGCAGCGTGTCGAGGATCAGGGCCGAGGCTTCGGAATCGTCCTTGGACAGCAGCCGCTCGCCGCCTTCGACCAAGGTCACGGCGACGCCCAGCCGCTGGAAGGCCTGCGCCATCTCGGTCCCGATCGGGCCGCCGCCGATGATGACCATCCGCTCGGGCGCTGCGTCCCGTTCGGCGAGATGATCCCACAACGTCTCGCTGGTCAGCACGCCCGCTTCGCGGAGGCCCGGCAGGTCGGGGACGACCGGTTCGCCGCCCGAAGCGATGACGATGGCGCGGGTGGTCAGGCGGTCCTTTTGTCCGTCCGCACCGGCGATTTCGACCGTCCAGGGATCGACAATGGTGGCATAGCCCTGGCGGACATCGACCCCCAGGCCGGTGTAGCGCTCGACGCTGTCGGCGGGCTCAATGACCCGGATCACCTCGCGGATGCGGTGCATGACGGCGGGAAAATCGACCTGCGGCTCCTTGCCCTCAATCCCGAAGTCGGCGGCATGGCGGATTTCGTGCGCGGTGCGCGCGCTGCGGATCAGCGATTTGGACGGTACGCAGCCGGTGTTGAGGCAGTCGCCGCCCATCTTGCCGGCTTCGACCAGGGTCACCTTGGCGCGCACGGTCGCGGCGATATAGGCGGTGACGAGGCCCCCGGCGCCGGCGCCGATGACCACCAGATTTCGATCGAACCGCCGCGGCCGCTTCCACCGCGCATAGACCCGCCGCCGCTTGACGATGCCGAGTACCCATTTGGCCAGCAGCGGGAACAGGCCCAGCAGGACGAACGAGCCGATCAGCCCCGGCGACAGGATGTCCGACACGCTGCGGATCGCGGCAAGCTGGGTTCCCGCGTTGACGTAGACCAAGGTGCCGGGGAGCATTCCGACCTGGCTGACCAGATAGAAGACCGGCAGCCGCATCGCGGTCAGGCCCATGGCGAGGTTGATGAGGAAAAAGGGAAAGGCCGGGATCAGGCGCAGGCTAAGAAGGTAAAAGGCGCCGTCCTGCTCCACTCCGCGATCGATCGCCGCGACCCGTCGCCCGAACCGGTTCTTGACCCAGTCACGAAGCAGGAAGCGCGAGGACAGGAAAGCGAGACTTGCGCCAATCGCGGACGCGAAGGAGACGATCAGTGTACCCAGCCACAGCCCGAAAATCGCGCCCGCCGCGAGCGTCAGGATCACCGCGCCGGGCAGCGACAGGGCGGTGGCCGCGACGTACAACAGGAAGAAGCCGCCGATGACCAGCACCGGCTCTTGCGCCAGCAAGTGCGCGATGCCCTCCCGCTGCGCCTTCAGATTGTCGATCGTCAGCAGGGACCCGAGATCGAAGAGGAAGAAAGCCGCCACGGCACCCACCAGCAGCGCCAACAGGGCAAGCCGCCCGGCAAGTCCGCCTTTCATGTGAAGTCCTTATGCCGGGACGGGGCGTGCCCTGCGGTTGGCAATTCGATCGCTCCTTCCCATCTCATCCGTATCGGCCGCTTATTCGTAGCTCATTGAAATGGTGGCTGGTCAAGCGAGGCAAAGAGGTAGCATGGACCTGAAGATGACAAAGCGCGGCTTTCTTGGCGGTTCGCTGACGACCCTGGGCGTGTTCTTGAGCGGCTGCGGGTCGAGCGAAGCCAAGGAAAGCTTCGAAATCACCAAGTCCGAAGCCGAGTGGCGGCGGATTCTGTCGCCGGCCGCGTTTGCCGTGCTTCGCAAGGAGCAGACCGAACGCCCCCGCTCGAGCCCGCTCAATGCCGAAAAGCGCCGCGGCATCTATGCCTGCGCGGGCTGCGCGCTGCCGCTGTATCGTTCGGACACCAAGTTCGAAAGCGGCACCGGCTGGCCGAGCTTCTTTGCCCCGATTCCCAACGCGATCCGCACCCGGCCCGACGGCATCGGGCCGTTCAAGCGGACCGAAGTGCATTGCCGGCGCTGCGGCGGGCATCTTGGCCATGTGTTCGACGACGGGCCGCCGCCTACCGGCAAGCGTTATTGCATGAACGGCGCGGCGATGACCTTCCGTGCCGCTTAACCGCGCCCTCCTCGCCGCCTTGGGCTCGGCCGCGTGGCTGGCTGCGTGCAGCAGCGATCCCTCCCCCGCGGCACCGGCCCCCGGCGGCCAGCGCGCAACGGCGGTGTTCGCGGGCGGCTGCTTCTGGTGCACCGAAAGCGATTTCGACAAGATGCCGGGCGTGATCTCGACCGTGTCGGGCTACACCGGCGGCAAGCTTGCGAACCCGACCTACGAGCAGGTCTCGGCCGGCAATACCGGGCATATCGAGTCGGTGCGGGTGACCTACGACCCGAGCAAGGTCAGCTACGCCGAGCTCGCGCTGCGTTTCATGAAGACCATCGACCCGCTCGATAGCGGCGGCAGCTTCTGCGATCGCGGCTACCAATATCGTTCGGCCTTCTTCGTCGCCAACGACCAGCAGCGGCGGAT
>Ga0310813_10000304_pt1 | contig 33331 bp, 34 predicted proteins | sample YN3metagenome_FD_203086 | JGI IMG/M metagenome (GOLD analysis project Ga0310813, IMG submission 203086) | Soil microbial communities from experimental microcosm in Duke University, North Carolina, United States - YN3 | ecosystem: Engineered > Artificial ecosystem > Soil microcosm > Unclassified...
GCACCTTCACGCCGGCCGAGGATTATCACCAGGATTATTACAAGAAGAACCCGGTTCGCTATAAATTCTACCGCTCGCGCTGCGGCCGCGATGCGCGGCTGGCGGAAGTGTGGGGCGGGAAGTAGACAGCGCCGCGTGAACGACCTCAGTCCTTTCGCGGCCCCGCACGTCCGGCCGCTTGACCCGGCCAAGTTTCGCGATCCGCTGATCACGGCGGGGGGCGAGGTGCGGGCGGAAGTCGCGATGACCGGGCTCGACACGCTGTGGATCAACACCGGCACGCTCTGCAACCTCGCCTGCCGCACCTGCTATATCGAGAGTTCGCCCAAAAACGACGCGCTGGTCTACATCAGCCTTGCCGAGGCCGAGGCCTATTTCGACGAGGCGCTGGCCCTTGGCACGCGGGAGATCGGGTTCACGGGCGGCGAGCCGTTCATGAATCCCGACATGATCGCGATGCTCGACGCCGCGCTGAGCCGCGGGTTCGAGGTTCTGGTGCTGACCAACGCGATGCGGCCGATGCAGCGGTTAGAGGCGCCATTGCTGGCGCTGAAGTCGGATCGGCTGACCTTGCGCGTCAGTCTCGATCATTACAGCCAGCCGATCCACGAGGCCGAGCGCGGCGTCGGCACCTGGGACAAGGCCATCGCGGGGACCAAATGGCTTAGCGACCATGGGTTCCGGCTGGCGATCGCCGGGCGGCAACTGCCCGGCGAGACTTTGGACGAGGCGCGCGCAGGCTATGCCGCCCTGTTCGCGGTCGAAGGGCTGAACGTCGACGCCGCCGATCCCGCCGCGCTGGTGCTGTTTCCGGAAATGGACGCGGCCGCCGACGTGCCGGAGATCACCGAGGCCTGCTGGGGCATTCTCGGCAAGTCGCCCGACAGTATCATGTGCGCGTCGAGCCGGATGGTGGTGAAGCGCAAGGGCGAGCCGCGGCCGGTCGTCGCCGCCTGCACGCTGATCCCCTACGATCCGCAATTCACCATGGGCGAGACGCTGGCCGAAGCGAGCCGGCCGGTTCGCCTCAATCACCCGCATTGCGCACGTTTCTGCGTGCTCGGCGGAGCGAGTTGCTCGGCCTGAGCAAGGACGGCGCCGAGCGGCTGTCGGCGGTGATCCCGGCGCTCAACGCCGCCATCACGTTGCGCGGCTGTGTTGAGCGGCTCGCCGGCGCGGACGAGATCGTCGTCGTCGACGGCGGATCGAGCGACGGCACCCCTGCTATCGCCGCACAACTCGGAGCGAAACTCATCGAAGCGCCGCGCGGCCGGGGTGCGCAGCTCCGCGCGGGTGCTGAGGCGGCGACCGGCGAATGGCTGCTGTTTCTTCATGCCGACACTGTGCTCGAGCGCGGGTGGCAACAGGCGGTCCGCGAGCATATGCGCTCTTTTCCCGACCACGCCGCCTGTTTCCGCTTCCGCCTCGACGATGCCGCCTGGCAAGCTCGGATGATCGAACGCGGCGTGAGCCTCAGGACAGGCATGCTCGGCCTGCCCTACGGCGACCAGGGCCTGCTGATTTCCCGCCGTCACTATGACGCGCTCGGCGGCTTTCGCGCGCTGCCGTTGATGGAGGACGTCGACCTCGTTCGGCGGATCGGGCGTGAGCGCCTGCGCTATCTCGACGTCGCGGCGATCACATCGGCGGCGCGGTGGCGGCGGGACGGCTGGTGGCGGCGCTCGGCCCGCAACCTCCTGTGCCTGACGCTCTACCGCGCGGGGGTCAGCCCGGAGCGGATCGCGCGGCTTTACGGCTGACGGCCGAGCGTCCGGGCGAGGATCAGCCCGAGCTTCTCGAGCAGCGCCGGGTCGCGCGCATCGGATGCGGTAATCAGCGCCGCGTCGAGCACGGTGTCCACCGGCGACGGCGTCCGGGTCGGCGGAAGCGAGCGGGCGAGTTCGCCCACCAGTTGCCGGCCGAGATCGGCATTGGCCATCAATTGCGCGATCACCGCCGACACCTCGACCTGGTCGCCTTCGCGCCAGCAGTCATAATCGGTGACCATGCCGACCAGCGCATAAGGCAGCTCCGCTTCGCGGGCGAGCTTCGCCTCGGGCATGGCGGTCATGCCGATGACGTCGCAGCCCCACCCGCGATACATCAGGCTTTCGGCGCGCGAAGAGAATTGCGGGCCTTCCATCGCGAGATAGGTGCCGCCGCGGGTTACGCCGGCGCCCGCCGACTCGGCCGCATCGGCGCACAGCGCCGACAGCCGCGCGCACGTCGGATCGGCCATCGAGACGTGAGCGACAAGGCCGCTGCCGAAGAAACTGTGCGGCCTTGCCACCGTGCGGTCGATGAACTGATCGACTACCACGAAGTGGCCCGGCGGGAGCTGCTCGCGGAGCGATCCGACGGCGGAAATGGCGATCACATCGGTGCAGCCGGCCGCTTTCAGCGCATGGATATTGGCGCGGGCATTGACCTCGCTCGGCGGGATGCGATGACCGCGTCCGTGGCGGGGCAGGAAGACGAAGCGGACGTCGCCGAGGCGCCCGGTCAGCAGTTGGTCGGACGGCTTACCCCACGGCGTATCGACGTCGATCCACTCTGAGCTTTCCAGCGCATCGATGGCGTAGATGCCCGACCCACCGATGACGCCGATCGTCCATGCGCTCACGCGGCGCGCGCCTTCAGATCGTTCAGGAAAGCGCGGATGCGGCGGGCATTGACGCCGACATCGCTGGCCCCGACCCGGCTGATCGAGCGCATGTCGACGATCGAGCCGCCGGTGCTGGCGGGATCGGGGCGGACGCGCACCACGACATCGTCCTTGAAACGGAAAAAGCGGGTGGTCGCGGTCGCTTCTAAAGTGCCGGCGGCGGGGTCGACCGAAGCCACCGCCCAACCGCGATCGCGGGCGAGCAATTCGGCCTCTTTCAGCACCGCCTGCGGCGAAGCCGTCACGCGCAGGGGCTTGAGGTCACCATAAGCTTGCCGGTGAAGCGCCTTCCACCGTTCTTCGGGCGGCAGCGCCTTGAGTTCGGCCCGCCCCTGGTCGGGGATCTTGTCGAGGTTATCGGCCCGCACCGTCAGCCGGCTGAACTGCGGCAGGTCGTCGAGGTCGGTCGCGACATCGTGAATGGCTGGCACGCTTCGGGCGGTGAAGATCATGTTGCCGAGATAGCCCGCGAACAGCAGGCTCGTCACGAGGGCAAGCCCGGTCGGCCACCCCGTCCGCACCCCCTTGCGCCGCCCGCCGATCCACGCGGCGATGGCCAGCACTCCGCCCGCCAACGCCAGCGGCAAGGCATAGCGCAATGCGCCAAGGCCGCTGCCGTAGGGCCACCATCCCGCGCCCGTTCCCACCGCCGCGATCAGCGCGATGCCGACGCCGCCGAGGCTGAGCGCGAGCGCCAGCCAGGACAGGCGTGTGGGCCAGATTGCCTTGCCGTCGCTCATTTCTTCTCCTTATTCGGTGGTTGCCCGCGAAACGGTTGCAGCAGCAAACGTCCCAGCGCCAGATCCCGCTCATCCCGAAATTGCGGCACGCCGAGGGTCATGCCGTCATGCCCGGCCTCCGGCTGCGCCCGGTAAGTGCCAAACAGGCGGTCCCATAGGGCGAGATTGAACCCGAAATTGCTGTGCGTTTCGCGCGGAACGATCGAGTGGTGGGTGCGGTGCATGTCGGGCGTCACCACCAGCCGGCGGACGACGCGATCGAGGCCGAGCGGCAAGCGGATGTTGGAATGGCTCCACATCGCCGTGGCGTTGAGCAGCACCTCGAAGATCAGCACCGCCAGCGCGGCGGCGCCAAGCGCCATCACCGCGGCGATCTTGATCGCCATCGACAGGACGATCTCGACCGGGTGGAAGCGCAGGCCGGTGGTCACGTCGAATTCGAGATCGGCATGGTGGACGCGATGCACCCGCCACAGCGCGGGCACGGCATGAAGCAGCACGTGCTGACCGTAGATCAGGAGATCGAGCAGGATCACCGCAGCGGCGATCTTGAACCAGGCGGGCAGGTCGACGAGATTGAACAGCCCCCAGCCCCGTTCTTCCGCCAAGATCGCCGCGCCGACCGCCGCCACCGGAAACAGCAATCGGACCAGCAGGGTGTCGAGCGCGACAAGACCGAGGTTGGCGGGCCAGCGCTTGCCCCGGCCGATGGCTTGCCGCCGCCGCGGGGCCAGCATTTCGGCCACCGCCAGCACCGCCAACACCCCGGCAAAGGTGCCGAGCCGAAGCCAGGGTTCGAGATCGGTCGGAAAGGTCACCGGACCCACATGGCAGTTTCGCCCAGGATTTCCATGTCGCCCGCTGGTCGCGGTTGGACTATCGCTGATCAAATGAGCGCAGTCCGGCTGGTCATCTTCACCCGCTATCCCGAACCCGGCAAGGCCAAGACCCGGCTGATTCCGGCGATCGGCGCCGAGGGGGCCGCGGCGCTGCATCGGCGGTTGACCGAGCATACGTTGACGCGGGCGCGGGCGGCCGGACTGCCGATCGACCTCCGCGTCACCGGAGCGCCAGAGGCTGCGTTTCGCGAATGGCTGGGCGACGACCTTGCCATCACGCAGCAGGACGAGGGCGATCTCGGCGACCGGCTGCGCGCCGCGGCCTCGCCGTTCCCGGTGCTGTTCATCGGCTCCGATCTCCCGGATCTTGGTGCCGCGCATCTGCGCGAAGCGGCCGACCTGATACGCGCCGGTCGCACCGTCATCGGCCCGGCCGAGGATGGCGGCTATTGGGCGCTCGGGCTGACCGCAGCGGCCGACTATCTCTTCGAGGACATGCCGTGGAGCACCGCGGCCGTCTTCGCGCTAACCGAAGCGCGCCTCAAGGAGCGGGGTATCGAGCCGGCGTTGCTGCCGGCACTTGCCGACTGCGATCGCCCCGAAGACCTCGTGCGTTGGCCTTGGCTCGGCGCCTGACGATCAGGCGGCCGACGGTTGGCGGCGAAGCGGCATGGTCAGACAATGAACCCCGCCGCCGCATTGGGTGAACTCGCCGAGCGGCACCGTCAGCACCTCAAAGCCCAGCGCGCGCACCGCCGCGTCGACACGCGGCGCGGAGCCGGTGGAGATGATCCGCCGCCGCCCGAGCGACAGTACGTTGCAGCCAAGGCTCGCGACTTCGTCTTCGCGCACCGGCACGAAGGTGATGCCCAGCTCGCGGATCATCGCCACGAACGCCGGGTCGAGCTTCTCGACGCACGCCAGCGCCACGTCGCGGTCGATGACGCAGAAATGCGTGTCGAGATGGAGGAGGTCGGGATCGATCGGGGTTAGCGTGACCTGCCAGCCGCGCTCCTCGAAGAAGCGGCTGAGCGCCTGAGCGCCCTCGGTGGTGGTGCGTTTTTCCGAGACCCCGATGACGAGATGTCCGGGGCGCAGCAGGCAGACGTCGCCGCCTTCCACCGTGCCCTGGCGGACCCGGCCGAGCACCGGCACGCCGCCCGCCCGCGCCGTTTCCAGCACCACGTCCACCTCGCCGCGCCGATGCCGGGCGCCCGGCCGAAGCCCGATCAGCCCCCACGGGGTCATCAGGCTAGTGTCGCGGGTGAAGGCGAGATCGGGAAGATCCGCCACCGGCTGCACCGTCCGCACGCGTACGCCCGCCAGCATCAGCGTTTCGATCAGCGCGCGATGCTGTTTGCTGGCGCTAATGGTGCACGACGTCCGCCCCTCAGCCAGCGCATCCTCGCTCACCCGATTGCACGGAACGATGCTGAGGTTGCGCGGCGAGGCGAGGAGCACTTCTTTGAGCAGGCCATATTCGCTGTTAGGGCCGACTAAGTTGGCGCAGGATGACGACTTTTCCGCCGGTTTTGGTGTGCGGTAGAGAGCTTGAAGAAGTTCGGGGATCAAAGAAAAACCTCGGGAGTAAAAGGGGAGTCCGTCAGGCAGACCGGAAGGCTCTGCAAAAGGCGAACAAGGCTGCTGGGCGGCTGTTCCCCGAACTAACAAATGCTAGTGCCAATCTGTCTTCACGCGGTGGGACGTCAGGGCCCGGTTGCGCGTCCGCTGCCACTGCGCCATCGTGCGCCACGTTTTTCGGCCGGTCGCGCCTGACCGGCTTCGTCCTTTACCCATGAGGCCACAGTCATGATCGCCAAGCTTTCGCTCACCTGCGCCCTTCTGGCGAGCAGCGCGCTCGCCGCCGCGCAGGAGGCCGCCCCGCCCGCGCAAGCCTCCCCGGCCGAAGCCGCGACCCAGCACACCCCGCCCGCCGCCGCCCCGCGCGAAACCGCGGACAAGGACGCGGCCAAGTGGAATGTCGAGGCCCCGCGCGGCATGACGCTCAGCAAGGTCCGGCTCGACACCACGGAAGGCACGTGGATGAACGTCGACGTTTCGCCCGACGGCAGCCGGATCGCGTTCGACATGCTGGGCGACATTTACGTCATGCCGATCGGTGGCGGCACCCCGACACGGATCGCCGAAGGCCTGTCCTACGAACAGCAGCCGCGCTGGTCGCCCGACGGCACCCGTCTCGCCTTCGTCTCCGACCGGGCGGGCGGCGATAATATCTGGATCATGAATGCCGACGGTTCGGGCAAGAAGCAACTGACCAAGGAGGACTTTCGCCTCCTCAACCAGCCGAGCTGGAGCCCGGACGGCCGCTACATCGTCGCCAAGAAGCATTTCACCACCACCCGCTCGCTCGGCACCGGCGAGGTGTGGCTCTACCATGTCGACGGCGGCAGCGGCGTACAATTGGTCAAGCGCGTCAACGACAAGTGGCAGAAGGAACTGGGCGAGCCGACCTTCGCGCCCGACGGCAAGCACATCTATTTCACCCGCAACGTGACGCCCGGCGGCACCTTCCAATATGCGCAGGATTCGAACGGCGCGCTGTTCGCGATCGAAAGCTATGAGCTCGATACCGGCGAAACGCTGCGCGTGACCGGCGGCATTGGCGGCGCGGTGCGGCCCAACCCCTCGCCCGACGGCAAGTATCTCGCCTTCGTCCGGCGCGAGCGGGCCAAGTCCAAACTCTATGTCCGCGACCTTGCCAGCGGCAACGAGCGCAAGCTCCTCGACCTGCCCGACCAGGACATGCAAGAAACCTGGGCGGTGACCGGAGTCTATCCCAACATGGACTGGACGCCCGACAGCCGCGAAGTCGTGCTGTGGAGCGGCGGCAAGCTGCGCCGCGTGTCGATCGCCGATGGCAGCGCGCGCGACATCCCGTTTCGCGTCAACGACGACCGCGTGGTCGCGGCCAGCCTCCACCCCAAGGTCGAGGCGGCGCCCGACAGTTTCCAGACCAAGATGATCCGCTGGGCGACGACCAGCCCCGACGGGCGCCAGATCGTCTATGAATCGCTCGGCAAATTGTGGCTGAAGCCCGCCGGCAGCGGCGCGGCGGCACGGCGCTTGACCCGTAGCGACGACAGCATTTTCGAAGCTTATCCGACCTGGTCGCGCGACGGCCGAACGCTGGCTTTCGTCAGCTGGACCGATGCCGGGCTCGGCAAGATCATGACCGTCGGCGCTGGCGGCGGAACGCCCAAGACCGTCACCAACGACCCTGGCCACTACATCACCCCGCGCTTCGCGCCCGACGGCAAGACCATCGCTTTTGCCGCGGGATCGGGCGGCGGGCTGACCGCCGACCGCTGGGGCCGCGAAGGCGGCGTGTATGTAGTGCCGGCGAGCGGCGGCAAGCCCAAGCTGGTCGAGCGCGGCGCATCCAATCCGCAATATGGCGCGGCCGGCGACCGCCTGTTCATGACCATGCGCGGCGACGACAAGCTGCAGCTCGTCAGCACCGACCTGTCGGGCGAAGCGCGCCGGGTCCATGCCTCGGGCGATCTCGCCAGCGACTTTCAGGTCGCGCAGGACGGGCGTTCGGTGCTGTTCCGGCAGAATTACGAAGCCTATCTGATGCCGCTGCTGCCGGGCGCACAGGACGTCACCGCCTCGACCGACAAAGGCGCGCTTCCCGCAATCCGGCTGAGCCAGGGCGGCGGCGATTTCCTCCACTTCTCGGCTGGCGGCCGCAAGGCGCACTGGAGCATCGGACCGGTGCTCTACACCGCCGACGCCACCGGCAGCTATGCGGGCGGCTACAAATATCCGACGACGGGCGAGAATTTGTCGCAGACCGTTCGCGCGGCCAAGCCCACCGGCAGCGTCGCGCTGACCGGCGCACGGATCGTCACCATGCGCGGGGCCGATGGCGGGATCATCGAGGACGGCGTGATCCTGGTCCAGGGCGACCGCATCGCCGCCGTTGGTCGCCGCGGCGAGGTACAGGTGCCCGCCGGCACCCCGACCATGGATCTTGCCGGCAAAACGGTCGTGCCGGGCTTCATCGACGCCCATGCCCACGGCCCGCAAGGCGAGGACGGCTTTGTGCCCCAGCAGAACTGGTCGGCGATGGCCAATCTGGCACTCGGCACCACCACCATCCACGACCCCTCCAACAGCGCCGCCGAAGTGTTCGCCGCCGCCGAACTGCAGCGCGCGGGCAAGATTCTCGCCCCGCGCATCTTCTCGACCGGCGAGATCATCTACGGCGCGCGGGCTGCGGGTGCGTTTGCCGAGATCGGCAAGTTCGACGACGCGCTGGCCCACGTTCGCCGCCTCAAGGCGCAGGGCGCGTGGAGCGTGAAGAACTACAATCAGCCGCGGCGCGAGCAGCGGCAGATGGTGGTCGCCGCCGCGCAGGCCGAAAACATGCTCGTCGTCCCCGAAGGCGGTTCGCTGTTCAACATGGACATGAGCCTGATCCAGGACGGCAATGCCACGGTCGAACATAATGTGCCGGGGAGCACCTTCTATCAGGACGTGCTGCAGCTGTGGGGGCAGACCAGGACCAACTACACGCCGACCCTGGTCGTGACCTACGGTGGCCCGGGCGGCGATCCCTATTGGCGCTCGCACACCAACGTCTACGAGCAGCCGCTGCTGCGCGCCCACATCCCGCCGGGAACGCTGGCCGCCGCCAATGCCCGCCGTGAGATCGCGCCCGAGGAGGATTATTCCGATACCTGGTCGGCCCGCGAAGCGCGCAAGCTTGCCGACCGCGGCATCTCGGTCAGCATCGGCGCGCACGGCCAGCAGGACGGCATCGGCGCGCACTGGGAGATGTGGAGCTTCGTCAAGGGCGGGTGGACCCCGCTGCAGGCGTTGCAGGCGGCGACGGTAAATCCGGCCCGCACGCTTGGCCTCGATCGCGATCTCGGCAGCCTCGAAGTCGGCAAGCTCGCCGATCTCGTGGTGCTCGACGCCAATCCGCTCGACAACATCCGCAACAGCGAAAAGGTGTCGCACGTCATGCAGGGCGGCCGGCTCTACAATGCCGCGACGTTGAACGAGGAAGTCACCGGCAACCGCCGTCGCCAGGCCTATTGGTGGGAAACCAGCACGTCGCCGATGCCCGGCAACCGCCCGGCCGCTTCGGCGCACAAGCACTGATGAAAGCCCTTCAGGCCATCATCCGCCACACCGGCGGCCCCGAGGTGATCGAGTGGGTGGAAACCGATCTTCCCTCGCCCGGCCCCGGCGAGGTGGTGATGGCCAACGAGGCGGTGGGGGTGAACTTCATCGACACCTATCACCGGACCGGCCTTTATCCCGGGCCGCTGCCGAGCGGGCTGGGAATGGAAGCGGCGGGCCGGGTGCTGGCCGTGGGGCCGGACGTGTCGCTGAAGGAAGGCGACCGGGTCGCGACCTTTGGGCCCGAACGCGGTGCCTATTCGGCGGCGCGGATCGTCCAGGCGAAGAACTTGTTGCCGGTGCCCAAGGATATCTCGTTCGAGATTGCCGCCGCCGCTCTCCTGAAAGGCTGCACCGCCGAATTCCTCGCCGAACGGTGCGGCGAGGTGAAGCCGGGCATGGATGCGCTGGTCCATGCCGCGGCGGGCGGGGTCGGCCTCATCCTCGTGCAATGGCTGAAGGCGATCGGCGCCCGCGTGATCGGGACGGTTTCGACCGAGGCCAAGGCCAAGCTGGCGCGCGAGGCCGGCGCCGACGACGTTATCCGCTACGATCATGAACCGGTGGCCGAGCGGGTTCGCGACCTGACCGGCGGCAAGGGCTGCGAGGTGGTATTCGACGGGGTCGGCGCGGACACGTGGGCGGCGAGTCTGGATTTGGCGGCACGGCGCGGGCTGATCGTCAGTTACGGCAATGCGTCGGGCCCGGTGACCGGCGTGAACTTGGGTGTGCTCGCGCAAAAGGGCAGCCTCAGCGTCACCCGACCGACCCTGTTCGACTATTACACGGGCGAGGAGGAACGCCGCGCCGGCGTCGAGCGGCTGTGGGCGATGATCCGCAGCGGCAAGGTCGAGGTGACCATCGGATCGCGCTACCCACTCCGGGAAGCGGCCGACGCGCATCGCGCGCTCGAGGCGCGGCAAACCACCGGCTCGGTGCTTCTCCTCCCCTGACGGCGGCAGGGACGAGGCGGTTCGGCGCATCGCGCATGGGCCGAAAACCGCCAAGCCTTGCTCTTGCCGCGCTTTCGTGGCCCAATCATCCGACCATGCTGCTCACCCTCGACACCGCTACGCCCGCCTGCACCGCCGCATTGTTCGGCGCGGACGGGGCGCTGCTGGCCCGTGCCGACGAAATCATGTCGCGTGGTCATGCCGAGAAATTGATGCCGCTGCTCGACCGGATGCTGGACGGCCGCCGGGCCGACGCCATTCTCGTCGGCTGTGGGCCCGGCAGCTTTACCGGGCTTCGGGTCGGAATCGCCGCCGCGCATGGCCTTGGCATCGGGTGGGACGTGCCGGTGCTCGGCCTGTCGACCCTCGCATTGATCGCCGCCGGACTGCCCGGTGAAGGCCCGGTCGCCGTCGCGCTGACGGGTGGGCACGGCGAACTCTTCGTCCAGCAATTCGATCGCGCACCGCTTGCTCCGGTCGCTCCAGTCTCAAGCCTTGCGCCGGCCGCCGCCGCTGCGGCGATCACCGCGCCGTTGGTGGCAGGATCGGGTGCGGCCGCTTTGATCGCCGCGCGCGGTTTCGGTGAGGCAGTCGATGCCCTCCCCTCCGCCGCCCATGCCCTCGCCCTGCCCGAAGCGCTTCGCTCGCTGGCGCCGCGCCCGACCTATGCCCGAGCGCCCGACGCCAAGCCGAAGGCGGCATGAGCAGCACCGCCCCCGTGCCGCTGGTCGTCGAACGCGGCGGCGGCGACTCGCTCGACGATGTCATGGACGTGATGACCGCGGCGTTCGACCGCCGCTACGGCGAAGCCTGGACCCGCGCGCAATGCGCCGGGATCCTGCCGATGGCCGGCGTGACCCTGATGCTGGCGAGGCGGGGCGACGAGGTCGCGGGCTTCAGCCTCGCCCGCCGGATTCTCGATGAAGCCGAATTGCTGCTGATCGCGGTGCACCCCGACCACGCCGGAACGGGCACGGGCACGGAATTACTCAAACGCTTCATTGCCGACCAAAAGATGGCGGGCGCGCACAACCTTCATCTCGAAGTGCGCGATGGCAATCCGGCCGTGCGGCTGTACCGAAACACCGGTTTCGACATCATCGGTCGCCGCAGCAATTATTATCGCGGCACCGACGGAGAGCGTTTCGACGCCCTGACAATGGCACTGACGATATAAGGTCGCCGCCACATCCTGTGCTCGTGCAGACTTGTTATTCAGGCGTAATTATTGTTATCGCTTCCGGTGCTGTAGCTCGGGCCGCGGCAACTTGCGGTAGCACGTCTATTAGGACCTTGAATATGAACGAGATTGACCAGAACGCCGAAACCTTGATCACCCTCACCGCCGACATTGTCGCGGCACATGTCAGCAACAACAGCGTGTCGGTGAACGACTTGCCGCAACTGATTCAGAACGTGCACGGTGCGCTGTCTGGTCTCGGCGGCAAGGCGCCGGAGCCAGAAGTGAAGCAGGAGCCGAAGGTTTCGGTGCGCTCTTCGGTCAAACCCGATTATCTCGTCTGCCTCGAAGACGGCAAGAAACTGAAGATGCTGAAGCGGCATCTGATGACCCACTACAACATGACTCCGGATCAATATCGCCAGAAGTGGAATCTCGCGTCCGACTATCCGATGGTCGCGCCCAATTATGCCGAACAGCGCCGCACGCTCGCCAAGAGCATCGGTCTTGGCACCAAGCGCAAGCGTGGCGCCCGCACCGCCAAGTAAGGCGGCGAATGGGTGGCGGGGCCTAGACGCCCCGCCTCCTCTCCCTTAATCGCTGCCCCATGCACCGCAACATCGACATCGAAGCGCTTTGCGCGGAAAAAGGGCTGCGGATCACCGAGCAGCGGCGCACCATCGCCCGCATCATCTCGGAAAGCGAAGACCATCCGGACGTCGAAACGCTGCACGAACGCGCGTCGGCGGTCGATCCCAACATCTCCATCGCCACCGTCTATCGCACCGTGCGGTTGTTCGAGGAAGCCGGCATTCTGGAGCGGCACGAGTTCGGCAACGGCCGGTCGCGCTACGAAGCGGTCACCGAAGAGCATCACGACCACCTGATCGATGTGGAAAGCGGCAAGGTCGTCGAGTTTCACGACGAGGAACTGGAGCTGCTCAAGTCCCGGGTCGCCGAGCGGCTGGGCTTCAAGCTGGTCGACCATCGGCTGGAGCTGTACGGCGTCCCGCTTGAGCGCGACCGCTAGGCCGCCTTTCGCCGTATCGTGAAGCTGCGGGCGTTCCTCCGGCTTCTTGCCATCGTCCTGCTGTTCGCCTTTTGCGCGAGCTTTCACCTTCTTGTTCGCTCGTTCGGCCCCTCGCCCTGGCCGCGGCGATTGCTGCGCGGCGTGGCGTGGATCGCCGGGGCCCGGGTCCGCACGGTGGGCCGGCAGCCGACCGAGCGCACGCTGATCGTCGCCAATCATGTCAGTTGGCTCGACATTCCGATGCTGGCGGGCGCGACCGGCTGCGCCTTCGTGGCCAAGGACAATCTTGGCGATCACCCTTTCATGCGCTGGCTGTGCGAGGAAAATGGTACCGTGTTCGTCGAGCGCGATCGGCGTGGGTCGGTCGGCGAGCAGCTGGCCGCGATGGAGGCGGCGATCCGCAGCCATCGGCCGCTTTGCCTGTTTCCCGAAGGCACGGTCAGCGACGGGACCAAGCTGCTTCCCTTCCGTTCCAGCCTGCTCAAACTCGCCGAGGATCCGCCGCTGCCGCTTTTAGTGCAGCCGGTGGCGATCGATTATGGCGGCGACGCGCCGGAATTCGGCTGGCCGGCGGGCGAGACGGGCCAAGCCAATTTCATCCGCCTGCTCGGCCGGCGCGGCAAGGTGGACGTTACCTTGCGCTGTCTGGCGCCACTCGCCCCCGAACAGGATCGCAAGGCGCTGACCCGCCAGTCGGAGGCTGCCATCGCCGCCGCGCTGCGGCTGGCATAGCCGCCGCGCACCGCGTATAGGCGCGGCGCCATGACCGCCCCCCGTACTTTCGCCATCAAGTCCTTCGGCTGCCAGATGAACGTCTATGACGGCGAGCGGATGGCCGAGCTGCTCGGTGCCGAGGGCATGACCCCGGCCGCCGCCGGTGCGGACGCGGATGTCGTCGTCCTCAACACCTGCCACATTCGCGAGAAGGCGGCGGAAAAGGCCTATAGCGAGGTCGGCCGCCTGCGCCGCGAGGATGGCAGCCGCCCCGTGATCGCGCTCGCCGGCTGCGTCGCGCAGGCCGAAGGTGCCGAGGCCAAGCGCCGGTCCAAGGCGATCGATGTCGTGGTCGGCCCGCAAGCCTATCACCGGCTGCCGCAGCTGCTTCGCGAAGTCGAGGCGGGGGCCCGCCCGGTCGATACCGACCTACCGACGCTCGACAAGTTCGCCGCCCTGCCCCGCCGCCGCCGCACGGGCGTCTCGGCTTTTCTGTCGGTGCAGGAAGGCTGCGACAAATTCTGCACTTATTGCGTGGTACCCTACACCCGCGGGGCCGAGGTCAGCCGCCCGATCGGCGATCTCCTCGACGAAGCGGCGCAGCTGGTCGAAGGCGGAACGCGCGAACTCACCCTGCTCGGGCAGAACGTCAATGCGTGGGAGGACGGCAGCGAAACGCTGGCGACCTTGATCCGCCGTCTGGCCCCGCTGCCGGGGCTGGAGCGGATCCGCTATACCACTTCGCACCCGATCAACATGGGCGACGATTTGATCGCCGCGCATGCCGAGGTGCCGGAGCTGATGCCCTACCTGCACCTCCCCGTGCAGGCCGGCAGCGACCGCATCCTGAAGGCGATGAACCGGCACCATACCGCCGAAGATTATCTGCACGTGATCGCCAAGGTCCGCGCTGCCAATCCGGCGATCGCGCTGTCGGGCGATTTCATCGTCGGCTTCCCCGGCGAAACCGAAGAAGATTTCGCCGCGACGCTGCGGCTCGTCGAGCAGGTGGGCTACGCCTCGGCCTTTACCTTCAAATACAGCCCCCGCCCCGGCACGCCGGCCGCGACGATGGACGGCCAAGTCACCGAAGCGGTCAAGGACGAGCGGCTGCAACGGCTCCAGGCGCTGGTGATGGAGCAGAGCCGCGCCTTCAACGCGTCCAAGGTCGGCACCCAAACCCGCATCCTGATCGACCGCGTCGGCCGCAAGCCCGGCCAGATGATCGGCAAGTCGCCGTGGCTGCAGTCGGTGTTCACCGATACCGACGCCAGGATCGGCGACATGATCGACGTCCGCCTCACCGCGGCTCTGCCCAACAGCCTGGCCGGTGAATTGATCGCACCCGGCGACAAACAGGCCGCGTGACTCTGCCGCTTGATGCACTACATTCGGGAACGATGACGACTTCCAAGGCTTCACGCCGCTAGATGCCAAAGCGCCCCGACCTCCGCGCCGTGGACGACCCCACCCGCGCCCGTCTCGAGATCGAGTTCGAGCAGCCTTATCTGCTCGGGCCTTTGTTCGGGGAATATGACCGCCATCTGGTGGCGATCGAAGACCGGCTCGGCGTCAATATCGCCGCGCGCGGCACCCGCGTGCAGATCGAGGGCGAACCCGACAGCGCGGCCCGCGCCCGCGAAGTGCTGGTCGATCTCTACAGCCGCCTCGATGCCGGGCAGGACGTCGATCTGGCGGTGGTGGAAAGCGTGATCGGCATGGGCGCCCAGCGCCAGCTCGATGGGATCGTGCCCGACGCCGACGCGCCGGCGGCCAATCCCAGTCGGGTGATGATCCGCACCCGCAAGAAGACCATCGTTCCGCGCTCGACCATCCAGACGACCTACATGGAAGCGCTGGCCCGCGACGACATGATTTTCGCGCTGGGTCCGGCGGGTACCGGCAAAACCTATCTCGCGGTGGCACAGGCCGTCTCCATGCTGATCGGCGGCCAGGTCGACCGGCTGATCCTGTCGCGTCCCGCGGTCGAAGCCGGCGAGCGGCTCGGCTTCCTGCCCGGCGACATGAAGGAAAAGGTCGATCCCTATCTCCGCCCGCTCTATGATGCGCTCTATGACATGCTTCCGACCGAGCAGGTCGAGCGGCGCATTGCCTCGGGGGAGATCGAGATCGCGCCGATCGCCTTCATGCGCGGGCGCACGCTCAGCGACGCCTTCATCATTCTCGACGAAGCGCAGAACACCACACCGCAGCAAATGAAGATGTTCCTCACCCGCTTCGGCATGCGGTCGCGCATGGTGATCTGCGGCGATCCCAATCAGACCGACTTGCCGCGCGGGGTCGAAAGCGGGCTTGCGGATGCGGTCGAGAAACTCGAAGGCATTCCGCGGCTGGCGACCGTACGGTTCAGCGCCGCCGACGTCGTCCGTCACCCGCTCGTCGGGCGGATCGTCGAAGCCTATGAGGGTCCCGGCCGGTGAGCCTCGACATCACTATCGACGCCGACGAGGAATGGGACAGTAGCACCGACTGGTCGCGGCTTGTCGAAGCCGCGGCCAGGGCCGCTATCGCCGAAAGCGCTTTTCCCGGCCTCGTCCAGGCCGGTCGCCCGGTCGAGCTGTCCGTCGTGCTCACCAATGACGAGGAAGTGCGCGGCCTGAACGCCGAATGGCGCGGCAAGGACAAGCCGACCAACGTCCTGTCCTTCCCGCAGGCCGAAGCCGGCGAACTCGACGACGCCGATACCCCCGGCCCCGAGCTGATGCTCGGCGATATCGTATTGGCGCGCGAGACCTGCGCTCGCGAGGCCGAGGAAAAGGCCCTGCCCCTTGCGTCCCATGCCACGCACTTGCTGGTGCACGGCACCCTTCACCTGCTTGGTTACGACCACCTAGACGACGAGACCGCCGAAGACATGGAAGCCCGCGAAATCCGCGCCCTCGCCCGGCTTGGCCTTGCCAATCCTTATGAGGTGGCCGCCTGATGGCGACCGAGCCCGACACCGGATCGCGCCTGTGGCGCGGCCTGCGCAGCCTGATGTTCGGCGACGACGGCGAAACCACGCTGCGCGACCAGATCGAGGAAGCGATCGACGACGCCGAGGACGATAGTCCGAAGCAAGGCGACCTGAGCCCGCTCGAGCGGCAGATGCTCAAGAACCTGCTGCATTTCGGCGATCGCACCGCCGGCGACATCTGCGTCACCCGCGGCGAGATCATCTCGGCCAAGCATGGCAGCAGCATGGAGGAATTGGCCAAGATCTTCGCCGAAGCCGGGCACAGCCGCCTGCCGATCACCGGCGAGAGCCTCGACGAGATCGTCGGCATGGTTCACATCAAGGATGTCTTCAACGCCTATTTCGACGAGACCGAGCGCAAGAGCGTCGACGAGATCCTGCGCGTGCCGTTGTATGTGCCCGAGAGCATGGGTGTGCTCGATCTCCTCGCGCGGATGCGGGCCGAGCGGACCCATCTCGCCATCGTGATCGACGAATTCGGCGGGACCGAGGGCCTCGTCACCATCGAGGACGTGGTCGAGGAGATCGTCGGGGACATTGCCGACGAGCATGACGAGGAAGAGCAGCCCTTGCTCGCCCGGCTCGACGACGGCCTTTGGGAAGCCGATGCGCGCCTCGAACTCGACGAGCTCGCCGAGGCGGTCGATGCCCGCCTGATCGCCGAGGACGACGAAGTCGATACGTTGGGCGGTCTCGCCTTCCTGCTCGCCGGTCGGATTCTCGAACCCGGGGAAAGCATTTCGCACCCGAGCGGCTGGCGGCTGGAATCGGTCGAGGCCGATGAGCGCAGGCTGATCCGCCTTCGCCTCCACGCCCCGGAAGGGACCGAGCTGGCCGACGCCTAGAGGCGGCGATATTTCAGATAATAAGGCCGCCGCCCCTCGCGCCGGCTCTTCGCGCCGTAGCGGGTTTCGATCCAGCCCGACGGGGGGTCGAGAAAGTCCGACGGCTTCTCGGCCAGCCATTCGAACTTGTCGGTGTGGCGCTGCATGACACTCAGCGTCCATTCGAGATAGATCGGATGATCGGTCGCGATCCGCAGTTCGCCGCCTGGCTTGATCTTGTCAGCGAAGAGGCTGACCGGGCCGTCGTTCACCATGCGTCGCTTGGCATGGCGCGCCTTGGGCCAGGGGTCGGGGTGCAGCAAATAGAGCATCAGCAGGCTGCCATCGGGCACCCGGCGGAGCACCTCGAGCGCGTCGTTCATGTGAAGCCGCACATTGCGCAGCGGCCCGTCGCGCACATGGCCAAGCGCGGTCGCAACCCCGTTGAGGAACGGCTCGCACCCAATGAAGCCGTGGTCGGGCAGCAGGTCGGCGCGATAAGCGAGATGCTCGCCCGAGCCGAACCCGATCTCGAAATGCAACGGCCGATCGTCGCCGAACAGGATCCGCGAACTGAGTTCGCCCTCAGGCGGCACACAGATCTCCGGCAGCAGGCGGTCGATCAGCTCCTGCTGGCCTTGGCGAAGCTTGTGGCCGCTCGAGCGGCCGTACAGACGATTGATCGTGGTGGGATCACCGGACTTGAAGGCGGTCATGGGACCTGCCTTTAGTGGCCTGCGTTCACGCGACAACAGGCAAGGCGGCACAGACGGCATGACTGGCGACAATCCCCACAGCACGGCGCAGATCGGCGGCCATCCGATCCACCCGCTGCTGATCCCCTTTCCCATCGTCAGTTTCATCGGTGCGCTGGTCACCGACATCATGCTGCTGACGACGCTGGAGCCGGGCTGGGCAACCGCGAGCAACTGGCTGCTCGGCGTCGGGCTGATCACCGCGCTGGCGGCGGCGGCGGCGGGATTGGCGGATTATCGCGGCGACGACCGGATCAAGGCGATCGGCGCTGCGACCCGGCACATGATCGCCAATATCGTGGTGATGACGCTCGAAGCCGTGAACCTCGCGGTTCGCCTGACCGGCGGCCGGAGCCAGGTCGAGAGCCTCGGCGTCTGGCTCAGCTTCGCGAGCGTGGTAATCCTTGTCTATTCGGGCTGGCTCGGCGGCGAACTGGTCTACAAGCACCGGGTCGGCGTGCAGCAGCTTCCCGGTGCTCCGACCGATCGCGACATCAGCGGCGACCGACGCTAGGTTCCTCGCCTTTGGGCCAATGCGGGCCCGCAAACCCACATCGATCGTTTATACGGTTATGAGCTTCACGCAACTCGCCCCGCCCCTTCCGCTTCACGTCGTCGACCGCGGCAAGGGTCAGGCCATGGCCGTCATCGACTATGGCCCGGAATTCGACCTCCTGTGGGTCGTCGCCATGGACGAAGGCGGCGAAATCTGGTGCGTTCCCAATCCGCAGGTCAGGATGCAGGCCAATTGGTCGCTCGGCCGCAGCCGGGAGAAGCCCACCGCGATGGGCAAGCTTGCTCCCGTACCGCTTGTCGCCGGCGCCTGAGGCTTAGCCGACCAGCGACTTCAATTCGTCGCCGAGGTCGGTCTTTTCCCACGGGAACAGCTCGCCTTCGGCCTTGCGCCCGAAGTGGCCGTAGGCGGCGGTCTTGGAATAGATCGGCTTGTTGAGACCGAGCGCGGTGCGGATGCCGCGCGGGGTCAGCCGGCCGAGCCGTTCGATCTTGCCGATTGCCTGCTCCAGCTTGTCGTCGCCGACGCTGCCAGTGCCGTGCGTGTCGACATAGAGCGACAGCGGTTCGGACACGCCGATGGCGTAGCTCAGCTGGATGGTGCAGCGGGTCGCAAGGCCGGCCGCGACGATGTTCTTGGCCAAATAGCGCGAGACGTAGGCTGCCGAACGGTCGACCTTGGTCGGATCCTTGCCCGAAAAAGCGCCGCCGCCATGCGGGGCCGCGCCGCCGTAGGTGTCGACGATGATCTTGCGCCCGGTCAGGCCCGAATCGCCGTCCGGGCCACCGATCTCGAAGCTGCCGGTCGGGTTGATGTGATAAACGGTTTCGTCGCTGAGCAGGCTGGCCGGAATCACGCTGGCGATCGCCTTGCGAACATAATCCTTCAGCTCGGCTTCCTTGTCGCCCTCGTCATAGCCCTTCTTGTGCTGGGTCGAGACGACGATCGCGGTGGCGGCGACCGGCTTGCCGTTTTCGAAGCGCAGGGTGACTTGGCTCTTGGCGTCCGGTTCGAGGAACGGCGCGGCACCCGAATGACGGTCGGCGGCGAGCTTCTCGAGGATCTTGTGGCTGTAATCGAGGGTCGCGGGCATCAGGTCCGGGGTCTCGTCGCAGGCGAACCCGAACATGATGCCCTGGTCGCCGGCGCCTTCATCCTTGTTGCCGCTGGCGTCCACGCCCTGCGCGATATGCGCGGACTGGGGGTGCAGGTTGTTTTCGAAGCGCAGGTTCTCCCAGTGGAAGCCGTCTTGCTCGTAGCCGATCTTCTTCACGGTCTCGCGAACGACCTGCTCAATCTCGTCCTCGATTCCGGGCGCCCAATTGCCGGCTTCGTCCATGATACCCTGGCCACGGATTTCGCCGGCAAGGACCACCAGATTGGTCGTGGTTAGCGTTTCGCAGGCGACGCGGGCTTCGGGGTCCTTCGACAGGAACAGGTCGACGATGGCGTCGCTGATCTGGTCGGCGACCTTGTCGGGATGGCCTTCGGACACGGATTCGGAGGTGAAAAGATAGGACTGGCGCATGGGACTCCGGTGCGTCTGGGAGCGGATATAAGGATATAAAGATAGCTTTATATGTGCCGTCTGTAGCGAGCCCGCGCGTCCATGCCAACCGCCAACACGACGAGCAGGAAGGCCAGGGTCAGGGGGATCACATTGCCATGGCCACTGAAGAACGTCGGCGCTGCGGCGGGCGGGAGGTCGGCATCGATCGCGCCGGCGGTCCGCCACGGCAGGCTGGCCAGGAGATTGCCCTTCGCATCGACCACGGCGCTGATCCCGGTCGGGGTCGAGCGGATTACCGGCATTCCTTCCTCCGCCGCGCGCAGGCGGGCTTGGGCGAGGTGCTGGGGTGGTCCCCACGCGCCGAACCAGGCGTCGTTAGAGGGATTGAACAGGAAATCCGGGCGGTGCGCGGGATCGATCACCTGTCCCGAGAAGATGATCTCGTAGCAGACCTGCACCCCCATGATGCCCCAGCCGGGGATCGACAGGTTTCGTGGTCCCGGACCTTCCAGCGTGTCGCCTTCGCCCGGCGCCAATTGGCTGAGACCGATCGCCGACAGCAAGGGCCGCATCGGGAGGTATTCGCCGTAGGGCACCAGATGCGCCTTGTCGTAGCGGCCGAGAACCCGCCCATCGGCGGCGATCGGCATGACGCTGTTGGTGCTTCCGACCAGCGCCGCGTTGCGATCGACGACAAGCGCAAAGGCGCCGGTGACGAGCAGATCGCCGCCCGGCCGCAGCAAGGCACCCGCCCGGCGGGCCGGCGGCAGCGGCGTAGTCAGGCGCGCGGGCGGCGGACCTTCGAGCTGAAAGGCGACGGGTACCGCGACCTCGGGCCATAAAATCAAGGTCGGTGGCGCGTCGGCCGGAAGGGCCGACAACTGGGATAGACGTTGGAAGGCTTCTTCTTCCAGCCCTTCGCGCCATTTGTCTTCCTGCCCGATGTTGGGCTGGACGATGCGGAGTTTCTTGGCTGCCGCGACCTGCGGAAGCGGCGCGCGAAGCCAGCCCGACGCACCGACAGCAAGGACAAGAATCGCGAGAAGAAGCGCGTTTCGCCGATTGCCTGAAACGACAAGCCACAGCGCGCCTCCCAGCAACACCACCAGCGCCGACAGACCGTAGGTCCCGATGCCCGCCGCACTTCCACGCCAAAACGTGTCGAGCAAGGTCACGCCGACTGGGTTCCAGGCAAATCCCGTGAACATGGTCGCGCGCAGCCACTCGCTCACCGCCCAGCCGCCGGCCAAAGCCAGCACCAATCCGGTCGGCGAGCGCTGTCCGAAGCGCCAGGCAAGCCCCGTCGCCAAAGCCGGATAGACCGCCAGATACAGGCTGAGCAGCACCACCGCGAGCCAGCCGAGCCACGCAGGCATCGCCGCCTGATAGGTAAAGGCGGTGGCGATCCAGTTGAGACCGAGCACGAATTGCCCGACCCCGAACAGCCAGCCGGTCCACAAGGCACGCGGCAAGCTACCGCTCCGCGCGATCAGCAGCGCCAGCACCGCAAAGGCGAGCGGCATCAGCGGCCACAGCCCGACCGGCGTGAACGCCAGCGCGGACAGGAGGCCGAGGGGAAGAGCGAGCAGCGAATGCGAGGGCCGTAAGGTCACGTCGGGTCCTTTGGCAGAAGCGCGGACGCCTGCAAACACGAACGGCACCTCTGCGCCTGTCGCGCGTTGATGCCGCGAACCCCCATTTTCGGAGAACAAGAATGAACATCGACACGATCGCTGGCGAAGGCACGGCTACCAAGGGCGACTTCAAGCGCGGTCTCGGCGAAGTCACCGGCGACGCCAAGCTGCAGCAGGACGGCACCGTCGACCAGCTGACCGGCGAACTGCGCAAGGGCTTCGGCCAGGTTCGCGACTTCGTGAACAACAACAAGGCGGCCAGCTACACCGCCGCCGCCGTGTTCGGCCTGGCAGTACTGAACAGCCTGCGCGGCAAGGGCCGCGCCGCCTGATTTGCTGATCGCTGACAACTAAGGGGCGGCTCCTCGCGGGGCCGCCCCTTTTTCATGCCTTCAGGCCGGGGTCAGGCGCAGCAGGCGTCCTTCGTCCTCGAGAAGATAGACTTCGCCGCCGGGGCCCTGCTCGACCTCGCGGATGCGCTCCATCGGCCAACGGTCGGCCTTGGCCGCCTTATCGCCATTGACGTCGATCCGGATCAACGACTTGCCCGACAACGCGCCCATCAGGATGTCGCCCTTCCACTGCGGGAAGAGATTGCCGGAATAGACGATCATGCCGGCGGGAGAGATGCTCGGGTTCCACCACACCTTGGGCGCCTCGAACTCGGGCCGGGTGGGATGATCGGGAATATCGCCGCCGCCATAGTTGGAACCGTTGGACACCACCGGCCAACCGTAATTCTTGCCGGCCACGATAAGGTTGACCTCGTCACCGCCCTGCGGACCCATCTCATGCTCCCACAAGTGGCCGTCGGGCGCGAAGGCGATGCCGAGGACGTTGCGGTGCCCCATCGAATAGAATTGCGCCTGCACGCCGCCCTTCGCCGCCCACGGATTGCCCGGGAACGGCTGTCCTTCAGGCGTCAGGCGAAGCACCTTGCCGAGATTGCCGGTCATCTCCTGCGCCGGCTGGAATTTCTGCCGTTCGCCCGAGGACACGTACATCGCGCCATCGGGACCGAACGCGATGCGATGCGAGAAATGGCCGTTGCCGGTGACCTTGGGCGTCTGGCGCCAGACGGTCTTGAAGTTCTGGAGCGTGTAGGCCGCCCCGTTCTTCACCAACTGGCCATAGCCCACTGCCGCGCCGCTGGTGCCGCCCTCGCCGGCTTCGACGTAGCTGAGATAAATGCGATTCTGCGGGCCGACGACCACATCGCCGAGACCGCCCTGCCCCGCGACTTTGAGCTTGGGCAGGCCCGACACCGCGGTCTTCGCGCCGGTGGCCGGATTGACGACCCACAGCCGCCCGTCCTTTTCGCTGACCAGCGCCTCGCGCCCGCCCGGCAGGAACGTCATCGCCCACGGCGTGTCGAAGCTGGCGACCGGGGTCACCCTGAACGGCACCTGCCCGCCGGTCGCCGGCTGATCCTGCGCCGGAACGGCGGCCGTTCCGCAGGCCGAAAGCGCTAGTCCAAAGGCCATCACGCCATGAAGAGTTCTACGTCGCATCCTTAATCCTCCTCGGCGAGTTACACTGCTCGAACCCCAACTCTTGGGGCCTTACATAGGAAGCACCTCATTTAGTGCAGCCCGTCTCTCTACTCAGCCTCGCCACTGCCGTCCCGCCCTATCGCATCAGCCAGGCTGAAGCCAAAGCCATCGGCCGCGACCTCTTTGCCGGACGCAAGGCGCTTTACGACCGCTTGTCGGGCGTGTTCGACAATGCCGGGATCGACGGGCGCAATCTCGTCGCGCCGCTCGACTGGTATGCGGGCGATCACGGCTGGCAATCGCGCAACGACCTGTATCTGCGTGCGTCCGAACAATTGTTCGAGGATGCGGCGCTGGGGGCGATCGTCAAGGCGGGTCTCCAGCCCAGCGACATTGACGGCATCGTCTTCGTCTCGACCACCGGCATCGCTACCCCCAGCCTCGAAGCGCGGGTCGCGCCGCGGCTCGGCTTTCGATCGGACCTCCGGCGCGTGCCGGTCTTCGGGCTGGGCTGCGCGGGCGGAGTCAGCGGCCTCGCCACCGCCGCGCGCCTCGCCGCGGCCGAACCCGGCACCCGCTGGCTATTCGTTTGCGTCGAAACCTGTTCGATCTCGATCCGGCTCGACACCGACGATCCCGCGGCGCTGGTCGCGACCGCGCTGTTCGGCGACGGCGCGGCGGCGGCCGTCGTCTCGACCGAAGGCAGCGGCCCGGCGACCATCGCGGCGGCAGGCGAACGGCAATGGCCCGAAACGCTCGGCATCATGGGCTGGCGGGTCGAGGATCCCGGCCTCGCCGTCGTGTTCGACCGTGCGATTCCGCCGTTCGTCACCGCCGAACTAGCGGGAGCGATCGACGGCATACTAGGCGACATCGGCCTCAAGCGCGACGACATCGACCGGCTCTGCTCGCATCCCGGCGGAGCCAAGGTCATCACGGCGATCGAGGAAGCGCTCGACCTGCCCGAGGGCGCGCTCGATCTGGAACGCGAGGTGCTGCGCGATCACGGCAACATGAGCGCGCCGACAGTCCTGTTCGTCGCCGAACGATTGATCGCGCGCGGCCTGCCGGGGCGGGCGTTGATGACCGCCTTCGGTCCCGGCTTCACCTGCGCCGCCCTGACCCTGGAGCGCGCATGAGTGAGCATCACTGGCCGGCCTACGCCATCCTCTTCTTCGTCCTGTTCCAGCGCCTGTCCGAACTCAAGATCGCGCGGACCAACACCGCCCGGCTACTCGCCGCCGGCGCTTACGAGCATGCGCCCGGCCATTATCCGCTGATCGTCGCCGTGCACGCGGGCTGGCTCGCCACCCTGTTCTGGCTGGCGCCCGGACGCGACATTCACTGGTGGCTGTTCGCCCTGTTCATGCTGCTTCAGGCTGGCCGGCTGTGGGTGCTGAGGACACTCGGGCCGCGGTGGACAACGCGGATCATCGTGCTTCCGAATGCCCCGCTGGTTACCGGCGGGCCCTTCCGCTTCGTGCGGCACCCCAATTACCTGGTCGTCATCGGCGAGATCGCGGTTCTGCCGCTGGTCTTCGGCCTATGGCAGGTCGCGCTGATCTTCTCGGTCCTGAACGCCATCGTCCTGACCATCCGCATCCGCGCCGAAATGGGCGCGCTCGGCGGCTGATCAGCGGGGATAGACGTAGATGTCATACTCTTCGTCGCCGCCGGCCCGGCGCAGCGAGGCGATCTTGCGCGTCGCCGCCTTGAATCGCGCCACGCTGGCCGGCGCCAGCAAGGTATAGTCGCGGTACATCATGTCGTAGGCGCCGGACTGAGTTCGATCGAGATTGAGCGCCAGCGCGATGATCACCGGCCGACCAGTCCGGGTCTTCACCGCATCCGCCTGTTGCAGCAGCCGGTCGAGCGTCAGCCGCTTGTCGCCCGCCGACGAAAAGGGCGTCAGCGTGGCCAGCCGGTCGCGGCGGATCAGCCAATAGGGCCGACCGGTCTGATAGACGACCGATTCCCCCATCGAATCGGGATCGATCATCAGCATCGAGCCCTGATATTTGGGCCGGTTGAGGATGCGGGCGAGGTCGGCGGCGTGCGAATAAGGCCGCCCTTCGATCAGGTTGGCGATCGGATTGGCGAGATAGCGGGCCGTCTGCGCGCCCATCAGAACCACGAAGGCGGTTGTGCCGAGCAGCAGCGCCGGGCGCACGTCCGCCGTCTTCCATTCGCGCACCCAGCCCTTGCCCGCCTCGATCCAGGCCAGCGCGATCAGCAAGATAAAGAACAGCGATGAATGCCGGTAGTAGCCCGGATAGACGAAGAAAAAGAACAGCTTGAGGGTGATCAGCGCAAGCGCCGCGGTGGCGAGCGCCTTGGGTCGGTCAAGGAACAGCAGCAGGCTGAACAGCACCACTAGGGATCCGAACAGCGACGCCGTGCCTAGCCCGATTGCCATGAACGAGCGTTCGGCGGTGAACAGCGCGCCGAGAAGGTTGGGAAGCGTGAGCGGTGCCGATCCCGCGCTGGAGGCGGCGTCATTGGCCGGCGGATAGACCGCGACGAAGCACAGCAAGGTGCCAATCAGCAGCAGCCCGACGTTCAATAGCCAGCGGCGCCACTCCACCGCCCGGAGATTGCGATTGCCTTCCCACAGTTCGAGCAGCCGATAGAAAGCGAAGGAGCCGGCAATGAACACGCTTGGCACGTTGGTATTGCACAGCAGGAGCAACAGCGCGCCCAGCCACAGGCTGTCGCGCACGCGCGGCCAGAAGGCGGCGATGACGAGAATGATTAGCGCCGAAATGCCGTAATTGCGGCTCAGCACCGTATATTCGAAGCCGAGGTGAAGGCTGAACACCAGCAGCGCCAGCATGCCGATCCGGAACGGCCCGCGCAGGATCAGCAGCGCCGCGGCGGCCATGCCGATGACGAGGCCGGTCACCCGCAGCACCTCGGGCGCCCCGAACGCATCCCATCCTGCGCGCAGCAGGATGTACCAGAGGTAGGGGTGACCTTCGCCCTGCACCGTGCGGAACATGTCAGGCCACGACTGGCCCATCAGCATCAGTGACCACGCCCGCGCCTCGTCGCGCCAGGGCACGTGCTTCACCGCCAGCAGGATCGTGACGGCCAGCCAGACGCCCAACAACAGCCAGCGCCCGCCGCGATTGTCGGTCGCCGGACGCTCCGCCAACAGCGGCTGCCGGAGCCACCTATCCACCTTGCCTGTCACCCTGTTCCCCACCCCGATGCCCCGCAGCAGTCTCGCTCTTCCCAAGGCCGCACTTTTTCTGCAAGCGTTTACACTCTCGTTAACCTTCCTCAGCGATGGTTGCGGCCATTCGCAGTTTGAAGGGGAGCGTTTGGTGATCAACGGTAAAAAGGTGGCGGTGGTTCTTCCGGCCTATAACGCCGACCGGACGCTCGAGCGCACGTACAACGAAATCGACTTCAGCATCGTCGACGACGTGATCCTGGTCGACGATTGCAGCAAGGACCGCACTTCGGCGCTGGCCCGCGAACTCGGCATCTTCACTGCGACGCACGACGACAACCGCGGCTACGGCGGCAACCAGAAGACCTGCTACACCATCGCGCTGGAGCGCGGGGCCGACATCGTCATCATGCTGCACCCCGATTATCAGTACAGCCCCAAGCTGATCCCGGCGATGGCGGGCATGATCGCATCGGGCCATTACGACGCCGTGTTCGCGTCGCGAATTCTCGGCAACGGTGCGCTGGCGGGGGGCATGCCGCTTTACAAATATGTCGCCAACCGCTGCCTCACCGCGCTTCAGAACCTGCTAATGGGCGCCAAGCTCAGCGAATATCACACGGGCTATCGCGCTTGGAGCCGCGAGGTGCTGGAAACGCTGGCGCTTCCAGCCTGCTCGGACGATTTCGTGTTCGACAACCAGATGATCGCGCAAACCATGTGGACGAACTTTCAGATCGGCGAGATCAGCTGCCCGACCCGTTATTTCGAGGAAGCCTCGAGCATCAACTTCCGCCGCAGCTGCACCTACGGCTTCGGCGTTCTCGGCACCGCGTTCCTGTATCGCCTGTGCAAGATGGGGCTGACCTCCTCGACCCTGTTCACCAGCAAGGAACGGCTCGCTCCCGCCAAGGCGGGTGCGGCGCGCGCTCCCCGGCCTGTCCCGGCGGTCGCCGAGCTCGTCTGATGCTTCGACCGATGATGGCGGGTCACGCCCGCAAGGCGCAGCAATTGCTGGCGCACCCTGCCTCGCGCCAGCTGATCCGCTACATCATCGCCGGCCTGTTCGTGACCTGGCTCGCGACTTCGGCTTTCTCGGCGCTGGTCTGGCACCACGTCGATCCTTATCTCGCCAATGTCGGAAGCACCGCAGTCGGGCTGTCGATCGGCTATTTCGTGCATAGCCGCTGGAGCTTTCGCGAGGGCGGCAACAAGGGCGAAGCGCTGCAGCTCGGGCGCTTCCTTATTTCGGCGGGCATCGCGTTCGCCATCAACAATTTCTGGATCTGGCTGACAGTGAAGCAGCTCGGCCTCTCGCCGCTGGCCGCCACCCCGCTGATGATGGCCGCCACCCCGATCCTGAGCTTCCTGCTCAATCGCTATTGGGTGTTCAAGGCGCACTGAGCCGGTTGCGCAACCGCGCCTCCTACCCTATAACCGAATCTCCTCCTCACATCGTCGATGCTGGCGAGGCTGCCCGGGACACCGCGGCGGTCCGAGGGGGTTTGGATTGACGGGAGCCGCATGGACGCAACGCTGACTTCACGGATTGAGACCGAGGCCAAGGCGCTCGGCTTCGAACTCGTGCGCGTGGCGATGATCGGCGGCAAGTCCGATCCGACGCTGCAGATCATGGCCGAAAGGCCCGATACCGGTCAGCTCGACCTTGGCGATTGCGAAGCGCTGTCGCGCCGCATCTCCGACATACTCGATGAAATGGAAGCCGCCGGCCGCGATCCCGTCGAAGGCGCCTACCGGCTTGAGGTAAGCTCGCCTGGAATCGACCGACCGCTGACCCGGCTCAAGGATTATCGCGACTGGCAGGGCCACGAAGCCCGCCTCAAGCTCGCCCGCGAGGTCGATGGCGCCAAGCAGGTGACCGGCGACATCGAAGGGGTCGAGGACGAGACGATCCTGATTTCGGGCTCGCAAGGCACCCGCCGGATCCCGTTTGATGCCATTCATTCGGCCAAGCTGCTGCTGACCGACCGTTTGATTGCCGCCACCCAACCGCTCTCGACCGAGGGCGCCGATGAAGTCGTCGAGGCACCTTTGAACGGTGCCGACCAACTCGAAACCCAAGAGGAAGAGTAAGAATCATGGCCACCGCCGCTCCCGCCGCACCGACGGCCAACCGGGCCGAGCTGCTCGCCATCGCCGACAGCGTTGCGCGCGAAAAGCTGATCGATCGCGGCATCGTCATCGAGGCGATGGAAGACGCGATCCAGCGCGCCGCCCGTGCCCGCTACGGCCAGGAAAACGACATCCGTGCCAAGCTCGATCCGCAATCGGGCGACCTGCGCCTGTGGCGCGTCGTCGAAGTGGTCGAGGAAGCCCCGGAAGACTATTACAAGCAGATCGACCTCAAGGGCGCGCAGAAGCTCAAGGCCGATGCCGCGGTGGGCGACTTCATCGTCGATCCCCTGCCCCCGATCGAATTCGGCCGCATCGCCGCCCAGGCTGCCAAGCAAGTCATCTTCCAGAAGGTCCGCGACGCCGAGCGCGAGCGTCAGTATGAAGAATTCAAGGATCGCGTCGGCGAAATCATCACCGGCGTCGTCAAGCGGGTCGAATTCGGCCACGTCGTCGTCGACCTCGGCCGCGCCGAAGGCGTGATCCGCCGCGACGCGCAGATCCCGCGCGAGATGCACCGCGTCGGTGATCGCGTCCGCAGCCTGATCCTGCGCGTCGCCCGCGAAACCCGCGGTCCGCAGATCTTCCTTTCCCGCTCGCACCCCGACTTCATGAAGAAGCTGTTTGCGCAGGAAGTGCCGGAAATCTACGACGGCATTATCGAGATCAAGGCCGCCGCCCGCGATCCGGGCAGCCGCGCCAAGATCGGCGTCATCAGCTACGACAGCTCGATCGACCCGGTCGGTGCCTGCGTCGGCATGAAGGGCAGCCGCGTGCAGGCCGTCGTGCAGGAAATGCAGGGCGAGAAGATCGACATCATTCCTTGGAGTGAGGACACCGCGACCTTCGTCGTCAATGCGCTTCAGCCTGCGACCGTCGCCCGAGTCGTCATCGACGAGGAAGAAGGCCGGATCGAAGTCGTGGTTCCCGACGACCAGCTCAGCCTGGCGATCGGTCGCCGCGGCCAGAACGTCCGCCTGGCGTCGCAGCTGACCAGCAGCCAGATTGACATCCTGACCGAGGCCGACGCGTCCGAGAAGCGCCAGAAGGAATTCGTCGAACGCTCCGAGATGTTCCAGAACGAACTGGACGTCGACGAGACGCTGGCCCAGCTGCTGGTCGCCGAAGGCTTCACCAGCCTCGAGGAAGTGGCCTACGTCGAAGCCGACGAAATCGCGTCGATCGAAGGTCTCGACGACGACATCGCGACCGAGCTTCAGGAGCGTGCCTCCGAAGCGCTGGAGCGCCGTGAAGCGGCTGCCCGCGAAGAGCGTCGCGGGCTCGGCGTCGAGGATTCGCTGGCCGAGCTGCCGCATCTTTCCGAGCAGATGCTGGTGACGTTGGGCAAGGCCAAGATCCTGACCCTTGACGATCTCGCCGACCTCGCGACCGACGAATTGGTTCAGAAGAAGCGCCCCGAACCGCGCCGCCGAGCCGAAAATGCGCCGCAGCGGGCCGAGGACAAGGGTGGGATTCTCGCCGAATATGGCCTGACCGAAGAGCAGGGCAACGAAATCATCATGGCCGCCCGCGCCCACTGGTTCGAAGACGAAGACGCGCCGCAGACCGAGGAGGCCGCCGATGCGGAATCCTCGCAATGAGGCGCTAGCACTCCCTGACGGCGAGGGTGCGGACGGGCATGGGCCCGAACGCACCTGCGTTCTGACGCGTCAATCCGCCGACAAGGCGGAGCTGATCCGGCTCGTCCTCGGTCCGGACAATCAGGTCCACCCCGACGTCCGTGCCAAGGCGCCCGGACGCGGCGCGTGGATCGGCGTGTCGCGGCCTGAGCTCGAAACCGCGATCGCCAAGGGCAAATTGAAAGCTGCCCTGTCCCGCGCGTTCAAGACGCAAGGGATCGAGATCCCGGCCGACCTGCCCGAGCGGATCGAGCAGGCGCTGGCCCGCGCCTCGCTCGACCGGCTGGGGATGGAAGCGCGCTCGGGCACGCTGATCAACGGCGCGGACCGGGTGGACGAAGCCTGCCGCCGGGGCAAGGTCCACCTCCTTCTCCACGCCGCCGATGCCGGGGCCGACGGCCGCCGCAAGCTCGACCAGGCGTGGCGGGTCGGCGGGGCCGAGGAGATCGGTCATCGCCAAGGCTTGGAAATACCGGCCTCGCGCACCATCTTGAGCATGGCGCTCGGACGGGAAAATGTGGTACATGTTGCCCTGACCGACCCGAGAGCGGCCGCGCGCGTGCTTGGCACCCTCAAACGCTGGCGTGCTTTCATTGTAGGAACTGCTGGGCTAGGCCGCGGCGACGACGTCGTTGGTCAACCCCTTGCTGACGACGAGTAGATAAGGAATTTATGAGCGACCAGACCGACAAGCCGAAGCTGGGTACCCGGCCGCCGCTGGGCATCAAGCGCACGGTTGAGACTGGCAAGGTCAAGCAGAGCTTCAGCCATGGCCGTTCGAACACGGTGGTGGTCGAGGTCAAGAAGCGCCGCATCCTCGGCCGGCCGGGCGAGGCGCCCGCTGCCGCGCCCGAGCCCGAAGCTGCTGCGCCCACCCCGGCGCCGGCGCCGGCTGCTGCGCCTGCCCCCGCTCCGGCAGCCCCGCGCCGCTCGGCCGCCGACGATATCGCTGCCCGCAAGGAAGAGACCGCGCGCCGGATGCGCGAGGCCGAAGAAGCGCGCATGGCCGCGCTCGAGGACGCGCGTCGCCGCGAGGAACAGGCCAAGGTCAACGCGACCGAGGACGAGAAGAAGCGCGCCGAGGACAAGCGCAAGGCCGACGAAGAGGCCGCGCGCCAGGCCGAGGAAGACGCCAAGCGGCGAATCGAAGAAGAAGCCCGCAAGGCCGACGAAGCCGACAAGGCTGCCGAAGCCGCTGCGGCTGAGGCGGCTGCCGCCTCGGCGCCCGAGGCCGAAGCCCCCGCTCCGGCGGCCGCTCCGCGCACCGTGGCCTCGCGCCCCGGTCAGATGTTCCAGCCGGTGCGCCGCCCGCCGCCGCCCGCGCCCAAGCCTCAGCCGCAGGCCGCCCCTCAGGCCAGTCAGCAGCAGTCCGCGCCCTCTTCGGGCGGTGGCAGCAGCAACAGCAGCGGCGGCAATGCCTCGCCCGCGCGCCGTCCCGAACCCGCCCGTCCGACGCGTCCCGGCCAGCGCGGCGGCGACGACCGCCGTCATTCGGGCAAGCTTACCGTCACCCGCGCGCTTGCCGGTGACGACGATCGCTCGCGCAGCCTCGCCGCCCTTCGCCGGGCACGCGAAAAGGAGAAGCGCGCTTATTCGCAGTCGGGTCCGCGCGAAAAGCAGGTCCGTGACGTCGTGGTGCCAGACAGCATCACGGTCGGCGAGCTCGCCAACCGCATGGCCGAGAAGGCCGCCGACCTGGTGAAGGCTTTGTTCAAGATGGGCACCCCGGTGACCGTCAACCAGAGCATCGATCAGGACACCGCCGAACTGCTGGTCACCGAATTCGGCCACAACATCAAGCGCGTCAGCGACAGCGATGTCGACATCGACACCGCGTCCGACGTCGACGATGCGGCGACCCTGGTCGCGCGTCCGCCGGTGGTCACCATCATGGGCCACGTCGATCACGGCAAGACCTCGCTGCTCGACGCCCTGCGCGGCGCCAATGTCGTGTCGGGCGAAGCCGGCGGCATCACCCAGCATATCGGCGCCTATCAGGTGAAGGTGCCGAGCGGCGACCTCATCACCTTCCTCGATACGCCGGGCCACGAAGCCTTTACCGAAATGCGGATGCGCGGTGCCAATGTCACCGATATCGTGGTGCTGGTGGTGGCCGCCGACGATGGCCTGAAGCCGCAGACGATCGAAGCGATCAACCACACCAAGGCCGCCGGCGTGCCGATGATCGTGGCGATCAACAAGATCGACAAGCCCGATGCCAAGCCGCAGCGGGTCCGCGAAGAACTGCTGCAGCACGAGATCGTGGTCGAACAGCTCGGCGGCGACGTCCAGGATGTCGAAGTGTCGGCGCTGAAGGGCACCAACCTCGACGGACTACTCGACGCCATCGCGCTGCAGGCCGAAATCCTCGAACTCAAGGCCAACCCCGATCGCGCGGCCGAAGGCACGGTGATCGAGGCCAAGCTCGACAAGGGCCGCGGTCCGCTGGCGACCGTGCTGGTGCAGCGCGGCACTCTGAAGGTCGGCGACGTCCTGGTGGTCGGCGCCGCGTCGGGCAAGGTCCGCGCGATGACCGACGATCATGGCAAGCAGGTCAAGGTCGTCGGTCCCTCGATGCCGGTCGAAGTCCTCGGCCTGGGCTCGGTCCCCTCGGCGGGCGATCAGCTCACCGTCGTTGAGAACGAGGCCCGTGCCCGCGAGGTCGCGAGCTATCGCCAGGGTGTGCTCGACCGCAAGCGGACCACCGCTGCGCCGATGAGCCTCGAGAACATGTTCGCCAACAAGGCGTCCACCATCATCGAATTCCCGCTGGTGGTGAAGGCCGACGTGCAGGGCTCGGCCGAAGCGATCGTCAATGCGCTCAATCGCCTGTCGACCGACGAGATCAAGGTCCGCATCCTGAATTCGGGTGTCGGCGCGATCACCGAGAGCGACGTCACGCTGGCCTCGGCCACCGGGGCGCCGATCATCGGCTTCAACGTCCGTCCGAACGCCAAGGCGCGTGAGGTCGCGGCGCGGAACAAGGTCGAGCTGCGCTACTACGACGTCATCTATCACCTAACCGACTGGGCCAAGGGTGCGATGGCGGGCGAGCTTGGGCCCGAGATCATCGAAACGGTCGTCGGCCGTGCCCGCGTGCAGGAGGTCTTCCCGGCCGGCAAGCGCGACAAGGCCGCCGGTCTGCTGGTGCTCGAAGGCGTCATCCGCAAGGGGCTCCACGCGCGCCTCACCCGCGAGGACGTCATCGTCTCCAAGACCACGATCAGCTCGCTGCGTCGCTTCAAGGACGACGTGGCGCAGGTCATCGCGGGTCTGGAATGCGGCGTGCTGCTGGCCGACACCAACGACATCAAGGCTGGCGACAACCTTGAAGTGTTCGAGGTCGAAGAGCGGGCCCGCACGCTTTAAGCGATGAAGCGCAACGAATCCTCGGAAGGTCGTTC
>Ga0310813_10000306_pt1 | contig 32918 bp, 39 predicted proteins | sample YN3metagenome_FD_203086 | JGI IMG/M metagenome (GOLD analysis project Ga0310813, IMG submission 203086) | Soil microbial communities from experimental microcosm in Duke University, North Carolina, United States - YN3 | ecosystem: Engineered > Artificial ecosystem > Soil microcosm > Unclassified...
TTTTTGTGAACAAAAAGAAGCAAAAAAACTTTATTTACTCTGGGCGGAGGGGCTGAAGGTTCCGACGGTGCGTAGCACCGTTGGAATAGCCCCGGAGGGCATGGGCGCTGTCGCCGACACAGTCCATGACCCAGCATAAACAAAAGTTTTTGCGCCGCTTTTTTCAAAAAGCGGCCTCTTTCTTATACGGAGTCCTAAAATGAGCGCATTCCTGGTTACCGGCGGCGCGCGGGGCATCGGTGCCGGCATCGCGGCACGGCTGGTCAAGGATGGCGCGACCGTGATCATCGCCGACAAGGAGCCGACCTCCCTTCCCGGCGCGCGTGGCGTCGTCTGCGACGTCTCCCGCGAAGACGACGTGCAAAGCCTCATTGACGGCATCGTCCGAACGGAAAAACGGCTGGACGGGATTGTCTGCAATGCCGGCTTCATGATCCGCAAGCCGGTTGAAGAATTGAACCTCGCAGAATGGTCCAGCGTGCTCGCCACCAACCTCACGAGCATTTTTCTACTGGTAAAGGCCGGCGCACAAAGGCTGCGCGCAGCCAAGGGATCGGTTGTCACCATCGCCTCCACCCGTGCGCACATGTCCGAGCCGAATACGGAATCATATGCCGCCAGCAAGGGAGGGGTGCTCGCCCTCACCCACGCCTTGGCGGTCAGTCTCGGCCCGGATATCCGCGTGAACTGCATCTCTCCGGGTTGGATCGACACCGGGCATTATCGCATCCGTCCCGAGGATCATGCCCAGCATCCCGCCGGCAGGATTGGCCGGGTGGAAGACGTGGCCAGCCTGGCCGCCTATTTGCTCGGACCGGACTCGGGCTTCATCACCGGCGCGGAATTCGTCGTCGATGGCGGCATGACGCGGAAGATGATCTACGAAGACTGACCGTCGCGCTCTGCCAGGTTCATTGGCAACCAACCTCCCTGGTCTTCGCTTTCCTTCGCGCGAGGCAGATGCTACCGCCCGCCACGTGAAGAAAATTTTGCAATCCGACTGGTTGCGGGAAGTGCTGGGCTGGCTGGCCGCACATTATCTGTTGCTGGTGGCAAAGACCCTGCGCTGGCGTATCGTCGGGGAGGCAGAACTCCAGGAGATGGCCACCGGCGCGCCGATGATCGTCGCCTTCTGGCATGAGACGATTCCCTCCATGCCGGTCTTCTGGCAGCAAGTGAAGCGGCGCGGCGTGGGCCGCCCGGCCGTGGCGCTGGCGAGCCGGCATCGTGACGGGCGGCTGATCGGGCGCGTCATCGAGCATATGGGCATAGGTTTGGTGTCGGGCTCCTCCTCGCGGGGTGGGGCGGCCGGGCTGCGCGGCTTGCTGAACGCGCTGAGCGCCGGCACGCATGTCGGGCTGACGCCGGATGGGCCGCGCGGGCCGCGCCGCGTCTGCGCGCCCGGTGTGGCGCAGTTGGCGGCTTTGAGCGGACGGCCCGTGCTGCCCTGCGCCGCGCTGACCAGCAACGCCAAAACTCTCAATTCCTGGGACAAAATGCGCCTGCCCTTGCCGTTCGGCCGCGGCGTGCTGGTCTGCGGAGAGCCGATCACCGTGCCGCGCGAAGACTGGGAAAACGGCGTCGAAACGGTCACGGCGGCGCTGAACGCCGCCATGGACCGCGCCGCGGGGCTGCTATGATCACCGCCTACCGCGTCGCCGGCCGGATCGCAGCACCTTATCTGCGCCGGCTGCTGCACCGCCGCGCCGCACGGGGCAAAGAGCTTCCGCCCCGTCTCGCCGAACGGTACGGGGTGACGCAAGCACCGCGCCCGGCCGGAAAGCTCATCTGGGTTCATGCCGCCAGCGTGGGGGAAACGATGTCCGTGCTGCCGGTGATCCAGGCCCTGGCCGGCAAGGCGGAAGTGCTGCTGACCACCGGCACCGTCACCTCCGCCAGCCTCGCCGCCGCCCGCCTGCCCGCGTTTGCCCGGCACCAGTTCGTGCCGCTGGACGTGCCGGGCTGGGGCAAGAGATTTTTCGACCATTGGCGGCCGGACGCGGCGGTGTTCGTGGAAAGCGAACTCTGGCCCGGCCTGCTCACCGAATGCGACCGGCGAGGAATTCCGCGCCTGCTGATCAATGCGCGGATGTCCGCGAGATCCGCGCGCAACTGGCAACGCGTGCCGTGGCTCGCGCGCCGCGTGCTGGCGCCATTTCGCCATGTGCATGCGCAGTCAACCGGAGATGCCGAGCATTTTCGCCGCCTCGGGCTGCGCAACGTGCTGGAATGGGGCAATTTGAAATTCTTCACCCCGCCTTTGCCGGTGGACGCTGACAAGCTGGCCGCCTTCCGCGGGCAAATTTCCGCGCCGCTCTGGCTCGCCGCCAGCACCCATCCCGGCGAAGAGGAGATCATCGTTCAGGCGCATCGCGCCTTGCTGGCGGATTTTGCCGACCTGGTCACAATCATCGTGCCGCGTCACCCCGAGCGCGGCGGCGAAATCACCGCGCTCGCCGGCGGTGCGCCGCGGCGTTCCTTAAACGAAGCGCCGCGCGCGGGGCAGGTTTACGTCGCCGACACGTTGGGTGAGCTGGGGCTCTTCTTCCGCGCGACCCCGTTTGCCTTCATCGGCAATTCTCTGGTCGGCTATGGCGGGCATAATCTGATCGAGCCGGCACAGCTTGGCCGCCCGGTCATCACCGGTCCGCATAACGAGAATTTTCTGCAGGCCGAGGCATTGCTGCGCGCCGCCGACGCTCTGGTCGAGGTGCAAGATGGCGTTGCCCTGACCGCGGCAATGCGAAGCTGGCTGCGGCAGCCGGACATGGCGGAAGCCGCCGGTCAGCGGGCCGTTGCCGCCCTGCGCACCGCAGAAGACCTGCCGCTTCGTCTGGCCGGGCTCATCCTCGGGGAAACAGAATGAAAGCGCCGGGCTTCTGGGCGAAACGCGGCTTGCTGGCATATCTGCTCGCGCCGCTCGGCACCATCACCGCCGCCGTTACCGCACGCCGTGTGGCAAAGCCCGGCTTTGTGCCGGGCATCAAAGTCATTTGCGTCGGCAATGCCGGCGTCGGCGGCGCCGGCAAGACGGTGGTGGCGCTGGATCTTCTCGGCCGGCTACGTGGCTCGCGTTTTGCCCTCACCCGCGGCTATCGCGGCCGGCTGGTGGGGCCGCTGCTGGTCAATCCCACGCTGCACACCGCCCGGGATGTCGGTGACGAGGCGCTGCTTCTGGCCGCCGCCGCTCCCACCATCCTGGCCCATGACCGCGCCGCCGGCGCAAGGCTGGCGCTGGCGGAAGGTGCCACCGTCATCGTCATGGATGACGGGCTGCAAAACCCCGCTCTGGCCAAGACATTGTCGCTGCTGGTGATCGATGGCGGCTACGGATTCGGCAATCTTTTGCCCCTCCCCGCCGGGCCGTTGCGCGAGACCCTGGCCGCCGCCGCCGCGCGCGTGCAGGCGGCGGTGCTGATCGGCGAGGATGAGACCGGCGCGCTTGCGCATCTGCCGGCCGCGCTGCCGGTGCTGCGGGCCCGGCAGGTGCCGGAAAGCGTGGTGGATCTGCGAGGGCGCAAAATCGTCGCCTTCGCCGGAATCGGCCGGCCGGCAAAATTTTTCGCCTCGGTGCGGGCTTTGGGGGGAAATCTGGTCGCCACCCATGAATTCCCCGATCATCACGTGTATAGAGCGAGCGACTCGGCGCGGCTTCTCGGCGACGCCTCGGCTCAGGGAGCGCAATTGGTGACGACGGCAAAGGACTATGTGAAACTGCCCGACACGCTGCGGGCGGCCAGCGCGGTGGTCACGGTGCGCCTGCACTGGGACGACGAAGCGGCGCTGGAGCGGCTGCTGGCATGAGCGACCGCGATGTGAAGACCGTGCCATTGGCGCATAAGGCCGAAGCCGCCTTGGTGCGCACGGCCTTGGCGCTGTTCCGCGCGTTGCCACCTGCCACGGCGTCGCGCCTCGGCGGCGGCGTGGCCAGAGCGATCGGCCCGCTGATCCCGGTCTCGAAAGTGGCCGACCGCAACCTGCAAGCGGCGATGCCCGAACTCGACGCCGCCGCACGCAGGCGAATCGTCGCCGAAGTATGGGAAAATCTCGGCAGCACGGTTGCCGAGCTGGCGCAGATCGGCAATCTGCACGAGACGGCATCGGGCCCCGGCTATTACGTCACCGGCTGGGACGAGCATGTCGCCCCGGCGCTGGAGCCCGGCAAGCCAACGATTTTTTTCACCGGCCATATCGGCAATTGGGAGATCATCCCGCCCGCCGCCTATGCGCGCGGCGTGGATATCGGCTTCATGTACCGCGCCGCCAGCAACAGCCTGGTCAACGACATCATCCTGCGCCTGCGCGAAGCGAATTTTCAGCGCAAGGTGACGATGTTCCCGAAAGGCGGCAGCGGCGCCCGCCAGGCCTATGCGCATATGATGCGCGGCCAGAATCTCGGCCTGCTCATGGACCAGAAGCTCGATAACGGCATCGCCGTGCCGTTCTTCGGCCGCCCGGCGATGACCGGCCCGGCGCTGGCAAGCTTCGCCCTCAAATTCAAATGCCCGGTCTTCCCCGTGCGGGCGGTGCGCGAGGGCCCGGCCCGGCTCCACGTGATCTACGACGCGCCGATGACGCTGCCCGATAGCGGCGACAAGGAACGCGACGTGCTCACCATGACCACGGATATGAACGATATCCTCGAGCGCTGGATCCGCGAGACACCCGGCGCCTGGCTCTGGCTGCACCGCCGCTGGCCGAAGACGCCGCGCTAGCAGGAAAGGAAGCGCTACTTTTTGTGAACAAAAAGTAGCAAAAAAACTTTATTTACGCTGGGCGGAGGGGCTGAAGGTTCCGGCGGTGCGTAGCACCGTTGGAATAGCCCCGGAGGGCATGGGCGTTGTCGCCGACACAGCCCATGACCCAGCGTAAACAAAAGTTTTTGCGCCGCTTTTTTCAAAAAGCGGCTTGCTTTCTTCTGGTCTGGCAGTCCGCCGCCCGGCAAGATAAAGTGACGGACGATGGGATTCTGGCACGACAAGACACTGGCGGAGATGAGCAAGGCTGAGTGGGAATCCCTCTGCGATGGCTGCGGCCGCTGTTGCCTGCACAAGCTCCGCGACGAGGATACCGACGAGCTCAGTTTCACCAATGTCGCCTGCGGGCTGCTGGATTTGAAAACCGCGCGCTGCAGCGATTATGCGCGGCGGCGGACCAAAATTCCCGATTGCGTGCAACTGACCCCGAAAAAGTTGAAAACAGTGGACTGGCTGCCACCAAGCTGCGCCTATCGACGGCTGCAGGAGGGCAAGGACCTGCCCTCCTGGCATCCGTTGATCACCGGGCGCGCGGAAAGCGTGATCGAGGCCGGGGCCAGCGCCGCCGGGCGGGCGATCAGCGAGCGCGACGCCGGCCCGCTGGAACATCATCTCGTCGAATGGCCCGGCCAGCTCCCGCGCCGGCCATGAGCGTGCCGCTCGCCACAGAGCTGGTGCCCATCCAAGGTGCGCTGGCCCAGGTGGCGTTCCGCCGCTCCACGCGGGCGCGCAAAATCTCACTCCGCATCGATCCGGCCCTGGGTGGCGTGGTCATCACCTTGCCGCAACGCGCCTCGCGCCGCGCCGGTCTGGCGCTGTTGCAGATGCATGAGGCCTGGGTGGCGGAGCGGCTGGCATCCCTGCCCAACGCCCTGCCCTTTGTGCCCGGCGCACTGGTGCCGGTGCGCGGCGCACCGCATGAAATCTGCCCGGCGCCAAGCGGGCGCGGCGGCGCCTGGATCGAGGATGGGCGCATCCTGGTCACCGGCCAGTCCGAATTTCTCGGCCGCCGTGTGGCCGACTGCCTGAAGCGTCTGGCCCGCCAGGAGCTGACCGCGCAGGCCGCCGCCAAGGCCCGGCTGGCCGGGCTCAACCCCAAATGCGTCCGCATCAAGGACACGCGCACGCGCTGGGGATCCTGCGCGCCGGATGGCACCCTCGCCTTTTGCTGGCGTCTGATCTGCGCGCCGGATTTCGTACAGGATTATGTCGTCGGCCACGAGGTCGCGCATTTGCGGCACATGAATCACGGCAGGCTTTTCTGGGCGCTGACCGACGAACTCACCCCGCACCGGGCCGTCGCCAGCGCCTGGCTCGACCGCCACGGCCCGGCCCTATTGAGGATCGGCTGATTGGTCTTATCTGTCAGCGGTGTGAACCGCCGCGCCGTTCGCCGTTCGCAAAAACAGAAAGAGTCCGTTCATGAAAGTCGTCGCCTTTACCCACTCCAAGCCGGTCACCGATCCCGAAGCGCTGCTTGACCTTGAGGTCGCCGTTCCGGTGCCGCGCCATCACGACCTGCTGGTGGAAGTCAAAGCCGTGTCCGTAAACCCGGTCGACACGAAGCTCCGCCTGGGCGGTGAGCCGCTGGGCGAGCCACGCGTGCTCGGCTTCGACGCCGCCGGCATCGTGCGCGCCATCGGCCCGGAGGCGCAGAATTTCGCGGTCGGTGACGAAGTGTTCTATGCCGGCGTGCCGACCCGGCCCGGCACGAACGCCGAATTCCACCTGGTCGACCATCGCATCGTCGGCCACAAGCCGAAGACGCTGAACTTCGCCGAGGCGGCGGCGCTGCCGCTCACCTCGCTCACCGCCTGGGAGATGCTGTTCGACCGCTTCCGCATCCCGCGCAGCGAGGAAGCGCGCGGCACGCTGCTGATCGTCGGCGGCGCCGGCGGCGTCGGCTCCATGGCCATCCAGCTCGCCGCGAAGCTCACCGGCCTCACCATCGTCGCCACCGCCTCGCGGCCGGAGACCGCGCAATGGTGCCGCGAGCTCGGCGCCCATCATGTGATCAACCACCACGAGGACATGGCGGCGCAGTTCGCGGCGCACGGCCTGGCCGCACCGAACTATATTTTCTGCGTCACGAATCAGCGCACGCATTTCAAAAAGCTGACGGAACTGCTCGCCCCCGAAGGCGCCATCGGTATCATCGAGTCCAACACCGGCACGATCGACATCTCCACGCTGATCCGCAAATGCGGCACGCTGCATACCGAATACATGTTCGCCCGCGGCGTGCTGCACACCCCGACCATGGAGCAGCAGCACCTCATCCTCGAGGCGATCTCACACCTCGTCGATAACGGCACGTTAAAGACGACGATGACCGGGCATTACGGCGCCATCAACGCGGCGAATCTCAAGCGCGCGCATGCGGCCGTCGAGGCCGGCAGCGTTCGCGGCAAAATCGTTCTGGAAGGGTTTTGATAAAAATGCAGATGAAAGAGCTGGGCCGGTCGGGACTGAAGCTTCCCGCCATCATGTTCGGCGGCAATGTGTTCGGATGGACCGCCGACACCGCAGCCTCGTTCCGGCTGCTGGACGCGCTGATGGATGCCGGGCTGAACGCCATCGACACGGCGGACGCCTATTCGCGCTGGGTACCGGGCCATAAAGGCGGCGAGTCCGAGGCGATCATGGGCGTGTGGATGAAAGAACGCCGCAACCGCGACAAGGTGATCGTCGCCACCAAGGTCGGCATGGATCTCGGCGAAGGCAAGAGCGGGCTTTCGGCCAAACGGATCGAATATGCCGTGGAAGCGTCGCTGATCCGGCTGCAAACCGATTATATCGACCTCTACCAGGCGCATAAGGATGACGAGGCGACCCCGCTCGAGGAGACGCTGGAAGCCTTCGGCAAGCTGGTGAAGGCCGGCAAGGTGCGCGTGCTCGGTGCCTCGAACTATACGGCGCCGCGTCTGGCCCAGGCTCTAGCCGTGTCGGAAAAGCTTGGCCTGCCGCGCTACGAATCGCTGCAGCCGCATTACAATCTGGTGGAACGGGCGATTTTCGAGGATGCGCTCGGCCCGCTCTGCCGCGAGAAGCAGGTCGGCGTGATCAGCTATTACAGCCTCGCCTCCGGCTTCCTCTCCGGAAAATATCGCAGCGCCGCCGACGCCCAGAGCAAGGCGCGCAGTGCCGGCGTGCAGAAATACCTCAACGAGAAGGGCTTTGCCCTGCTGAAGGTGCTGGACGCCCAGGCGGCGCGGCTTGGCGCCACCCCGGCGCAGATCGCCCTGGCCTGGCTGATCGCCCGGCCGGAAGTGACCGCGCCGATCGCCAGCGCCACCAGCCTTGAACAATTGCAGGATCTGGAGAAAGCCGCGCGCCTGACCCTGGACGCCGAGGCCATCCAAGCGCTGGACGCCGCCAGCGCCGGTTTCTGAGGGAACTCTGAAGCTTGCAGGGCTTTGCGCGACGGCAACGCCGCACAAAGCCCTGCAATGGCATTCTCATAAGTATAAAAATCGCCGGGATCGCACCCGGAAGCAAAGGCGTTCCGCAAATATCATGGACGGCCGTTCATTCTCTTCCGTTCCCCTAAAAATTCTGATAGATTTTATCGTAAAGATCACATTAATCAATGATTTGATCGATGATTTGTTTTGCAGAGGCCGCTTTTAAGCGTCGAAAACCATGACACTCGATCAGCTCCGGATTTTCATCGCCGTCGCTGACCGCCAGCATGTCACGCGGGCGGCAGAGGCCTTGCATCTCGGCCAGTCGGCGGTGAGCGCGGCGATCGCGGCGCTGGAGACACGGCACGATATCAAGCTGTTTCACCGCGTCGGGCGTGGGATTGAACTGACCGAAGCGGGAGCGCTGTTTCTCGGCACGGCGCGCGGCCTCGTGGCCGAGGCGGAGGCGGCGGAACTGCTGCTGCGCGAACTCAGCGGTGGCAAGCATGGCTCATTGCTGGTGCAGGCGAGCCAAACGATCTCCAGCTACTGGCTGCCGCGGCATCTCGCGGCCTTCCGCCGCCAGCACCAGAACATCGAGATCAGCCTCACGGTTGGCAACACCGCACAAGTGGCGCAGGCGGTGCATCGCGGCGAGGCGGAGCTGGGCTTCGTCGAAGGTGCGGTCACCGATCCGGCGCTGCTCAGCCAGCGGGTGGCGCGCGACAAGATGATCGTGGTGGTCGCTCCGGACCATCCCTGGGCGCAACGCGAAGCTCTGGCGCCGGAAGAGTTGCTGGACAGCGACTGGGTGCTGCGCGAACGAGGTTCCGGCACGCGCTCGGAATTCGAACAGGCGCTGGCGCAGTTTGGCGTGTCGGCCACGGCGCTGCGGGTGGCGTTGGAACTGCCCGCCAATGAGGCAGTGCGCGGCGCGGTCGAGGCCGGACTGGGCGCCACCGCCATTTCCGCTTCGGTGGCGGCGCCCAGCCTCGAAGCCGGTTTGCTGTATCATGTGAAATTCGCGCTGCCGGAACGCGATTTCCACGTTCTGCGCCATGCCGACCGCTACCAGAGCCATGTGGCCGCTTCGTTCATGGCGATGCTGAGCGCTCATTAAAACAGTAAGGAAGAAGCCGCTTTTTGAAAAAAGCGGCGCAAAAACTTTTTTGTTTACGCTGGGCCAGGGGCTACGTCGACGACAACGCCCATGGCCCAGCATAACAAAGTTTTTTTGCTACTTTTTGTTCACAAAAAGTAGCGCTTACTTCCCTTCCTTTTCCTTTCCTGTTCCTACTCCACCCTCACCCCGTCCGGCGCATGCGCCGCGAGCAATGCCGCGAAACGGCGGAACTGCGTTTCGCGCGGGTCGCTGGCGCGCCAGATCAGGCTGATTTGCCGCCCGGCATTGGGCTGGTCCAGCATCCGGCAGTCGACCAACGTGGAGATATCCGGCCGTTCACGCACCGCCAACGCCGGCAGCAGCGAATAGCCCTCCCCGGCCGCGATCATGTGCCACAGCGTTTCCAGGCTGGTGGCATGACGGGTGGCGCGGGGCGCGCCGTCGCAGAGATCCAGTGCCTGATCACGTAGACAGTGCCCCTCTTCCAGCAGCAATAGCCCCTCGTGTGGCAGCGTGTTCAATCGAATCTGCGGCAGCGAGGCAAGCGGGTGCCAGCGTGGCGTGGCCAGCATGAAGGGTTCGAAAAAAATTGCCTGGTGCGAGAGGCCCGGCATGTCCGGTGTCATCACCGCGAGAATGACGTCCAGCGCCCCGTGGCGGAGCCGCTCGATCAACGCTGACGTACGGTTCTCGGTCAGGCGCAATGACACGTCGGGCAGTTTACCCCGCAGCAAAGCCAGGACCGCCGGCAGATAATAAGGTCCCAGGGTTTCGATCGCGCCCAGCTGCAAAACGCCGGATAAATCGGTGCCTTGTAGCCCAAGCGCCAGCAAATGCCGCGCCTCGGCGAGGATCCGGTCAATATGCCCGAGAAGCACCTCCCCCTGCGCGGTGATCGCGACATGGCGCTTGGTGCGCTCGAAGATCGGCATGCCGAGATAGGCTTCCAGCTTGCGCACCTGCTCGGACAGAGCCGGCTGACTGACCCCGCAGCGTTCCGCGGCGCGGCCGAAATGCTTCAGTTCCGAGACCGCTTCGACATATTCGAGATCGCGCAAGGATAGGCCGGCAAGAGATTTCGACATCGTCGTCTAACTAGTCAGTTTCATCAGTCGCGGAAACCTGGGGAACTGAATTTACTTATTAGGGGTTTTCAAAGCAGCTAGAAAGGAAGGCTACTTTTTGTGAACAAAAAGTAGCAAAAAAACTTTGTTATTCTGGGCCCGTGCGGTTTCAGCGCCTCAAGCCCAGTTTCAAAAAAGTTTTTGCGCCGCTTTTTTCAAAAAGCGGCCTCTCTCTTCCTAAAAAACCCCGCCGGTGAGCTGCTGGCTGATGGCGACATAATGCATGCCGCCGGCGACCAGAACCAGCAGATGCCAGACCGGATTGTGGAATTTGACCGGCCGCGCCTGCAGCAGCCCGCCGACCGTGTAAACGACCCCGCCGCCCAGGATCAGTGCCAGCACTTCGCCCTGCAGCCGGGCCACGCAATTTGGCAGCAGCGCCAGCAGCATCCAGCCCATGGCCAGATAGAGGCATAGCAGCGCGCGCTCGAAGCGCCTTGGGTGATACAGGGTCACAAATATACCCAACGCGGCGAGGCTCCAGACCAGCAGGCATAGGATCAGCCCGGATCGGCCATACAGCGTGACGAGGCTGATCGGCGTATAGGTCCCGGCGATCATGACAAAAATCATGGCCCGGTCGAAGCGACGCAGCCGTTCCTTCAACCGGCCGTCCGGGCAAAGCTGGTAGGCGGCCGACGCACCGAGCATGCCGACAATGCCTGCGGCATAGAGAGCGATGGCGGCGATGATCGGCTCGCCGAAAGCCGTGGCACGCTCGACCAGCGCGATGGCGGCGACCACACCGAGCGGCAGGCCAACAATGTGAATGGCGGCGTCGGCCGCCCGTTCGGCCGTGCTATAGGACGGAAATTTATGGAATTCGGTCAAAAAACCGGATCGAGCGGCGCTGGCGGCGTGCCACCCGCTTCGAGCACCTCGCCCGCCTCCAGCAGCAGATCCTCGCGGAACCGCCCGGCCAGCAATTGCACCCCGGTCGTGGTGCGCCCCACCCGCGCGGTGGAGACCGTCAGCGCCGGCAGGCCGGTGAGCGGAAGGCCGATCTGCGTGAGCTGTGCCCGCCAGACCCGGGCAAAATCCGTCCGGTCCAGTTGATCCGGAAACGGCAGCTCCGCCGAGACCGGCAGCAGCAGCACCGGATGGTCCTGCAGCAGGAGCTGATAGTCGCGAATGATGGCGCTGCGGCGCACCAACGCGTGGAGATATGTCTCCGCCGAAACCTGCTTCAGCAGGGATTTGAGTTCGGCAATGGTGGCGATGGCACCGGGATCGCCATCCTTGGCCGTCATCTCCTCCCAGGGGGTGAAACTCTCGCCGATCCAGAGCCGGGCTTGCAGCTCGACGGCCTCCTCGATGGCGGGAATGTCATCCAGCTCGGCCACCTCCCAGCCGGAATCGCGCAGCCGCGCGGCGGCGTCCACCAGCGCCTCTTCCACCTCCGGCACGATCTCCAGCCCGCCGGGGCGGCGCACCAAAGCGGCGCGGCGCGGCTGATTGGAAAATTCCAGCGGGGCCGGCACCCACCATGGGTCGCGCGGGTCGAAGCCCGACATCGCGGCAAGGCCGAGGCGCAGATCGGCGATGGAGCGGCCGATCGGGCCGGAAACCGCGGTGAGTTGCACGCCGATCGGCCGCTCGGGGCCGCTGGCATTATACGTGGGAACACGGCCGAGGCTGGGGCGCAGCCCATGAACCCCGCAGGCATAAGCAGGGTAACGGATGGAGCCGGCGATATCCGTGCCATGCGCGAGATGGCCGATGCCGGCAGCGACGGCGGAAGCCGCACCGCCCGAGGAGCCGCCCGCGGTGCGCGATGGGTCACGCGGATTTTTTGTGGCGCCATGAAGCAGATTATCGGTGAACCAGCGCAGCGAGAAAGCCGGCGTGTTGGTGCGGCCGAGAATCACCGCGCCGGCGCGGCGGAGATTCGCCACCACCGGGCTGTCCGTCCCGGCGATGTTGCGCGCCTGTAGCCGCGTGCCGTTGGTGGTGGCGAAATTTTCCTGGTCCAGATTGACCTTGACGGTTACCGGCACGCCGGCCAGCACCCCCGCCTCCTCACCGCGCGCGGCGCTTGCGTCGACCGCGTCCGCTTGCGCCAGCACATCCTCGGCGCGGTAATCGATGACGGCATTGATCGCCGGATTCACCGCCTCAAGCCGTTCGAGGGCTGCCTGTGCAGCCTCGCGGGCGGAGATTTTACGGTCCCTGACATTTTGCGCCAGCTCGGTTGCCGACAGCCGCCAGATATCCTCCAAGGCCCCCTCCTGAATCTGCCGCACGTCGCGGCTTCCTCCGGTAGCTTAAGAGGTTTTTGCGCCGGCGCGCCAGCCGATTTCCCAGAACGCCGCTTCGCATTCAGTGGCCTGGATGAAACGGTTCAGCAGCGCATCATAGCGCGCCGCCCCGCCGCGGCTCACCGCCAGCCGTTCCAGCATGGCCATCGCCTCGGCAACCGAGCGGTTATAGTCGGGGCCGGCATAAGCGGCGATCCAGTCGGTATAAGGATTTCCGGGACACAGCCCCTCGTTCAGCATGGCGCCGATTTCCGCATAACCGGCGATACAGGGGGCAAGTGCTACCATCAGATCCAGGGCGTCGCCGGCCTGCCCGAGCTCCAGGACGTAGCGCGTGTAAGCGATCATCTCCAGCGCCGCCGGCGCCGCCCGCATCTGCGCCTCGTCCAACCCCCAGCCGGCGCAATAGCGCACATGCAACGGCATCTCGCCGGTCAGCAACGCATCGGCGGTCGTCAGGGCGGCACGCATATCCGCCGGCTCGTCCAATTTATACGCGAGCAGGACATAGGCGCGGGCATATTGGATCAGGAACAAATAATCCTGAACCAGAAACTCCCTGAACTTTCGTTCAGACAACGAGCCGTCGCCCAAAGCGAGGACAAAAGGATGTTGAACATAACGCGCCCACGGCCCCGCGGCGTCGGCCCGGAGCCGGTCGAAAAACGGTGTCACTGTCATGCCGCCGAAATTAGCCGCGCCGGCGCCGCGTGGCCAGAACCAGGCTTACGCGATCGGAAATGACATGCCCGACCCCGGATCGACGAAAATCAAGTGATCCTGCACGGCTTTCACACCGGGTGCGTTCTCGGCAATGACGATCACCGCCTGCCGTTCCTCATCGCTGAAAATCGTGCCCTCCAGGTCGACGATTTTTTCCTTCACCTGGACCTTGATGCTGGATTTCGGCGCCCATTTCGCCTGAGCGAGCTCGTTCTTGATGTAGGCGCCGATTTCTTCGTCGGACCGGTCTTCGGGCGTTTCGACCAGCTTGCGCGCCAATGCCCGCAAGATGTCCGCCCGGCTGATGATGCCGACCAGCCTCCCGTTCTCCAGCACCGGCAGCCGCTTCACATGCTTGTGCAGCATGATCCGCGAGGCTTCTGCGAGCTCGGTCGCCGCGGTCACGGAGATCGGACGCGGGGTCATCACCTCGCTGACACGCCGCCCATGGGTGGCGACGTAATCGGCCGCGACGGCCGAGGGCATCAGGAATGCCTTCAGCCAGCTCGGCTGCTTGCCTTCGCTATCCAGTTCGGTGCGGCGCAGCAAATCACCTTCGGTGATCATACCGACCAGCGTGCCGTCAGTTTCCACGACCGGCAGGCCGCTCACATGACTGGCGATCATGACGCGAACCGCATCGACCAGCGTCGTCGATGGCAAAACGGAAACAATATTCGTGCTCATTAGAGCGGCGACATTCATACGATCCTCCTGTCGTTGCAGCAGGACCTTGCGGCATTTGCCGGCGCCTTGCCTTGACCCATGTCAAAGTCTATGGCCGGGCTTTTTTTCGCTCATGGCAGTTTCGGCGCCAAAAGCGCGGCAGGGCGCATGAAAATGAAGGCCAAAACACCGGCGAGCAGCAGGAGCGCGGTGCAGAACAGGCTGCCTTCGGGCCCGGCCACGCCGCCGGATAGATATACATTGCCGCGCGGCGCGGAAATCAGCAGCGTGCCGACGCAACGCGTGCCGCTATCGGCGGTGCCGAACAGGAAATTCTCCGCATAATCCCAGGCGCCATGAAAGCCGATCGCGAACCAAAGCGAGCCGGTGCAGCGGATAAACAGGCAGAACAGCAGCCCCGCCCCGACCGTGTCGACCAGGCCCAGCGGGGTCTCGCCGGGATTCATACCGTGCAGAACGCCGAAAAACAGGCTGGTCAGGCCAGCCGCCCCCCAGAACCCCATGCCGCGCCGCAAGGCCGAGAGCAGATAGCCGCGGAGGGCAAACTCTTCCGTCAGTCCGATCAGCAGGCTGACACCCAGCCATTTCAGGGCATAGAAGATTTCGTTGGCGAGGCCGGGCACGCCGGCCTGCTCGGTGGCGAACCCGCCGGCGCGCAACACCAGCGTCAGCGCGCTGAGCGCCACCGCCCCCGCGACAAACCCGGCGCCGAGGCGGGGCAGCTTGCGCGGGTCCGCCAAGCCGTAAGCCGTCAGCCGCGTGTCTTCAAGGAACGCCATCAGCGCGCTGGCGCCGCAGGCCGGCAACAACAGCCCCAGCTCGTTCACCCCCACCATGAACGGCGTCAACCCGCCCTGCAGCCCGTGCACCGCCATGGCGCTGAACAATTCGTGCAGAATGAGGGCAACCAGCAGAAGCTGCGCCGCCATCGCCAGCAGGAACAACGCCGCGCGCCAGCCGGCCCGCACGCCATCCCGCCCGACAAACGGGCGACGCCATAAACTTTCCGAACGGCGAACTTGGTTCAGGCATCCACGCAGGCGCATTTGGGCTGAGGCTAGAAGAAAGGCTACTTTTTGTGAACAAAAAGTAGCAAAAAAACTTTATTATGCCGGGCCATGGGCGTTGTTGCCGACACAGCCCATGGCCCAGCATCAAAAAAGTTTTTGCGGCGCTTTTTTCAAAAAGCGCCCACTTGCTTACTACCGCGCCAGCCTAATTCCACTGAACTGCCAGCGCGCGCCGGTGGGGAAAAAATTGCGGTACGTGGCCCGCGAATGACCGGGCGGTGTCGCGAGCGAAGAGCCGCGCAGCACATACTGGTTCACCATGAACTTGCCGTTATATTCGCCGACCGCCCCGGGGGCCGCTCGGAACCCGGGATAAGGCGCATAGGCGCTGCTGGTCCATTGCCAGGCCGTGCCGAACATTTGCGGCAAGGACGGATCGGTGAGTGCTGCGTGCTCCCATTCCGCCTCGGTCGGCAGCCGCGCGCCGGCCCACTGCGCATAGGCGCTCGCCTCGAAATAAGACAGGTTGAGCGCCGGCGCATCCGGCTGCAAATCGGTCAGCCCATCCAGGCCGAACACCCGCCAATGGCCGTCCTGGCGATGCCAATAGAGCGGCTGCGACAATTTGTTGGCGCGAACGAAATCCCACCCTTCCGCAAGCCAGAATGACGGCTCGTTATATCCGCCATCGGCGACGAAGGCGAGATATTCCGCGTTCGTCACCAGCCGGGACGCGAGCTGATAGGGCTCCAGAAACTGCCGGTGCCGCGGCAACTCGTTATCGAAATGGAATTGCTCTCCATCATGGCCCACCGCTACGACGCCGCCGGCAAAATCGCGCCAAAGGAAGGGGCCACCCAGCGCCGGCAACATGGCCTCAGGCTGATAAGCCGGAAAGAGCGGGTTCATGCTGAGCAGATGCATCACATCGGTAACGATCAGCTCCTGATGCTGCTGCTCATGCTGCAGGCCGAGTTCGACCAGGGCCGTCAATTCCGGCGATCGTCCGCGGGCCAGCAGCGCCAGCATGCGCGCATCGACATTCTCCCGGTACGCAACGACATCAGAACGCGAGGGCCGTGTGACCAGGCCGCGCTGCGGCCGCGAATACTGCGCGCCCACGCCATTGTAATAGGAGTTGTACAGCACGCGAAACGCGGAATGGAACGGCGCGAAACCCGCTTCGAAAGGTTCGAGAATGAACGTCTCGAAAAACCATGTCGTATGCGCGAGGTGCCATTTCACCGGACTCGCGTCGGGCATCGACTGGGCCTGGCAATCCTCATCAGAAAGCGGCGCCGCCAACGCCATGGTGTGCTGCCGCACCTGCGCGAAGCGGGCGGCAAGCGGATGCAGGGTTTCACGTTGCTCGAGCATGACACACCAAATAGCGGTTATCGACATCGGACCAGCAGCGCACCTCGCCGAAGCCGCTTCGCTGCAACAGGTCGAGAATGGCGGCGCGGGAATATTTATAGCTGTTTTCGGTATGGATCTCGGCACCACGGGCAAACTGGCGGGCGCCGCCCGGCCAGGTCACGGTCAGCTCCTTGCGCGCGCACAGATACATCTCTACCCGGCTCTGCGCCGCGTTGAACACGGCTTTGTGCTGCCAGTCGCGCGGCCGAAAATCGCTGTCCAGCAGCCGATTGACGTGCTGCAAAATGTTCCGATTGAAGGCGGCGGTCACGCCGAGTGCATCATCGTAGGCGGCTTCCAGCTCCTCGGCCGGCTTTACCAGGTCAATGCCCAGCAGCAGCGCGCCCTCGCTGTCGCACGCGGCACGGATACGGGCGAGGAATTTGGCCGCCTGCAGGGGCGTGAAATTGCCCAGCGACGAGCCGGGATAAAAAAACAGCTTCTTGCCGTACCCTTCTTGCACGCTCGCGGGCAGCATCCAAAAATCGGAGAAATCAAGGCCGACCGGATGCATGGGAATGTGCGGATGGGATTTTTTCAGAATCTCCACTGCGCCGCGCAAAAACGCCACGGAAATATCGACGGGAACATAGGCCCGAGGCCGCAAGACATGAAACAGTGACGCCGCCTTGGCGCAATTGCCGGCGCCCAGATCGATCAGCGTTGTCCCCACCCCCACGGACTCCGCGATCCCTGCGGCATGTTGCGCCATAATCGCTGCCTCGGTGCGGGTGAGGTAATATTCGTCCAGTTCGCAGATCATTTCGAACAATTTCGACCCGAACGCGTCATAGAAATATTTCGGCGCGATGCTTGCCTGCGGCCGGCATAAATCCTCAATCAGTTCAGCCCTTATGGTCGCATGTTCAGGACCGCTTTTTTGGATCCGCTCCGCCGCACTTTCTCCATGTGACATAGAACATTCCCGTGACGATTGTGGCCGTTCGCGTGAAGCGGGAGTTCAGGCATCTTGTGGTCAACGGATCACGAGATACGCCTCTACGCACCGATGTCCAGCGTTATCTCCGCATTCTGTCGAAATTGTTAGGCTTTGCACGGGTATCAAACCACCGGCAGGCGCGCAAAGAATGGCGTGCCTGCCGGCACGCCATTCTCCCTCAGACGTTCGTGGCGTCGCCTCAATCCGCCACACCAGGTTCCAGCACGGTCCGGTGCGCCATGGAAACGTTGCGCGCCTCGGGGCCGAAAATCATCAGGATGATCAGCAGCACCGAGACGATCCCGGCCACCAGCATCAGCGCGAAGCCATAATCGCCGCCATGGTGGAAGGCGATGCTGGCCTGGATCGGCGCGTTGAAGGAGGCAACGAAGTTGCCCAACTGGTAAATGAAGCCCGGGAACGTGCCGCGGATTTCCGACGGCGACAACTCGTTCAGATGCACCGGCACGACGCCCCAGGCGCCCTGCACCGCCACCTGCATGAAGAACGCGGCGATCGCGATCTCGATCGGCGTGCCGGCATGCGACCAGGGGAACATGACGATCAGCGCCAGCACGCAGGCACCGATGATCGCATAGCGGCGACCGATCTTCTGGCTGAGCAAACCGAACAAAATGCCGCCCAGCATCGCGCCGACATTATAGATCAGCGAAATGTTGGTGATCTGCGCGTGGGTGAAATGCAACTGCGCGCCGAGGAACAGGCGCGGATAAATGTCCTGTGTGCCGTGCGAGAAGAAGTTGAACGCGGCCATCATCAGCACGCCGTAGAGCACGAGCTTGCCGTTCTTGCGCAGGATCTGCCATGTGGAGACGCGCGGGCCCGCCTTGAGCTGCTGGAACGCCGGGCTCTCCTCGATTCCGTAATTGATGAAGAACACCAGGACCGCCGGCAGCGCGCCGACGAAGAACATGCCGCGCCAGCCGAGATATTGATACGCGAAGCCGAACAGCAGCGTGGCCAGGAAATAGCCGCACGGGTAGCCCGCCTGCAGCAGGCCGGACACCCAGCCGCGCCAGCGGTCGGGAATCGTCTCCATGGCGAGCGAGCTGCCCACGCCCCATTCACCGCCCATGGCAATGCCGAACAGCGCGCGTATGACCAGGAAGGAACCGAAACTCCACGCGAACCCGCTCAACGCCTCGAAGAACGAATACAGCAACACGACCAGCATCAAAATCGGCTTGCGGCCATATTTGTCCGCCAGCCTTCCGAAAATGAACGCACCGACAGCGCGCGTCGCCAGCGTCAAGGTAATGGCGAACGTGATCGACGTGATGGAGACGCCAAAAGTCTTGGCGACGTCGTTGAAGGTAAAGATAAGGATGAAGAAATCGAACGCATCAAGGGTCCAGCTTAGATAAGCGGCGATGACGACGTTACGCGCCCTTTTCAGGTTTTCTGTGGCGGTGGCAGACATTGCTTTCCAATCCCAGTATTGCAATCAATTCCCGCCGTGTTAAAGCTTATGTAATATAATGCAAGAGGGTTCCTTTATGGGAGGATCTCTTGGCAAAAGACGTCGCTCTAAATGCGAGGTGACGTCTTTTTTTTGCGACGAAGCTGCGCGCTTTTTTGCAGCCAGACGACCGGGATGCGTCGACCGCCTGCCCCGCGTGCCGCCCCCGCGACGCTGACTTTCGTTTAAATTTCATAATTTCTACTTTTTCGCCGATAGGGGCGAGCCTCGCCGCATGCAGCGGCATCACGCACGCTCTGTCAGGAATCACCGGCCCCGACCTGGCTGAGCAGAGCCAACGCCGCGTTAGTGCGCAACGCCACGCGCCGGATCAGCCCCTGCCGGAACATCGGCGCGACGCTCGCGTCATAAAACGCCGTCTGCGCCCGACTCAGCTGCGCGACAAGGTCATTTGGGCTGGCCAGACAGACCGCTAGCAATGTTCGCGGCCCCAGGTCGCCGTCTACCGCAACTTCGACCGCCGCTTGCAGAAGACGCACGCTCGCCGCGACCCCGGCATTCACCGCATGGTCAAACACCATGAGGTCAAGACCGACAGGCAATGCATCACCTTTGACCGGCCGCCAGTAATCGCGACGATAAATCGCCCGTGCCGCGTCGGGCGTAAGGTCGCGGAGGTCCAGGTGCGGATAGGACGCAGCCGACAGGCCAAAATTCGTTCCCCTGAGACTCCCGACGCCGATCTCGCCACCGGTCCAGTTGCCGCGATCTTCCGGGCTTGCGGTGAACCCGCCCTCGCACTGCAGGGTGAAGCCCACGCATGCGGCGAAATTCACGATCCGGTTACCGCTTCTTTGGCGATATCCAGCGCGTAGGCGGCGGCGACGAACCCGGCGACGAAAAAACTGCGGTCGATCGGCTTGGCCTCGCCCCAGGAGGTGGCGAAGGTGAGAGCACCATCGTAGGAGTCGGCCCAAACAGCATGATAGCCCCACGAACCGGGTGCGCCGGCCGCCGTCCATACGAGCTGATTCTGCTGTGCGAGGCCTAACGCGAGGATCAGAAAAATGCCGCCCGCGCGGCTCACGACATCCCGGATGTCGGCCTCGAATTTGGGGTCGACCGGGACGACCTGCCGCAGCCTATAACCGGCGATGCTGTTTTGGCGCCACCACGCAAACAACGCCTCAGGGTCGGTTCCTTGATCACTGGCGGGATTAGACGCGGTATAGCCGGTGATCTGGCTGTAAAGCGTCACCGCGAGATCATTGGCGATTTGCGGTCGTGAAATCCCGGCCCTGGCCATCTCCGTCTGCACGGCATTACAGGCTGCGGTCTCAACACAATCACCGACCAGATCATTGTGCCCCGCAACGCGCGGCGTGCCGAAAATCCGGCTGTAAGCCCCCCGGGGCATAACCGTCGTGACGCGGCGGCCAGGCGCGGCCGGCGCGCCATGCCACCGGCACCCCAATCTCATCGCCGCGAGCTGATGAGCGAGAAGCACCTCAGACACCCAGCAATTTCAGCGCCTGGCTCGCGCTCATCCTCGGTTCGGCCGCACCGGCGGCGGTCGACGCCACCGCTTCGCCCAGAGCCAGCACGGTCTGCAACGCGTCCACGATGGTGACGATGTTGGCGGCCAAGGAGCCCGTAAGGCTGTTCGCCACCACTACCACATCCGCCAGCAGCGTCTTGGCGTCGGTTTGGAACGCGGTGATCGCGGCGGGAATGCTGGCGGCGGTGAACGTCAGCGTCGCGACACCGTGATTCGCCGTGTTCAGCGCCGCCACCTGGGCCGCCATATCGGCAACAGCGTCGTTGATCACAAGGACCCTGGCCGCACCGATCGCCGTGCTGATCAGCGGGACGCTCAGCAGCGTCGCCACACCGTTCTTCGCCGCAAGGGCGTAATTTTCCAGCATGTTGAGATTGATCGTGACGATGGTCACGCCATTCGCGGTCGTCACCGCGCATGCGCCGAGCATCGCCACGGCGGAGAGCAACGGCACGGTCGCCAACAGGCCCCGACGGGAAACGGTCATGGTTCAGACTTCCTTGCTTGCAGTTGCAGAGGTTTCGACGGCGACCGCGGCATCGCCGGTGGTCAGAGCCCGACGCCAGCCCTCCTTAAGAAGGACCGCGCCGACGCCGGAAATGATAAGCCCGGCCAGCATCAGATCGTGGCCGATGCCGGGCGGAATGGCGTAGCCGAGACCGGCCAGAATCGCGGCGATGCCGGCATAGGTGCTCGGCTCGGAAAACCGGGCGATCAGCGTGTTCATGAGGATTTCCTTGAAGAAAAAAGAAGGAAGGAAGCGCTTCTTTTTGTGAACAAAAAGAAGCAAAAAACTTTGTTAATTTGGGCCCGTGCGGTTTCAGCGCCACCGGCCCAGCGCAACCAAAAGTTTTTGCGCCGCTTTTTTCAAAAAGCGGCTGCTTTCTTTCTTATCTAACGAACGAAATGCGTGACAATTCCCGCCAGCGCGCCACCGCAAAGCAGCACCAGGCTATCGAACATCCAGCGAAACGTGCCGAACGTACCTCGCTGCGTGGCGAGCTGCTGCGCCAGCCGCTCGTAACGCTCCTCCTGCCGCTTGGCACTGTCGGCAATCATGTCACCAAGCGTCCGGCCCAGGGTTTCACGGTCTCTCTGGGCGTTTATTTGCCCATCATGAAATATTTTGAGCATTTGCCGGTTTTGATTGAAGAGTTCGACGATCGATGCGTCGGAGCTCTGCTGGCGCGACAACAACCCGTTCACATCGCCACGCAACTCACCGACGTCTCGTTCAACGCCCATCCCCCTCCCCCTCGCCTCATTCTCCTTCGGCACGCGCTTGCGCTTCCCCGGCGCGCCGCCATCGATCGCCTGGCTCATGGCGCCCTCTGGTCAGACGCGAGTTTCGGGCGCTCGAAATGCAGCACGAAGAGCATTTTTGTAATGCTGTAAGGCTGTAATCCAAACTTGCTGGTTTCGACCGCAATTGCATTGCCCGTCTTGTTATCGACGGCGTAAAACGAGATCTGGTTGATCGCGATCTCCGTCGTCTTGCCGTACAACGCGATCTCCGGCGTGCTGAGAAAAGCCGAAAGCTTCAGCCTGGGCACGCCCAACAGCAGGGACTTGAAGTTATAGGAATCGACTGCGGTATACGGAACGATGGTCACGGCGGCGTTCTTTTGTGCCGCCAGCCCGACGCCATGTTGCAGAAGCCAGGCTTTGAATATTGCAATTTCGAACTTGCTGCCGGTGAAGTCAGACCCGTCCACATAGGCTGACGATGCAGCAAAAGGGGACAAACTCTCCACAGCTTTGCGCGCCGCCGACGACATGATCAACTCTTGAGTCGCCGTCTCTTTCGGGGGCAGCGTGACGATGCCGCTCGAGCAGGCATCGGAAAGCAGCAAGATCAGGAGCAGGACAACACGGGTCATTTTCTCCCCCATCGGCTGATCTGCTCCATCACCGCGAACGGCACGATGGTGGCGCCGTCCACGGCAAAGGCCCACCAATGAAACCAGAAAGGCCCGATAAGAACCCATGAGATGCACAGGCAGGCGCGCAGGTAATTCTGCGCTGCCATCGGCACATTGTTCATCACCTTCCAGCAATGCGATTTTTGGACGATACAGGCGAGCATGCGGCAGCCGACGCAGCCCCACCATTTCCGCTGCGGCAATGGCAGGCGTATATTGCCGGGCCGGTAGCCAGCCGCGAGCGCGGTGTGCGTGGAGACGGTCATGCTCGCGGAACCGTCGAAATCGACGACATTGAGCAAGCGATCCTCCCATATGCCGGCTTGAACTAGCAAAATGCGAAGTTGCGCGAGGCGGCCGACGACGAATGCACCGGCGGCACAGCAGGCGCGCGCAAAAACGCCTCTCACGCACTCACCGTCAGCGTCGCGGCCGGCAGCGTGCCCTGGTTGCTGTCGGCCACCAGATCCACTGCCGAGACATAGGGCGCATAGGCCGTCTCCAACGCCGCGAACTGCGTGGGGTTGAACGAACGCTGCGTGCCGCTCGCGTCAACCAGCACCAGAGTCGTGGTGCCGTTATGAAGCTGTTGTTTTTGATCAGCCAATTGGCCTCAGCCATGAGCTTCACCTGCGCCGCCAGGGTGGTGGCGTAGGTAGCGCTTAGGCCGGTGCTGGTGGCGAACGTCACCGCCACGCCGGCGGCCAGTTGCGCGGCCGCCTGCTCGGCGAGCGTCGGGCTCGGCGCGGCCTGCGCGGCAGTGAATGTCCATTCCCCGCCGGCTTGCGCCGCTTGGCACCCAACCTGCGGCGCCGGTGTGACCTCGGAAATATCGCCGGTCCACAGCAGCGGCAAGGCAACCGGGAACGCTGTGTTCGCAAGCTGCACGACCTGCGAGTTCAAAATGAGCGCATAGAGTGCCATGATCAATACTCCACAATCACGAGGCCATTCGCGCCGGCACCGCCGGTCAAGCCGCCGGGGCCGCCGGCGCCGCCGCCGCCGCCGCCAGGGAATTGCCCAGGCCCCGCGGCGGCACTGCTCTGGACGCCGCCTTGTCCGCCCTGCGGCGCGTTGCCGCCCGCGCCGCCAAGGCCGTTGCCGGTCGAGCCATTCATCATGACGATGCCGCCAAAGCCACCTTGAAAATTCACGATGCCCCCCACCGCCTGGCCGCCGGCGGTGTTTGTGGTCGCAAAGGCGGCCTGATACGCGCCGCCTGCGCCGCCCGTGACCGTGACAAACGTGCCAACGCTGGATGTCCCGCCGCTGGCGCCGGGCGATTGGGCCACGCCCCCCGCCCCGCCCTGTCCGACCGTCACCGCAATTGCCTGCCCCGGCGTCACGGTCTCGACCAGTTCCGCATAACCACCCGCGCCGCCGCCAGTGCCGGCAAAAGCAATGGTCGAGGCCGCCGATCCAGCGCCGCCGCCGCCGCCACTCCACACACGGAATTTGATTCTCGTGACACCGGCGGGAACGGTAAAAGTGCCGGAGGCAGCAAAGGCTTGCTGATGGGAGAATCCGGGCGAAAGCTGAGGCAGCGTATAGGGCGGGAACGGCGCGCTCGGATGCTGCGCAATGTTGGCGGCGGTGATCGCGGTTTGCCCGAAGGCCACGGTCACCACGAACAGCGGCACATAGCCGTTATCGGCCGCCGGCGGGGTCTGCGTGCCCGTGGCCACCGCCGCACCGGCTTTCACCGCCAGCGTCACGGTCTGGTTGCGCGTGGTGTTCTGCGCGGCGCCGCTATTGGTCGGCCCGGCGAAGGGCTGGCTTGGATTCGCGGCGTTCACATAAGGCAGCACCACGGGCGTGCCATCGGCCTCGGCAAAAGTCGCCTCGATCAGGTAAGCGATCGACTGGCCCACTGTGGTCGGCGCCGCCATGTTCAAGATTGTGGAATCGAGATTGATCCCCTGCTTGACGCAGAATTCCGTGAGATCGGCGGGCAGCTCGCCATAGGCAGTGGCGTCCACACTGGTGAATTGCGTCAGCGCACCGGCGGAAACCTGCACGCCCATGCCCGGCACCGCGAGCGCCGTGCAGGTAAAGCCCGAGGCCACCGGCGACGTGCCGAACACCGCCTGCAAAATCGCCCCGTCCGAAATCATGGCGTTACGTTGCGCATTGAGAAAGTCTGCCGATTTCGGCAGCGAACCTGGATAGGCGATGGTGCGATTCATGAAATGTCCTTGCCAGACGAAGGAAGGCTACTTTTTGTGAACAAAAAGCAGCAAAAAACTTTGCTAACTTTAGGCCCGTGCCGGTTCAACGCCTCAGGCCCAGCGTAAATAAAAGTTTTTGCGCCGCTTTTTCAAAAAGCGGCTGCTTGCTTCTCTCTAATTCGAAAGATTGACCCAGGCGATGGAACCGGCAGGCATCCAGGCGTACACAGCGGCGATCAGGAATGAATCCGTGAGCGTGGCCGCCACCATGTTGTCGTCGGTGAACGCGAGCGAGCCGTTGTTGCTGGTGTAGGGTGCCGCCCCGCTCCAGCCGCCGAGCGCATCGCCCTCGGTGCCGAGCGCGCCGGTCCAGCCGCCCAGGCTCGCCGATGCCTGCAAAGACGGCCGGACAACCGTCACGAAGAGCTGATAGGGCAGCAACAGGCTACCCCACGCGCCGGCCCCGACCGTGCCGCTGCCATCGTCCCAGGCGAACGTGCCGCCGCCTTCTGTGCCCAGCGGCCCGGCCCAGCCGCCGGTGTCACCGGTATTGGCCGGCTCGACCACGCGCGGCGCGTTGCCGGTGAGAAATTCCAGCATTTCCGTCAGCGCTGCCCTGGTGCCGCGCGGCGCGGTGATGGTCCATTGCGTCCGCGCCTTGAAGGCTGTGTCGGTCTCCTGCGGCAAGCGTATGATCGAGTCACCGAGAAAATCATGCGCCCACAGATCCACGAACCCGCCTTGCGTGGTCGCCAGCCGCGTCTGCGCGCGGGTGAAGGCGGTCAGCAGATAGATGGCGGCCAGCGCATTGGCGATGCCGGCCAGCACCATGTCCAGCACCGGCGCAGCATCGGCGAACCAGTCGGCAGGCAGCAGCCCGCGCAACCGCGCCTGAAAATCAGCCTGATCTCCGGTCGCCATTACGCCACCGTCAGGGCGCCGGCGCGCACCACCTGAAAATCGCTCGGCACCAGATCGGTCGTTCCGCCGTTCAAAGTGAGGCCGGTAATGTTGGTGATGGCGCTGCTGGAATCATAGGCCAGCTGCGCCAGGCGCGTGTAGGGCAGCTTGTTGCCGACGCCCAGGCCCCCGATATAGCCCGCCAGTGCCGCCTGCACCGCAGCCACGGCGGCGGCGTGGTTGGTATTGGGCGCCGAGGTCAGGGTCATGCTGATATTGGCCGCCAGCGGCGCCGCGGCGATCACATAGGCGTTGATCGTCGCCGCCCGCACCGCCTGCACGGCGGTGGCCACCAGGGCGATGGTGCTGGACGGCGTGGCGCCGCTGCCATCATCCACCGCCACGGTGACGGCGCCGGGCGCGAAATTGCCGCCGGCATCGGTGTTGTTGATCTGCTGCCAGGTGAGGTTTTGCGCCACGTCCGCCACGGCTGCGTCGATCGCCGCCGGCGTGCTTTTGCTCAGCGAACTGAACCACAGGCCGAAGCGCGCTTTCAGCGCCGTGTCGGTCTCCGCGTTCAAGCCGTTGGTGAAGGCGTTGGCGTTCGTCACGGTGTCGAGGCCCGGCGCGGAAGAAGCGATCAGCCCGATCGTGCCGGCCAGCACATTTCCGGTGGTCCCGGCGGCGGCGTTGGTGACGGCGACATTCAGGCTCGCCACGCCGGCCGCCAGAGTGAACCAGCCTTGCGTCGCGCCGCTCGGGTCCGCCTGAAAGGCGGCGTTGGTCGTATCGAGATCGACGGTGAAACTCTGCGTGCCGTCATTGGTCTTCACCAGTGTCCCTACCGGAATCTGCACCGGTTGCGTGGCGGTGAAGCGGCCGAACGTCACCTGGCCTGACGAAGCCACGCCGACCAGGCGCCCACCGAACAGCGGGAAGTCGGCCACGAAGCTATCGCAATCGGTGCCGGCCGCCGTGGTCAGACGCGCCATCTGCAGCACCTGCACGTTCTGCCATTGCAGCCACAGGCACAGCCCCGCCACGGCCTCGAAAATGGCGCGCAAGCTGGAGCCCACCAGCAGGTCGAGCGCCTGGCTGGCGGCGGCCTGCGCGGCGGCCGCCATGTTGTTCAACATGGTCGAGAAATTTTGCAGGGAGAGTTGCATCACTTGACCTGAAATGTGAGCGTTGAACCCGCGCCGGTCACGGCGTCGGCATATTGGATCGTCACCGCCACCGTGCCGTCATTGTTCGCGGTGGTGGTCACAATGGGGGCCGGCACCTGCGCCACCGAGGATTCACGAAAAATCTGGCCGCGGATGATGTTCTCGATCGCCGCCGCGTTGGCCGGCTGGCCGACCATCTGGCCGAGCCCGGCGCCATAGGCGAGATGCCAGATATAATCTCCGGCGTTGGTCAGCAGCCGCCGCAGCACGCGCTGTTGCGTGAGCGCATCACCGCTCACCGCCAGCAAATCGCCGGTGGCACTCAACGCAAGATCGCCGCCGAACATGTGGGAAATGTCAGCCATGCTCAGCCCTGCCCTTTTCCGGTGAGCGCCGAACCACTCGTGCCGGGCGTGTAAGGATGTTCGTGATTATCCAGGCTGATGCCCGCGCCGATCACATCGCCGCTGGCGGTGAGCGTCCCGGTCACACTCACATTGCCATTGATGTTCAGCCCGCCCGGCGCGGCGATATACACCGAACCGTCATTTTTCAGCGTCAGAAACGCCCCGCTCTTGTGCCGGAATAAAACCTCACCGGCGGCGGCCGTGCTGGGCGGCGTATCGACATCGGAGAACAGCACGCCGGCAATCACGCCCTGCTGCGCGTCGTTGCGGTCCGGCAGCACCAGCACCTGCACGCCGAGCGGCAGCGGCGCAACCAAGCCCCAGCCCGCGCCGACCCATGCGGAGAGGATCGGCAGCCAGCCGGTCAACGTGTTCTCCGGCTGGATCGTCACCTTCGCGCAATAGGTCTGCGGGTTGAAGGAGGCGACGAGCCCGAAGCGCGGCGCGCCGAACTGGCTCACCTGCCCGACCACGCCGCGCGCCTGCGCCGCCATCAACCTTTGCATGCTCATTAAATCAACGCTCCGCTCGCGCCGTCAAAAAGCGACAAAGGCGAATAATTCTTGGCCGATATGGAGGTCTCGAAGCCGCCCCGAGGCGTGACGCTGTGCGTGACCTGGGCGGAAAAATAATCGATACCGTCATAATCCGTGCCGGTGCCGGTCAGCGTGAACAATGTTTGCGGCGTCAGCGTGGCGATGCCCGGCAGGCGGGCGGTGATGGTGCGCTCATGCTGGGCGATGTCCTGCGCAAGCCGCTGCGCCGCGGCTGCGGCCTGGGCGCTCGTCAGGTTGGGAATCTCGAACACGTAAAGGGTCTTGGGTACCGCAGGATCGGAAGCTTTCAATGTCTTCGTCACGGCAGACCCCGTTACGACCGTCTTCTTGCCGGAATGCCAGGATTTCACCGTCACCTGCACGTCGCGCGCCATCGTCAAGGCGCGCTCGCAACTCAGCGTCTTGCAGTTGCTCAGCATCACGCCGTCACTGTTTTGGCCGACCCACAGCGCATAGTACGGCGGCGGCGTCCCCGGAATCTGGAAATGGAGTACATTCCCCTGCACATAGGGCACAATGCCTTCGCGCTGGCCGAGCAGGCACAACAGATCCCACTCATTCACCGCGCACGAGAATCCGCCGGCGGCCATCGTATCGTGATCGGCGCTGTAATAGCGCCCCACCAGCGTAGTGGTCGGCGTCACCTGGGCCGTCATCCCGTGCGCCTGCGCCAGCGCCGCGGCAATTTCCGAGGCCGTCAGGTTCTGATAGGTCTCGGTGATGCGCGTATCGAGAAATTGCGCGGCCATGTCGCGTCCGCGCAAGCTGATGGTACGGCGCAAAGGGTCAAGCGAGTGGCTGTCAACCTGGCCGGTGAACATCGAAACATAGCCGGTCGGGGCCAGCGCCAATTTGATTTCAATATCGATCTGTTTATTGCCCGTGTTGGCCCACCAGGCCGGCCCGTTGGCGTCCACCGGCGTGAAACCCTTGGCAATCGTGAAACTGCCCACATTATAGGCCAAAGGATCGCTCCATTGCACCGAGAGCACGCCGGTGAGCGCCGCACCGTTGGCGAGCACTTGAACGCGCAGGGCGCGGGCGATGCTCTGGCTCATTGGCTCGGCGCGCCTCCGGTGGCGTTCAGGTTGGGTTCGGGAATCAGCAGCGTGACAGGCGCCCCGCTGATCTGCGGGTCCGAAAGATTGTTCTGCTGGGCGATACGTATCCATTGCGTCGCGTCGCCGAGATACTTGGCCGCCAGCGCGTAAAGAGTGGTGCCGGTCACGGTGACTTGCTGCATGGCTCAGGCGCTCGCATTCAGTAGGTTGGTGGCGGCGCGGCCGAAATAGCCGCCGGCCACGCGGAGATTGGCGGCATCGCCGGCGGCGCCGGCCGCGCCGTTGATCACGGCGGCAACGGCCGGGATCGACGCCGCGGTGGTGGCGGCCTGGCTCACACCCAACAGATTGGTGCCGAACTGGCCGAGCAGGCCGTTCGCCGCCCCCGCGGCGGCGTTGATGGCGCCGCTGGCGGCGTTCACCGCGCCCACCGCCCCGTCATAGGCGGCGGTGCCCAGCGTGGTCGCGCCCGGCTGCGCCACCGAAGTTGATGCGGTGGTGATCGGCGTCGCGACGCCGGCCGAGAGCGACGAGAGCGCGCCCACCACGTTACCGCTGGAAACATCCGCCACAACCTGGCTGACAAGCGAGGTCAGCGTGTTCCCGGTCGGGGATGAATTATCCTCCAACACGATGCAGGTGATCTTGTACGGCACCGGGTCCACCGACCGCGTGTCGGCGGCAAACTCGGCCACGATCACCTGATAGCTGAACACATCCCAGGCCAGCGTGACGACTGAACCGCTCTTGCGGATGGAATCCAGCAGCCGCGCACGCACCGTGCGGTTCGGCCCGGTAAATTGGCCACGCCACGAAATACTGTTCTCGACCGGCCCCATCGCATCGAGGCAAAGACCGCCGCCGACCATGGTCGAGACACCGATCATCTGCTTGCCGCCCACCGGCATGGAGTCCGGCAATTCCATGCCGGTCAGCTGCATCGGCCCGATGGTCAAAATGCCGTAGCCGCCGAACATCTGCCCGGCGGCCTGCACCGCCGACAGCACCGAACCGCTGATGCTCATGCTCATGGGAGATACGATCCTGGGGCCGGCACGCCCGGCGCCGGCGGCACGAGGTTGTTGTTCATGCCTGTGGGCGCGGTCGGCATGGCGCTTTGATGCTGGGCAATCGCGCTGACCGTCGCGCTGGTCAGCATGTCATGGTTCGTCACCATCGTGGGTATCGGCTGGTCGATGATAATCCTGGCGTAAAGCGGCCGATCGGGCGTTGCACCGGGCATGGTCATGCCGTCCGCCAGCGATGGGTCTCCGGCTGGCCGGCCCCGTGCCGCCCATGGCGCGGCCGCTGCCTTGGTCGCCGTCGCGATCGCACCGATGGCGCCAAAACCGCCTGCGCCCATGCCGGCAGTGCTTGAATAGGCGGCATCTCCCGCCGCGATTTCCGTTCCACCCGATCTTTGAAGGCGGCGCCACGTGCGCTCGATCACGGTGCCGGCGTGCGCTCCAGCCTCATCCACCTTGCTTGTCTTGTGCAAAAGACGGGTGGGCATCGGGGCCCTGTCGGTCCGGCCCGTCAAGGTGCCAATACGCACAAGCCCGCCGAAATCGCGCGCGCCGGCCGCCGTTTGTTGCAACGGCGCGTGCGCTTTTGCTCCGGGTTCAACGTCGACCGCGCGCCACGGAAACGGATCCCGCAGCAATGCGATCTTCCTGACGAGGATGCCGGTGAGGAACTCATCGGCCCCGCCAGGCTTCCTGGACAGCGCCTGCGGACCGCGCAAATCTTGCATGCTGCTCGGCCCGGCCTTCGCGATCAGGCGCCCAGCCTCCGGCACGGCAATCCGGCCGGCTTGGGTGCCCCCCCGCTCCAACAGTTCGTTAGATACCGTCGGCGCCAAGGCGCGCGGCCTGCGGTTCGGCGCGTGGGCCGCTTGGATGACCGTCAGCACGGCGGCCGGCGTGAGGCCGGCAGCCGGCGCGCGCGCCGGCTGTGACGGCACAGTGCCGCCCGCTTGCCCGTCCGCCGTGCCGCTTAAGGGGCGTGCGGGGTGATGCCGGCGCCACGTGCCCGCTTCCTTGCTCGCGTGGTTCACCGCCGCCGGTGTCGGGCCGCCTCTCGTCGCCAGCGCGGCATTGACCCGATCGATGACGCCTTGCAGCGTTCCCAACCGGACAATCGTCGCGTCGGCCTGCTCATCACCGAGCAATTCAACGCCGATTTCATAAAGATCGATGTCCGGCATGGCGCGCCTTCCGGCCTGAATGATGGAAACGATAGACAGAGAGCGCCGAGGCGGGCGGCATAACGATGCCGCATCAACCCTCCGCGCTTGGCGCAATCATCCGCAGCCAGGCGCGTGCGCGCTGCGCCTCGAGCTCCCTGGCAATCATCATCACGGCCGCCCGGCGTGTCGCGCTCATGGCAAGCGCGGCCTCGATCGAGGGCGCGGCCCCGGCCATCGCCAGAAACACCGCCTCTCGCAACGTCGGGCGGCCGGCTAGTTTTTTGCCGCCACCTCACTCAACCGCGGCTCCGGTTCAGCCGGGCGCACCGCATTGAAAGCCGCCAACAGCCCGGACGCGCCAAGCCGTTCCACCCGCGCGCGCACATCATCCTGCGTCGTGGGAAAAGCCAATGCTGCGCCATCAATCTTGCGCACCTGCGCCGCCAGATATGCCGCGGCGATCCAGCCCGGAACGTCCGAATAATCGCCTGCCAGTTCGAACAGATCCAACTCCTCGACAGCGGAAAGCGGCGACGCCTCGATCGCGCGCGCGTCCGGCGCAATCACCATGTCCTGCAGCGCCTCGACGATCTTCGTCACGCCCGCCGCCCCCAAATCGCCGATCATCCCGCGTATATGCGTCCGCGAGAACGGGAACGGGTTGGGAATCCCGTTGATGCTGCGCACCGCGGCGGCCTGCAGCGCGCGGTTCCACCACACACGGTTGCCGCTCAGCTTCTGCTCGCGGCCGGTGCCGGGCGCGTCCACGCCTTCGGCCAGCTGCATCGCCTCATGCGGCTCGACCGGCCTCAGCTCCAGGACGCGGCCGTCATCCAGGGTTATGGCGATCATGCGTTGCTAAAACTCTCAGCAGCCCACTCGATTTTCTGCAACACCGAGCGGCCCGGCTCATAGCGGCCGATATCGGTGATCGTGAAGGTCACGGTGGCAAAATGCTGCGTGGTCTGCGCGCCGTTCAACTCGCAAATGGTCAGCGTGAGCGACCCGGTGGGAATCGACGCACCGGTTTGCCAGGCCTGGAACATCTGCTCGTAAAGCTGCTCGATCTGGTTGTTCACGCGGGCAAACTCGATCGTACCGGTCGGGCCCCGCATCACCACCACCGAGTTCGTCACGCCGTTCAGCGTCTGCACGTCCACCCGCTTCTGGTTCGGGTTGGTGGTGATCTGCGTCATCTCCGGCACCGTAATCGGTCCGTAAGGGCCGATCATGGTCGCACGGACATTTTCACCAATGGTAAATTGCGGCATGGATCAGTTCTCCCCTTACGATGCCGAGCCGGCGCCGGACGAAGACGAGATCGTCACCGTCTGCCCGCCCTCGACATTGACGATGAATTTCTCATTGATCGCCTGATACTGGATCTGCACGTCCGCCTGCACGTAGCCCAGGGCCGTGCGGGCCGCGGGATTGTTGCTGGCGTCGCACACCACCGAGAACGGCGCCGATCCATCGGTGCTGCCGAGCAGACCCTGGCTGAGCATCCCGCTCAGGAAATTCAGCAACGTCGCCTTGATGTTCAGGAACATCTGCGCGTTCACGACCTGGCCGACATAAATGCCCATGCCGGCCTGTAAGGTCGCCGCGATGTAATCCGTCAGGCGCGTGTAATTGTCACCGTTCATGGCGGCGCTGGAGGAGGTGTTGAAGCCGCCGCGCACGCCGAAATAAGCGCCGCCCGGCTGCGGGTTGGCGATCACGTCCAGCCCGTTCTGGAACAGCACGGAAAGATCAGCGCTGGCATAGGCGCTCTGCTGGCCGGTGCCGGGCACGCCAGATTTCTGCGTGCCGACCACACCGTAAAGCGGCTTGTTGAGCGAGGATTGCTCCGGCGAAAGGTTGGCGAGGCGCCCCGCCACGAAGGCTTGCGGCGAAACCAGGCGCAGCACGTTGTTGGCGGTGTCCTGCCAATAGACCCAATCGCCGAACATCAGCTTCGCCCAGGGCGAGTCCACGCCGGCCGTTTGCTTGTTGGTCACCGCGTCGGTGATGCCCGTGGCGCTGAGCGCCTCGCCCGGCGGATCCGTCATCATGATGTAAAGCCCTTCGGCCACCGCGAACGCGATCTGCGTGGCCCACGTGGT
>Ga0310813_10000310_pt1 | contig 32590 bp, 29 predicted proteins | sample YN3metagenome_FD_203086 | JGI IMG/M metagenome (GOLD analysis project Ga0310813, IMG submission 203086) | Soil microbial communities from experimental microcosm in Duke University, North Carolina, United States - YN3 | ecosystem: Engineered > Artificial ecosystem > Soil microcosm > Unclassified...
ACCGCCCTCTACCAAATGATCCACCGCTATGCGACGGAACGGGAAGGATTGACTGTTAGGCATCCCTGCTCTCCTTGCAAATAAACGATGGCTTGCTGCAGCAGCACAGTGCTGTCTTGGAGGTAGCCAATACCCAGATTGCACCGCGAACAGAGCAGACCGCGAATATGGCCAGTTTTATGGTCGTGATCAATCGCTAGCGGTCGTATGGTGCCATTCTTGTTCTGACGTGTTTCAGGTTTTTTGCAGATAGCACAAAGCCCATCCTGTTTCCGATTTAGGTCGGCGTACTGCTCAGCCGTGATCCCGTAGTCGCGAAATATATGCGTCTTGTGGTTACGACGTTGAAATTCCTCCGGGTTCCGATGCGGCAGACTACGATGATAAGCCAGTCGCTTCTCGCGGTGCTTGCGCCAACTAGCTCGCGCGCGTTGTTTAACCAGCTCGCGATTCCCATTGTAATACCGCTTGTCCTTTGCACGACAGCAATCGCGGCACCAACGGTTCAACCCGTCCGCCTGATCAGCTTTACGGCCGAAAGCCTCCGCCGGCTTTTCTGACTTGCATTTTGAGCATCGCTTCGTGGCGACATCGGCAGTATTTTTAGTCGGCACGGCTACCCTCCCTGGCGTTGCCCAATTGTATGGCGGATGACGATGCGTTGCGTAGAGCAGTTACCAGACAGGCTCGCCGAGCGCACCGCTGACCCAGCGATTGAGCATGTCTCGTGTGGCTGGGTGGGATGCCAGTAGCAGCGCTATTTCCTGAGCCTGTTTTTGGTTCTGCAGATGGTCGTGCACGCTGAACCGCGTCAGCCCGGGGAACATCATCGTGAACCGATCGTAGATCGTGTCCTCCAATATCGCGGCGGCGCTGTACTGTGACTCGATCACGCCGCTGACGACGAGCCCGCCTCGCGGAGACGACGGGTCGCAGGCGTCCACGCGGTACTGGATCGGACCCAGCGGCGGATTATCATCGACGAAGAACGTCCGGCCACTGATCGCGCTGAGCGGTATCCAGTCGCTGTCATCGACCGCGACGTAGATACGGAAGACGACGTCGTCGGGAGCCGGGTGCTGCCAGCTCAGATGGAAGCCGCCAGGGATGCGTGTGACCTGGAAGTTGTAAGGCGGCTCCGGATCGGGCGGCTCGAATACGTCCGGTGCCAGTGCCGGTGCCGGGGCAATATGCATCTCCATTTGGATGCATTCGGCGGCCTGCGGCAGTTGAATCATCACCATCGCGGTGTGGTCGGGGCCGCTGGCCATATCGATGCCGATGAGTCTGCCCGAACGACCGTCGGCCAATTCGATCAGATCGCCGACTTCTGGCCGCTGCGTAAATAGCGGCTGCGACACAGCCCGCGACATGGCCTGCTCGGCGCGGGCGACTGCCAGGCTCAACGTAATTTGCGCCTGTGCCGGGAGCCAGTCGTTTGGACAGAGACGACTGGTGGCGAACGGAATAGCAATCTTAAAATCCGAGCCTGCCAGCATAGGTCGATCCTACCGCACCCCAGGCTTGCTCCATATTGAGCGACGCCTTCTTTTGCTTTACGAAGGCTCGCCAATTCTGCATCCGCCGCGCCGACGCCTGCTCGTAGTTCATTTCCTTGTTCTGGTCGTCAATCGCGACACCGGCGGCCGAGTACGCCAGTTGGTTTCTACGATACCCTTCGGCCGCCATGAGGAACAGTTCCCCGGCGATCGCTTCCAGCCAGTGATGGCGGAAGGGGAAGTTCTGCGTCGTGTAGGTCTGGATCGGCGGCGGGATTTCGTTCCAGTACTGGATAGGTCGCATGATCGCCATCGCGATCTCGGAATCGTCGAACATTAGATCGGCCAGCAGGACGTTCTCGGCCGGATCGCTATCCCGCAGGTGCAGGCGGATTTCGGCAAACGAGGGCGGCCCCAGCCGGCGCATGCGGGCCGCCGACCACTCGCCCGTCTCGATCGCCACGTTGAACGTGTTCGAGAAGTAGACGTAGTCGTTGCCGTCGTCGTCCGTGCCCAGCACGGCGACTTCGCCGTAGTAGATGCCGGGGTATTTCGTCACGTCGGGCGGGAGCACGATCTCGACCTTGCCGACGTCCTTGTCGATAACTTTGACGTCGAACTCCGCTTTAGGCGGCTTGCAGACACCGATCGCGACTTGCTCCCGCAGTCGGAACTTGACTCGCATTTGGCAGTCGGAGACCACGACCGTCGTCTCGTCGCAGCTCTCGCTGGAGGTAGAGCTGTCGCTGCCGATCTCGCAGGGGCAGTCCTCCAGCTTGACCGGATTTCCCTGCCGGTCCTGCATCGTCCAGTAGATGATGGCTTTGGTGCCGCCCTTGACCTTGATCGTGCGGATGCGGCCGAACAGCGGCTGCTTAAACTTCGTGGCCGGCTCGGCGACGATCACATTCATCCCCTGGCAGGAGACCAGCGTGGGCGACTGGGCTGCCGACGGAAACGTATCGCAGCAGGGGCCCGGCGTGGCGACGGGCGTCGCCGGCAGGTTCGAGGTTGCTGGCGGTAGCGGGGTGACCGGTGTTCCGATGACGGGCATGGGCGCCTCCCTGCGCTAAGCGACAGTGATAACCTTGGTAGATGGATTATAGACGCCTTCCCGAAAGTACAACAAAACATACCGCCCAGGATCGAGCATCATGGGCGACAACCACTTTCCGCCGTGAATCGTGGTGGTATGTCCCTGGACATACTGGGCTCCGCGGCGGCCGGCATCCCAGTCGCATTTGGTGAATGCTTGCACCGTAGCGTTTTCGATTCCATGGCCGTCGGCCGTGACGAACGCCAGGTTGTTCTTGCCGCCATAGTTGTGGTCCACCGCGATTGGATTGGTGGGCTCGTTGGGTCGCTCCGGCGACGTCGCGTATTCCTTGGGGATGACGACCACGCCGCCGGTCGCCGACACGCCGCTGAAGATTAGCTTGTCGCCGTTGACCTCGGCCTGGGTCAGCGGGCCGAAGGTGTAGTTGCCGCGGGCTTTGACCGGGTCATCCTCTACGGCCGTGTTGTTGGTCAGAGGCGTGACGTCGCCGTTGTCGATCTTGACGAAGGCCGATAGGTTCGGCCCGTCGCCAGCGATGGGCTGGTTGATCGTGCTGTCGATCGCCAGCAAGGTGACATACTGGCCGGCCTTGTTCTTAATCATCGGCTACGTCGTCCGCCTGGATTTCCGAGAAGGTTGTGTAGGCCCAATAGCTGACGTAGAGTGCGAAGTTGCTGCCGCGGAATAGGAGAATCAACATGGTGTTTCAATCCTGAGCACCTAGCGACCCTGCGTCAATTCCAGTTCTAGCGACTGATCGATTTTCGCCGATTGTATGCAGCTCGCTGTCGTTGTGACCATGGCTTCCCGCGGCGAGCCAGCGACAAACTACGACGATGCGCAACCGACCGTGGCTGAGGATTTCGTCTATTCTTTTGCGACTCCTTCCGGGTTGTCCATCGCAAATTACCAGGCATATAGTCGCCATCGTTATCAATTCGATCCAACACCAACCGCGGGTTATCGGCCCCGTGCAAATCGTTCAAGTAAGTACAAAATGCCACTACGTCATTGACCCATGCCATCGCCACGCCGATGCCGCGGCCGCCCCAGTCAGCATACCGAGCATGCTGCTGATCAATGCAGCGAGCTATCGCGTTATAGGCCGCATGTACTACTTTCTCCTGGAAGCGACTGAGCGATGCAAAGCACTCCCGGCATTTTGGATTTGGCCTCGTGCAGAGGTTTTTATTCAGTACCCAACGGGCAGACCCGCAACGGCAGCGACAGAACGATTTGCGACCTTGCGACACTAATACGGTGTAGGCACCGAACACATCGCCAGGCTTTGTAAAGTACTTAGCTTTCACAGACACTCGACGACCATGGTTGAACCGCGATTTTGCACAGCACGACTATAGACCGGCATGACGTCGGCGATGCCCATGATTTTCTCTATTGCTACCGTCGGAAGCAATAGCCGAAAGGCATCCGTAAAGTCGTTGGTGTGTTGCGGGCCAGCGTCCAACGGTGTCTTACCGCCAACTCTGGTACGAATAATCACTTTCGGGGCAAACTGCCCGCAAGACATCCGCTCTAACTTGTCGAGGTGTAGCACCAATTGGTCCATCGCCCGCAGCAAAAAGTCCATCCGCGGGAAAATGCTGATCGGCAGGAAGCCCTGCAGCGACAGGCCAATGCTCATGCCGAGCTGCAGCTCCTCGGCTACCGGCATTTCCAGCCGCTTCTCCAACGGCACATCCACTAGCTCGCGGCCGGTTGCGACGCCGCCGTAGGCGACGCCCTGTCCGAGGAAGATAGCCCGCGGATGATCCGCCAGCCGGAGCATGGCCATGTTAATGAGTTGACTGGTGGTGGGCAGCTCCAGCGGGTCTCGGCCGTGATCGGCGATCCGGGAGTAGTCAACGTGGATATGGGTTTCGGACATGCCGCCCTCTGTGACCTATAGTTTATTGCAGACCGATGCCGTTGCTGAGAAAAGCTACTGGATAACCGTCCGGTCCGCCACCGCCGCCACCGCCGGAATATGTAATCGACAAACTTCCAGCACTGGCCGGCGCGAGATCGTAGCTCGACCAGTAGTTGTATTTGCGATTAGTACTACCGTTGCCGCGACCGATCAACGACAACGAATTACCCGACGCCCAGCCAGCACGATTAACAATTTCTTGCACAATGGCTGTAACGGAGATCGCGCGGCTCCCGCTGCCTGTCTGTGCGGCGAGGGCGGTCGATGCCGTGGTACGGGTCACTGACGACGGTGTGCGCGTGTAGGAGACCCATCCCTGCGCATTATCAGTGGCATAACCAAAAAATGTCGAGGCAGCACTACCGGTTGTATGATCCAAGTTTAACGTGAGTGTCGCAGAACTGATTGTCGCACCCTGCGGTACGACGACGTTGTTGAATCGCCAACCGCCGTCGACCTGGTCGGACGAACTAGAAGCACGCCCGACGGTGACGTAGGGATAACCAATATCTCTGAATGCTCCGATAGTTCTGAACGTGTAGCCGTCGTCAGGGCCAGCCGTAACTGCCACATTGAACGTTGGATCAATGACAACGGGGAAACTAACGATATCTGAGAGAGCCGGGATGCGTGTAACCGGGTCGCGCACGATGGTCTTACCGGACCAGACCTCGCGCAGTATGCCGTCTGCGTTGATCACCGTTAAATCTAGCCGCTGTTTGTCGGCGTCGACGCCGAAAACAGAGTCGGAGAGCATGGCGATTGCCGGCAAGTCCCCAGTCACTCGCCAGGCGAACTCCCGCGGCGCCGCTGCGGATTGCAACATTTGAAATGTTTTGAAACGGGCGGCTAATAAGCGAAACTCGATATCCAGGTCGGGGGCCGCATTTGGAAAGATTAAGCGTTCCCCGTGGGCTCGTGGTTTCACGTCGGCCGGGACCGGTGACTCCAGTGACAGGTTGCATCGCGCGCCGCTCTGCCGGTCTGTAATATCGAACCCGATTCCAGCAGTGTTCGTCCGTACGATATAGGGAGCTGTGTCGCAAAAGAATGTGTCGCCGTCGCGCTGCCAGCTAGTATCAATGTCCCGCAGCTCGCCTGATTCATGCCGGAAATGCACGGGCTGGGGTTGAATATGCAGCACGTGTTCGCCCGTGGCGGTGTCCCAGGTCTTACTATGTAAAGTGCGCAGATGCGGCAACTCGGTCCTGGCGTTCGCCGGTTTTTCCGCGATTGGCATGGCTTTATAGTCCCACCGTTAAACGCTCACGGCGAAAACGGTAACGTTTTTCATCAACAACGGCAGCGGCCGGCGACGGGTCGATTGGCCAGCCGGCAGCCCGTAGGAGCGTAAACGCCGCGACCGGATTCTCCAATACAACCTGCCGGTAATGCAATGTCGTTAGTTCGACGTCGCGTCTATTTTTTAACGTGAGCAGTGATTCGCTAATCGACGTTTCGATTTGCGACAGCGGGATACGTACCCCGAATGCTCCCTCGTAGCTCTGTCGAATCTCTTCTGCGTCGCGAAGTATGGCGACAACGCGGTATTGCTGAACTGCCAGCGCGTGGAGCCACGGGAATACCACCTTGATTCCTTTACCGGCATATTGCCGCGGCCACCCCGGTTGTCGCATCTCCGTTGGCGAGGGCTCGTACAAGCCGCACGGATTAACCTGGTAGTGCTCGTCGCTATGCTCGATCGCTAGCTGATCGCGGTCTTTTGATTTGACAAATTCGATACCGCCGGCTTCCAGGCACGCGCACAGCATGCTTGTGCCGCTGCGCATGAACCCGGTGACGATGTAGATCACACGCGCCTCGCTTAGAACGCAACGTGCTCGCCAATGCCGACGTGCGGCCGCGTCCGCGTGTATTTGTAGGCATCGACCCAGTAACGCCCATCAACGAGGACCTTGCCCCAGGCCTCCGCGGTCGGCGTGTCGGTGGAGAATCCATTGTCCTCCACCACGATGTGCAGCGGCAGATCGTTGCCGACTGCGTACTGGGTCGCTTCGTGGAATAAGCCGGTGGTCGCTGTCATGTCGCCGGCGAAGACCCAGACCTGCGGCGGCGACTCGCCGGCTACTACTTCCGGTGGCTGCCGTTTAATCGCTAACGCGACGCCAACGGCGATCGGCAAGACCCCGCCCACGATCGCCGAGCAGAGGAAACGGTGCTCCTTGTTCATGAGGAACATGCTGCGGCCGGCCATGATCTCGTTGAACACCCACTCCTCGGGAATACCCTTTAGGAGTGCGTGGTAGGTCGATCGCCAGGAACTGAACACCCAGTCGCCGGGGCGAACGTCTTTGAAGATGTCGATAAGCTGTTCTTCGTTGCCGCCGCACAGGTGCACCGGAGCGCGAATCTGTCTGCGCCGGAAGGCGTCAGCGACACGGTCCTCGAAGGCAATCAACGATTCTTTCGTATGATTATGCATTGGGCACTGGTTGGAAATCTCCGCAGCCTTGATTTCCTTTAGTCGCTGGCCAGCGCGTTTCGTGCTGGCCGATATATGTCGTCATGACGAGCGCTGGCGAATGAGAATGGCAGTCCCCGGTCTCGTAGTCGGACGACAGCGGCCGGTGCTGCGAGTTCCCGTGTTGGGACCGCCAGAACACGCAATCCTTGCATTGTCCGTACATACGTAAAGGCCGCTCGACGAGCGGCCTGGGGACGGCGAAAGGAACTTCGACCACAAGCTACTCGCCGGCTGTATCGCCGGAACCCTCGGCGGGTGTCTCCGGCGGAGCCGGTGGCGGCACAACCTTGTGCTTCTTCGTGGTGAAGAAGTGCTGGATGTCCTGGGCGGCCTGATACAGTGACTTGTGCTCGTTGAAGAGCGGCTCCGTCTCCGAGCCATATTCGATGTTGCGGACGCGACCTTGATCATCAAAATCGATCACGGTGCCGTCATCAAACTTTTCCTGGGTGCACTTGGCCATATCTTTGCAAACTCCCTTTGCTTGGATTAAGACGCACAATACCGCTTCCACATTTCGCGATAGACCGCCTCGACGTACTCCGGATAGCCTTTGACAGCCGGTGAGTTCATCAGCTCGTCACGAAGCGTTTTGCGGGCTTCCGACATTGCTTTGGGATTCTCTGCCAGGGCCACCGCTTTGTCAATGTATTCTTCCTTGCTTCGCGCTACCCAGTCGCCGCGGCCCATGACGGTTAGCACGGAGCTGGCGGAGCGACCGGCGGGTTGCGTGCCGTAGAGCGTGATTAGCGGGACCCCCATATACAGCGTTTCGAGCCCGACGACGCCGCCGCCGTGGGGGAACGGGTCCAGGCAGATGTCCGCCTGCTGGTAGGCCAGCATGTGGTCAGGGTGACTCGTCGCCAGGCTGGGGAGGATGCGAGACGGGTCGATATCAGGCATGAACGACACAATGCGCTTGATAGCGTACGGCCGGCGGAGCGCATGGTCCTTGAACTCGATCCGGGAGTCTTCGACGCGGCGGAGGATCGCGGCAAACGTCTCCAGGCATTCGTCGGTCATCTTCTCATAGCGCGCGTAGCTACCGAAGGTGACATAACCATTCTTCCGCAGCGGCGGGCTCGACGTGCCTTTGAGGTTGTAATCCTCGGGACCCTCCAACGTGACGATGCAGGGCAGATCAACGATTTGCTCCACGTAGTGTTGCCGCTCCTCCGGAGGGACTGCGATGGGATCAGCAAGGAAGTAGTCGACCTCCTGGCAACCAGTGCCATGTGCGAAGCCCCATGCTGTGACCTGAATCGGCGCCGGTTTGCGGGTGAACAGCCCCAACCGACCACCGTTCGTATGGGCCGCGAGATCGACCAGGATATCAATCTTGTCGTGTCGGATCATTTTGGCAGCTTCTTCATCCGATACAGCGGTAATATCGCGCCAACGATCACCGGCCAGGTCTTTGAACTTTTTGGTACGAACGTCCTCGGCCGGATTCACGGGGAGCGTTGAGTACAAATACATCTCGATCGCCGGGGAGTGGTGATACAGGACACGGCCAAAGATAAAGGCAGCCGAGTGCTGTTTGAAATCGCCACCGACGTAGCCAACGCGAAGCGGGCGGTCGGGATTACGGTCGCAGTAGTGCGGCTCTTTGGGGCCAGTATATCGCTGAGCCTCCCACCACTTCTTTCTCTGGACGAGTAGTTGTTCCGGGCCGACGTTAGTCAACGTCAGCACAAAGCAGGCGTTGATGCCGGCCACCGGATGTTTCGGATCGGCGTCGAGGATCTCGTTATAGATCGGTATAGCGGCCTCCGGTTTGCCGGCCGCCGCAGCAATCATGGCCAGGGCCAGCCGGGTATTATTGTCCGGCGACAGTTCGTAGGCCGCGCGGGCCATTGCGTATGCCTCGCCCGTACGATCCGCCTCGTGCAGCATGAGCGCCCAGTTCATCTTGATCAGGGCGTGCTTATCGTCGAAGAGCGACGCACGTTCAATCGTTAATAGCGCCTCATTGATCAAGTTAGATTGGGCGAAGACAATCGCCAGGTTGAGCGTAGCGATCGGATGGCGTGGGTCGAGCCGGAGTGCTTGTTGATATTTCTGCTGGGCTTGCGGAAGTTGGCCAGCGATCTGAGCATCAACACCTAGGCGGAGCCATTCGTCCGCCGTGTCCGATCCCTGGGAAGGAACGATGATATACGGCTGCATGTAACACTTCCTTTGTGATTTTATTGCTTCCTGCGAACGACCCAGCGTGGTCAGCCTAACGAGCCGCCCTGCGCAGAGTCAAGTAGCTCCGTTACTCACCTGACTACACCGCAGGCGAAAAGAACAACGCGGCCACATCACTAGAACAGATACCCGAAAAACTGGCCGGCGTTAATACTGTGCGAAGTACCGATGGAACAACCAACGGCCACGGTGGTACCGCCGAGAACGTCCATCTCCAGGCCGTTCACCCAATACTGGCTTATAGCAGTGACTTGATACGGGATGATCGCTACCAACCCGGCCGTTGAGGTTACTGACAAACTCGCCGCAGCCGTGCCGGCAATCAAACAGAATAGACCCGCGGCGACGACTGCCGACGATTTCGCGACAACATTGCCGCCCAGGATTCGCAGATTCCTGCCAGCCGGCACTACCCAGAATGAAGCGCCTGTCGTAACTAACGTCGCCCCCGTGTGCACGGTCATTAACATCGTCGTGAACGAGCCGACTACCGAAGATGATACGAGGATCACCACGGGCTGATAGACCGGTGTACCGGGCCAAACCGCAATACCTGTCGTCCCCGACGACAGTGCTGTCGTTACAGCCGATATACCTACCACCTGTACTGTCTGCGTAGCCGACATGCTCACGAGGACAGGCACACCTGTTGAAGTCTGGCCGCCGACAATCCATACCGGAAGACCTAAGACATTGGAAGTGGCGGGAACGCTGGATGCTGTGATGCCAGAGATACCAACCGTCATGATGCCAGAGACACCAACCGTCATCGTCTGCGACGGTGCCAACCAGACCACGGCGCCTGTCACGGCAGCCTGCGTCGTCGTAGCGATGGCGCCGCCAGAAACGCTTACATAAACCGGATTAGTCGCGACAGATTGGCCGCCGGCAATACGTACAACCACGGCCAACGCACTGGTAGCCGGATTTGTACTGGCCTCTATGGCAGGATCGAAAGCTACGGTACCGCTGACTGACACTGTGCCGCTAATCACTGTCGTACCGGCGCCTGCGGCGACGGTGCCAGTGACCACGATTGGATTAGCCGTAGTCCCCTGACCACCCGCGATCCACATGATCTGGCCGGTGGCTGAGATCGAGGGAGCGGCGGTGGTACGATCGGGGACAATCGCCGTGACGGTGCCGCTAACCACGGTAGTAAAATTGGCTACGGTGACCGTAGCCGTCTGTGTCGGAGCAAACCAGACGACAATACCGGTGGCCGCCGCCTGCGTGGTAGTAACTATGGCAACAGCGCCAGAAAAAGTGACCGCTACGGGATTAGCCGTCGTACCCTGACCGCCGGCAATCCACATGACCTGGCCGGTGGCTGAGATCGAGGGAGCGGCGGTGGTACGATCGGCAGCAATTACAGATACGGTGCCACTAACGACAGTCGTTAGATTGGAGACACTTACCGTGCCCGTCGCCACAGCTGTCACCGTGCCCGTAGCGACTACGACCATGCCGGTGGCTGTCGCTGTGAGTCCGGACGAGGCGGTGGTGTACGCAGCGCCGAGCACGCTAACTGTGCCTGAGATCACTGTGCTGAAATTAGACACCGTCACAGTGCCGCTAATAACCGTAGTGCCAGCCCCCGCGGTGACGGTGCCGGTAATAACAACCGGCGCAGCGGTCGTTCCTTGACCACCCGCGATCCACATTACTTGACCGGTGGCCGAAATTGAGGGGGCGGCCGTCGTACGATCGGCAGCGATTACAGTAATTGTGCCGCTAATAACGGTGCTGAGGTTGGAGACTGTCACAGTACCGCTGATAACGGTCGTTAGATTCGAAACGGACACAGTCCCGGTTGCGACGGCCGTTACCGTACCGGTCGCTACGACGATCATGCCGGTCGCTGTTGCCGTGAGTCCTGATGAAGCCGTGGTATAAACGGCGCCTAAAACACTAACGGTGCCACTGACAACACTGGTAAGGTTTGAAACACTCACCGTGCCAGAGACGACGGTTGTCTGATTTGCCAACGAGACCGTGCCGGATACAGCCGTTGTCAAATTCGAAACACTCACCGTGCCCGTCGCCACAGCTGTCACCGTGCCCGTAGCGACTACGACCATGCCGGTGGCTGTCGCTGTGAGTCCAGAGGACGCTGTCGTATAAACCGCACCGAGTACGCTTACCGTACCGGATACGACCGTTGTCAAATTCGAAACCGTCACCGTGCCGCTAATCACCGTTGTCCCAGCGCCGGCTGTCACTGTACCCGTGACAATAACCGGCGCTGCCGTGGTCCCTTGTCCGCCGGCAATCCACATTACCTGCCCTGTTGCGGAGATAGAGGGAGCGGCCGTCGTACGATCGGGGACGATCGCCGTGACGGTGCCTGAGACGACAGTGCTGATATTCGAAACAGTCACAGTGCCGCTGACGACAGTGGTCTGGTTAGCGAGCGAGACGGTGCCGCTAACGACGGTCGTCAGATTGGAAACAGAGACAGTCCCGGTAGCAACAGCTGTGACTGTGCCTGTAGCGACGACGATCATGCCGGTGGCGGTCGCCGTAAGCCCCGAAGAGGCGGTAGTATAAGCAGCGCCCAGCACACTAACGGTGCCGCTTACAACCGTAGTGAGATTCGAGATCGACACAGTACCGGTGGACAGAATCGATACGAGTACGCCGGTCGCGCTGACGACATTGCCGACTGTAACCGTACCGCTAACGACCGTGCTGAAATTGGAAACCGTCACGGTGCCACTAACCACCGTGCTCAAATTCGATACGGAAACGGTACCAGTCGCCACGGCCGTCACCGTGCCGGTGGCGACCACGACCATGCCGGTCGCAGTCGCGGTCAATCCTGAAGACGCGGTTGTATAGGCGGCGTTGAGCACACTGACGGTGCCACTAATCACCGTACTCAAGTTGGAGACTGTGACGGTCCCGCTGATCACAGTAGTGCCGGCTCCAGCTACAACTGTGCCCGTGACTACGATTGGATTAGCCGTGGTCCCTTGTCCGCCGGCAATCCACATCACCTGGCCGGTGGCTGAGATCGAGGGCGCCGCCGTCGTACGATCAGGGACAATAGCCGTGATGGTGCCGCTAACGACGGTCGTCAGATTCGAGACAGTGACCGTGCCGGATACGACCGTGCTCAGATTCGAAACACTTACCGTCCCGGTGGCCACGGCCGTGACAGTACCTGTAGCGACGACGATCATGCCGGTAGCTGTTGCTGTCAGTCCGGAAGAAGCTGTGGTATAAGCCGCGTTCAAAACACTGACGGTGCCGCTGACGACGGTCGTTAAATTGGAGACCGTGACAGTACCTGAAATAACAGTCGTCCCGGCCCCAGCTGCTACGGTGCCAGTAACCACAATCGGATTAGCCGTCGTACCCTGACCGCCGGCAATCCACATCACCTGGCCGGTGGCTGAGATCGAGGGAGCGGCGGTGGTACGATCGGGGACGATGGCTGTAAGAGTGCCACTGACAACGGTTGTCAAATTTGAAACCGTGACCGTGCCGGATACGACTGTGCTCAGGTTGGCGACGCTCACAGTGCCGGTAGCAATAGCCGTCACCGTCCCGGTTGCTACGACGACCATACCGGTCGCCGTCGCTGTTAATCCGGAAGAGGCAGTTGTATATGCAGCCCCCAGCACGCTCACACTGCCCGAGATAACCGTCGAGAAATTTGAAACGGTTACAGTGCCTGAAACAACCGTGGTTAGATTGGCTACAGTAACTGTGGCAGTTTGCGTGGGCGCCAACCAAACCACAACACCGGTGGCCGCCGCCTGCGTGGTAGTAACTACGGCAACAGCACCAGAAAAAGTCACTGCCACCGGATTGGCGGTCGTCCCCTGCCCGCCGGCGATCCACATTACCTGGCCAGTGGCCGAGATCGAAGGAGCTGCAGTCGTACGATCGGGGACGATCGCCGTGACGGTGCCGCTAATGACGGTGCTGAGGTTGGAGACGGTGACCGTGCCCGATATTACCGTGGAGAAATTCGAAACCGAGACGGTGCCGCTAACAACGGTGGAAAGATTAGAAACGCTGACAGTGCCTGTGGCTACAGCTGTCACCGTCCCCGTGGCGACGACGATCATCCCGGTGGCGGTCGCTGTTAATCCCGAGGAGGCAGTCGTATAAGCCGCGCTCAAAACACTGACGGTGCCGCTGACGACAGTTGTTAAATTCGAAACCGTCACAGTACCAGAAATGACCGTCGTCCCAGCGCCGGCAGCGACGGTGCCTGTGACTACGATCGGATTAGCCGTAGTCCCTTGTCCGCCGGCAATCCACATTACTTGTCCGGTCGCAGAGATCGATGGGGCGGCGGTCGTACGATCCGGCGCTATCGCTGTAACGGTGCCAGAGATGACTGTTGATAGATTCGAGACCGTGATCGTCCCGGACACGACAGTGGAAAGGTTCGAGACGGAGACAGTGCCCGTCGCTACGGCTGTCACCGTTCCGGTCGCGACTACAACCATACCGGTTGCCGTAGCGGTTAGACCGGACGATGCAGTGGTAAAAATTGCCCCGAGCACACTTACGGTGCCCGAAACAACCGTGCTGAGATTTGAGACGGTGACCGTGCCAGAAATGACCGTCGTGCCGGCTCCAGCTACAACTGTGCCTGTGACCACAATCGGATTAGCCGTCGTACCCTGACCGCCGGCAATCCACATGACCTGGCCGGTGGCTGAGATCGAGGGCGCCGCCGTCGTACGATCGACAGCAATTACAGATACGGTGCCACTAACGACAGTCGTTAGATTCGAAACGCTGACAGTACCGCTGACGACTGTACTTAGATTGGAGACCGTGACCGTCCCTGAGACAACGGTCGTTAAATTGGAAACCGAAACTGTCCCGGTAGCTACGGCCGTCACTGTACCCGTTGCAACGACGATCATCCCTGTCGCCGTCGCGGTGAGCCCAGACGATGCCGTCGTATAGGCAGCGCCAAGCACACTCACAGTGCCGCTGACGACGGTGCTGAGATTAGAGACTGTGACCGTTCCCGAGATTACCGTCGTGCCAGCTCCGGCCGTAACGGTGCCTGTGACTACTACCGGATTAGCTGTGGTGCCTTGACCGCCGGCAACCCACATAATTTGGCCTGTCGCAGTCGCGGTAGGCGCCGCGGCCGTACGATCGACGGCGACGACGGTGACGGTGCCGCTGACAACCGTCGTCTGGTTGGCCAAGGAAACCGTACCGCTAACGACCGTAGTGAAGTTGGAAACGGTGACGGTGCCGCTGACCACGGTGGACAGGTTCGACACTGACACGGTACCAGTAGCCACGGCCGTAACCGTACCCGTAGCGACGACGATCATACCCGTCGCGGTCGCTGTAAGTCCGGACGAGGCGGTGGTGTACGCAGCGCCGAGTACGCTCACGGTGCCGGAAACAACCGTGGTCAGATTAGAGACCGTTACGGTTCCAGAAATCACCGTTGTTCCAGCGCCGGCGGCAACGGTACCCGTGACCACGATCGGGTTTGCAGTGGTTCCTTGCCCGCCGGCGATCCACATGATTTGGCCGGTGGCCGAAATCGACGGGGCTGCTGTCGTACGGTCTGGGGCAATTGCCGTAACGGTGCCGCTAACTACGGTAGACAGGTTGGAGACTGTCACTGTTCCGGAGACAACCGTTGTCAGATTAGAAACGGAGACAGTCCCTGTAGCGACGGCCGTCACCGTACCCGTGGCGACGACGATCATACCGGTAGCTGTTGCTGTCAGTCCGGAAGAAGCTGTGGTATAGGCAGCACCTAGAACGCTGACAGTGCCGCTGATAACCGTGGAAAAATTAGAAACTGTGACGGTCCCGCTGATCACAGTAGTGCCGGCTCCGGCAGCAACTGTGCCTGTGACCACGATTGGATTAGCCGTAGTCCCTTGTCCGCCGGCAATCCACATCACCTGGCCAGTGGCTGAGATCGAGGGCGCCGCCGTCGTACGATCGACAACGATCGCGGTTACAGTGCCGCTGATCACCGTCGAAAAGTTCGAGACTGTCACCGTCCCTGATACAACGGTGGTCTGATTCGCTAGTGAGACAGTGCCGCTGATCACCGTCGAGAAGTTCGAGACTGTTACGGTTCCTGTAGCGACGGCCGTTACAGTGCCAGTGGCGACGACGATCATACCCGTCGCAGTCGCTGTGAGACCGGACGACGCTGTGGTAAACGCAGCGCTCAAAACGCTGACGGTGCCGCTAACGACCGTAGATAGGTTGGATACAGAGACGGTGCCGGAGATCACCGTCGTCCCGGCCCCAGCTGCTACGGTGCCAGTGACGACAACAGGATTGGCGGTCGTCCCCTGACCACCCGCGATCCACATGATCTGGCCCGTCGCGGTGGCAGTGGGGGCTGCTGCAGTCCGGTCGATCACAATTGCTGTCACAGTGCCGGAGACTACCGTCGAAAAATTCGACATCGTCACGGTGCCACTAACGACAGTCGAAAAGTTCGAGACAGAGACCGTACCAGTAGCGACAGCTGTCACGGTACCGGTCGCGACAACGACCATCCCGGTGGCGGTGGCTGTAAGCCCGGATGAGGCAGTGGTATAGGCGGCGTTCAGCACCGAAACAGTGCCGCTGACGACGGTGGACAGGTTGGAGACGGTGACGGTGCCGCTGATTACAGTGCTGAGATTCGAGACCGAAACGGTCCCGGAGATTACCGTCGAAAAATTAGAGACAGTGACAGTGCCGCTGACGACGCTAGTCAGGTTGGACACTGAGACCGTGCCCGTCGCCACAGCTGTCACCGTACCAGTAGCCACGACAATCATGCCGGTGGCTGTAGCGGTCAACCCGGACGAGGCGGTAGTGAACGCAGCGCTGAGAACGCTAACGGTGCCGCTGACAATAGTGCTGAAATTCGAGACGGTGACAGTGCCAGAAATAACCGTCGTACCAGCGCCGGCCGAGACAGTTCCAGTAACCACGACCGGGTTTGCAGTGGTTCCTTGACCACCCGCAATCCACATGATCTGACCAGTTGCGGTGGCAGTGGGGGCTGCTGCCGTACGATCAACAGCGACCGCGATCACAGTGCCGCTGACGACAGTGGTCTGGTTAGCGATCGAAACGGTGCCGCTAATGACCGTCGTAAAGTTCGAGACGGAGACAGTGCCGCTGATCACTGTTGTACCGGCGCCTGCCGTGATCGAACCCGTAATGAAGATCGGACTGGCGGATGTATTCGAGATCCCGACCGCACCTGATATCGCCACTGTGCCGGACACAACCGTTGTAAAGTTCGAGACGGAGACCGTACCGCTGACAACCGTGCTCAAATTGTTGACAGCGATAGTTCCTGATACGGCCGTTGTCTGATTCGCGAGCGAGACGGTGCCGCTGACGGACGTCGTAAAGTTGGAGACGCTCACCGTGCCGCTTACCTGGGCAGAGCCCGATAGCGACACGGTGCCTGATTCAAACACCGAGCCGGCCAGGCGAACAACCAAGCCGCTTGCGGTCGCGTCCGGCGACGCTGTCGTAAAATTATTGCCGCTGACCGAGACCGTGCCGGAGACGGCCGTAGTTTGATTCGCAACCGAGACGGTGCCAGACACCACGGTAGTCTGGTTAGCTACCGAAACCGTGCCGGAGACGGCTGTCGTCTGATTGGCGACTGCGATCGTGCCGGTGACCGTTGCCTGCACGGAGGCACCAGGGACCAGCGTTACCGTACCAGTGACCGGCGGCAGGCTGGCGACGGCCACAGCGCCCGTCACAGCGACGGTGACGCCCGACTTGACTGCTACGACCATTCCGATCGCGGAGCTGTCAGGAACGCCGCTGGTAGCGTTAATCCGGTCGGCCGAGCCTGGTGTGCCGTCCACCAGCTTGACCAGCTGGTAATCGGCCACCGTACTGCTAGCAGCAATCTGCTCTACCGCGACTGGCGCGCCGACGGCGGAGGCTGTCGTCTGAACATTTACGACATTGGGTGCCGGCATTGGAGACATCCCTGTCAGGCGTAGAAGGCGACGACTTTACGCACCAGCTCCGTCGAGCTGAAGATTGCCTCCGCAGTATAGGCTATTTCGGCGTTTACGCCTTTAGCAGCTTTGATTTCAGCCAAAAGCCCGGCGGATTGGTGCTGTCGACACTCCGGACCCTTGAAATAGAAATTAGGCTTCAATAGCTCGATCGTACGCTCCGCCGTGGGCCACTCATTGATAAATACCCGGTCAACGTGTCGCAGCGCTGCCAGGCACTCCGCGCGATGCTGGGCCGTGAACACCGGTCGCCAGTCGCCCTTATTGACCAGGCTGTCGGGCGTGACCGTGACTACCAGGACATCGACGCGAGACTTGGCCTCGCGAAGATGTTGAATATGGCCGATGTGCAGGAGATCGAAACAGCCGTGACAGAGGCCGATCCGGATATCGGATTCGAAGAGTCGCAGGTTCTGTTGGAACCGCGACAGCTCGATTTCTAAACTTTGATCGGTACCGAGCCCCATTGTTGGCATACTTTCGCAGCGTTGTCGGAAGCCCACTCGCAACACTCCGCCCAGGACAACCCTTTGAGTCGCCCCACGCCGAGGGTCGCCAGCACCATGTCGCCGGCTCCGCACGGATCGAGCGCTTGCTTGGCTTTGGCCACGAAGTATTGGCCCTCGCCGCCACGCCCGGTGCGGCAGATCATGCCCCCCGCACCGCACGTCAGAATGGTAGGCACCGATACGTGCTCGATCGGCGCCCGCCAGGAGGCTTTGAAGGCCGTTGCCCCGGCGTAGAAGCTGGGTAATGGCCGCGACGGGTGCCAGTCGACGAGGATCTCTTTGCCGGCGTACTTCTCGGCGATGTGCCGCATCAGCACCGGCGTGATCACGCCCCAGGCATAGTCGGCAATGAGCACCAGGTCGGCGTCGGGTAGCTCGCAGGGTGGGCCGCCTTCGCGGTCCTCGTCAAACCGACAGAGCACTTTGTCGTTGAAGATCAGACGCCGTTTGACCGATGCGTTGGGCACGTCGCTCTGGAGTATGGCTTTCGCCCCGAGCCCCTCCACCATTTTTTGCACGGCCGCAGCACAGCCAAACCGCTGTACACGATCCACACGGCGGAGCACCGGATAGCCGTCGCGCTCCTTGACCTGTTCGTGGAAATCGTCGATATCGAGTGAGGTGTCGCCAATGACGACGATGTGCCCCGCCATAATTACCCCTGGTCTGGGCTCGGGCCTGGGCCGGCCGCGAGTATAGTGCCTAACGCAACACCCATTTTGGCAAGCAGTGTCTCGCAACACGGGTCGCACAAATCTATCGCTCGCGTGCCGATTCGCGGACCGTGGTCTACGTCCACCGCGAAGTTAATCCTCTTGATCTCAAGCTGGGCGTCGGTCTGTTTGCAGTAATCGCAGGTAACCATTACAGAAATCCCATGTGGGCAGGCGCTGGTACCGTTGGCAACTCCGCCTGCCCGTTGGACAACCGGAAGAGGTAGTCGTTGGTATTGTGTTGCAGACACATGCTGCCGCAGCGTTGCCGCGGATCGAAGTGTTCGCTGGCCAGGTACCGCATGACCTCCATGTAACGATCGCTGGCCCAGATATCCTTGAAGCGTTGGCGGGTGAGATTCCCGATATGCATTGACTTGTATTGCTCGTTGAAGAGCATGCCGCAGGGAGCCACCAGGCCGTTGCCGCTGATCTGCATGATGTAGGGCGGCCCCATGCACCGCGAATAGTTCCGCTTGCCGGCCTGGGCAATCTTGTTCCATTTGGCGGTGAGCTTGACGCCGGCTTGCTTGCCCATTTCCTCGGCCGCCAGCAGGTCCGGCATGAGGGCTTCGTATTTGGAGTAGTCGACGCCCAGCTTACCGTCCGAGCTGTCGCTGCAGTGCTTGATGATGCCGTAGACCGGCTTCAGCTCGCAGCACAGCTTGGCGAAGGGGATAATCTGGTCGCGATCGCGTGGATCGAGCACCATCTGCATGTTGAGCGTGCAACTAAGCCCGTCCCGGTTGATGATCTCCATCCCGTCGCGGATGTTCTGCACCACGACGTCATACATCGACTGCTGCACGCCCATGATCTCGGCGTAGCGTTTCCGCTCGCCGGCCGAGAAGTTGAACCGCAGGTAGCTCAGATGCGGCAGAACCCGCTCCAGCACGGACTTGGTGAGCTTGATGCCGTTGCTGCCGGCCCCGACTTCGAGCCCCAGTTTGCCGGCGTGCTCCACGGCGTCGGCGTACCACGGCACGACCGTCGACTCACCATCGCTGATGAAGGAGACGCCTTTGACGCCGATCTCGGCCGCGTCGTCGAGGAATTGCAGAAAGCAGTCCTTGGTGATCTTCTGCTCGCTCTCGCTGGCCTGCATCTGGGCAAAGCAGAAGTGGCAACTGGCCTGGCAGGCCCGCGTCATCGCACAGTCGATTGTGATCGGGGCAATTCGCTCGCCACGTTCCCAGGCTACGATCCGTTCCGGATACCAGCCGACCTTAGTGCCGTCGAAGACGAGTCGTTCTACAAGCTCGGGCATCGCGGCGGTCATAGTTTCGCTCGTTCTTCGATAGTCATGGCTTTGCGGCTTTTGAGTTCGTCTTCCATGTACTGCTTATATACCTCGGCCGGCATACCGTCCTCCCGCATCATCTTCTCAAAGACGAAGAGGAACTTGGCCTGCTGGTCGGCGGTGAAAGCGTTGCCGAACTCGACAACTACGTGGTTAGCTGGGACCATTGGTTCAACAAAAAAGCGGCCAGGAGCAAGACTCCGGCCGCTGTAAAGCTCCATTTACGACGTCAGGCTAGAGTTACTGGGTGTTCTCGACGTCGATATCGGAATAATCGGATTGCTCCCACTCCGGATCGACCGTACCGAGCGCTCCGTCGACGAGCGTCAGCACCTTCGAGTTATGCAGTTGCGGATCGTAGAGCACCGGCGGCGGCGTTTGCTCGATCTTGAGCACACCGGCGGCCAGGTCCCGCTCCAGCGCCTGGAACTTGCGGGCACTCAGCTTGGCGCCAAGCGTCGCGATCAGGTTGCCGCGCAGCAACATGACCTCGTTGGCCCCCAGTCGCAGGCCGTGAGTCCCCAGGTAGCCGAACGTCCGTTCGCCGCCCGAGGTGTTGCGGACCCGCGTCAGCAGCGGGTCGCGATTGCTGTGGGTTGACATGGCGATCTCCTCGCGGCGTTATGGCTCCGCGTAGCCGTGGGGTTCGTAGTCGTTGAAAAGGGCAGAACTAAGCGGCGGCAGCTTGTTGCGCGCCGGCCTGGCTCTGAATCTGCAGGCTCAAGACCGCCCGGGCCAGCTCCGGATCGCGAGCCCCGTTGGCAGCCGCCGCCTTGCGGAAGCGATCCTGCACAACGTCGCCCTGAGCCGAGCCACCCAGCATCTGATCCATCGCCGCATACGCCGCGGTGATATCGTCGCCACGAGCCGCCGCCTGTTTGATCTGATCGGCGTCGTAAGACTGCCGCAGGCGAGAGGCCATGTCGAACAACCGCAACATCTGCTCCTGCGTCGTCGCCCGGACGCCGTAATCGTTGGCGAGCTTCTCCAGGAAACGCGGAGCGTAGACCCGCTGATGGATCACGGCATACGCCGCATCCGCATCGAGCAGGCCTTGGGGTTTGGTATCAGCAGCCACCGGATGATCCTCCCTGATTTTTTATGTTCGCGTCCCGGCCAAATGGCCGGAACGATTTTGTTGCGTGTCACGACGTCGTCGCGACGTGAGTTGCTTAGGCGAAGTCAGCGCGGGCCAAACCGCCGCTGTGACCGATCGAGCCGCCCGCCGTTTGATAGGCGAAAAATTCGATCATGTAGGCCTCACGACGAATGTACATCGTCGTGTCTTCTAGCAAATAATTCTTGCCGATAAATTTGGGATCGGCGAACATGAAAAACGTGTCATCAGGAATTAGGTCGCGCTTGATCGAGATGATCCAGCGGCAGCCGAGGAAGTTGGTCTCGGCCCAACCGTTCTTGATGATGTCCTGCGAGAAGTCGCCGCCCATTTCATCGCGGCCCCACTTCATCACCTCTTTGATGGTGACGTTGTTGATGAGGACCGTGTGGACTTCGAGATGGCTCGGACCGCGCGGCATGATCTTGAGCGCGTCGCAGCAGGTCTCGCGAGTGATGCCGCCGCTGATCGTTTCCCACTGCACGACGTTGCCGTTGTACGGCACGGGCGTGTCGGGACCGAGCATGACGGCGTTGACAGCGAGGAGGAATTTGCTGTCCTCCTCCGCCAACATATCTTTAATCGCGTTGTCCGACAGCACTTGCCGGATATCCATGACCCACGTGCGCAGTTCGTCGACGTCTTTCGTGAACCGCGGGGTCACGATGCGGTCGAACATGACGCGGTAACGCGGGCCGCGGATGTAGACGTTCGTCGGCAGCGTCGCGAACGGGATCGAGATCGATGCCGGTGAATCCGGTTCTTTGTCCACGACCTTGACGGGCTTGTCGGTGTCGACCTGTCGATCGAGTTCGTCGTTGCTGATCTGCAACGGCGGCATGATGCGACGGTAGAAACCATCTTCACGCATCTTCGTGCGGGTGAAATCGTTCACCGCGTCAATCGCTTGTTTCTCCATGCCGGGCGTGGAGAGCTGCGAGATCAACGTCTCGTTCAGCAGCCGCGATTGGGCTTCGGTGGTGGTGGCCATCGTACGAACCTCCCTGTTTTAATATCAGCCACCCCTCGGGAGCGGCTGGCAATTTTGATGATTGGAAACACGCGAGGCCGGCTACTCGCGTAGCCGGCCGAAAGTGGCAACTGTGACTTAGGCGTAAGCTCCGGGGAGCCACTCGGGCCAGAACCGTAGCACGTCGACGCCGTGCTCGTTCTTGTGGCGGCCACCGGACACAATCCCGCAGACCGGATCGACGTACTGCTTGACGTCGCCGTGAGCGCCGGTGCCGACGTTGGTCAGCACGCCGCCGACGGTGATGTCGGTGTTATCGGCCGTGGCCGTGAGCAAATCGCCCGGCGTGTAGCTCTGATCGGTGTCGAACTCAGTCGACTCCAGCTCGTAGCCGCCCTTGGCGACCAAGCCGGAAATCTTGCCGGTCGGAGCGATGGCTTGATGCATGAACAAGCCGCCGGCGGTCGTGCCGGGGTTGTTCACGTCGAAGTCGGCCTGGCCCGGAAAGAGGAAGATCCCCATGCCGGTCTGGTCGACGCCCATCTCGAACTCGCCCTCAGCGTTGAGGTGAGCGACGCGGCCACGCGGCACCACGAAGGTGACGTTCGCGGAAATCATCGCGTCGTGGTCCAGCGCGGTGGGGCTCGGCCAACCCTTCTTCGGGTCGAGCATGTGTTCGAACATGAGTGAAGGAGCGTCCATCTCTTATTACCTCCCTGTGGGATGTTGTTCAGTTGAAAAACAAAACCGAGCCCTCAATGGATCGGTCGGCTGTCTTACTCCGTGGGGATCGAAAGTCCGAGCCCGGCAAAGAGATTAACGTCCGACTGCTTGGTCCGCGTGGTACGTCCGCCCACGTGCGGATTGGTCAGGCTCTGGGCGGGAGTGCCGCCAGTGCCTGCCGAGGCTGTCTTCTGCGTGCCGTTGGCATCAACGCCGGTGCCGAGCGTGCCCAGCTCGTTGGCGTTGCGATGACCGGCGAGTTTGGTGAACAGCTCCAAGACCTTGACCGGGTCCTTGAGCAACGCAGCCACCTTCTCCCGCTCGCCCGGTTGAATCCGGTTGTGAGCGACGAGGGCGTCGACTGCCGCCGGAATGAGCTTCTCGGCGTTGGCTTGCTTGGTCGTCACGTCCTGCTCGAAGGCCGCGGCCTTCTCCAGGGCTGCATCGGTCACGCCGATGTAGCTGATGACTTTTTCGGGCAAGGTCATGGCCATCGCTATGTATCCTCCCTGATTCGCAGTTCGTTAAGGGCCGCTGCGACGGCCGTTGTGTACTTGATCGTTGGTTAAGCCGCGCGGCGTTGGGCCGTTTTGATGAGGTCCTGAATGTAGCACTTCATCTCGTCGCGGAGTTCGCGTTCGGGCGTGCCGTCGGCGGCTTCCTTGAAGCGGAACTTGCCGCTGCGTTGGAAGTTGCGGGCCAGGTTGGCCAGCTTCATGCCTTCGGCACCGCCGCCCATCGGCGGCGGGGCACCGCCACCCATGCTGGGGTCACCGCCCGGCGGAGCGCCTGGCGGAGGAGCACCCATAGCCATCGGAGGAGCACCGCCACCACCCATCGGCGGAGCGCCACCCATCGGCGGAGCACCGCCTGGCGGAGGAGCACCACCACCCGCACCGCCACCGGCAGCGCCGGCAAGCTGTGCGAGCTGATCGGGCGAGATGCCCAGTTCGGCGAGGGCCGAGACGAGCTGCTGCAGCGCGGCTTCTTGGCTCACGCCGCCGCCGTCAGCACCACCACCACCGGCGATGTCGCCAGGAGCAGGAGCACCGCTAGCGTCACCACCGCCACCCATCATGGCGCCGGGGTCGCCACCGCCGCCGAGAATGTCGCCGAGGCTTCCGCCCCCGCCACCACCTTCTCCGCCGCCGTGGCCGTCTTCGCCGTCACCACCGCCGCCTTTGTCATCGGTACTGCTGGTACCCGACTTGTCATCGCCCGGCTTGTCGTGGTCTTCACCGGCACCAGCGTCCGAGCGATCGGCGGCACGCTTCGCTGGTGCCGCAGTCTGCGCGGCTTTGTTTCGTGTGATGAACGCACCCACGAGGTCCGCATCGAACTCCGCGTCACGGAGCGTATCCGCGAGGCAGTCTTCGACGTTGCGGGTCGCGGCCGTCTTGTCGATGCCGAGCATCGTGGCCAGTTCGTAGCCGGCTTGCATGGCAGCAGCTTGTCCGCCGTTTGCAACGGCGTCGCTGGCTTGCTTCATCAGCTCCGCTTTGTTCGGGGCCGGAGTGCCGGCGGCCGGAGCTTGTGCGGGCTTGCCGGCCGCCGGGGTCGCAGCGGCTGTCTTGGTGGCGGGCGGAGTGCAAGTCTTATCCGCAGCCTTGACTTTGCCCGCGACCTTCGTGCCGGCGGTCAACTCTTGACCGAAGCCGACGGCCAGGTCCGCGAGAATTTGATTCGCCAGGTCGTTCGCCATCGGCTTCAACTGGGCGAACTTCAGCGAGCCGTACTTCTCGCCGACGGTTGCCTTGGCCGGATGCGTGGTGCCCGGATCGTCCTTGTCGCCCTTGTAGTCGTCTTCGACCGACGAGTCTTCGCCGGTGGCCGACTGCTCGGTGCCGATGTTGAGCTGGACGCTGTCCTGATCGCCAGAGCCTTCGCCATTTTTGGCTTCGGCCGTGCTGTCCACGCCCGGGGCTCCTTGATCTTCCTTGACGTCGGACTCGTTCTCCGACGCGCGGGACCCGGTCTGCAGCGTGCGACCGTGATTGTCCGCGTCAGCGGAAGGGTGAGTGGACTTGCCCTGGTATCCACCGGGATCGGTGGGCGTGGCCGACGCGTTCTTCGCGGCGGCTTGCTTTTCGTGTGCGATGTCATCCGACAGCGAGCGAAGAGCGCTAAACAGACTCTGTCGCTGTGGTGATTGAGTAGCAGCCATCAGATGCAACTCCCTTTGCGATGTAGGACCCTCGTGGTTCCGCCGACGTGGCTTAGAGCGCCAATCAACTCAGGTGATTTTGCAACGTAACGGCCCGCGCTGTCAACGGCAACGCAGAGTCCGTCTCAGAAATTTGATTCAAAAACCCGAGCTGATAGAGCGCATACTCCTCGGCCATGCGACGAGCATTGCCAGAAGACACCGACGCGACCTTCTCGCGGTCAGTCTGTAGTTGAGGAACGGTCGCGCCGCGAAGCACAGCGAGCTGGGCTCGGCGGCGGATGTACGGTTCGGCCAAGCTATAATCGCTGGCGATCTTGGTGGCCCACTGGCTGAGCACCGGCGGGGGCTGCCGGCTGTCGGGGGTGTACGGTGAGACAGCCAGGCGGGAGGGGAGCTGCGGATCAGCCAGCAAACGCCCATGAATCCCAGGTAATTCACTGCGAACGACGGCCGCCACCTCGGCGGATTTCTCCGGTGTATTGTCGGTAAACAGGCCAATGAACTCCTCCAGGGGGAGCATGACCCGAGCGTCCGCCAGGGCTCGCAGGGCGAGCGATAGTTTTTCGCGGAAGAGGGGTGGTTGCGGCAGGACCCCGCTCCGACCGGCGGGGGATTGAGCCAATAGTTCAGCCTGCCGCTGGCAAGACCCCAAATCCTGCTCTGCATCGGCCAGTTGATAGGCCATTTTGAGCATTCGCTGGACGTTGGCCGGCTGATCGCCGTCGATCATCAGGGCGGCCGGCATCGTAACCCCCAGAGCCCGGGCTAACTCGGCCCCCGAAACGACGTTGCTCGCCGACGCGGCCTTGAGCATGCCCGTCACGTAGGCGATACGATCGGCGGGGCGGAAGACGTGCGAGATATCGAAGAAACAGGGGTGCGGGTTGTCCGCGTGGAGCTGGTGGACGCCGCCATCGATCTCGACGAGGGCACCCATGTTGTCGCGGAGCCCGCCGGCCTTGCACATACCGCCGATATCGGTGCCCCAGCAATACTCTTGGGGCGAGGGAGCTTTGTTGCCGCAGTATGAACAGACGTCGAAGGGAATCCGGCACGCCATCGAGACCGGAATCTCTTTGCCGGCCGCCAGCTTCTCCATCTCCTGGTCGGCGAGCAGACCGCCATTCCGGTTGGCGGCTTCGAGCGAGCCGTTGAGTGCGGCCAGTAATTCGATTCGCTTCATCCGCTGGCTATATTCGGAGGCCTTCACCAGGCCGTAGCTCTTGCGGGGATCTTTGTTCTTGTGGCTCCGATAGAACCGGGCGTATTTGACGAATGTGGGATGGTAGTTCTCGCACGTTGCCCGTTTGAAGCCGTCGCCGTTGCGATTGCAATTGTGGCTATCGACGTTCGGCCCGCTATACGTGTGATCGCCAGCTACTTCAAAATTGAATACGTCGGCGGCACCAGCCTGCGAGATTCCACGCACCGGCAGATACATCCGACCTTCGTGAAAGAAGCCGTGGACTTTTGTAGTCTGCTTCAATTCGCGCGGGGCGATCTTCCACGACCACGCGACGAGATCGTCCAGATAGCTATTCGCGATAGCTAGGTTCCAACCTTCATTATCGCCAACCGCGCAACAGACTGCCGGCATCCCCACAGACCAACACAACCGCTGCATGCCGATAGCCAGCGTCTTACCATGAGAACGAATAGTCGTCCGGTTTTCTTTTTCGTCGACAACGCAGCTACCGTCGCCGTCGATGTACCCGGCGATGATGGCTAATCGCGTCTGATACGGCAAACTGCAGACCCATGGCGGCACCCGCTTTCCGCGAACATGTTCACCAAACAACTCCAACCAGAGCCGAAAACGCTCCGGATTTCCGGTGATGCAAACGACACGAGAGTTCTCGTCGTAATCGTGCTTGGTGGCCGTTAGATCAAGCGCAGTGGCATGTTTGAAGAGCTTCCCGGCAAATACCAGTTCGTCGCGATGGATGTCTAAACGGATGGATGCAACGGCGCGATTCGACGCGTTACGCTGGAAACAGCCCTCAGCGAGCCAGGCACCGAGTAAGTAACCCTCCGTCGGTGAAATATCTAGCGGAATCGGCAAATCCGTCGGCGCCGTCCAAATTAGAAAGTCACCCTCATTGATTGATGCTGCGCCTGCCCATTCCCAGGCAATGTTGCGGTATGGCGAGATGACACAGTCGCGAGGTGTTTTAGTACGATTGCAAATGTTCTGCTGTCCAAAAGTTGGCGGCAGGCATCGTTTATATTTGTCGTGGTCACAGACGAACTGCTCTTTTCGGGCGACGCGGAACGGGTGATCGCAAGAGCACTGCAACGTGTCCGGTAATCCGCACACATCTAGTATTACAGTCTGCGGGACGTGTCGCCGGAACAGGTAACTGACTTCGCAGAAATTCCCATCTGCGGAAAGGACCAAGTCTTCCTTCTGCAAGTCTTCGACGGGCAGATAATTACCGTCTGCCATAGCGATCGGCGTACCGGCTACGAAACACCCGTAGTCTTCAGTCGCTCCGATCGCCAAGAGGTGCACTAGCGGCTCATCGTTGTGCAGTCGCGGCAGGATTGCGTCGACTTCGTGGGCGAGGCGTGCGCTGGCCCGTTTAATGAACAGGGAGCGATCGCCGCCCAGTAGGCCGCGGCTGGAAACTTTAACGAGCTGCATTACCGGCTCGTCAAAAGTCTGCGCGCCGGCGTCGATCACTTTGAGCATCATTGATTGTCACCGTTCGAAAACATTCTTTGAACCCAGCCAACCGGATCAACTTTGATGCCGGCAGCGTCCAGGAGTGGCAAGACAGCCCCAGCGGCTGCGCCGGCCCGCGGCAATATCTTGCCACGCGGTAACTTGCTGGCGAGTGTACCCCACTGTGTTTTTGTCGGGCGGAATAAGTGGTTATTAACCACGCCCGGTCGAGGAGCGGCACCGCGAAATGGCGTAGCGCCATTAGCGATCGCTTCACCCATGCCGTTAGTGCTTCCGAGGGCGGCATCAATCTCCTTCGCACCCAATCCCCTGATCGCCGGATTGAATCGCGAGTATCGCGCGGCGCGATCCGCCGCACGACCCAAACCGTATCCGACTGCGCTGCCGGCAGCAGCGCGACCCGCTAACCCGGCCGCACCGGCACCCGCCTCACCGTACTGGGCTCCGCCGATACGGTCAACAATTTGCTGCCCAGCCTCGGACGGGGCCACTGCGCCCAAACCAGCTCTGAAATGGGCACCATAGTCGCCAGCGGGGGCGACATCTTCCATGTGTTCTCGCTGCGACCTGGTGTTGTCTTCGTGTGCTTGCATGGAAGGAGTTTTCGCGATCGCCGCCTGCAAATGTTGCCAGCCAGCGGGGAGTGCGGCACCGGCGGCACCCCCCATCATCGCCCCAGTAAGCGCATTGCGTAGCCAGTGTTTGCGTCGCTCGCCGAAGAGGGCGCTGCCGGCACCAGCAAGACCACCGACGCCAGCGCCAATCAAACCGCTGCGGGCCGACTGTCCGACAGTGTCATCGGCGGCGGGCGTCATGAGCCGCTGGATGTGCGGCGTCAGATCGGGCATGTTGAACTCGCCCCACGGCGTTTGCAGAGCCTGTTTGACCCGACCAGCCATTTCGTGGCGATCGACGAGAAACGCAACGGCTTCTTCGGTCGTCATGTCAGGCAGCAACACTCGGCGATCCTTTCGGGGCGGCGGCAGGAGTTAGTTGTTCGTTGCTACGACGCTGGCCTTCCATGCTCAGCATCTGACTCAGGTCGAACGGGTCCATCGCCCCCTGGGTCAGCCGCTTGCGGAGCAGCGACTGCATGACCAGCTTCTGGTCGGCCAGGTGCGGTGCGGACTGCACGATCTCGTTGTAGGCCATCGCCGCGTCTTCCGGATCGTGCTCGCCGATGATCGGATCGTTGAGCATCAAATCCTGCAGCATGGACTGGACGCGAATCTTGCGGAGTTCACCTTCGTGTTCGGGGTCAGTGAGGGCGGCCAGGTTCTTGTTGACCTGTGGTGTTGGGTCGGGGAGCTTGGCGTGGGTCGCGACCGTGTTGAGCACGTCTTTGGCCAGCAGGCCGGCACCAAACCCAGCGCCCGCCCGCTTAGCCGAGAAGCGATCCGATAAAATCGAATCGCTTACGGCCGGTTGGACGAAAGGGGCGAGCAGGACCTCGGCCTGCTGCTGCGCGTCCGCAGCACTCTTTACGTGGGCGATTTCCAGATCAGCGTGCGTGCTCAGCTCGTCAAGCAGGCGAGTGACCAGCTCATACGGTTTACCGACGGCCGGCGGCAGATGCGGCGGCACCGGCTGTTGATGCATGGCCATCTTGGCAATGCCGGGGTTCAAGTCCATGACATTGTCGATGATCTGCGTGGCTCGCTTGCCGTGCATGAACGTCACTTGTTCGCGAACGATCGGGATCGGTGTACAGCCGGGGCGGCGGAAATAGTCGGCCAGCTCGTTGAAGGTGCCGGCCGCTTTGTAAAAGGCGGCGGTGCTTTGCCGGCGAGCGTCCTCGGCAGCGCGATTGGCACGATCAACATCGCTGCTCGCCTTCCGCATCTGATGATTCTGATCACGCGGCAAGGGCGGCGGGGCTGATTCAATGAAGCCGGTTCGCCAGTCAACCGTGTGGGCGGCTTTCTCGCGTTGCTCGCGACGCTCCAGGAGACCGGCCGGCGAGCAAGAGTAGTCCGCGCTGATCGCCGTCTCCTCGGCGATGGCAGCCGACGTCTTCACGCGATCGGGATAAAGCATCTCCACGACCTTGGCCTGGTCGGCCAAGTCGAACTCGGCTGCCTTGTCCCAAACATCCGAACCATCACGCCGCTGGCGTGTGGTTCGGCCGGTGTTGTAGGCGTGCACCATGAGATGCACACTGCCGGCGGGGATTTGGTGCTCTTGGGCCGCCTTGACGATTGCTTCATTGGGATCGAGGCCGCCGTTGGTGAGCGAGGCGGCCTTTTCGATGGCCGTCATCAGACGAGATTCGAGCTGCTTGGTGAGTCGCTTCATGGCATCCCTGCACTACGAAGTTCAATGTCGGTCTTGTGTCAGCCGCTCTGTCTCCAAATCCTTCTGCGTGTTGACCGTGACTGGGAACTTGATCTGTTGCAGAAGGGCAGCTTGCTGAATTCTCTGCCCGGTGGCTACCAGCATTGTCTCATCAAAGTTTAGCTCAACGCTGGACTGATCGTAGACCTCCAGCATGGTTGTGTCCATGCCATTCTTGTTGTCCGGCTTACCCATGGCGAACGGCAAACCCGAGAATAACGCCTGAATATGCCCCAGAATCTGGTCCTGAGCGCGGCCCTGACTCTCCGTGTTGCGTTCGACTTCCACGAACTTGGTGAACTGCTCCATCAGGTGGAGCTGGGTGCCCTGGGTGACCGCTACTGTCTTGGCGGCGATTGCCGCCTTGAGCTTCAGCGTCGCGATCGCGTCGTCCTGGATCGCCGCCGACATGGCGTCGGGCGTCTGGCACCAGGTGGCGTTGGGGAATTTGCTAATCAGGCCGGCGAGGAAGTGCGGCCCGCAGAAATAACCGTACATCTTCCACAGCACATCGTATAACCGCTCGGACAGAGCTTGCTCCAATGCCGGCCCGACCACGCAGTGCAGGATGTATTCGCTGTGGTTGAGCTTTTCGCGGACGTTGAAGAACAACGCCTCATACGCCTCGACAACTTCGGGCGCTATGCCGGCGCGAAAGCCGATGTCGAAGTCGGACTGCCGGGCCAGGATGTAAGCCTCCACCGCTTGCCGCATCGCCACCTCGCGGAACTTCAGCGTGTAGGCCCAGTAAATCTCGGGGCACTCCGAAGCCAGTATCATCAGCTTGTAATTGTCGTCGCCGGCTGCAACGCGGGCTTGCTCAAATCGGATCGCTTTCTTGATCCAGGAGAAACCCAGCGGCTCATCCAATTTCCGCGTCGGCGGCGGCTGTTGTCCGGCGATAACACCCATCGCCCGTTGCCAGCGCCAATCGACGGTGCGGAAGGGGCTCGTACGAAGATAGTTCAACATGACACTACAGTGGCGGCTTTCCGACCAGCGTTACCTGAAAGTTTTTGGTGCCCGTTCCGGCCGGGTTGAGATGCAGATAGAGAAAGCGCGCCGGGTTCGCCGTCGTGCTGTCTACGTTTTTGAAATCATAACCGTCGCCGGTCTCGGTGAAGTTTTCATACGTCGCATGGCCGGAGGCGACGGCTTGCGTCGGGAGGACCTTGAACGCTTCGTTGTCCGGTGGCTGCTCTGCGTCGGCGCCCGACATCGACGACAGCGAGAAGTCCTGCATCGGCTGCTTCGAGTTGAAGATATCGAACACATAGCCGGCCAGCACACCGTCCAACTGCTTGACCAGAATCCGCTTGAGCTGGCCGCGGTAGATGAACGGGATGGGGAAGTGGTTCGATTGCCCGGACTCGGCGGACACCTGAACCGTCTTTTCATAGGGAGCCGGCATCGCTTACCTCTTAGGCGGATTCGTCCAGAGTGTTGTCCACGGCGTCAGCCTGTTCGGGGAACGGCTGCACGGTCTTCTGCTTGAGGAACATTACGACGTCGCCGTCGGACTCGAAGGCGTTGCGGAGGCCGTCTTCCAGCTCGGGCAGGTCTTGCTTGCCGAAACGCTCGGCGAACTTGTCGCCGTTGGCATAGAGCTGGAACAGCACGCGGGCCTTGCGGTCCATCCCTTTGATCATGTCAGGGAGGTACTTGTCGACGAGCGTGTCGTCCCGCTTGGCTTTGAGCATCGAGCCGATCATCGCCGTGTCGAAGACTTCCTTCTGACCGGACGACACGGCCTGCTGAATCGCCTGCTGGTCCATCTGGGCCGGCGTGGTGCTGGGCCGCGGATCGTAGATGCTGCGATCGGTGTTGGCGGCCGACAGCTCGGGGATTTGCACTTCTTGCTCGTGCGGCACCATGGTGGGGACGTTGGCGCCGAGCGGATTGTAGGCGTCGTAAGGCGGCTCCGGGAAATAGGGGGCACTCGGACCGCCGTAAGTCAGGTAGGGGTCGGCGTATTTGACGCGGACCTTGAAGGTGCGTTTGGCCTCGGCTTGCTTGAGCAAGTGGCGGGCGACGTTCTCGCGGAAGCCGTGGTCTTTGACCAGGTGGACGAGAGCACCGATCGGTGAGATCGGCGGACTGTCGTTGACGAAGACCTCGCAGCCGTCGTGGATCAGTCGCAGGGCCGCGGTCTTGATCTGCAGGGCCAGCTCGGCATCGACCAGGTTGCCGGGCTGAATTGGCGAGTCAACGCTCTGTGCGGAATCGCCGGGGCTGCAGGGATAGCACTCGTTCTTGCCGCGCTTCTTCGCTTCGGCATCCGATCGCGACTCCTTGGCCGTGATCTTCTTATAGCCCTTGGGCACATACAGATCGCCACGGAGCGAGCGGAGGTCGGTGCCGTCTTTGGCGTCGAGGTGAATTCGCTGACCGTCGCGGTACTCGCTGTATTCGTAGGGGTCGCTCTCGTACGGACGCAGGCCGTACATACCGTTGGAGCGAGTACCAAAACGATGTTCGCACCAGGTCGAGAAGTCGACCTCGTAGCTCTTGGTGTCTTCGGCTTCGCCGAAGGTCTCGGTGACTTTGAACGGGAGCGTGCCGTTGCCGCGGGGACCGACGAGCACATAGCGGGCGTCGCCTACCGACACGCTGTTGGCGTCGGGCAGGCCGTTGTACCAGTCGTCGTATTCCTTGCCTTCGATGCGGCTGGATGCCCAGATTTCCGACGGATGGATATTGATCCAGTTCTTGTCGTCGCTGACGCGGACGACGGTGCAAAAGCTCTTGCGGCCGTTGGGGCCGTGCGGCTGCATGATCACCAGGCACTTCTCGAAGTCACCCGGCTTGACGAGCATCCAATACAGACCGGTCTCGGTCGGGTTGAAGAGTTTGGTTTCGACCTGGACGTTGTAGGGAATGGAGACGTCCTTGTCGTCCCGCTTGTCG